>Ga0247733_1000172_pt1 | contig 79727 bp, 100 predicted proteins | sample UWRJL043104R2_FD_180932 | JGI IMG/M metagenome (GOLD analysis project Ga0247733, IMG submission 180932) | Plant litter microbial communities from Arlington Agricultural Research Station in Wisconsin, United States - UWRJ-L043-104R-2 | ecosystem: Environmental > Terrestrial > Plant litter >...
AGTAGCAGGAGGAGAAGGAGGAGTAAAAGGAGGTAGTGGTGGTAGCAGGGGCGGCACCTGGTCTGCAACAATGCTCGACGGTTGATATAAAGAAAATGGAGTAGCAGGAGGAGAAGGAGGAGTAAAAGGAGGAGGAGGCGGCGGCGGCGGCGGCGGTGGTGGTGGGGGCGGTATCAATGATAGAGGATGTTCGATCAGTCCCAATTGCCGGTGAAAGACCGAAGGTTCGCAGCCCAAATTAGCGGGCCTCGCGAGTGTAAGAGGTGGTGCGAGTGCTGATCCTTCCACAAATTGCCGTGGCAGTAGGCGCCCTCTCCCCATGTCTGTTCGCGGATAAGTCGTGCTTCCATTTGGAGTATTCGACATTGACGCCACGCCAATAACATCCCCAGTTGGGGACATATTTGATGCTGATGGTGGAGGATGAGGATTGAGCTCATAGCCTACGTTTTGTTGTCGTGGTGTTTGTATTAAGTTTGGAAGTATGACTGCTTGATCTATGGGAGCAGGACACGGTAGTGGTGGTGGTGGAAGATAAGGAGCATGAACCGAATTTTCCGATACGGACGGTGGTAACAAGGGCGGAGGGTGGGGCGAATGTAAAGTGTCTTCCGACATAGGAGGTGGTGGTGGTGGTGGACGATAAAGAACATGAACCGTATTTTCCGATACGAATGGTGGTAGCAAGGGCGGAGGATGGGGCAAATGAAAAGTATCTTCCGGCATAGAAGGTGGCGGAGGAGGAGGAGGAGGAGGAGGAGGAGGAGGAGGAGGAGGTGGTGGTGGTGGTGGTGGTTGTGATTCTAGGACCACGAAAGAGTCCCCCCCAGCATGTGTAAGGTGAGGTTCAGGCTCCAGCGTATGTAACGAGGACGATGTGACTATGCTGGGTGTTGGAACATACTCCTGGGCTGGATGAGGCGAACCGGGGCACCAACGCTTCGACTGACCTGGATATGGCTGCAATGGTAGCGAGCTGGTCACCGGTGGAGGAGCATATACGTAGTCACTGCCTTCAAGACGGGTAGCCGAATAGGACCGTGGATTTAGTAATGTACCCTGGTCAGGAGGCCAATGAACTGAGCCTGGTGGACGACCTAGCTGACGTCCCCTGCAAAACGAATGTTGCACTTCCTGGTCTTCAGCAGTCGACATGATGTCAGAGCCGCTTGAAGAGTTGGGCTCCGGGTCAAGATCAGCTAGCGCGGTAGCATCTGGCCACTCATCCAGATCACCGTCCCCAGGCATACCTGGTGTTGTTCGGATGGTAGTATCCGGGTCCATGACAACGTTCTGGCCTGTATACAGCTTGCCATGTGGGGAACAGAGCAATGCATTCGGATTGTTCCAGGACCCGGGGCTGCGACGTATTCGTTGCCAGGCAAAGTCGACTCCAATGTTGAGGAGAGCTCGAGATAGCAGCGTGGCTGCAGAGCTTGCGCCTTCTTGGACGAGTGATAACTAGAGGACTGTCAGTGCGCCTTCGAGGTGTTCAGGGAATCGCATGTGGACGACCTTGGCGCTATCATTGGTACATTGTTTCGTTGTAAGAAACTCGGTGTGTGTATGGTCTTCATCCGCCTAAAGATGACGTACACCATGTTAGCAAAGCGCCTTGGGAGGAATGCAGCACCTGAGCTCTACGACTAGAGATCATGGTGTCTGGAGACTTGACTGACCTGTGCATGCACACGCTCATGCGCTAGGCTCAACTCAGCTTCAGTATGCTCTGGATCCGTATCCTGGTCGACTGGAGAAGAACACACTTCGACCCCTTGACGAACGCAGTATGTGCAGAAGATGCCATCTTTTTGACCTTGCTCACATTTGCTAGCGATGATATTATGAAGCTCGTGAGCTCGCGGACGATCTTTGGGCTCGACCTGTAGCATCTTGCTACATATATCTAGCCACATGCTCTCCACTGCTGATCCGTGTTCTTCTGCACGCTGGCGGAGCCAACTCTTAACGCCCGGAATATGATACGCGTATGGTGCCAGCGCCACGAATGAAGTGGGTACCTCTATTTGAGAGCCATGGTCTCCCATAACGCTGAAAATCTCCAAGAGGACGCATCCCAAGGAGAAAACGTCAGCCGACCGCCCACGGGGCAAGTGCTCGAATAGCTCAGGGGCAGCGTATGCTGGAGTGCCGGGAACAGTAGCTTCGGTAGCTGATTTGTCCAGGCCATGGACGTCCTTGGAACACCCGAAATCCGCATACAAAAAACGATCATCGTGCAGGAGGATGTTGCCAGGTTTGATGTCGCCGTGTATTATGTTTTCTTGATGGATGAAGGCAAGTCCTGCAACCAGGCATCCAAGACCTCTCTTCAGTGTCGACTTTGGGCAAATCTCACTCCGGAGTAGATTTCGTAGGTCAATGTTAGCAAAAGGTGCCATTAAACATCCCAATTCGTCCTCTTTCTGGTACGAAGTCACGACTTCAACAATATGCCAATGTTCGAGTTTGGAGAGCAGTCGAATTTCCTCGAGATGCTTGGATCGAGATCTTTGGTCATGTTTCCACCAGCGTTTTCTTGCGAAGACGATGTCGCTGGACGTCTTTGACCGGACCTTGTCTACTCGACCGTAGCTGCCAGGACGTACGTCGCCCATAGAGACGAACGGAAGCTCATCATTAGCGTCGTATTGCTTATGCTTGCCTCTCATTCTCCGTATGTCACAGGCTGTAGGGTTGGCCTCGCTCCGGCCAACCGTCACCGGTGCCCGAGGCTGACACTCTCTGGACCAAGAGTGTAAGGGTGCCTCGATAAGCATCGTGGAGACGGTATGCGGTGCGATACAAAATCAAAGATGGGGGACAAGTTCTCTTCGTCATTCGAGAGAGGCCATGTTGGAACGAGCTGCAGGTGCAAGGAGCAGAACTGGACAACCACGTCGACTTGGTGCAATAAGCTCAGCTGGCGAGGTGCAGCATGATACGGTGTCGCCTCCAATCGCATGGTGCGATGATGGCGACCAGGCTGACCCAAGGCTGAGCCCGCTGTGCCTATACTTCAGAGATTGATGCCTTATCAAGTCGACCGTTTCTACATGGCTACATGTGGTCAGTTTCTTCATGGAGCGAATGGCTCGTTGATAAGCTCGTCCGAAGTGGCCGTCACAGCGTTCCCGCGCGCTCCACCAGAGTGAAGACATGGCCATTGTGGACCAACGGATCGAGTCGGTTGAGGATGTTGAAGAGTGACTCGGGCGAGGAGAAGTCGACGTTTGATGAATCATGATTGGGGGTACTTGCGGGGCCGATGTTGAGCCGCGTGTCTTTTGCCACAGGGCACTGGTGGCACTGCCATGGACGGTGATGGTGACATAAACGTACGACAGTCGTTCGCGTGCACAGGCACCGGGAAGCGCAGTACCGGCAGGCGAAAAACCGCCCCACGCGCAACAGGGCCCTCACCACTCACCGCCTTCCTGTGCAGGGCACATGGCGCCTTCCGTCGTAGCGCGGGCCGTTCGATTGGCCAGCGATCCCGCTAGGCCCAGCGCGGGCTAGGGCATCGGTCCCGGAAGTGAAGGGTCCTCGAGACGCGAAAGTGGTGTGTCTGTCGCTGATCGACCTCGTTCAAATTTAAGCCGCCTCCCAACCTACACTCCTTCTTCCCTTCACTGCACCAAGACGGTCCACCTCCCCCCAATCGTCCCTTGCAGGCTTCTTCTCTTCACCACGCACCCACGCGCCCCGCGATTCTCGCTTAGTACTTCATTGTTGTTCGCCGGCCACCATGTACGTCTGCCCTGTCTCCTATCGCGCCCGCACCTGCGCCCGCATCCGCGCCCCCATTCACACCCGCGTACTGACAGCTTCGAACAGGAACTCCACCGCCAGCTTCCTGTCGCCTATGGCACAGGACACCTACTGGGGCTCCTTCGAAGAAATCTCCAAGTACCATGTCTCGCTCAACTACGCCGAGCGCATGTGGATGGCCTGGTACACCTACATGCAGAACGATGTCCTCGCTACAGGCATCATGTCCTTCGTCATGCACGAGACCGTCTACTTTGGTCGCTCGCTGCCCTGGATAATAATCGACATGCTGCCCATGTTCAGGAAATACAAGATCCAGCAGGTGAGATTTCCATTCGTACAACCTCCCGGTGCATCGCTGACACCACATGCAGCACAAGATCCCCACCGCCTGGGAACAGTGGCAATGCGCGCTGCTCGTCCTCTTCTCCCACTTCACCGTCGAGCTCCCGCAGATCTGGTTCTTCCATCCCATGTGTCAATTCTTTGGTCTGAGCACCACCGTCCCGTTTCCGAGCATCTACAAGATGGCCTTCCAGATCGCCGTCTTCTTCGTCCTCGAGGATACTTGGCACTACTGGACCCATCGCGCCATGCACTGGGGACCCCTATACAAGAACATCCACAAGATCCACCACCAATACTCTGCGCCCTTCGGTCTCGCCGCCGAATACGCCTCGCCTATCGAAGTCATGGTGCTCGGTCTCGGCACCGTCGGATCGCCTATCCTCTGGACCGCCATCACGGGTGACCTCCACATCCTCACCATGTACCTATGGATCGTTTTCCGTCTCTTCCAGGCCATCGATGCCCACAGCGGCTACGAGTTCCCTTGGAGTCTGCACCACTTCGTCCCCTTCTGGGCCGGCGCTGAGCACCACGATCTCCACCACGAGCGCTTCATTGGCAATTATTCGAGCAGTTTCAGGTGGTGGGACTTGCTCTTCGACACCGAGGCTGGCGCCGACGCGTCGAAGAAGAGGCGCGAGAGGAAGCTTGCCAAGGTCAAAAAGGCCCAGTAGAAGCTTGATACTAGAGATAGAGCAGACGGCCCGGCGCCAGTTGCCGATTTTGACTTACCCGTCCGCCGTTCAGCGGGGCACTTTTGACCTTGGGAAGTACACGGCGTTGAATAGAAGAGAATCATCACATCACTGTCTGGAGACAGTCTACGTAGACAGGCCATTGGTAATGGGAGGGATTTGATGTACATAGCGAGGAGATGGCCTGATATACTATTCATACCTAATATATGACACGATCGCTTTACCAGTACGAGGCGCATAACCGTTGGCGGCCCGTTTGAGCTGTCCGTTCACGCGTGGTTGTGAAGACGGCCCACAGCCGTAGCCACCGTAGGATGGCCCCCTGAGCCGCGGTAGCGACCCTTTGACTTTGTACTCAAGATCACTCTCAACGCGCGGACAACAATGCGCAGTGCTGATGGCCTTGCGCCTGAGTTTATGAGTGAAAGCCGCGTCGCTTAGTCAGTCGTGGATGTCTTGGCACAAGGTCGAACGTCGCGTCGGAACACAAGCTTAAGCTCAAGTCGCAACTTTCTTTCGGAATTCGCGAAACCTCGTCTCATCCCTCTCCTCTCTATCAACCCACACCATCATGGCTTCTGCTCCGCGACAAACGTACCACCAAGATTATATCGCGCGAATACGCTACTCCAACGCGCTCCCTCCGCCGCCATGTCCCCCCAAGCTCCTTGACATACCGAATACCGGTCTGTCTAGTGGACAGTACACGTCGGCTGGCTTTGCCTCGAGGCTGGCCCGCGAGCAACCTGTCAATATTGAAGCAGATGCCGAGTTGGGAATGCCGATTGATCTCGTGGGTATTCCAGGAGTCTTTGACGGCGACGAATCAGGTATGCTCCGGCCGAAGCGTACATCTTTCTACGATTAACGTGCTTGTAGCAATACAGACGGTATCGAATGCTGCCCCATTGCATCCTGCAGATCGCGCTCTAATGCGACCGCCAAACGCGCTTGGTAAAGCCGCAGCGAGCGCCTCCAATGCCTCCTTCTTGCGCCGCACCGAATACACCACATCGAGCATGACGGGCGGGTCCAAATTCGAGTCCAGCAACTCTGGGAATACTACACGCCTGCGGAAGAAGCGTCAACGAGTCGACCTCTCGGAAAACGACCCTGAACACATCGCCAGGCACGTCATCAGAAGCTTCGATATCGCCTACCCGCACGACGTACACCAAGGCCCTGATACAGCAGATGCCATGCGAGGTGCACCTTCCACCGCCGAGGAGAGGTCTGCTTGGAAGCTGCCCAAGAATCCGCGCAACGAGAAGCTGGAGTGCTTGGGCGCATACCCACTGCTTCCTGACTGGGACGCTATGCCAGACACTGGGTCCTACATGATGTACAAATTTGCAGCTCCGCCCATCAACAATCCCACGGACAATACATACGACTCCCGTATTGACGTCGGGTTGCTGCGTCCCATCGGGCAGACCGTGCAGGACCAGGAGCTCTACCTGCAAGAACAAGAAGCGCACAGGCAAGATCCTACGCTAACCCTACCAATCCCACGCTATCATTTCGAATTCTTCCTCCCACCCGACCGCTCAAAGGTCCATGGCATAAAACGAAATCTCACCACCCACGACCCCGACGGCGACGACATCCCCTTCGACGAAGGCCAAGATGCTGACGACAACCCGCGCAATGTCTTCCGCTACGACAACGTCCGTACGTATGAGACGGAGAAGCAGTCCGGCGACCCGGAGAACACGTACGGCGATGCCGTCGCCGTTGCCCTGCACGATCCGGATATCCATGATGATGTGCCGCTGAGGGAGACCAAGTTGCAAAAGGCGGCGTACTTCTACCCTATGAGCCAGAGGACGGTTATTAGGGGAAGGAGGCCAGGCAGACATGATATGGTGGGTGAGGAGGCGGCTAAGGTGCATATTATTGAGACGGTAGCGAGGGATCCAGAGGCGGAGGTGGAGAGGAGGCAGGCGATTCAGAGGCGGTTTGATCCGATTGATGTTTGAGGGGTGAGAGGGCGGCAGGCTCGGGTCAGAGAGTAGGAGTCGGAGGTTGGGATCGTGGATGGACGTTGGCTGACGCAGAGCTTACTTCCACGGCGTTGGGATGAAGTGCATTTTCAGGTCTAGCTCAGCAGCACCAAGAGATACCAGTGCACAGTACAGCTACGTCTAATTCAAAATCCGGGTATCTCTCATATCTATCATGTCTACATAGGACGCCATAAAATGTATTCCTCGCACACCCGTTTCTTTCACTTCCCAGCCTCGCTTCTCTGTGGCGCCCATCCCTTCAACCACGCCCTCGCCCGGTCCAAATCCCCACCCTCAGCCTCAAGCGCAGCAACACACCATTCGACCGCAAACCCGCCCTTTCCCTCGACCCCCCTCTCCGCCGCCAACATATCCGCCACACTCCTCCTCCGCTGACTCCCCTCATCCGTACAAAAATGCAACGGGGTAGCATACCCCTTTCCATCCATACCTTCCAGAAACGGCTTCACAATAGGAATAGCGTCCTTGGTAGCGACGGGCTTATCGCCTTCGCCGTTGTTCTTTCGGCCGGTGCGACAGTACTCATTCTTACACCAGGGTTTGCCGCAGCCTTTGAGGAGTTGGGCCAGATAGCGGCGTTCGATGCGGCGGCGGAGCGACTTGCCTTCTGGGTCGTGCATGGAGACGTAGAGGGGTCCAAAGCAGACGCTGCAGAGGCCGATTTCGTTGCCGGGGCCCTGGCCCTTGCGGGTTCCTGCTCGAGTATCACCGGTCTTGTTGGCGCCGTCTTGGGTGCGGCCGCAGTATGTATTTCGGCATAGACGTGGGGTAGGTCTCGAAAGGCGCTCTAGGGCGTGGTGGCGGAGATGCGTGTCCATGTCCCGGAATCGTACTATTTTGTTACAGAGATGGCATTCTGTTGTTCGGCCGCCGTCTGCGAGCTCGTGTGGTGTTAAGCCGGAGAGGAGTAGCTCTGGGTTTGGCGGCTCGGTTGGGTCGCCTTCCTGCGGGACTTGCAGGTGGCAGAAGCGGCAGAGGATAAGCTTTCCAGGACACTCAGTCACTTTGTGTGCGGCGAGCGTGGGAATGGAGGGGAAACCCATGGTGCATGATGAGCATTCTTGTGGGCTGTGGTAGATGGCATCATGCTTTTGGTGGGAGAGGAGTGTGTTGGCGGTGAACGTGTCGTGGGGACAGTGCCAGTGGTTTTTGAATGCTTCAGAGCGCTTTTGGAATACTTGTTCACATCCTTGTGGGCAAATGATGTTGTTTCGAAGGCAGAAATTCTCATGGAGAAAGAGTGAGCCTTTTGGTACCCATTGGCGACAATTCTTACACTGTATATCATCTGGACTGTGAGCAATCTCTGCGTTTTCTGCGTCGTCCTGTAGTGGTTGAGATGCGGGATCGTATGTCGATGCCCGGAGGTGGTATGCCTTCGGGACGCTCGAGGGTGAAGTGGAAGAATAAGCTCGTATCGATACCCAGATGGCTTCCGCATCTTCTAGTTCCACGTTCGTTGGTTGCAATCGGATACGCTTGGGATACCGGCTTGTGAAGTCGGAAAACACGTGCTCGTCCTCCCTTGGTGTCGCACGTTGTCGGGGCGAATAGGGACTAACGAACAAGTCTAGCTCGTCCTCCTCGTCCACACCGCTTAGAGTAATATCGAGGCCTTGGGTCCTGTCCCACGAAGAGAGTTGGTAATCCACATATTCTCCTTCTAGTACCTGACCTTCTTGGCCTTTGAAGATGTCGACCTTCCCACCCACCGAACTGCCTTCTGTTGTGCCCGGCGCCTTCTGCCTCTTTGCCACTATCTTTTGCAGTGTTTCGCGAGCTTGTTCCTCGTTGAGTGCTTCAATGTCGACCTCTAGGTCCGTATCTACGACGCATATGCCGTCTCCCTCTGGTTTGAAACCATCCACGAGAAAGCGGAACTCTTCCCGTTTGCCACCTGAGGCTCTGCCGCCGTAAACGACGAGTACCTCGCCGTTTGTCAACGTGGTAAAGTTCGAACGCAGGTGTTCTTCCAGGAGTGACTTCCAATCTTCCGGATCGTAGCCAGCCTCGAGTGGCCGAAGCTTGACAAAGGTGCCTTTCGGGAGCTGTTTCGCATGTACTGTGACCTGTGCCGACCCCGCACCATTCACCACGAGCGGCTCTACGCCGTTCGCCATGGTCGTGTCGCCGTCCGGACTGCCATCACGCGAGGGTTCCGTCGACTTTGGCTCCAACCCTAGGGCTTCCTGCAAAAAGTTGCTCAGCACAATCTGCCCCTCTTCTGCCGAGAACTCGCGGATGCCCGCATGTATGACCCTGCCATTTTCTGGGTTCACCAGTCGAAACGTGAGCGGGTGCGGCAGCTGCTGGTGTTGAGCTTGGAACTGTGACCGGGCCTCGCGCTCGGCGGCAAATGTGTACGGATTGAAGGGATCAAACGAGGTAATGTGAGGGCGGTCGTTGTCAATCGTGATGACTGGGGCGGCGGCGAGTAGCTGTTCGAGTGCGGACGGCGGGAGGAGTATCTTGTCTCCTGGCAGTTTGGAAGAGGGAGGCGCAACTGTGTATTGCGACGACCATTTCAGCTCTACCGGCTCGGTATCGGAAGCCATGGCGGAAGCTTGCAAGAACCAGACTCGATCAGTGATTTGTTAAGTGAAGGCTGCATAGGGGGAGCAATTCTGGCTATGAGATTTTGTACGAGGCGGCTTTGGGAACAGCAGTGAGTGACCGTGACCGTGACCGGCGGCTGCTGACCGATGGTGTTCTCGAAGATTCACGGAACGGACGCCAGGCGCCAACGCGGCACGGGCCCTCGTGACGTCGCGCTCGCCTTATCCATCTCAACTATCATGAGCTGGGATGTGAAGTGGCTTTGGTTTGCTCTTGACTTCATGCTCGCATGTCCTTCTCACGCGGCGGCAAATCCGCAGGATACGCGCTGGCTCGGTGTACGTCGAGTAGGTAATATGATTCACTAACCGGCTCGACTTGCCCCACGCCGTCTGATACAGCGGCCGCGCAACGGCGCTGTCGGCCCGCCTCCAGATCCCGACACCCGCTGTTTGGCCTCTGTTTCTTGCTTCGAAACGAAATGGCCCTTAAGACGGCTTGGCCGCGCTGATGCGCTTCCAAAGAGAGTTCCACGGAGCGCGCAGGGGCGAAGATGGCCGTCCACTGTGATGATTGTGATGGACCTGCTGGACCCTGACGAGCTATCGATTGATCGACGTCAGGGAAGTGGGTCGAGGCTTGATGCATCCCGCATCTCACCAGGCCAGCACTGCTCCTGTCTACACTCCACGTCTCAACGCGCCGGCGGCCTGCGTTTGCCCACCACTCCACCCTGCAGTGCAGCGGACTGGCACGTGCCCCCCAGATTGGGGGCTCCCGTCTCATCCTGTAGATATATTCGGTGAGTGCCTTCTAACGTCGATAGCACATTTCCACCTGCTTTCTCTACCCCTCCTCTACCATGGGCCCTATCCTACCCCCCAATGACTCCCTCCCACCCGCGCTGGCCGATCTCCTCTCCAACTCGCTGGTCCTCCGCCAGACCGCGCCATACCTCCCTGTAGCATCACTATTTGCCCTGGCGGCAACCTCCAAATCCATCCACCGCATCGTGCGCCACTCGCCCGACGTCTTCCGATACCTCGATCTCTCCACCGTCCAATCAGCCATCGTCCCATATGAGCCCCTCGATTCCGGCGGCATCAGCTGGCGCGCCGAGCGCATGGACGAGTCACTGACCGAAGACGAGTTCTATTGCGGTCCCCTCCGCGGCATCTTCTCCAAGCTCCAGCGACAACAGTGTCTATACAGCATACACACCTTGGTGCTGGACGGTTTGAGTGTTCCTGCGGATCTCGTACGGGAAATCATCGCCGACGAGAGGTTCAACGTGCGGATTCTGTCCATTCGAGACGCCAAACACTTGAACGAGCGGAAGCTTCAGCAAGTCTTGCGATACGCCGTACGACCGTCTAGGCCCAAGGGTACCCCGAAGATCAGGGGCATATACTTCTTTGGGCCGCGCGAACCCACTCCGGTCGACGATGCGCCAGCGAAGAAGAGATCGCCATCGTCCGCTTCGAGGGGCGTCATGTCTTCCGAAGGCGCTCAGATCGGCGCAGAATGGAACCAGAAGTCCACAGAAGCACTTAACGCTGCGCTCGCACCGACAGAGGACAAATGGTACCAGTGCTCGGGGCGTATGGTGGCGAAACGACCCTCTCTCGACTGGGCCGAGACCGTTAAGGCTTGCGAGGGCGTCATTGCATTCGACGCCGTGCTTTGCAGAGGCCCACGACACGATCCATCCAAAGCATACGTCAGCGAGACTGCCGCTGGCTTGCCGAACCCAGCATCATACCTGCGACCTGCGATCGCAACTGTCGCGCTCGGGCCAACAGGTTGCGAGACATGCCATTCATGCCCCGAGGGACCCGCCGTCTTTGGTCATTCCCCAGCTCACGAGTTCCCGTTGTTGAGCCCGATCTCGCTTCACTCGAGTACCCTACGAGCTGCGCAGATTCCACATACAGTCGACGGATCTAGACCTCCGCCTCTGTACGTCCGCTGTGAGGATTGTCTCAAAGGCCGTTGGTGTGAGCGCTGCCACAAATGGTGGGGTGAGGATTGCTATACCGGATCAACTGTTGCCCAACGTACGGAACTACAGCAGACCGAATTCATCGAGGACGTGTCTGCAGACGGGGCTACACAAATCATGCCCAAACAAACCATCAAGGTACATATGGGTCTTTGCGTCGACAGCTGCCTGTTCGGTGAGATGATGGCCGGCGCAGGTAGCAACGGAATGTGGGGATGATCACCGGCCGCCCACGAGCATTGTCTCTTGGAGGCAATCTGGACGCATTCCAATGGAGAACAGCGAAAACCATAGCTGTTCCACCCCATGTGGAAGGCCGGTGCATATCTTTCCCTTGGCGCGCACAGTGGCGATGGACCACCATGTGGAGGTTACGAGGTAGTTGGATCCGGAACCCAGTCCCTTGACTGGCCTTGGAGCCTGACTATCGGATACCCCACCTGGAGTCTGCCGTGTGGCGCCAAGGTATGTGCTCCATGTTGTCGCAAGAAACAGACTGACGTTATTGAACACAGATAATTGGTGTACGACGAGACTGTTTTGGCTGCGGTCATACGGTAGGTGAATTTTATGCGCGAGTTGCAATGCTGACAATTGATAGTGTATCACCTGCAAGGAGCTCTTCATTCGTCAATGTACGAAGTGCCAAAACGAGTATTGCCGCGAGGATAACGACGCATCTTCGGACACAAGAGTATGGAATGTTATCTGCATTCGATCGATATGTCTAACACTTGGCAGTGCGACTGGTGCAACTTCACAGCTCGCAGGACTGTAGAAATGCATTGACGAATGGTGCGTGAGCCTTTACTTGAGAAGACGACGTAGAGCGAAATGGTGTGCATTCGCTGGACGGTTGCGCATTTGCTAAGCCTCGGAGTATGTGCCTTAAACTCTACTCAGCATCTTTAGAATATATACCCCTCTCAATGATTATCAATTATCCTTTACGCACGCGTTCATTTTGTGCAGATAAAATGATGAAATCGGACCTCTGCGACCGGCTTTGCAAGCTTGACACCTACCCGATGAACTCCTACTCCCAAACAATTACCTGACCTTGCATTATATTCTTAGAAGCTCCATTCCTTTAGTTTGCCGTCAAAAGCTCATACCACAGTGCCTTCTATGCGACAGTAGCGTCGTCTGAGCGAAGCACGTGACTCCGAACGGCGGCGGATTACCTCAGACCTCCGAAGCGACACGAACAACATTGAAACCACTGGGTGCACTTCCTAAGCTTCGACAACCCAATTCAAATCCTCGTTCTCCCCCCGACTATCCGTAATCTGTCGCTTCCGTTCAAGCTCGCCAATCTCCATATCTGGCCTTTTCCCGAGCGCAAGGTGCCCGCGCTCTACGGCTGCTACGTGGTGATCCACGCTTTTAACTTCTAGGCTTCCACAACGCAGAACGCCCAGCTACAAAGCCTGCAACCTCCGCATCCGAAACCCTACAGCTTCTTACTTAAGGCCTCCGAATACGACTTCCGGCCACGATGGCCCAGTACGGCTACGGTCAAAATCCACCATACGGCGGCGCCCCCAATAATGCGCAGAACCTCCAATTCTACCCCTCTTCGTTCTCGAATCAGCCAGTCTCAGGCCACTCTACACCCTTCCAGGCAGGCTATGGCGTCCCGCAAACTCAGGCATATCCGTCGCAGTACGGTGCGGGGTTCTCCACACCTGGCGTAAGCGGGCAGATGGGCGTGGGAACATCGGGGCTAAGGACCGGATGGCTGGCAGCTTTCGGTACAGAAGGGTATGTTTGGCGTGCGCTTCAAAATGAGTAGAAGCTAACAGGTGCAGATATGAAGGTGAACCGCCGCTACGTTAGTGAACACATACCCGCGAACGCGCGGACAGTACGCTGATAATGTGCAGTGGAAGAATTGGGGGTGAACTTCGGGCATATTAAGATGAAGGTATGTGCGATATATGCATAGTCTAGGGGAAGGAAGTGCTGACTAGAAATAGACACTTGCGGTTCTGAATCCGTTCGGCAGGATTGACCAGCATATCATGGACGATAGCGATGTTGCAGGCCCCATCTTATTCTTTGCCATATTTGGCACGTCCTTACTGGTATGTGGCCCGGTGCGGAAGATGTTGAACTTGAGCTAATGGGAGCAGCTATCTGGAAAACTCCACTTTGGATACGTCTATGGTATGTTGTCTCGTGAAGCCGCTAAGTGTGGCATGATTGAGCATGGCTAATTTTTCAGGCCTCGCTGTTGTGGGTTCAGCCCTGCTACACATGATCCTTGCGCTTATGTCCCCGCCCTTGTCCCCTGTCGAGACAGCAGCAAGTCAGGATCACGGGCAGCGGGGAAGCTCGCACTTCTCGTCCTCGTTAACGTACCCACGATCCGCATCTGTACTTGGTTATTGCCTGCTCCCGCTGGTTCTTGTCGCGATTTTAGGAATACTCGTCCCTCTTGACGGCTTATTCGGATATCTTCTTACAAGTCTGTCTATCATTTGGTGCTCGTACTCGTCCAGTTCGATGTTCACGGTTGTTGGTGAGTAATTTCGATATCGCTGGGTGCCCATTCCATACTTACATTTCCCCAGGGCGCATGACATCTATGAGGGGCCTTGTCGCATACCCCATGGTTCTTTTCTACGGTAGCTTTGGTATCATGGCGATATTCAGCTCGAGGGGCACCGGCCAATTGGCGAAGGCTGCCAAAGTCGCGTAGAAGGTGTTGGGACACGCTTCGAAAAAGTTGTTTCCAGGGTATGCATAAGACGGGTCTTGCATCATTAGCATCCACGATGAGTGTAGAGTAGATATCGTTCCAGTATTGTCGCAGTCACCATTTGCTATGTCAGTGTTATGGTGACCAATCAGAGGGAAGCACGTCCCGATTACCGCCGGTGCAATGACGACGGGGTCCCTGCACCAAAATCTTCTCCCCCGATCTCCGCCACGCGCACCCATCTCTATCTTCAAGACCTCTATTCCCTTTCTCGCCAACGGACATTACTCTTACCATCACTTTATTTCACCATGGGTTGGTTTTGGGCAGACGACGCGCCGGCCGCACGCGCCGCGCCACATGCAATGCCTCGAGGCAATGCGGAACCTCCTGTACGTCTACAACCTTCAGCGTTGAATCTGCATCTAACTTCATTATAGCCATCATGTCCTATGCACAAGAAAGCCGCTCCTCCGCCATCACAAGTTCCCGACCGCGCATCAATACCACAGGGCGCATGCCCTTACGTCCCTCCCGACACGGCCTCTCCCGCATCCTCGTCTGCTTCCGCAGCCGAAGCCGCACCCCCGCCCGCGAAAGAGGGCTTCCTCTCTCGGCTGAATCCGTTAAACAACATGTTCATGACATTGTCTAATGAGCGCGCGGAAACGCAGACGCAAGACCTGCCCTTATCTCGCGAACAATCCACAATACCCAAAGGCGACGGCTCGCTCTGGGAGTACCCTTCGCCACAGCAAATGTACAATGCTATGCTGCGCAAGGGCTATACGGATACCCCTGTTGACGCGGTGGAGTCTATGGTCTCGGTGCACAACTTCTTGAATGAGGGCGCGTGGGCGGAGATTATGGGCTGGGAGCGGCGGTTCTCGCGCGGCCTGTCGGAGGGATACAAGGTTTGCGCAAAAGGAGAAGAGAACGCGAACCAAGCACTAGGCACAGAAGATCCCTTTGACACAACGACGTGGACCGATAAGGACATCCCGCCACCCAAGCTACTACGCTTCACCGGCCGACCCACCGAACCCACACCAAAGTCGCAAATCCTGCAATGGGCTGGATGGGCCTGGCCTTCAAAGTACTCTTCGCCGCCACCATTCGATCGTCACGATTGGTTCGTAGAACGGTGCGATGAGAAGGGGTGCGCAGAAGTTCGATATGTGATCGACTATTACGAGGGCGAGCCTGAGCCGACGGGAGAGCCGGTATTCTTTTTGGACGTAAGGCCAGCGATTGATGGACCGAGGAGTGCGGCGGAGCGGGCGGTGAGGTGGGGGACGGATGTTTGGTGGAAGGCCAGCGGGGGCGTAGTGAGAGAGGTCAGGAAGGCGGAGGCTGCCAGGAAGAAGGGCGAGGAGGAGGTTGCGGCGAATAGTCGTCAGTATAACTAAGAGGACTCACGATTGAAAGAGACGGGTGTAGATGATTTTGGAGGGTATGGGTAATTTATCGCATGGGTTTGCGGATGGGCTTTTCGGATGGGTTTTGTAAGATATGGGTTTCTCTTCTTCCTTGTTGTAATGTTAATCCCTCTTCGTTTGACCTATATGGTTACCTCCACTCTTCGTTCATAATGATTTCTCTGGGTAGTCGACACTTCTCCGTCGACACATCATATAGTCCTCCTCAATCATGACCATTTGCACAGAGCGCTGCTTTTGTTCATCCAGGGACACCCACTGCTGATGAAGAAGACATCAAGGAATGTCCACCATTGGCAGCGAGACATATGCAACAAGAATTGGCCTCCTCGTATACCAGCTCCTCGCCCTCGGATTCATGATACTGCACCATTACAAAGCACGCCTCGGATCTCGGCGGATCTATGTATCCCGCCTCACACCTCGCTTCCACGCTGGGGTGCATCGGCCGAACTTCCTTGTTCAATTGCCGAGAATTCGACTTTATTGGTATCTGAATGCCGCGTTTTTGTGGGGCTTGATGATGGTCGTGGTCTTGATGTGGAACGTCGAGTGATAGGAGATTGACTTCTACCGCGCGAGTGGATTGGGTTCGATGGAGGATGCGTCAAGAGGGTGTGGTGACGGGTGGGGATCCCTTACTGGGTTTGTGCATTGAGTATCTGTACTTGTGGTGAATCACTGATGATTGATAGAGGCCAAGAATTAGTACTGTCGATGCATTGGGGTAGTGGTATGTTTAGGTTCACGGCGCAGATCAGGCTACATGTGTGATGGCGATCAAGATCAAGGAAATGGGGGTGATCATCTTTGATGAGTAAACGTGTGCCGAGCCTAGAGTAGAAACAGGAAACCGGGCTAGTTATGGGCTGTTCGGAGTTAAAGAGTACAGTGACTTGCTTTTTCCTCATGGAGCCATGTTGGCGTATCACCGAGCTGGGGTACGGTCAGAATATGGGGTAGTGTACAGTCCGTACACTCGCAAAGCGACAGCGCGATCCAGATTCGTAAGCAAACAAGTCCCCACCTGGGCTGGGTTTGTCGCGTGCGGGTCGCGCTACCAATGCACTCCTACCGGATTCAGGTCTCGCCCATTCAATTCACTCAGCTTCGCATCTCTACGGCACCAATCGCCCGATTCATTATGCTTGAAGTGTACCAGTAGATCGGTTGTGTTGGTATCAGGCCATTTCCCAAAAGAGGTAATAGGTACGGGAGGGCAGTTGCGAGGCTGGCGCTATGATAGGCTGTTGGAGGTGTCGTTTGCGCTGATTACTCACGGCTTAGTGTGATTGTTGGGGGGGCTGTTTTTGCGCTCGCGCAATTTGAAGGTACGTTTTGATTGTTGGATCTGTGGAATAAGTCTAGATCGGAGAGGAACGTTGTGAGGAGGTTGCGAGTTTGGTAAATGATAACAAGTGCGTGGGGTTTGGGTGGCGAGGCTGAAGGAGGAAATTGATAATGATGGTAGTGATGGAACTCCGCGCGAACACTCGCTCAGGAACGATGGAGCGGAGTACCGGGTGCCATTTTCTTGCATACGGCCACACACTTGGATCGATGCACAGCAAGCGGCGCAGCATAGTCTGGAACAGGAATCTGTTCGGCTTACTACAGCGGCCTTATCCGTCTTCCCGTTCTCGCCTCATACGGGCAGCATTGCGGCGACGCACCCGACACGGGCGCTTGAAGGTGGGATAAGAGAGGTTGTCTCTGGGGCCCAATGACTGCATGGTTGCCTAGCCACCTATCTGCACGACTGATGCGGAGTCTGATTGGTGAAGGGGGACCAGAGTTCGCGGTTGCAAGAAATGACGGGACAAGACGCGGTCACTTCTCCACCTTGAGCCCAACCTCGCCGGCAACGCGATCACAAAACTCGGCCATTTCAACATCTTTGATGCTAAGCCCTTTGGGCCTGTGCGTGGTCCACTCCACAGTAACCTTGTTGTAGAGGTTCGACCACTCGGGATGATGCCGCTTGGCCTTGCATTCGTCGGCTACCAGCGACATGAAACGCCATGCTGCGGCGAAGGTGGGGAAGGTGAACTGACGGGTGATGCCCATGCGAGATGGCGTGAGGGTCCATGCTGACAGCTTGGATAGGCGGTCGGGTAGTTCGGCGGGTTGGTTCTCAGAGAAGATGATGTCTGATGCTGGGCCGCTCATAGCTGCGGTAGAGGTAGACTCGGAGCGGTATGCTGAAGCAGTGGACCGTCCTGTGATGCTGGTTGGCCGTGCTGGATTGGGGGCAGGCGCGAACGGGGGACCATGGGGGACCGTCAGAGCATGTCGTGCGAGATGATATGGTTTGGCGCGGATGGCTTCGCTCAGTCTGGGGTAAGATGCAGGTTAGAGTTCTGAGGTCATCTTTGGGGCGTGCATGTCCGGTTACACGGCGGAGGGAAGGGCTTGCAGATCCGATGCATAGTCTGCTTTGGGGGGACGTACGGGAGTAAGCACTTGGAGAGCAGTTTCATTTGGGAATGGGGTGGTTGGGTGGTTGGGTGGTGAGCAAGGCCACAGCTGGCTGGATGCGATGGATGTAGTGGTGGGCTTTCCGGGCAATGGGCACGCCAGGAAGGATCAAGTGACCAAAGATGACTGTCAGCAAGCTGCAATTCGTGCGGAATGTTTGTGTTTCGGTTTTTTGGCTAGAATTTGCGAATGGCAACGGGCGGTTGAGATCTTGGTCAAGGGACGTCCCGCTGCGCAGATCGCGCTCGGGGGCGCTTGGGCCAGGCGCGCAGCACCCGGTGATTCGTCCGTATTATGGGCTCTCCAATATGTGGATGATGGAAGATGGCATCGTCACCATGTGCTTCCGTGGCACAGTCAAGTCCATGTGCGACGGATGGAATCAGACGAGGTGTCGGTCACTATCGAGGTGCAGGACGGCCTCGCTGATGGGGCTGGCACTATGCATCGTGGGGCACGGCTTTCGTACCGACTTGTCCACGACGATGGCCCGTTGCACAGCAATTATGTACTTGTGACCGCGACCATCTCGAGAGACAGGCCGGAGGACTCGGCAGGCAGGCTTCCGCGAACAGCGGCGCGTCCTCCACCCGCCAAGCCAGATTGGTCAGCAGTCAGCGAGGAGCGAACTGGACGTTAGTCGGCTTGCAGGTATTGCCGCATCACGGCGGACAGGACACAGCCCGTCTGCAGGCACTGCACGCTGCAGGCACCGCAGACGTGGGACACCGAGGCCGTCGCCGCACTGCTGCCGAAGCGAGCCATTGCAGGGCCAGACGGCGCCGGTGCAAGTCGATGTGCGGTGCAGGTGCAGGCGCTGGTGTGTAATGATGCACTCAGACAATAAGCGTTGGTGGTGACGCCCGGGCGGGGGGGGGGGGGGGGGGGGGGGGGGGCGGGTGATTGGCGGCGCCCTGGTGCCCTGGGGCCCTGGCCATCTGGCAGCCCGGAAAGCCGAGCTCGCTATTTAAAAGGCCCAGCATGTCCCGCGACAGTCAGCCCTTACTAAGTCCGATCGCGCGTGTTTGACCGCTGTCCCATCTTCAAGTCGCAAGCCAGGTACGTATCCCAACCCGCCCCGTCGACGACTTCACTGCACCACCCGCTGCGATGCCGCCACCTGCTTCCACGGCGCCCTGCCGCGCCTCCGGCCCTGGCCCTCGCCGCCCTCGCCATGCGCCGGCCCGAAGACAATACCGCAGGCGCTAATCCACCACGTCAGGTCCTCCATCCGCGCCCTCCATCCGCCCTCGCAGTCGCAGTCGCTGTCGCTGTTGCTGTCGCCGTCGCATCGCCGAGTCGCGTCCCGTCCTCGCCAGCACTGCTCCATAATCACCCATCCGTCCTGCTGTGGCTGAACCCGGCCTCTGAACTCGGCCTCGGCGCTGCCAGCACGATTTGATGCCGCACAGCCTGCCGACCCTGTACCCGTCGGTTCGCACCTTCGACACCATGCAGCAGCCACCTCAGGTAAGCCAGGTCGACCCGAATCCCCCTCGCTCCCATGTTGCCTTTGCTGACTGTACCGTACTGTAGGGAGACAAAGGGTCGACCATCGAGATGAGTTAGTCAATCCTCCCTCAGTCATCCGAGCTAGCCTTGCACCTGATCCGATTACTAACGCGCTCCGACGCCAGGTTTAAGGGAACACCTCCTCGCCGCCGGCGCAGGACAACCCCCCAATGCGCCCCAGCCTCTCCAGCAGCTCCCCCACAGCAGTCCGCAGCAGCACGCCATCGACCCTGCCATTGCCGGCTCGCAGTACCAGATGAGCCAGACGGAGACGGCCGAAATGGCCGAGCAGCGCAAGGGCCGGCGCGAGCTGTCGACGTCGAAGCGCGCTGCCCAGAATCGGGCTGCTCAGGTACGCGCTCGTCGCGTTGGCCCACCGTGTGGCGCATCCTGACCTTCGCTAACATCACTCTAGCGCGCCTTCCGCCAACGCAAAGAGGAATACATCAAGCAGCTCAAGGACCAGGTCAAAGAGTTCGAGCAGCTGTGCGAGCTGTACAAGACGCTCCAGACCGAGAACTACCAGCTACGCGACTACATCATCAACCTGCAGTCGCGACTGCTCGAAACCCAAGGCGAGATTCCCCCGGCCCCCGCTGGCGTCGACCTCACACGCAACCACGGCGAACCCTCCGGCTTGAACCAGGCACCCCAATCGCAGCCTGAGCAACCTCAACAACAGCAGCAGCAGCAGCAAAGTCCGAACAACAACAACGGCGGTCTCTCGGAAAGGCAGATCGGCGAACTTCAAATGGCTGCGCAAGCAGCTGCAGCAGCCCAGCACGGTCCGTCTGTCGATAACGGAAAGCATCCGAATGATGGCTCATTCCTTGCAGGAGACTACGCCGACAAGCGTCAAAAGACGTCATCACCTGGTCAAGGTCAGCACTATTCTCCGAGTTATTCCAATGCGGATGCTTAGTTGGCAGCGACAGGCGCTCAGATCATGGACACGACCGGCTTATGATCAGTCTACCTTCATCTACGAGTACGGACCCTTACGCGAGACGATGCGGATCTATAGTCCGCGTAGCAACCTTTGATGCTGCTCTTCACCATGTCATGCATGCTCGAAGCCTACTGCTTCGAGCAATGGTTTCTCTTTCTGGAGGGCGTTCTAGGCAATACCATATCTTTATGTCGAATTCTGTCTAATTTCGTATTTCGGGCATCGAGTCTCGACGGGAGGGTGGGGTGTACCGGGTGGATTGTCATGCTGAAGGGGTGGCTTTCTTGCACCATGTTTGTTTACCGCTGCTGCGTTCCCCCGACATCTGTACCTCTGCATCTGGTTGCGATGAAGAACCCAAGCTCAGATATTACTTTCGCATGTCAAACTATACATCTCTCCATGTTGCTTTCTCGCGCTACCGTTTGCTTCGCACAAGTGTTTCGAGCCCGATCACTAACACAATACGAATTCGCCTCACGTGCGAGGAGGCAAATGCACGGAGCTTCTTCGTTCAAGTACCATACTAGGTGTAACTGAAGTGCGCTAGTCGCGACTAGCGAAGCTTTATTACCTCATCGTCAGTTGCTTAGTGAGCCGAGCAGGGGGGTGGTAGGATGAGGCCCGGAGGCTGTCGGATGTTTGCTGATTTGATCACTCAACCCTTGGAAAGACGATCGGGTCTCGTACGCAGAGATAATTTTGGACGGCTCGTGAACGCTGTTGGGTTTGTACGAGGGGGCCGACTAAGGGCTGATAAAGATATTAGGTATGGCTGGGGTGGCAGATTGGGGCAGCTAAGGGTAAGATTTGCTCGTATACATCGTGTTGGGCGGGCTGACGATGGATCGACGGTCGTATTGAAGTCGTGTGTTTTGCCTGCAAATATGCCATTTCGTGCGCCGGACTGGGATTGCGTGACACCGATTTGGATTATACGCTTGTGGCCTTTTTCAGTTGCCTCCGCTGCGCCCCGCTTTGTATGGACAGCGGTGGTCGGCTTGCGTTACATGCCCTGACTTTTTCGGATCGGAAGAGAAGAACCGTGTAGCTTGTAGAGGTGGCGGATGTTGTATGTCAACGGTGACTTGATCGGGTATGACGGAACGGAGGGCTAGTAAATTCCTCGCCAGCGTCGTCGTTGCGGAAGAGCTTTCAAGGTCAGACTACACAGATCGGTGAAGCTCATTCAGTAGGCCCTCAGCACCTATTGTCTTAAGTATGGCTGTGCAGTCTCGCCAGATGCGATGCAGTTTGTACTCTGACTCCCAGGATGTGTTCAGGCAAGCTCGAAGAGGCCTATGAGCTATTGGTTTAGGCTGGAGATGGGTAAATGTGAGTGCGTAACACATCTGGACTTCTGCAGGACACCGTGGCTCGTCGTGCATCTTCTCGGCTCATCCAAGATGGTCGTTAGCGGGACACCCAAAGCCGGGGCACAGGTCGGTACAGCTCATCCAGAGAGGTCTCAACACGTCATGCTTCACACTGGGCTCTCCCGATGCCTTGCTTTACGCAGCCATCTGTACCGAAGCCCCAGGGCATGGTGTCGACGAAGACTTCTTTCCTCGCGCTCATAATCCAGCGAATCGTCGTGGTATGGCAGCAGACCAGAGTGTACCACGGACTCGGAACGTAAGATATAACCAGTTTTCGTCTATGCTATGCGCCATTCGTGCGCGTTTCCAAGCTCTGAAAGGATCTGAGCACTGAAACTCGTGATAAACTTCATGGAAAAAGGAGATAACGCTGAGCCCGGATATGTGCCCCTTTCCAGAAACCCAGGCAGAGTCCATTCTGTACCGGGAACTCCTGCTTCTGAAATGCAGGCACCCCCGAATAACCAAGCCCTGCGTCTCACGTGGCCCATGCCATATGTAAACACCATCCCGAATAACCGACCACGATCTCCACATGACCTCATCCACCTTCGACCAGCATCAGATCTCCTCCTCACTCTGATGGAATTCAGAGCCCTGGCTATCCTCCTCGCTGGTCTTCTCGCCACTCAAGTAGTCCTCGTTGTCCTGGCGGCGCCAACCGTTGGTAGCCTGCTGAGACGCCTTGCGAGCGGAGCGGGCGCGCTGGTGGGCCGATCCATCACTCGGAGCAGCAGATGAACGCGGCGGATAGGCATTGGTCATTTGGACATCTCGCTGGGTACCCATCGTACTCTGGTGGTTGCCCGAGAACTGGGGGTGAGAAGTTTGCATGGCTTGGACGGGCAAGCTCAAGCCCATGTCACCAGTGTAGGTATAGCCATCGAAGTTCATACCATTCGCTCCATAGCTATTCATAACGCCCATACCGGCATCATTGCCGTCAAAGCCGTGGTATGAGGGTTGCTGGTGCATGCCATAACCGCCATTTGGAGCGTTGGTGGGGGGGACGCCGGAAGCAGTCATGCTGTAAGAGTCGAAGGGGTCGCTCATGGTGGCGCTGAGCTTGGAGGCGCGGGCGGAGAGCTGTTTGAAGCTGGAGTTGTCCGGGACCTCTGCATTTATTAGCCATGGTCACGATTCCCAGGTTGTGGTACAAAGCGCGTCGAAAGATAACGAAAGCATAGGGTTTGTTACCAAACTTCCCGTGCTGACACCCCTCTAGAGAAGCCGTTTGGATGGCGACTTACCAGTCTTGACACAAACGTCCATTGCGTTTGCAGCGCCGTTACCCTGGCCATCGTCGTTGCCGTGACCATCGCCCAGAACGTGGCCATTGCCTAGAAAATGGCGACCGCGACCGGCACCACCACGCTGGGCAGACTTGCGCTTAGCTGTTGGCGTCTCCTCTTCGGTGACATGCTCGTCGGCGTCGGACTCGCTCGTGTCCTGCTGAACCTTGCGCTTCTTGACGGATGTGGTCGGAGTTTTGGGCTGGACGACGCGGGCCTTCTTGGGCGTGGTAATCGTTATCTTTCCGTTGACGCCAGCGAGTTGGCGCAGCCTGACGAAACGCTCCTTGATGGCCCTCACGGTGGGCTTCTCACCCCCGGCAGCTGGAAGGTATTAGCACGGCCGGCCCATGTAACACTCCAGTTGAACGAAATACTTACGCCAGGCCGCGACGATAGCCTCTGCTTTGACGCTAATGCCGTGAGTCTCGACTAGCTTGAGGAGCAACAAGCGGTCGTTCTCGGGCGTCCAACTCATCTACGAGGAAAGATCTTGGATTAGTAGAGCTCCGCAAACAATGTCTGACTTACGTACCGGCATCTTGAAGTGTGTGTTGATTGAGATTATTGGTAGAAGTTGTGTTGGAACAGGAGTTGTGCTGATGGGAGGTACCGGTAAGGAGGGGGAGTGTAAGTAGAGGAAGGGTTGGAGCAGGGGAGGGAGGTAGAGGAAAAGAAAGGCAGAACTGGTACGAAGCACTAAAAGTGGCAGAGAGATAAGCGGCAGGGCAGTGGGCGAGATCAGACGTGGTGAAGGTGAACGTTGGTTGGGCAACTGCAGCACTGAACGAGAGTGAGAGAGCTGCACGCTGAGTCGCCCAACAACACACAGAACGCGGTCAGCGAGTGAGCGAGAGAAGACCCACTTCCTGTGTAGATAAGAATACGAGCAATAGAATTCTACTAGAATTGAAGGCGGCTCGCGAGGGGGGACAGCCATTGTGAGTTATCATATTTCGATCTTGTCGTAGATGGTCCGTATCTTGAGATTTCCAACTTTTTCGCACGATACCTCCTTGATCTCTTCCCATAGATACGAATCATACAGTCTTCCTGCGTTCTTCGTACTTGGCCTTCAGTGATCGTTGCAGGAGTTGAGGCGACGACGGCCGACGGGGCTGGGTGTCAACCAATAGCAGCGCTCGACTGCAGACCAGGCGTTACAGCGCTGCGACGACATCTCACATCGTCCACTTTTGGATCTCCACACGCCTGTCCCCGTTCACGACATGTTAGATGCATTAGTCATGTCGCTCTTTGCTGGTACGAGCTAGGGAACCCATGGACGAGACCTGCGGGGCAAACGGGACCAGTGGGGGCAGGCGGAGTCGTTTCACGACAGCAACAGTGGAAAGATCCGTTGCCAGGGGATTGCGATCGCTGCCTGTTGCCAGTAGAGATCGCAGTGGACGATCTCCTATCTTCTGCAGATTAGGCCGTTCGATCTGCGTGCGAAGGGCTCGGGAAGTGGAATCTTAGTCGGAAGAGGTGGAGCACGGCGAGGAAGAAGCTCAACACGCGAAACATGTGGAGAGCCTCGGATCATGTTGTATATTACGAAGATTTTATCGTCGTCTTCATTGTAGCGAGATTGAGGCATGGTGTGCTGTCGGGAGTGCCCGCGGTGATAATGTCTGAGGTCCTAATGGTGGAAACGTTGAGGCCGACTCTTCAACGCGTCGCGGAACGATCACGAGTTTCCAACAACGCAGCTCCACGTTAGATCATTGCAACTTGCCGTTTTCTTGCAGCGAATGGAATGAGTCCTCTTCAATGTGTGATGTGATTGCCAGGCTTCAGCGAGGGTGCGGAATGTTTGACAAAAGCCAGAGACGGTTGAAAGTAAGCTGTATAGCGGTGAGCATGGATATTCGAAGGGTGTAGGACAATGAATGTAACGCAAATGATCCAAGCTCATGATCAAGCTCGTTGATTGCTACCTAGATGAACAGAGTGTGGTGTTGACGTAGCGAAAGGTTTTGCCAAAGATGAACAACTCACGCCTTCTAACAGGAAACATCCACACGCCCTTTACCAAACGGCCACCGCGAAGTACCGTGTCATGACTCAGCAAATACCATTGCGTGAACAGGAGTTCACGTCGTTCCAAGTACAAGCCCGACTACCAGCAACCCACGCCGAAGCGGTCCGCGACGTCAACGCTTCAAGCACGGCCCCTTTGACTGGCAAAGTCGGACAAGCCCAAACCACGCATGCGATGTCCAATATACCAGAATCATGATTTTACCCCATCGCCGGTACACGGAAAGTCAAGGCCGACGGAGCGGAGAAGAATGTTGGACGAGTGGGCCGTCTGATTGCTAAGTTGGAGGCAAAACACAACAAATATTCACTATCAATGGATGCGCTAACGACCGAGTCATTCAGGCCGTGTAGCGGCGTCACTGTTCCTGCGTTTGGCAAAGAGATCTCACAATATCGTAACTCCGGGCTACAAAGTGCGTCGTGACTGCGAGCCTGTGCGACACTTGGTCAAAACACCGGGTCCTGAGACTGTAAGTCAAGTTAGGCTGATGTGAGTTGAGCACGATCTACGATATCGGATCATATAAGCAACACTCTCAATGCGTCTGTTCTGAGGCTTCATGGTTCTAGTTTATAATACCAGCGTGACATAATCCATTTTCAACGTCTTAGGCGGTCTGTTCAACATCCTTAATGACGAACAACAAGTGCACATAGCGGATGTGCCGCCCGATCTCTCCGAAAATACGGATGTGGTCTACAACTTTATGCCCCAATTGACGCTTGTGTTGAGCAAGGAGAAAGCCCACACCAGCGCCATTAGGGCTTCCGAGCAAGACTTTACCTTGGGAAGTTTCGGCGGAGATTTCTACTCCAGGCCAACGCTGTAATGACTCGTCCAGTTCCGACAGAACCCGGTTGATCAGATAAATTGTGTCCCAGTTAACGATTTTGACTCGGAAAACGTACTGAAGTGACACACCCGATTTGCCACGCCGCATTCGGTAGTCAGAGCGGGCCTTAAGCCACTGTAAAAATGCTACGTCCGACCATTTGTGTAACCGGGGAAGGGTAGTATTTACCGGCAAGCACGCTGCCGGTGAGTTGTTGTCTATTGCGAGAATCACACCGTGCTTGGGGTTTAGCATGTTAATGAATGGCAAAGTGGTTTTCCATACATCTACGCACTCGTAAGGACCTTCCTCTTTCATCCGCCCAACAGACTCCCACCACTCCAACTGGTTATAACCTCCGTGGTGAATGGGAAGATGGCACACACCGAGGTCTTTCAACGCACCTTCGACAGCAGAGAGATCACCGACCTCGTACTTCGTCCTGTACCCTTCGTCGCTAGGCATGATGGCGTCTGTGAAGGCGGATTCTGCGGAATCGCGTGGAGGGTTGAAAAGCTGACCTGCAGCATGATTGTTCACCTTCATCATGCGCAAGACCAAGTCACCTTTCTGAGACGCTTTATCCCACAGCAGGTCGTGTGCAACAGAGGTCCAGAGTCCAATGTTCAACTGTTCAGTCTCCTGTTCGAATTCTTCAACCGTGAAAGAATCTCGATTTGCATTCTTAGCAGGTAAAATTTCAGCAAATGATTCTTCGGTAGACGTTTCTTCGGCAGACGACTCTACAACTAAGGACGATTCTTGTGCTACACCAATGTTCTCCTCAGACATGATGGGAATGCGCATTGCGAACTCAGTGATCGAAACGCAGATCACACCCTCGTTGTCGCTGTCTAGAATGATCAGCCGGGCGATTTCTCCTTATTATAGGGGAGACCTGTGAGTTGCACCTTCGCATTGTTTGTACACAGATAGTGCGGGAACTTGTTGATTTGAAACATTGTACAGCTTTTCCATTACGACGAATTACTGTTGTCTGCGCACGAGAAAGCTGACTCGATGCTGCCGTCCTTGTACGCCTCCATGATCTGCACAATAACACCATACGTTCCACCAATGGTAAGAAATATCGAGATGAGAATCAGCACGACATGCAGTCCGTACTGTATCTTCTGCCACCAAGTACCCTTCCAGTACTCTACATGGTCGTAGATCCACAGCCATCCGGGTAGACCCAATGCTAACGGTGCGAAAGCGATGCTGCCAGCTAGACTGAGCAGATAGTTAAATATGGGTACACCTGAAGCGATGAGCCAACTGATGATGGTCATAACAGCAAGCGTGCCGAGCCACACACCCCAATGGACAAAGGTGTTGGCTTGGAGATGCGACGAATCACGAAGTATTCTTACGAAGACGTATTTCGCGCTGACGTGGACGAAGAGCGCACCACTGACACAGAGGCCGATTAGTCCGACTCCATAGGCGATCTTCTTGACGAGAGGTCCAGCGCTTCCTAAGGATGGCGATGCTACCCACTGGCCGCAGTACCAGTAGACAACGAGACTGAACGATAGGTATGCGGCAGTGACTATGCCCATGGTCCACAGTACGGCTTTTTTGTAGTCTTTTGGGTTCTTCATCTCGCTCATGACGGGAAGGAAAGCCGATGTTCCAGCGCCAGAACAGAAAATTGTGGAAGCTGCAGTGATGCCGGCTGCGAATGTAGGATGCGCGATGACATGGTATCCAAAGTCGAATTCTCCTTCTTGTGGAGCGGCCGCTGGTCGGTCGAGAGTGGTGACACCAACACTATATCCACATGTTAGTGAAGTGTATCTTGAACGGGCTGTTTGAGTCTACTTACACAACGATGAAGACAGCGACGAACACTGAGATAAATCCAGCCCACGTAATCCATGCGATCTTTTCAAACTTGCGCGGGGATGCAGCCACGAAAACCATAATAGCCGCAATGATCGAGAAATAATTGGTGCAAAGAGCGTGCTCGGAGAGGGCGTTGAGGCCTGTGGCCACACCGACAATACCAGAAGCACCGACGATGATAAAGGCGACGAGGAACAAAACGCCAGTGATTTCCTTTATAACACGGCCTCCCACTAGGTTGCCCATATCGGCGATACTATGGCAACCAGGGTGGTTGTGTCGAAATTGACCTTGAACGAGCGCGCAGTAGGTGTTGAGAAATTGCCATCCGAGGACGTTGATGGCTCCGGGAAGTGATCCGAGGGTGAACATAGCCGAGGGGATGGTCAAGACACCAGTTGCAAAGATGACTATATATGATCAGACTTAGTATTCTCGATGTCAGAAGTTTCTGGCAGCACTCACGCTTTAGAAAGATGACAGCGGTATGGATCCATCCGACCGTTCGAAAGTCTTCATAACCTGCACCTCTCTTGAAGATCTCGCCATCATTCTCTGGGTCGACCTTTCCAATGTTGATGCTTTCATTGCTCTGCGCAGGCTCGATTACATCGTGCGTCTTTTCGGTCGACATGTTTGGAAGGAGGGAGGAGGTCGTGACCGTGATGAGGCTGGAAGAGCTGATCTTTCCTTTGACACCGGATGCGTGAACCAGATACATATATATAGATGTATTCCTCTCCACGGTATCTCGGTTCTTTACGCTTCAGGTTCCGGTATCTTGGCTTGATAGCGCACGTTCTGTTGAAATCTGGGGATACAAGGATTGAACCCCACAGCCCCGTTGTTTTGGAGGCTCGCCACTATCTAGCGTCAAGATAGGGCTCCCAGTATCGAACACTCCTACTCCAAATATGACGCAGCACAAGGAGTTGGCTACCCCAATTCTTGTCCCGGCATGCGCGACAGGGGTCACGCCCGTAGATCTCGTGGTGCTGCTCAGACTCCGGCCCGCCAATCTTTCTGGTGTCAGCTGGTCGTGCCGGCAAAGCGACGCCTCAAATCCCGCGCGAGATACCTGGGATTGTCTTAACTGCCATAGTTACCATGCTTGGCATTGCCTATTCGATGGCCGTAGTGATTGGTTAGATCTGTTCCGGCTCTCGGTGTCTCGAGGTAGCGCAATGTTTATGAGGTTTTGAGATGGTACGTCTTAAATTGAAGAATATTAACCCGAGACCCAAGAACTTGAGGTCGAGCTTTGCTGAAACTGTATCTTTGCCCTTAACCTAACCTGAGGCCTGCTCCTTCAGCTTCGAGCCCGCCTTCGCCGGCATCAAAGCCCCTTCAGGCGGAGCGTTCTTGCTCCTGAAGTCATTCGCCATCTGCTCCATAGTGACGAACTCGACGCCATCATGCTTTTTAAAGTGTTCTATAAGTCTGCGACAAAGTTAGCATATGGTGGAGAGTGTGTGATGCTGTCTGCAATTACCTCTCATGCATTAACAATGCATGTGGTCGGCCCGATACATCAGGGTGGATGGTAATAGGCTGAGGAAAGAAGTCAGCCAAATGTCGCACGCACGCTATATAGGCTCTATAACTCACGAAGATGAACTCATCGTACTCTCGATAGAAGTAGTCGAAGTGATCCTTCCATATGTCTTCGATGTCTCGCGCGTTGACGAAGCCATGGCTGTTTGGGGCGGATTTAATAAACATCATTGGCGGCAAGTCCTGTTGAACGTTAAATCAACCATGTTGATAAACCCTGGCGATTGGCATCACTCACGTCGATATACCAGTTGGCAGGAATTTCCACCAGCCCAGTTTCCCTACCGGCGACCAATGGCTTCATCCAAGTCTCCGCTTTCTTCTTGTAGTCAATTTTTGTCCACTGATCGCCGGTCCGCAAGTAATAAGCTTGACAGTCGTGGTGGCTCATGCTATGATCGTATTCGATGCCGTACGACAGCAGCAATTCGGCGCCTTCCTGGCTCGTTTCCCACCTGCAGTCCGATATATCAGAAAATCAATCCAAGTTGTAGATGAAATCACTTACCACGGCGCAACACTACCGCGCGGAGGCTTGCCAGCAAACTCCGTCAGCATTCGAAAGGTCTTGTCCAAGACATCCCTTTGCTGCTCGAGCGTCATGTCAACAGGATTCTCGTGGCTGTATCCATGTAACCCTATCTCATGCCCCGCATCGCGCACCGCTGCCATATCCTCCGGAAATGTCTCTAAGCTATGCCCAGGAATGAACCATGTCGTCTTGATATCGTATTTCGCGAACATCTTCAGAAGTCGTTGAGTGCCGATGGTGCCAGCAAAGAGGCCGCGACTGATGTCACTGCTGCTATCTTCCCCGCCATACGATCCCAGCCATCCTGCAACGGCATCGACATCGACGCCATATGAGATGAGAACGCGCTTTTTACCCATTGTGTGTATTGGTTGTGGAAGCTGGTAGGTAGGTGTATTAGATACCGAGATCGGTCGCGCAGAAGATGGATGTCACCCCATGGCAAAGCCTGCATTTGATCCATTGTTATTAGCTGGAGTCGCGAAGCTAAGATAACCGGCTCCTGCGGGGTCTAACGATCAGAAACGTGAAGCCGGCGGCGGCTTGGAAGGTTTGTCCATCTCGTTGGTCGGCAAGGAGTTCGTACGTCATCTTTACGCGCTTGCCGCTTATCGCGAAGCGCGACCTCCAACTTACCCCAACGTTGGAGGCGGCCTAATCTAGAGTTGCAACGGCAAGCATAGTGAAGAGAGCATAACACCAGAACATCCTGTGTGTCGTTGAAACACAACGAACACTAAGAACGCGTCGTCCAAGTAAGTTGGATTTTGGTCACAGCGACCAATCACATCTTCATAATTACGCATCAGCTCAAAATACTACGGAGATGGCATCATCCCAACAGATGCGAGCAGCGCTGATCGTGAAGGTGAGCTCGAAGGACCACCAAGAGCCTCGAGAACATGTCTGATAGCAATCACAGTTTAATGAGCCATACCAACTACGCGAGGTGCCCGTCCCTCAATGCGGCCAAGGTGATCTTCTCATTCAAGTCTATGCCGCAGGCTTCTGCCATTCGGATCTCCAAGTACTCCAAGGTCAATTTGAGGCAAACCTGCCGCTGATACCTTCTCACGAGCCGGCTGGTAAGATCGTACAAGTTGGAAGTTTGGTGAAGGGTTCATGGAAGGTAGGAGACAGAGTCGGCGTGCTGAACTTCAAGAATGCGTGTGGAGATTGTGTCGGATGCCGACAGCATCTACGAAGAACGAAGCGCAAGGATCCACGCTTTTGTCGGAAGAGAGTGACGGCTGGTTTCAAGCACGATGGCGCGTTCGCGCAATTCATGTTGGCTGATCCCGACACGACTGTCCATCTACCGGAGGAGCTCTCGTATGAGCAGGGCGCACCGCTCATGTGTGCAGGAGTGAGTTTTCTTGAGAGAAGAGGCATCACCCAGCTCCGCCACTGACACTGCACAGGCGACAGTATGGGGTGCGCTCCAGAAGTTGAAACCGGAGGTTAAGCCGGGCGAGGCAGTTGCTATCGTCGGCATAGGGGGTCTCGGGCATCTGGGAATCCAGTTTGCCAAAGCCATGGGCTACAAGACAGTGGCCATCGATAACCGCCCAGAAGGTCGCCGGCTAGCCATGGACGCTCCCGAAAGTCTGACGCCAGATCTGGTCATCGATTCATCAGCTACCGATGCTGACGACAAGATCCTGGATTTCACTTCCGGTGAAGGGCTCGCAGGCGTTGTAGTTTGTACCGACTCAATCGAAGCAAACGCCTGGAGCCTCCAGCAGCTCGGCAATGGAGGGGTCATGGTGCCGGTTGGGTTGCCGAAAGATAGATGGCAGTTCGATTCCGAAGTCATGGTGTTCAGGGAGCTCACCATCAGGGGTGTCTACGTTGCAAGCACGGAAGAGGTGGAAGAGATGCTGAAGGTTGTGGCTTCGCACAATATTTGTTCGCATATCACTACTGTGCAGTTCGATCAGATACCAAGCATCGTCGAAAAGTATACGGACAAGTCGATGAAAGGGAGGCTTGTAGTAAAGATTGCGCAATGAATACGGATGCTTACGAACTGTGCTCTGCTCTCCATCCTATACCTTACGTACATAGTGCTCGTGTCGAACATGAACGACCGACACGAAGGTTTGCCACGTCGTTGGGGTCAGTTGGAGACGCATTGGGCCGACTCCAACACGAGGGTCTACCCCGCGAAATGAACCGCGATTGGCTGCAGCGTACGTAACACACATCTGTGCACTGAAAGTGGAGTGCGACGACCGAAGCATTCGGATCATTTGATATATCGTTCTTCGACGCATGCCATATTTCGTTCTACTCCTCCAAAAAGACCCTCCAGCGCCATGTCTGTTTTCTTCGATTCACCCATCAGGTTCGTTGTGGCAGGACCTAACATGCACTCGGCTATAGACAGCTGACAATCTGTAGTAGCGATCTCATCCCAGAAGGTGAAGCAGAATCACTTTTGGCGAACATTGGAATCACCGAAGGCATATCAGCAGCAGACTCAGCCGACTATCGACAGCTGCTGGCAGCAGTTCATGACGTAGCGGAACATGTATTGGAACTTCCAGATTACTTGGCCAATACAGATACCGTGAAATATCCACGGGAGAACATTCATCGACCATCTCAAGAAGAGCAAGATTATGGCCACGCTTGGGCTCACAAATTCCTCATCCGCGGCAATTCGGAAGGGCAGCTCCTGAAAGGCAAGACAGTGTGCCTTAAAGATGTTGTTGCAGTAGCTGGAGTCCCGCAATTCTTCGGGACAGATGCTATTCCGGCATGGACCCCGGATTCCGATGCTACAGTCGTCACTCGCACATTAGATGCTGGGGCGAATATAGTAGGAACAACCATCTGCGAGAATTTTTGCAACTCTACGTCTTCGTTTACCAGCGCCCAAGGAACTGTTCACAACCCTTATGCGGAAGGCTACTCTGCAGGTGGTAGTACATCTGGTGGCTCAGCATTAGTGGGCAGTGGCTTGGTAGACATTGCAATCGGTGCCGATCAAGGCGGTAGCATTCGCGTCCCTTCGTCTTTCTGTGGATGTAAGTACTTTTTTCTAAACCGCATATCATACAGCTGATGCTTGTCTCTATTAGGCGTAGGATTGAAGCCGACCCATGGGCTTATTCCATACACTGGCATGTCTAGCGGCGATTTTGTTAGTGATCATGCGGGGCCTATCGCGAGAACAGTCACGGATGTGGCTTTGTGCCTAGATGCAATAAGTGGGAGGGATGATTTCGATGACAGAACGCTTGGGGCTCCCGCCCCTGGCACGACAGTCTATGCCAACCATCTTCAAAGCTCCGTCTCGGGTATGAAGATTGGAATCCTAGTCGAAGGGTTCGAACACCTGCTGGTTGATGAGAGTGTAAAAGCGGTCGTGTTGAAAGCTGCACTTGATTTTGAAAAACTCGGAGCAACAGTTCAACAGGTGTCTATACCTGCACATCTCGAAGGACCGGCCATCTGGACGATTCAGCAACGATTTGCCGGGACACTGGGCTTGATGGGGTTTGCGCATGGCCGCAGAGGGCTGTTCTCGACGGCGTTCGAAACAGCGCGCCGCCCATGGACGAATGAAAGCTTCCAAAAGCTATTCCCATCAACGAAGAACACTATCATCAACGGCCTCTCGCTCATGAAGGACTACCCGGGACTTTATGCTAAGACCATGAACGTCGCCCAGCAGCTGAGAGACACGTACGAGAAGATGTTCCAAGAATACGACGTAATCATTATGCCGACAACGCCTTTCGTGGCACCGTCAAATGTGGCGTGGAAGAGCGGCGACTCGCCCATGGCCGCACTGAAACCAAGCATGGGGATCACGACAAATACTGCCATCTTCAATGTTACAGGACATCCGGCTATCTCTCTTCCTGTCGGTTTTGCCCCGTCGACTGACGACACTAGCGTTAGGTTGCCGGTAGGAATGCAGTTGGTTGGGGGGTTGTGGCAGGAGCAGAAGATTCTCGATGCGGCATTCGCTTGGGAGTCGGCCAATGACTGGAAAAGGAATGATTTACTCAATACCGAAAGCCAGAAGCTTCCCGTGAAGCTTTGAGGTCGTACAACACCAAACATTATATATCGCATCGGCCGCAAATCATCCAAATAAGAGAATGTTTGTCAGCGTCAGGCATTGTATTCCGAAAACTACATGTACGCGCCCAGCTTGATGTGAAAGGTCGGGGTACAAATCGGTACTGTGTGAAGCTTACCCAGAGGGATTTCGGCACGCATTCTTTTTGCACTAGATCCCCATCGAAGAGGTGGACTTAAGAGCCCGCGTGAGTGTTTCGTACTTTGTGATAGGTTACGATCAATTTATAATATACCCGCCATCGACGACTAGCGCGTGCCCTTGGATAAATGAGGCTTGGGATGAACAGAGAAAGAGAACTGCATCCGCTACTTCGTCTGGAGTTCCCATTCTTTGCATTGGTGCGATGTTGATAGCCGGCTTCAGGGCCTCCACAATCTCCGGAGAAGAAGTTGTCATGGGTGTTTCGATGACCCCAGGGCACACACAGTTCACCCGAATTCCGTCACCCGAGTAATCGATCGCGTTTGCCCGTGTCATGTTGATTATAGCGGCTTTCGAAGCGCAATAGGCCGCTTCGCATATTGAGTTAGCTAACGATCTAGCTTTGGGTTAAGCGCCACGGAGCTCACCTGCACCTGGTCTTGCGACCAAACCCAGCTGACTGGCGATATTCACAATCGAACCTCTTTGCTTGGGATGCTCTGGAAGAGCTTCTTGACGCAACATGTTTCTCAACTGAGCTCGACAGCTTAGCCACGATCCCTTGTAATTGATGTTGTTCAACCGGTCGAATGCATCCGTTGGCATATCCACGGCCTTCACTGTTTTGCTACCCAAGACCCCGGCGCAATTGACCGCATAATCAAGCCTTGAGAACTCCTGGAATACCTCATTGTGAAAGGAATTCACGAAACTCTCATTGGCAACATCTCCAGATTTTTCGAAGACTGTTACAGAGGAATTGATGGCCAGAATAGCCTCCTTGGTTTGTTTGAGTGTGTTGGGATTGATGTCCGTGATAGCAATCTTCGTGCAGCCGGAACGGGCAAAGCCTTTGGCCACAGCAGCACCAATGCCTGACTAAGTTAATTTATGTCGACAGTTGCATTGCAATGACTTGCCTGTTCCACCAGCACCAGTAATGACTGCAACACCAAGAAGCTGCCTCGCAATTGACGCCATAGTTGCGAAGATGCTGATAAAGATCGGCTCGATGGTGACGCTCGTTGAGGCTGCGTATACCGAGGGGCGTGACACGATTATGTCAGCTGCCGCACAAGGTAACGTTAGTACTACGGCCAAACTATCGGAGCATCACCCTTATCTCGGAAGCAAGTCATGGAGACAAGGCTTTTGGAGTTGCAGAACTCGCCTACTCCGATTATGAAGATAGCACTAACGGTTGATGGTAAGCGCAAATCACTAGTCGTCTTAGCACATCAGCCTGAAAGTCCCTTACCCCACCCTCTCCAACACCCTCGTCCACCTCCAACCCGTTGCGACTCCAAGATTGACGGAGACTTACCTCATGCACAGGCATGACCATACGTGCCGTTATTGTTCTCGGAACTTTAAGCGTGCGGAACACCTTACGCGACATCTCCGCACTCGTACGTCGCTTTACCCCGGTGGATCCACTTTTGAGAAACACGGCATAGCTGATTGATACTTCAGACACTCGGGAGAAACCATTCTCATGCCAATGCGGATCAGCTTTCACGCGTCGCGACCTACTCACTCGACATTGGCGCATATCGGGTCACACGGGATTGGCGTCGTCTCCTCAAATCGAAAGAACACAAGAGCCTCAACGGCAGAGTACATCTTCTGTAAACGATATTGATCCTAACGGGCTGGCCTTGGACAATGTAGGAGCAAGTGTTGCCTTACTTGCTCCTCAAACCCAACATCATTTACCCCAGCTTGTTGATCCTGCTGCTTCCTTCAATAACGCACAGGCACATGCGGTTCCTGAAATTCAAGACCAAGCGCCTTATCAGGATGAAGGTTTCGAGGACTTTCGAGACTTCGTCAACTTCATCGATGGCGTAGGATTATCAGCGCAGTGGACACCAGAATATGACATTGATTGGATGCGACTGGACACTTATCACCACGAGTCACGACGCCATTCGCAAGACCCAGATTCCCAGCATTCGCCAGGAGCGGAAGATATCGGTACTCCTTTCAGTACTTGGTTACCCTCGGCACCAGCGGATGACCAAGTTCATCTCAGGTCCCAAAGTGGGGATGGTAAGTTAAGCCTCTGAATTTTATTCCTTCACACTTGCGGTCTCTATGCGACGAAACATTTGGGAGGTTTACTCTGCGTGGTGAATACCTCGTACTGGTGGTAACAATGGTGTGCTGCCAATTTGACATGCGGGCTGCGAGTGCTCGTGCGAACACCTTCACTAATACCATTTGGCAGATACTCGCGAGAGGCGAGCTAGACAAGGAACATACCATGTCACGGACGACCACCGGAATACACTAGTATCATTACTCGAAAGCTTTCCGCCTCCTATTTCAGATTTCGAGATACCCTCACGGCATGCTTTGACGCGATACATCACCGCCTTCTTCGGAGGCTTCCACTCGCATTTCCCCTTCATACATGAGCCAACGTATAAGCCGTCATGTTCGCCCGTGGAACTCACACTCGCCATGTGCGCGGCTGGAGCGCAGTATTGTTTCGAAACCCGGAGCTCCGAACGCCTCTTCCGTGTTGCGAAAGCCGTCCTTTTCGAGAGACTTCGGCAAGAGGAGTCGCACTTTGGACCGCAAACATTGGGTATGTAAACGAATCCTCACCTCAGTATAATAGTTTTCAAGATACTGGCTTCGAAAGACGGCGATTGGACCGCATTAGATAAGCTTTGCTGACTTAATACCCTGTTCTCAGCCTTCATCGCGTCGACGAATCTGCTTTCGCCGGCAGCTGTACCTACAGCAAGACTCTCGGGAATTTGGGCACCTCTCGACATGGCTAAAACGCTACTTATACTTGTAGGATTTGCCACGTGGGAGAGGAAGGATCTGCTCCAGCAAGCATTCGCCCTCCGAGGATTACTTGTCCAATGCCTCCGAGATAATGGCCTCAAAGAAGAAGAAACAACGACAGCTGTAAATGGTTCAATGCCCAGGTCTGCAATTTGGGATCAGTGGCTACAGCGAGAGTCGTCTCGACGCACCAAGTTGGTAGCATTTTGTTACATCAACGTGCATAGCGTCGCCTACAACATCCATCCCCTACTTTGGAGTAGCGAATTGCATCTGAGATTGCCTTGTTGCACTCCAGATTGGCAAGCTGCAAGTGCAACGCAATGGTTAGCCCTTCAGCGAGAGGGTAAAGAAGATCAGATGCTTTTCCAACAGGCATTATCCATTCTCTTGCAAGGTACAACAAGAGTCGAGTCTGTTCATCCCATACCGAGTCCGATTGGCAATTACATCCTTCTACACGCATTATTGCAGCGAATTCACGTTGTTCGCGAGCTTTCCTTTCCAGCCACTTCTCCAGCAAAGATTTCAGCCACGGAACTATACACCATATCGTGAGTCTACCTCCCTCAAGCATGCTAGTAAGCACCCCGTGCACGCAACTGACTCAATTTCCTCTCGCAGTCGTGCACTCCGCTCTTGGACGTCATTATGGCAACAGACTCCAGAGTCAATATTGGACCCTAACAATGAAAGCGGCCCCATCCCCTTCACCTCGAGCGCGCTCCTCGTAGTAGCGTATATTCGCCTTTCCCTTGACCTGGGGTCATACCGGAATTTAGAATCCCGTGATCCAGACGCTATCGCTGCTGCCCTTGCTCGACTGCCTGAAATTGAACGCAATGATAATCTGCTGTCGGCCTTGCTTTATTCGACTCACGCGCTGAGCATTCCTGTCCGACTAGGCATCGACAGAGTTGCGAGAAGTCAAGCCTTCTTTTGGAGCGTGCAGCATGCCATTTCAAGCTTTGAATGCGCAATATTTTTGGGCAAGTGGCTTTGCTCGCTGCCGAGTTCTGCAGAAGAAGGATCTTTATCTCGTGAGTTCCTTGAACACTTGAGTTAGTGCCTGCTAACCTGGTTGTCGCTTAGGATCAGAGCACCGCATTCTTCACTGGGTCCGCTGCATCGTCCAAGAAGCATACGCCGTTGTCGACTTTGAAGGGCCTGAGGAAGGCGAGGACGAGTTGACGGTGCCCAATGAGCCATATCAGCTTGGCTTCGCCGTTTTGAAGATATGGTGTCGGTTCTTCCAAGGCAACACGCAGTGGCAGTTTGTTGTGAACCTGGGACTGAGTCTCGAAAGATATATGAAGATTTTGAGATGAAGGAGGTTGCACTTGCCGGAAGTCTCACGCTACTTCTACAGTCCGCCCAAACCCTCAAGGTCGCTAATATAACACCAATTGGATCCCCAGATCAACGACAGCGCATTCATCAACAACTTGACACCTTCCGCTACACTATTATCTGTGGGCATTCTTTCTTTTCATCGCTAGTTGCACCCTAGCCGCCTGCGCTTAATAAGCACAATCACACTGCACTCGCGCATCGAAGAGCACTTTTGTTGCTCCAATATCCAGGCCAGAGCCCACAATCTACAAAGCTTATCCAAAGGAATCTGATCACATCCCCTCCAGCCTTGACAATAGAGGGTACGGAGTCCCGGGAAGAGACTCCGATGGCGAGCAAAGTAATCTCTATTTCCAACGCTCCATCGAGGAGGAGCACAAGACCGTACTGTTGGCTGCTTTTGGGCAGTTATCGACATCACCAACTCAGCATATTCCAGCTCAGCGCGAATCAAATTCATATCAGACGGATAGCTTGCAATCAACCGAGCATATACCCAAAGGATCGTCACATAAGCATGCGGTAAACAAGACTCCATCATACATGCGAGTAAGCGAGTTCTATCTCTACGACGCAAATTGATCCGATTTCCTAAGAGATGTCTCGCAACTCAAGACGATATCGCAAGCTCTAGCAGTCTCGACACCTATGGCAATTCGTTTACCGACTTTGTCCTATGCAGTGGAAGAGAACTTCGATCTTCAGGACATGCTCGACGAACACAGCCTACCAGTCCACGGCCCAAGCAGACTCCTCCAGCACCAAACCACACTCTCGCACATATAAACTTCGCTCCACGATCCCCGCCATGAAACTCGGCACTTACGCCTCGCATCTCGCACAGATCTCCGACGCTGCAATTGAAGTGTTCAATGAACCGACATTGCAACCTTTTGCTGAATCGATCTTGTTGAAAAGGTACAGAGATCAGAGTACGAGAAGGAACAGATACGAAAGGAGAAAGACGAGTTGGAGATTGGGATCATGTGGTTGAGTGGAAAGGATGACATAGAAGCGGCGGAAGAATCTAGGATAAGGGTGCATTGGGAGGATTGAAGATATAACCCACCTAATGAGAGACGGAGTCGGAGCAGACATCTTGTCTTGGTGGTCGCGAATCATTGAGGGTGAGCAAACTAGTATAAGACCTGTCTACTGGAGAAGTTTTATGCTTCGACAAGGCTTTTGGGTAGAATTGCAATTACATCACCAAGAGAGGACGGAAGAAAGCTGAGAACGAAATTGCTCGATAATCTATGAAATAGTGCAAGCGGAGTGGGGATCTAATCTGTCTGCGTCACACCCTTCGTTCAAAGCATTTTGTTTTGTGTTCCTAGCGAATTGGAAAGGCGTCCTTAAGAACCAATATCAGATGGTAAACCGCTCTATCCGCTGGTATTCTCAAACTCTAGACACACAGGTACAGTGGTATCAACCCCAAAATTCATATTACACACAGTAGAACCCATGATGTCACCGCCACTGCATTCCTGCCTCCGCACAGTGGTACTTTGAGTCGGGCTTCGCTAGAGCTTATTCGTCTCTGTCTGGGGAGTTGATACGGAGTCGACGTGGGAATGTGGTCGATGAGTTGAAGATGGTCGTGTTAGATGGCGGATAGCATTGCCGTTTGCAATGTGCTGTGCGCGAGCGTCGCTGATGTTGGGCGAATTCCAGGGGAGCGGCACCGGCATGGCGGCGGCGGTGGTGGTGGCGGTAGCGCCGAGCATGAGTGCGAAGATCGTTGTTGGACGCATACTGTAGTTTCGTAGAGCTGAGACGATTGGTGCTTGACGATACGTGTGGCTTTTGAGTTGGTCTTGCAGAGGTTGATTGGCGATTTGGGGAATGGAAGAACACGGGAAAAGGTGGAGACGATTCTTTTTATGTGCAAGCCAAATGAAATTGGAATTTTCGACTGAAGTTTCTGACCTGTGGAACCCTTGAAATGCTTTTTGGTAACCTCCACCTGTCAACCATGCTTTGAAAGCCGTATCGACCGCTACATAAACTGCTCAGCTGACATGAGCAGAAGATCTAGAATCGGCTCAACGCTGTCGCATATGGCACGTATGTGTAAGAAGACAACGAGAAATACACATGCTTCGCTGGACGGAATAACTCATAACGCAGCCAATGAATGCAGGTTGAGATTCTCTTCGTCGACGGTTGGTCTCCTATGTGCGGGCTGCACACTTGCACTTCGTCTGGAGCGAACCAGTTGTCGGTACTGGGTCCACCATGCTAAAAGTCTTCACTCATCCGCAGCTCCAATAAGCACCCTCAAGATCTCTTCCTGGTTCCGCAAAGCATAGCTCACATGCCCTTCCCCTTCCATTAATCGCAACTCGGCAGCAGGCATGGATTCCTTCGCCTTCAAGGCTATATCAGGCGGGCAGTTGATGTCTTCGGTGCCGTGCCACAGCGTCAATGGTATACCTGCTTCGCCTATACCCAGGTTCTGTAGCTCAAAGCCCCAGGGGCTCCCATTGATGCTGGCCTCCCAACCAGCACCCTGTCCGCCCTGACGCAACCCTTCTCTTGTGCCTTCAACAAAGCCCTCCCTGTTCCTCTCATCCTTCATAACAGCCTTGTCGACCTCTGGTCTGCTCTCAATCTCCTTCATCAACATGTCGCTGAAGACGTTTGGATCCGAATTGCGCGCCGCGTTCCCTAACGATACCTCTAGGAGGCCGCCCAAAAGGCTGGGCACCCAGGGTCCGACCCATAGAGAAAATCGTGCACCAAGGAGCATTCCTTCGGTGCCAAGTGAGACGGGGTACAGCCCTGACACGACTGCTGCGCCGGCAAGACGTTCCTTCGGTATGCCGTGGACACAAGCTAGCGCATAGGGCCCTCCTCCACTCAGTCCAATGACGTAGAATCTTTGTATCTTGAGGTGGTCGGCGAGTGCGAGCACATCGGTGGGCCAGTCGAGCAGCGTCCGCTTGGTTTGGAAGCTGGAGTTGCCCATTCCAGGGCGATCCGGCGCAATGAGACGCAGACTGAGCTTGGTGGCTGCCGAATGCCACAGCTTGCCCTCTTTGCGCGACGAAGGGTAGGCATGGAAGTAGAAGACGGTCGTTTGGGGAACGGGGGATCCGTATATCGCATAGGACAGGATGCGTCCGCCAGAAAGCGTCAGGGTCTCCGAGTCGCGCATCTCGGGCGCTCCTTGAGCCGTCGGGGTGGCCGCAGAGGTTGAGGAGTGAGTGAGTGAGCCATGGTGGGCGCGGAAAGGATCTGATCACGTCCCAATGCGGGCAGATGCTGCGTTACTTCCACGAAGAGGGAAGATGAGATGCCAAGACACGCTATACCATGAAGGGGAAGGGACGATAGTCACCCGACGAGTCAATCGCGACGTCGGGTCTGTCACCCCTCCAGTCATCATTCGTCTGACATTACACTGGGCTACTCGTACGTCGCACATCCTCCTTGAACGCTCACCCCGCACATATACCGAATATCTAACGTGCCATTTGGCATCATATTCGCAGTAACACCGTTTAGATATCCAGGATGATGGATTTGCTATTTGAGAGGTGCATCTTGGAGTCTACGATGTATCCTTATTGGGCTCAAGTTGATATCACGCGATATGCCACCCTGCCATATTGACCGACTACAGTCGCATCATATTCATGGACGCCTAGTGGCTCTTCTTCGACACCACCTTGCCGTCCACCACGTACAGCATCGCAGCCTCTTTTGCAAGTTCTACCGCAAACTTTAGACTGAAGCCCATCCTACGGTCTTTAGGATCATGCAGGTCGTCGTACGCACGGATTGCTGGCTCAAATGCGCACAGCCTCTGCTCCTCCATCCTAGCGTAGTTGCGGAATTTCGTCTGCGCCACCTCGAAACCTTTATGGACTGTTACTGCATAGTACAGCATTTCGAATTCGGCATTGTCGACAATCTCAAAGAGTTGGAGCGCGAGCCCAGGTGGGGCGGTGAGTGCCGCTTTGCGGAGATCTTGGGTCGAAGGCTGTTCGCAGAGCATGTTCGTGTGATCGGGTCCAAGAAGCTTGATAGCTGTAGCCTGTTGTCTGTGTTGGTGATTGCATTTCGACGAGGTGGGTAACTCACCTTGGTAGCAGCCAACCTATCTTTCAAAGACAAATCCCGAGGAGCGCCTTCCAAGCCAGCTAAGGCATCTTTGACGGCTTGGGGAGTCGGCGTCCCCTTTGTTTCGTCGATACTCTGCATCCTGATCAGTCGGGTAATACATCCACTTCCCCACGCGGCTTACCTTTAGCTCGGTGAGCAACTTGTCGATCTGCGCCATCTTCTCGTTGCGCGACATGGTGGTCAAATTTTGGAATCACTTGTGCTGTCGAAAACGGCGAGGAACAGGTGTGGTAAGCACAGTTGAAAGTATTTTGGCGTAGCTGGTGAGGGTTGTGCTCAATTCAACCAGGGCATGGCTTTCACTATCGGAATCACTCGGGCGATAATTGAATACCAGTCTTAGCACTCGCACTCTCATCAGGCCTGCCGTCTCTTGCGCTGTAGCCATCGCCCCTTTCGCCGCAGATTTTTTTTTCAAGAAACGCCTTTCCTACCAGCTACCAGTTGTCTCATACGCGATTCTGCTGTGTCCACATCCAGCAAGCCAAGTTCCGACCTCACTCGCCTATTGCCTGTGCCTTCTGGAGCTCTCTCAGCTGTTTCTCACACCATCCCTTCTTTTCCAAGATCTCGCCCCTCAGTGGTCCCACGTGCGGACTGAGCTTCTCCAAAGCTTGAAGCAGAGTGAGCGCGGTCTCGATGGTGTCGATGTGGGAAGCGGTCATCGTTTCGGACAAGCGAAGAACACGGGCGAAGTTCTCCGCGTATTCTGAGGTTGGGAAATGCGAAGCTGTGTCCTTCTTTCACATTAGCCGGGTATACATAAAAGCGATCGAAGAGCCTTACTTTCTCCGTCCCGCTTGCTACCGTTGATACGCCGCTTGAGTCGCTCGCATCGTCAATGGCCTCCAGTCCCGCTTGTTCCTCCACCCAAGAGCTCGTCCGTGCAAGTGGCTCAGTCTGCGGTCGGTTGTCTGTCTTGAATGTCGGCTGCACTCCAGATTGTTCCTTTTTGAGTGGCAGCTGCATGGCCTCGAGTGATTTTTGGTGGATGATGTTGCGAAAGACCTGCTTAAGCAGATTCTTGGGTGCCATGACGGAGTACTTGTCTGCGGCAGGGGATATGATTGTCAAAGCCGAATTGTGGTGTTGCCTTAAGACTTGGACGCGGAGGTGGAGCCTGTGGTTTGGAAACGGTGCGAGACAACAGATTGCTCAATTTCATTGGGTGAAATAGTGCGCTGCTCACCAGCAGCCTGTAGCGCACGTACGTCACGGATAGCAGAATCACAATTCCGTCTATACAAGAGATACAAGGTGGAAGCTAAGCACGATCCTGTACAGACCGCATCCTCTCGCCCTTGCGATTACTCAAAAGTCAATGCAAAGTCTTGTTAAGTATCTCACCCACTCATGGCCTTTCTCTGTCTTCAACGCTACTTAACATTTCGCTCATGCCGCACATTCTTTTCATTGGGCTGCCGTCAGCGCTTTTCGGAGTATCGACGTCTACCAATCTCGACATCGCTATCTCTACCAAACTCGAGAATTATTAGCCCATTGGTACGTCCGTTCACCGTCAATATCTGTGGCCATAGATTCAGATGTCGTTCTTGCATCTAACATATGATTGCTTGCTTTCTAGTCTCAACTCGTTCCTTCGGCGCTTCTTCTACCCCACTGAACCGCAAGACTGTCAGACCGTCGAATAGATCAGCCGCTTCTCAAACTGCTGGAGTTTTCTTACAGTCTTGCTGATTCTCCCGGAAATCTGCCAAACTTCGTCGGTCCTTTTCGATACCACAAGTGCCGCAATGTCACTGCTTGTGTCCTAACGACCGCGCTTACGACCGCTCCGACGCCTCCGCGCGACAGAAACGCCATTTAGCTGCTCTTCACGAGTGGGCTTCTGTTTGTTGTCCGCACTGCCTCCAATCGAATAGTCAAGTGGGCCATGGCGCCGGGATTGGCGAGAAGTAGAAGCAGTAGTCTTGCTTGGCACCTAAAGTATCGGATTAAAAAGAACGTTGAGCCAATCGAGTATGCTACAGAAACTTACATTGACCTTGACTCGGCGGCCCGTCTGAGCGTCATACAGTGATTTCTTTTTGTGCTCCATCGCCTCCTCCTTGCATCTCTGCTGGTGGCTCCTGTAAAAGGCATCGAGGCTGATGATCTTGATGCCACAGTCGCGACAGTACCTGGGTGCTTTGAAAGATACAGTTGGTGTTTTGGACCTCGATGTTGGTCCTTGAGATTCCTCCTTGATTCGGCCTTGCCGTGCCTCAGGTTTAGTCGGGGGGTCGGAATCGGGAAGGAATTCTGCTCGCGATGGTGTGGATAGCCTCTCAGTCTCCACAGGCTGTTGTGGACCTCCACATTCACGGCTCCAGTCATCCAGCTGCAAGGCTGAGCACGAGAGGTTGCGCTCCTCCGGCGTAAGGTAATCTGGGTTAGCTGCCCTCTTCTCCACCACGGTCAAACACTGCCAATACTTGCGGCACCGGCCATTGGTATCCACATGCTCCCAGAACTTCTCATAGTACACACCTTCTTTGCAGTTCGGACAGGTGCGCACATCTCCATGATCGGGTCGAGATTCTTGCTTGCACCGTGGGTAGTGTATGTTGAAGAAATAGTCGGAGCGTAGGAAGTCCATGTGGCAGAACTGGCACATCATTACTGGTAGAATCTCAGTGCGGTCATAGGCGAGCTCGGTGTATGCGGCGTGTGCGAGGTCTTGGGCGATTTCTTCGGCAGATTGGGCGAGAGCGGTTTCGAGAGGGCCGAAGATGGCATCAAGAGCATCGATGTCTTGCATGATGGTTGGAAAAGGGTCCATAGTCTTACGCTTTGACAGTTGGTCATGGACGAGTCGGCTCGACGGTTGGATTGTCGACTGTAGCGCTGGAGAGAGGCAGGAGGCGACGAACTGCATTGACGAGGAATACACACATATGGGTGTGTTTGCGTTCCGCGTTTGTAGTCCGAGCTTCGGTTGCTGGGTCAGTGTGGGGGAGTTTTTGGTCACCGCCACGGCTAGGACTACCCTATGGCCGACGTCATGATATGAGACAATTGCAACTAGCCATTGGAAGATTATGCAGTCACTCAGACGTATTGTTGTATTGTGTGCTTATCATAAAAATATAAGCGCTGAGGACTGAAGTGGCAATTAGCCTGGATACTCATAATCCGAAGTGCCAACAGGTTCTTGTCCCTATCGTACATACTGGACAGCAGGTAGGAGAGATCTTGGATGCAAATATATGGAAAAGAACTAAAGGTGAAGAATCAGACAGTATCAAGTGCGTCGGTTTCTGTGCTTGAACTTGATATGAAAGTATATCCCGAAGCGGCGCGGTCGAGCAAAATCCGAATCCGAATATTTATTTTGAAGTAGTTACACGACGCAGAGAGGACGACGATCGAAGCATTGACCCCGACAAGTGCATACCGCAGCCCGTAGAATTTCTCTAACGTTGAGTTGTGAGAATTGAATCCATAGAAGCTGAATTCCAATCGACATAGCTATGCGAAACACCCGACACAAAGCTCATTCCACCTACACCCCTGAAGGCTCTTGATTTGCCTACAAAGGCTCCCGCATTGCATCTATAACTGTGCTTATCCTACTCAAGTAGAGCTTGGGCCTCAGAAGTCTCCAGCTTAACCCCAAACGCTTCCGCGAAATAGAACAAAGTCCTCACGCGTACCTTACGCTCCTCCATGAAGTTCCGCATGCAGCCGTTCAGAGCTTCGTGGTTGCTGACACCCAAATCGCCCACGTCCGTGATATGCATCGTCAGTTCCGCGGATGCCTCACGCGTAATTTTGACCTCTTCTTCAATGATCTTGAGCACCTCCTTGAACTGACGGTTGAGGCGCATTGGGGCGGTCTTGAAAGCTGAAACCACATCTTCAAGCTTGGTTCGGCGTTCTCGGACAAAGTCTCGCATGAGAGAGAGACTGTTTCTCCAATGAAGATGCACTTCGTCTGAGAAGGCTAGAACGCGTGTTTGGAGTTGAAGCCCTTGCGTGAGACTGTCCGTACTATAGTTGATCTCGTCTTCCAACAGTGCTTCCAAGACGCCGCTGTCCTCGCGTTTGTCGTTCAAATACGTAGGGAATGCGATTCTGGCGCGCGATGCTGCTTGCGCAAGCTGTTGGTTCTTGATTGTGAGTTCAACGTTTTGTTGCTCAAGCGCTGCATGCTTGTGCGAGAGTTCCTGGTGTTTCCGTCAGTACTTCCCGAGAATCCTTGAAGGCCCACGTACCCTTTGCAACTTCCTCAATTCCATCTATTGCGTCGTCAGTCACGCTCTTGAATACAGCTGCTGGTATACTTACTGCATGCTCGCGTGCCAGTCCGATAACCTCCTCCGCGTGGTGTCTTTTCACAGTCTCCATCTCTGCAGTATGCTCCTTTTTGAGATTCTCCATTTCCGAAACATGCGCATCCGCCAGTGCTTCCGTGCTCATGCCCCGGCTTCGTGAGAGGGCTTTCATCTGCTCGATGATCGAAGCGACGTCACAGAGAAGGCCGAGCTCTTGCTGGTACACAGTTAGCCGCGCTTCAAAATCGTCACAATTGCTGTCGAGCGAAGCGTTACACTCACCACTTGGGCCTGAAAGACATCGGCAAATGTCTCCATCATGGCTGTAGATGGCATTGCGGGCAAGCCGAAATGCGAGAATGATACAGAAGATAGCCTACACAACGGCTACCGGGGGTTTATTGCACACTTGTAAGTTGCAGCGAATATGACTTGAGTTTCGGAGCCGGATAAGCTGGTCGATGGACGCGCCTTTACTTTCACTCGCTCACCGCGCGTATACTGCTCCATCGCTTCTCTTGAGAGGGCCTTTCAGATCGCCTTGTACTCCCTCCAATGCTTCCTCTGGCATGTTTGCGAGCAATACTTGCGATCTTTGCATCCGCCGCAAACTTGGAATTGAAAATTTCCCTTGCTGCTGGACCGGCAGCCACCGCAGAGGTGATATGGGTGGACAGACTGGCGGCCGATCTCCTCATCGGACGGTGCGCCAATAGTGCTGGGTATGACCATGCCGTTCGACAAGGTGGTTTCTATGACCTGGAAACTACCGATCTTCTTAGTCTTGACGCTGGTCCCACCAAGCATGTTAAGCAACCTCGCCTCAGTCGTCGTTATGTTTCCGTACGAGTATGGTTCTCCGCCCCGGTAGTTTCGAAGTGCGGAGTGAAGCTGAGTACGAGCAAACGGCTTCATGGTGACTAGAGCTGAAGTCGGGAACTTCTGACCGACAATTTTGCGGTATGCTGGGCGTTGCATCTCCTCCAGAGTCTGACGCATGCTCTGAGGCAGAGTGCATCCCAAAGTCACAACGCATGCGCCCAGTACGGTAAATCGGTATGCCTCTTCACCGTTCCAGTAGCGGTTATCACGAGCAAAGTGCCTAGTGTCGGAGGACAAAGTCAGCACAGCGTATCCGAAGGAATATTGTTTGATGTATTCCACGTTTTACGCACCTTACCGAGATGATTCTGCAGGGCGCCGGCGTCGAGGTACTTGCGGGTGATTTCAACCGATTCGGGTCCATAACAGAGCTCCGCGTTGATGCAGAAGCGGTTGCCTAGCAACTTGTTTGTCGCTCCGATTCGACCATTGATCTTCGCGCGGAGCTCTCGCAAACCAAACGCCTCGTCAAGATCCATAGTGATTATATACTCGCGGTCCGACATCAGGATTCCGTTGCCCGTATCATGCATGTCAGTCGAGGAGAGTTTGGACAGGAAGGGCCGAGGTACCTATTGCCGTCGAAAGCCATTCCGAATAGTCAGTCGAGGCGTGAGGCATTGTGAGTTCTTGCTCCATTTCAATGTGAACCTCAGAACGTGACATAAGTTCAACGGACTTTGTCTATGAGGCAGAATGCCAGAACATCTGAAGCTGGTGAGTCTACCCTCCCTCTATTCACATATCGACTAGACTCTTCTTCTGAGGCGGGATAAGGAACTTGACACTCCTGATGGACACACTGGGAACTCTTCTAACGCGGAGCCAGATTTTCGCGAAGCCAGAGCTAGAGACAACACCCGGCAAACGAAATGATCATTGGCGTAAAGTGGATGGTCTGACTCATAAAGGCCACCAATTGGGGACACATGTACGGCCGTGAAGTTGGCGTATTTAGTCCAAGAGCTGAGACTTTGATCAAGCCCGGAGTTATGTGTTGACAGCAAGCGCGTCGGTCAGGCTAAGAGGAACAGCTCTTGCAGAAAAGGACTTCAGGGCTAACGCGTCTCATCATCGCAGCCTCGTATAGGTAACTAAGAAGAGGTACAAGTGGATCAAGACATGAGACAAGCATTGTTCGAGGTGATTCTTGGTCGATTATTCTTACGTAGAGAGCTAAACTATTGGCGCTATCCGCACATGAGGAAAGAAACCACCCAAAAAAGCACTTGGAAACATACCATTCCTCGTGCGGGGAATACTGTCGGAACTGAAGCTAAAGTTACAGGTCGCCATGGTCATTTTTGATCCCACCCTTTCCCATCGCAAATATCATAAGGTCGTGATACGTCTGAGGCAGTCCACATTGAGCTCCGTCTGAGGCCGCGCGGCCCAGCGCTCGGCTTGTCATTGAGCGTCTAGACGACGCTTTGATACGTCTCTTACTTACAACTCCTCCTTGATGCGGTCAGTGGCAGCCTTCGCACTTTCGGCGGCAGCATCGTAACCCTGCTGAGCAGACTTGGAGGCGGAAGAAGAAGCCCTGGAGGCGGCAGAGGAAGCACTGGAGGAGGCAGAGGAGATGGAGGAAGACGCGCTGGATGCGCTCTTGGAAGCTGTGCCGCTGGCGCTGCTGGCGCTGGCAGTGGCAAGGCCGATTTGGGCCTTGATCCAGTCGGTGTATCCCGCGAAGACGTTGGTAGCCTCGGCGTACTGGTTGCCGGCACTGGAGGTAGCGGCTCCATAAGCGCTAGCAGCAGAGGCGGTGGCGCTGGAGGCAGACGCCGACACGTTGTCGCCGTAGAGACGGGCACGGTGCTTGCGGGCGAGGGCGAGGAGCTCGTTGCGCTTGGAGCCCTGAGGAACCTTGACGCCGTTCTTGTCGGCCCACTCCTTGATCTGGCTGTCGGACCACGAGTCGAGTAGGGCGTCGCTGAGGCTTTGCTGGGCGTTGGCGGCCGATGAAGAGGCAGCGGCGTAGGTAGATTGGGCGTTTAGGCTAGCTAGACGGGATTGGCGGCGGATGGAGGCGATGAGCTTGTCACGGGTTGAAGGCTGGGGAGCGGGGAAGCCACGCTCATCGAGCCATGCCTTGATGTCGGAGTCGGACCAAGATTCGTACAGCCAGTCACCAGGGTATTGGACAGTCTCGGAGAGCTTGTTGGCCGCTGACTGGTAGTTCTCGCGGACGGCCTTCAGGAGGCTGTCACGCTCGCGAGGCTGGGGAACAGGGATGCCGTGCTTGTCGGCAAACGCCTTGAGCTGGGAGTCGGTCCATCTGCGCAGGTTAGCAAAAGGTTAAATGCAGAAGGGGCAAATACGTACGAGTCGAAGATCCAATCCTTGACGCTGCCGTAGGCCTGGTTAGCCGAATCTTCGGTCTCGGTCCAGTAGACCTTGACCTGCTCAGCGAGCGACTTGGTGTTCTGCTCGGTGCCCTTCTTCGCCTGTTGACCCTTGGTTGTCAGGTAGTTTTGCAGTGACTTTGCGTCCCAGCTGTTGTAGGGTGCCACAACCTGGTCGTTCCAGTTGGTCTTGACCAGGTTCTCTAGGTCTTTGCGGTCCGATGCCTTGGGATACGGAATGCTGTGGTCGGAGAGCCAGCGCTCAAGCTCCGTCTCGTGCCACTTGTTGTAGACTGCGGACGTTAATTAGGGATCAAGCGGGGGTAGTATTGATGATGATGGGGGAAACGGGAATGAATCCGTACTGTACGCACCAGGCTTGCCGAACCAGCTGCTCGCGACGGTGCCCTGAGCGGCGAGTGCCACCACAAGGGTGGACGCGACAGAAAACTTCATATCGGACGCGTGTGTGTGTATGGGTAGATGGAGGAGAGGCCAAAGTTAATATGGATAATTGGAGGAGGTCGGCGGTGTGGGGGGGAAGGAGAGTCGGCGCAGAGAACGGAGACTTAAGAGGGGGGACAAAGCAGCGGGCGCAAGCAGCTCTGACGTAGTGGTAACGTTTTGGCCAGCGGCGCAAGCAGGATCGCGCCCGCCTGCACCCCCGCAGCCAATGGAGTAGCGGGTCATTGCGCGGTTGTCCCTTCCTTTCGCTTCCATTTCCCATTCACTTCTGGCGTCAGAGCTCGCAGCCCGCTGCAGGCTGTTGACGTCGCGCGCGCCGGGGGGCCCATTGCGGGCCTAGGCACTCGGCCGCTGGCCCTTCACAGCGTGTAGAGTGTCCTCAGCAGCTGCAGCCGTCGTGTGCACGGGTCGATGCTGAGCAGTGCAATGCTCGCCGGCCCACATCGCCATGGCATTTCAAAATTCCCCATGCAACCGCCGACGGAGATCCCGCGGCGCCACTGACATCACCAACAAGCACGAACAATCTTTACATGTGCACGCAAGGTATGACGCCCAATTTTGAAATTTTGTGCGATGCTGAGCAGACACAAACTACCAATGCAAACTCCGACTAAAAGTACAAGGTGGTATACAGACTTGCATAGAACATCCGCGTGCAAGCAGTTCTGACTCCACATGTTTGTCCAGCTCCGGAGTGGTGGCTGCAGCTGTCAGCGACATCGAACCGCGGCGACATGGAATGCCTACCTAAGACTATGACGGCTTCTTGTCCTTGTACGCCTCTTTGTCCTCAACCTGTGCATGTGCCTTCTCAGCCCTATTTTCCATCTCCTCGTTGTGCTGCCGCACGTCCGCACCCTGCTCGTTTCCGCTAGGCGGACTGTCTTCGAGGATCTTGGGTTGCGCACCTTCAGCTCCCTTGTTGCCGCCGCTGCTTCCCTCGCTCTTTGAGGCTTTGCCACTGCCGCTGCTGGAGCCCTCGGACTGCGACTGGGGCGCTGATTGGGATTGCTCGCGGTTCTTCTTCACCACCTTGGGAGCCGCAGGGCCTGGGTGCTCGAGGTCCGAGCGACTGCTCTTGCCCTGCGCTTGCGGGTTCTCGCCGGCCGGGTTGCCATCGCCGCTGCCGTAATCTTGGGTGGCATAGCGAACCTGGAGACGAGCGCGGGGAGCTGCTGTGAGCGCCGGTCGGAGAGCCACTGAGCGTAGCATCGTGGAAGGTCGGAGGAAAGACATGTTGCGTATGGATATTGAGGTCGTAGATGGAGGAGATGGGGAACAATTGAAGAGGCAAGCCGTACCTGTTAGCAGTTGTAGGCGGTAGCTTAGGTAGCTTAGGTAGCTCGGGAGCTACATCCGCAGCTTGAGCACCAACCCATTACATCACCATCTCGACATGCTGCCAAGCCCATCTCGGACGTCACAGACTACTGTCAGTGCGTGTATCCATGTATTGATTCACGAGCGATCGATGCGCTAGTCGTCGCTCAATTACATCTATTGCGAACGGGGTATCGTGCTAAGCAAGCTCCAAACAAAAAACGCAACCGTTTCAACACCAGACATCCAAATCGCTGCCAAATATGCTACAAATCTAAATGCACGCGGAACGCTGAGTAGTGTCTATGCTCAATCGATCCCAATCATAGATCCCTCCACCCTCCAATCATCTACTTCGACTCCTCTCGGGGCAGTCTGGATGGCTTCGTGGTCTGCTTCCACGTGGTTGAGCCACGTCCCTACCCTGTTCGCTCCAACCTTCCTTCCGTCACGCGACAAGCCGGCCATGGTAGAGGCTGTCACTTCGCGGGGCACGGCACGCGGAGCCTCACGCACGAATCGTCGACTGAAGAACGAGGGGCGCGGTGCGGACGCGCGAACTGCGGTTCGCGCAGCCGATGTAGCTAGAGGGCGTACGGCGTAGGAATCGTTCATATGGTGGCCATCAGAGTTACCCAGACCGTAGACGCGCACCTGGGGGTCGCTGCGGTGAACTTCGGATGCCGTGGGCCTAGACTCCAGTCTCAACTGAGCCTGCAGGTGTGCGGCCAGAGCTTCGTCGGCACGATCAAGCTCTCGATCCGGGCGGTGCCGAACGCGGGTGCTGGAGCGGCGAATTGGCAGAGGGGTGGGTTCGGGAATCTCGATAACTTCAACGGCGTTGTCACGCGGTGCGGCATAAGGCACACGCATGTCTCCAAGGCGGTCATCTTCATCAATGTGTTGGTAATTGAACCATGGACAGTTGCACGTCTTCCAGGGGGCTGCGCAAACCATGCAGAACTGAGCCGTACAGCGACTGCGACATGTTAGTCTGACATTTTGGAAGACAGGAGACGACAGCTTACCAAGTCATGTGGTTGCATCCCTCCTTTAATTCCACTACAGCCCTGCAGTTGTAGCATCTTTGCCAGCCCTGGTCTTTTGCCATCTGCACAAGACGGTTCGTCTCCTCGTCTTTGGGGCACTCTCGCCGTGTGTGAAACTTGCTGTTGCAAAGCACGCACACTTTGGTGTTGCATCGGCCGCAGCGAGCGTACTTGCGTCCGTAGGTTGCGTCCATGCGTATCTTCGTCGGCTTGATCCATTCGCCACATCCTTTCGTCGGGCAGTAGAGACGGTTCGCCGTCGTGTATTCTTGGTATTTCTTGTTCCAGAGCCTCTTGAACTTGTCGTCGAACAGACGGTCCACATATTTCAAGGGTATGTGCTCGGCAGTGCAGCAGGTCGGGGGCATGTGCTGGGGATCGCTAACGGAGAGGGAGAATTGGCGCTTGAGGCACGAATGACACATACGGTGTCCGCAGCCTAGTTTGATCGTCTTGTTCGCGGGGAGGTCATCCATCATGCAGACGAGGCACTCGACTCTGAGCAGTGTTAGCAATATCCATAGTCGAATGGGGTTGAACTAGCCTCGGAGCCTCCTTCTGTAGCAGCTGGGCCGGAGAGCGCGGTGGTGGCTTGAATAGATTCGCAAAGATGCTACCCGTGCTCCTCCTTGATGAGTCCCGCGGAGAGAGCGGTGGTCGTGCAATGGGCGTAACGGTGGCGGCCGGCAGCTTGATGGTGCTGGTGCGCCGTACCGACGGCCTCGTCACGTAGACTTTCTGCGGTTCTCGCGCAGACATGCTTCGGCCCAGCTTGCCCGCATCATCCTTTCGCAGTGAGGCTGAGCGCGAACCGGAAAGGGGCGTGTAGGCTGTCCTGCTCGAAGATCCGCCCTCGTCACTCCGCCGGCGTGTTGAGGAACGCCTGACGGTAACCTCTTCCACCACGCCCCGAGACTTGGGTCGTCCGTAGACATAGTCATCGCTTCTATCATCCTCGGCTCTCTCTCGTCTCTTCTTCCGCCGCACGGTGCCGTCTCGCCGCACTTCCCTGTGGCTGCTCCGCGATTTGTCCTTCTCCCGATCTACGTGAACCTCCTGTGCCATGCGCTGAGACTCGCGGCGTCGGTCGGGCTCCGGTCTCGAATAGTAGGATTCCCTGCGAGCTCGCAAGTCATCAAGGTCCAGCTCGGCCTCGCGCCTGGCCTCGTCGCCTCGGCGGCGTTCGCGTCGCTCGCGCTTCGCGGCCGAGTGCTCGTCGTCGTGGTCTCGTGGCCGATGTCGGCGGCGGTGTCTGCGCTCGCGCTCGTCGTCGGAATGGTCGTCGTGGTAATGTCGGGAGTCTCGCTCGGCACGGTCTCTGGCCATGCCGGGGGAGTCGGGTGGGGATATACAGCGCCCTGGGTGCCAGCCGTGCGGACACTCAGGCAGCGATGCAGGAGGATGAATGGACAGCAGCAGCGGGTGGGTGGGTGTGTGACAGCGAGCACCTGCAGGCCGTCGACGTTGACCTGACACTGACCACTGACCAGCGCACGAGTCAAGGACCTCCTGGCACCCCGGAACGCGCCAGAAAGCGTCGGGCGGTGAGAGCGTCGCGGCGGGCGGAGTGCCTGTTGATCAGTGCCACCCTATCGTCTTCAGGGTTCGCTAGCGCCCCGCGGGAGGCCGGGAGCCACACCACAGTCAGGCGCCGCGCAGGACGACTGCCAGCTGTCTCAGGGCCGCGCATATGATGTCTTTGTCGAGCCAGCAAACAGTGCATTTGGGCGCATATGCAGCACGCCACCACACGCAAGACGCTCCATTGCCACATCTAGTGTACGCTTACCGAGCGCCCGAATGCAACATCTCGTCGCTCAGTCCTTGTCCAGTGTGATTTGCGTAGAAATCTCCCACTTCTGCCCCCCGCCGCCATATGCCCCGCTCAAGCGGTTCCGAACCATGCTCCCAATGCGATCTCGCAGCCGGCCAATCTCCTCCAGGTTCCGCACTCGCAGCTTGAGGTTCGCCTGGCACAGTCCGTAGTGCACCTGCCAGAACTTGGCTTCCTCCACCACGCTGACGGCCGGATCCGTCTCAATGTCGTACATGACGGCCGAGACGCCAGGCCCCGAGTACGACATCATGAGCATCTTGCCCAGCGTCCACCCCTGTATCCAGCCCAGAGCCACCATGGCGATGGCAACAGAGAAGGAAAGAGTCCGGTCCAGCCACACGTACATCTGAATGCTGAGCAAAGGCAGCAGCAGAAGGAGCGTCGAGCAAGAAAGGGTCAGGAAGTGCGAGGGGTTGCTCAGCACCGAGGGCAGGGTCGCAATAGCACCTAGCCTCATCACTTTACCAATGCGAGCGTGGTTCTTAAGCAGAATCGCCGACACCAGCGTGCACGCAATCCCACTCAGCGCCGCCAGATCGATGCTGCCCGGAGACACGCGCTCGTGTGCGTGCGAGGCGTCGCCATGGTGCGGAGTGTGGCCGCCCTTGTTCTCCAATGCATGCGTGAGACCGTGCGAGATGAGATCGAGGCCCATAAACAGCAAACCCACCGACATACCGAGCCCAGTAATGACCTCGGAGCGCTCGAACCCGAACGGATGGCGGATGGTCGAGCGTTTCCAGCCCTCGAAATTGGACCCCACATCCACCGACACGCACAGGAAGGCACCCAGCGCATCATAGAAGATCAGCCGAGAAAGCACTGTCAAGGCCAGCGACTCGTGCGCACCCCACTGCACCAGACCTGCCACGCATAGATGGCAGAAGCACCAGGCCAGCCGCAGCGTCTGCTCCTTGGACATGCTCGAGCGGTACTCCTTGAAGGTAGGGACGGGAAGCGAGGCGGGGAGCTGCAGCGGAGCGCGCGGCGGGGGCTCGAGAAAGATCTGGTGCGAGACGCTGCTGTGCTTGTACTTGTGTCCACGTCGTCGGCCGACATCCTGCTTTTGTTCCTTAGCTCAACTGCGTGCCGCATATCACACTGACGTCTGTACGTACTGGCTTGTTCGACTGAGGCTTGTTCGGCAGATAGCTGACAGGCTGGAAGTTGAATGGATTGGGTACATGCTCAGAGCCGCTCAGCGAGGGCGCCTCGTTCTCGCTGATGGCGCTCACGGCGCTGGCGGGCGTGTACGGGAAGGTTGCGCTGCTAGGGCTGTAGATGGTAGTAGGCGTCGCCCGTTGCGAAAGCGAGTCCTGCGGCCCCAGGGTCCCATAGCGCTCTGGCGGGAATGTGGCCGACATGGGCGAAAGCGTGTTTGTGTTGAAGCCTAGGTTTGCGGGTGATAGTTGGCCTTCGAACCCGAGGCCGACGGGCGCATTCCCATCGTCAGGAGGCGGCGTCGGCGTCCGCGGCGGTAGGGGTAGAGGCATTCTGGAGGCCATGACAGGTAGCTGTAGTTAATGTAGCGACAGGATCAAGCGTGAGGCATTGCTTGCTGGGTGTGGATAGGCTCGCGAACTGGAGCGCGTAGGGGCGAGGGGAGCGCTGGAGTGGGAGTGTAGATGCGGCCCACGAAGATGCGCACTGGGATCTGCCGCCGAGCCTCGCGTTTGGTGCACCACAAGACCGCCACAGCCGCGAAGCTACCATCCGCCGTCACCACCAACTTGATCCCGCCGTCAACCCCACGTATGCATGTAGTCTACTCGGCGATATCATGGAACACGCGCCGTGATAGCTGCTGCACCACCTGATCGGTCGCCTGTGTAGCGCATGGCCGGCGGGATGCACCAACAGCAACATAAGGAAGGGGTGGAGAGGGATGGACAGGGCGGCAGCAACGAAGCTGCATCGAGGCCATCGCACAGCCAGGGCAGGCGCAAGTCGTTGAGGAAGGGTCTGTTCAGCAAGAGCATGTGGACGCCAGCCGAACCATCTACGACCACAACCGACCTCACCACCACCACCACCACCACCACCACCACGAAGATGGCTGCCTCGCCCGCCAATGAAGACCAGAAGACGCCGCGCAGCTTCAACTACGGCAACGCATCGCTCAATTCCTCGTCCGACAGCGGCTTCTCGCAGCTCATGCCGCACCAGCTCGCAGCGCCCGTTGCTAGCACAGCAAGCGCAGCAGGCTCCTACGCCTCCACCACCGATGAGGACGAGTCACTGTCCTTCTACCGCCCACCGGTCTCGAGCAGCGGCTCCTCGTACGGCGCCATCCCGCTGCAGTCGCAGAGTCCTGCCTTGGCCCTGCAGCGTCGACACTCCCATCGCTCTGGGCAACTCGTCTCCCTCGCGGTAGTGCAGACGCCCGCTGATCTGGCTCTGGACGACGACTGGGACTACAGCGAGACGGAATGGTGGGGCTGGGTGATTCTCCTGTCCACCTGGCTGGTGTTTGTGGTGGGCATGGGCTCCTGCCTCGGTGTGTGGAGCTGGGCGTGGGATGTTGGGGAGACGCCGTATGCGCCGCCCGAGCTCGAAGACGACCCCACTCTGCCCATCACGGGCTACTATCCCGCATTGATGGTCTGCACAGTCGTTGTGGCGTGGATCTGGGTTGTCGTGGCCTGGGTAGGCATGAAATTCTTCAAACACTCCAAACTGACAGGCGACGACGGCTAGCCGCGTCATACTATGGTGCATACCGATCTCATTATAGGCCGCAGGCTGTGGCAGTTATTTCTATAAACGTCCACCGTTCTCATAGAACCCGCATTAACCCCAATAACATCTCAGGTCTGAAACACTAAGCCTTATCATCTCGCCTAAGCACCCCCATCACACCCATTATTCCGCGCCGTCTGGTTCGGGACTGCGACCAGGTGGTTTCCAAATCTCTACATGTTAGCTCATGTTGGCTTTTTACATATGTCGCGCACACTCCGCTTCCCAATGTCGGTGGAGGGCATCTCTTGCCTCTCAACCTTGCCTTCAGTTCAACTTGACGCTCGGTCCACCTGGGTACCACTTCTGCCGGCCCTTCTTTCATCACGATTCGCCAATCTCCGTTGGGCAGCATGGTACGCGCGCCCAGACGCACTCATAGCGTCTCCGGACCGACTTCCGTGCACTGTGTGCTGAAGGATGTTGCTTGTTGCTGTAATATGGTCAAGGTAGGCGGAGGATAGCCCCCGTCCCTTCAAATTAAGCCAACATATCTAACTCGCAGCAGATCCAACAGTTCTACTTGTCCATGATGGCTCTCCGCCGAAATCCTTATAGAAAGTGCAAGAGAGAAGAGGCACCGACACCAGCAACACAGATCTATGCAAACAATTGGACCGAAGGGTATGTCGAAGAGAAGGTGGACTCGCTCGAGAGAGCTCAGGAGGCCAAAAGCGCGCAGTAAGTGTCCGCTACACCAAGGTCACCAGTCCGATCTAACTCGATCACCATAAAGACCTTTTCAGTTCCCGCGACTTAGTGCACATTCGTCAGCCCCGTTTCCATTCTTCTCTCTACCTAGAGAAGTAAGAGACCACGTATATTCCTATTTGGTTGTTCGTCGAGGCCGACGCACTCCCATCATCGAAGCCAGATCCATCCTTCGAGACCAGAAGAAACGCGCCACAGCCCAGCGAACCCGCGAGCGACTGAACTTGAAGCGTGCACAGTCCGGTCGTCGACCTATCGCTCCACGTGATGCCGCTACCGAACCCGTTGTCCACTTGGATGTTCTCCAGGCATCCAAGCTACTCCATTTCGAAGCCAGCGATTGCTTTTACCAGAACAATTGGTTCGCCATCTCCATCGACAATCTCCCGTCAACTGCCATCGAAACACCGGCCGGTTGGGACTACCGCCGCATTACCAAGATGCAACTCGAATTACAGCTCAAAGACGCCCAAAGGATGAACAGCTACATTGACTGGGTACCGTTCTTCGCCATGTTTCCTTCCCTGAGATGGCTACGAATCATACCGACGTTCCACTCGAGGTATTACGAGTGGGCACACTCAGAACTGAACGCGTGGAAGTCAGCTCATTACATATTCCGGGCCTTCTTTAGGGAACTCTTAGCCTCGATTCCGGAGCCATTGATACTGAAGATGGGGCCCTCATCGTACCAGCAGGAGAACATGCAATTAGAGGGCAAAGTGTCCGTCGGCAAACGCGTACTATGGGATATGTATGTGGATTTGGGTATGAGGAGGGATGTCTGTGGCAGCGGTAACTTCCTTGCTGTGGACCAGATTGTGGATTGTTTTCCCTGTCGGCTAGAGCACATCCGACACGGCAGTGTTCCTTGATGGCGACCAAGCATGCAACGTTGCGTATGTGCATGTGCGACGAGAATGCTTCAACTCAGTACCACGTCCCACGATTTTCAAGATACGGGTTTATGACGAGTCATAACTAGGTATCTCATTTGAGACGCCTGACCGGAATACGTTGAAGACACCGATTCGCAATTCTCATTGCAAATGAAGATTGCATCAGGTGGAGAGCCAGTGTTGTTCACTAAGACTTACATCACTATATTCTATTTATAATATCATTCCTTTCATGTCACCGTGGTATAACAAGTGTGCAAGCTCGATCCTTGTGAACAAGCAGTTTTGGGGTACTGTGGATAGCACATCTGATGAAAATGCCTTTGTTTGTGCCGACGTTGGAACCAATAAGTCAGGATACGCAATCTCAAGCACAACTCATATCTTCAAGTTCTCCAACGCGTGAGCGCCCACACCTTGCAATCTGTAGTTCGATGAATTACCGTTCGACTCGCATATTGCAGACTTATCTTGGTAAGCTCCCTAGGGGAGACGATCTTCGAACAACTCCCCGATCGGTACGCTACCTCCCACCGCCTCTTTGTCGTTATGCGGGTAAATAACCCGTAAATTCATGCAGTATGTTTCTATAGCATCGAAACCAAACATCGGCTATCTTAACACAATGCATTAACGACGCGGTTTCTTGCAAGCGACGGGGCTGTGCGCATAAGATAACAATGCACTGAAACTGCAGCCCGCCCTCTTAGTTCCTCTGATATCATTATATGTCCGAAAGGCGCCGCGGTGCCAGTACGAAGGGAATTGGAATTGGGCTGCCGTCAACGGCAGGTGGGCGAAACTGCATACAATGACAAATGTGTAAGTGCCGATGTGACATAAACAAATGGAGCAGAGATGAATAGCATGGCGATATAGTCTATCTTGGTCTGCTGCAAAATCGAAATAATCTATCCGTCCAAACATCTGAAGTCCATCGCCGTACTAGTGTGCCCTATCCGGTCTAGCCTGCCAAGTGCATCAATGAGCTCGCTAACGTTCACGTCAAGCTCGACATTGTAGCTGGACGCTCCGTTAGCAACGCCGTTATGCACCCTTCGCCTCTAGCCAATCCGCTCGCGACCGTCGCGCAGCTGGAAGAATCTGGGTCGCGGCTCGATGGGGTGCCGGTCGACCTTGAGAACTCAGTTCGATTCGCTGGAGCTCGATTGACACAAGCTGCTGGGATACTGCTGCGGCTGCCCCAAGAGGTTACCGCGCAGGCCATGGTTGTGTTTATGAGGTTCTGGGTAGGGTCCGAAGGTGGAAGCCTAGTCGAGCTCGGAGCAAAGGTGAGCTCACTCACCACATTTGGCGACAGCCCCCACTAGATGGACGGCTAACAAGGGACGCAGCAAGTCTCCGCAGCCTCCATGTATTTGACGACGAAACTCTCAGCCTACCCCAAGTCGCCGCGAAGCATCGTCAACGTCTACGCCTGCCTCGATTCCCTACCTTCGACTTATCTTGAACCGGAACTACTGCAGCAAGCACCAAAAGCGGAGGCCTATTACGTCTCGGAAGGCACGTACCAGACGCGCAAGATGGAGCTCTTCGAGGCCGAACAGCGAGTGTTGGGAGTTCTGGGCTTCCAAGTGCAGGTTGCGCTACCGTACACGCTCTGCGTCACATACCTACAAACACTCGATGCCTTTTCGCATCCTCGTGCGCCCGAGCTCGCCAAGCGCGCATTTGCACACCTGAACACTGCATTGTTGAGTCCGCAGCTCCTATATTTGACGCATCAGCCTCCGAGCCTGGCTACGGCTGCTATCTATCTCGCGGCTAAAGAAGTGGGCATCAAGCTGCCGGACGTCGAATGGTGGGAGGTGTTTGATACGGACCGAGAAGAGTTGGGCTTCTTGGTCGTGGGAATGCTGAGCGTGGAGAGCTTTGCGAGTGAAGAGCTGTCGAAATGGAGGAACAGAAAGGTGCCCTTGACGGTTGAAGAGCTGGAGGCAGAAATGAAGAGAAGTCCGAACGGGGTCGACTGAGGACACCCTTACATAATGCCGCGACATGTTCCGAGTACTGACCATCCTGCGACCGCCGCTTCTATGCTCTGTCGCTGTGACACATCCTACATTGTTCCGGGCTGTACATGACAGACGTACAATGTCTCTTGTCACTCCCGCCCATATCTACCCCTGCCAAAGCATCCGATTGCGATCATATCTTCCTCGACTGCAGATCTCTCTCGAATCAGTGGATTACACAAGGGAAAAGATCCAATCCATGGCTACCAAAGATCTGGCAGCTCCGCGTCCAATGCACCTTTGTGGCGTATCGCGCAATCCCGACTATATTGTTGGGACTCACTCTACTAGTTTTAATAAGACCGAGGATGGTAAGCGCCTAGCTCCTATTTCGCAATTCAATACAAGTCTTGGGAGGTCGCTTGCGCAATACGTCGCTCCGGAGAGTGACGCAGACCACCGTACAGTATCTCAGAAAAAGAAGGCGGCGGACAGGAACTTGCTCCCCTCTCAACGACCGCGGACCGATCTTTCACGGTTTCAAGGCATGCCCCGTAGCAGCTCACGAAAGGGTACCACACGGGACCGGAAAGACTTCAAGGAAATAAACACGGATGCAAAATCAAAGTCTTACAATGTACCTGGTCAGGTCACCGCCACAGTAACGTCACCACTACTGAACAAGCGTCTGCCCTTAATCACGGCTACTGAGACCGCTGAACTAACAATGGGAAACGCGCTGAGGCGAAAAGTGGCAGCGAGCACCCACTACGGCGATGACGATATGTCTCGATCGCCTGGACCTGATCTATGGGAAGAAGCAGGCGTGAGCGACATCAAGACAGGTGATGTTTCGTTGGAGGAAGAAGTGCCGGTGATTTTGGATACCGTATGCGTTTCGAAGCAGCCGACCAGATAACGTAGCAAGATTGCGGTTCGCCCGGTCCCTCAACCTCCAGGTAAGCCGACAGATTTTTCAGGCAATGATGGCTACCAAAGCTCCGCCCGGTACAAGATCTCTCCTATAACTTCAAATAAAGACTTGCGGCCTACTATGCCTCGGGATTTCACGCAGCTGGGCTTGTGAGAGCAACCTTGGTCCCCAAAAGAAGGCAGGATGCCTCTATTTACCACAGTGCATGCTGTCAATTGGCTTTGTTTCGGCGCCTAATTCAAACTTTATTCTCACATGATCTCCTTCCACGTCTTGATTCCTTGCAACCTCGCCGTTCACGTTATTCTGTTCCTCTTAATCATCTCCTGCAATCAATACTCAAACGACTCCCCAACCAATTTCTCGCTCAGACTCCAAAGCATCCTCGTATTCTCCACACCTTTAGCATGTTCCGCCCACACGTCGTCATGCTCAATCAAACAATCACACAGATAGGCACCGCTCTGCTCCGCAACGTTCGGATCTAGCGCAGCTACGAGCGTTGTAGCGCAGCCTTGAGAGTGCGTTTTGGACGGCACGAGAAGGTTGCCCGCGTCGTCGACAAAGCCTAAACCTGAATATCAGCCTACAGCCACCAAGCATGAGGGATAGAAGAGCATACCTTTCTTTCTGAATACCTCCATCGGCACATGGCGCGTCAGATTCGTGAGGACGAGTCCCGGATGGACACTAAAGATCGTCACACCTTTCGACTTTAATTTCTGAGCTAGTGCGATTCCGGTGAGGATATTGGCCGTTTTTGACTGGCCGTATGCAAGGTCTGCATCATACTCCTTTCCATCCTTTTGAGACATGTTAGCCAGCACTCCCTATCAACTTCTGCGCCTCGCAGTTCTCACTCACATGAAAGTTGACATCTTCGAACCTGACACCCCCGTACACATGTCCGAAACTGCTTAAGAAGATCACTCTTCCTTTCGCTTGAACAATCTTCGGCATAAGCAGGTTGGTGAAAAGCCAAGGCCCCAAGTGATTGACGGCGAATTGCATCTCAATACCATCAGCACTCTTGCTCCAAGGCGTGCTCATTATCCCTGCGTTGTTGATGAGCACGTCTATCATGGGTACATCGTTCCACGCTACAACCTCGAGCGCGGCCTCTCGCACTTTCTCCAGGCTAGAGAGGTCGAGGACAAGAAGGCGGATGGGACAGTCTGGAGCAACATTGTGGATCGCAGTCTTGGCTGCTTCGAGGGCGGATATGGAACGTGCGGCTAGAATGAGTAGAGCAGGAGAGTGGGTTGCTAGGACAGTGGCGGTGTAGAGACCGAGGCCGTTTGGGGAAACGCCGGTGATCAAGATGGTTTTGTTGGCGACTTCGGTAGTGTAGATGTTGGCTACTTCTTCGGCTGTGGTGTGGGCGCCAAAGGATGGGTTAGACATTTCGAAGGAGTAGGTGGAGTAGGTGGACAAAGTGGATAATATTGACGAAGGAAGGTTGAAGCAAGAGTCCAATGTTGTAAAGAGGGGGCTTGGTCGAGGGTGCTCTGAGACGATCTTTCGGAAGGGTTTCCTTCGCTACTTATACATCGGAGAAGTACCATGGCTAGTATTCGAGCTTGCCCTTCTACCTCCATGATACCTGTGCGTTGTCGCGACTACGGTCGAAAATTTGGTTGCCTAAGGAGGAGCCCACAATTTCTCCTTTGGGCGATACGCGCCCTATCTTGGCGAGAAGATGCTTGTGACGAGACGGAATCAAACTTTCCTACTAGCGGAATGGACCGTAGTTGAAAGAGCTACCAAGCTGATTTCCAATTATAGTTCCTAATTAAACACCGTAGAGAAGCGCAGACTTTGCGTAAAGGGGATTCTCGTGGTGTGGAAATTGCTCTATGCGAATATACGTACAACAGGCGAGTCGAGCAGAACGTATGAGAAGAGGCAGGGCGTCCGACGAGTGCTTTGACAAAGCTCAACGTTAGTGAAATGATGCATGAGTCGTCAAGCAAAAGATCGGTAGTAGCATCTCACCCAGTAGTGCATTTTACAGACTGCGACGCGCAGCTTTCAAACTGTGTACATGACGATCCAAAAGCGGTACCATTTAACTAGTGGAATTACTTAGGTAACACTGTCAGCGCTAATTGAATGACGCTACACATTTGCCACGCGATCAATGAACATGTGACATGGACTCCTACAAGCACAATCGCTGTGCTCTGCCTATGCGTCAGGCAGATATATTGACGTTAACTGAAAAATTATTATAAATCAAGGAAACCTTGTCGGCACTTTGGCGGAGTGGTTAACGCGCGGGCCTGCTAAGCCCGTTCCTTCGGGAGCGAGTGTTCGAATCACTCAGGTGTCGCATTCTTTTTGTTGACGTGCGTGCTCAATATTTCATGCAGTCTTTTTCTTTTGCATCCGAGTCATCTTCGTGCTGCCCTAGCGTTCAATTTCATGCTGGCTCTGTATGGTGCTATAGTGTGCCACCCCATACTAAGACCACCGATGGTAGAGAATACCATGATATATGTCGATTCAAAACTTTTTTGAATATGCATTTCTTGTTCGATTGGATTCATTTGATTAAAACCTTTTGGTGTTATTATCGTCGAAATATTGGTGCATTCACTACTGACATCAGACTCGTGAGGTTGGCACACAAAAATACTAACAATCATTATCAGTCTGGGCGCATGGTCTTTTGTAGTAGACACCACTATGTCTTGCAATTGCGATGCATGTCAAACGCTACGAAAAGTTCATCCAACGTCCCTCCATCGGGCATGTAACTCTGAACGCCTCTTCAGCATCACAGCCAACTTCGTCTTCGTTTCCGTCTTGTGAACGAACAATGCTTCTCACAATGCCCATGTCATATTGTCCAGTCTCTGCCAATCTCCTCAATCTTAGCAATATAAGAACATCTCTATCATGGTCCCGATCATCATCACACGCTTCTTCCCAACCCATCAAGACAGGATAACAACCAAAACATCATGTCCCCCTTCACTCATACAAAGAAGCAGGCAACCACCCCTCCCTCATCCCTCACAACCAAAGCCCGCATCGCCAAGCTCCAGGACACTCTCGCCGACATCTCCATCTCCATCTCCAACCGCGACATCCTCATCGAGCTCGCCCGCCACAACGCAGACTACCATCCCAACTTCCCCGCCAATAGACGCTGGCGCATTACAGCGTATCAGCATAAGCACATCTACCATGCCTACGCCAACCAGATCGAGCACTTCGGCGAGCAGGCTACAGAAGTCCAGCTCGAGCGCTGGGAACGCCATGTCGAGGATCTGCGCCTGTGGACGTTGAACAGGTCTGAGCAGATTGAGGAGCTTGATTTGTGCGAGACTGCGTGCTATCAGGAGATTCCGGGGGTGTTTACGAATCGCTGGGATTTTGAGGGGTCGGGGATAATCGGTTCAGCGTTGGGTGATGTGCCGGTTGATCCGTTGGATGCTGGGAAGAAGAATCCGTATGGTGATGTGGGGGTGGAGTATTCGGCGAAGTTCGAAAAGATCGCCAGCACTTCGCCGCGATGGTAGGAAGTTGCCACGATCCTAGTCGACGCCGGTATAAGTGGACAGCGATATTTGAATGCGCACAATGTGCAAAGTAAGCCTTGAAAGTATTCCTTTAAGACGTTTCTACCCCCATCCGATTAGAAGCGTCCTGGAAAATACATGCCGAAAGAATACAGGTATCTCGAAACAACCACCGACTCCATACCAAATGCCACCTTTCTATAAAATCAATCAGGTGCGTTGCAAAAATGTTGCTCAGTATTGCTCCCAGGTGCCTATTTGATGACCCAACATACGTGTCTTTGTCCAATCAACCCCATACTTGTACGGCGCCAATATAGGCTCTTCATCGATACCGCAGTGATCATCTTCATCTCTTCCGGAAAACCACCCTAGCGCATACGTCTTGCCCGACTGTTCTATATGCTTGGTCATCTGCGTGCTCGTCATCTTGTCCGTGTCGACGAAATTGACCAGCATCTTGCTCTGGTGGATGAAGGCGAGGACGGAAGCCATGGTACCGATCTGACGGGGCATGAATTTGTGGCTGCGACGCGTATAGACGATACATGCGACTATAACGAGGAAGAGTAAGATGGCGATAGCAAGAACGAAGGAAAGCCAGAAGGATTTGAAAGACTGCGTTTGATTGGCGCGATCATCGTCATCATCGGGATCGGTCTCGTTGTCGCCGCTGTGGCCGGGCATGCTGGAGAGGGGTCAGTAATGCGGATTGCCAGGTTAAGAGTAGAGCAGTAGGCAAGCCAACATGGGAGTAACGTACTATTTCTTGCCATCGACGGAGAACGAGGACACGCAGACGGTGAGAACCTCAGCCAAGATGGCACCAAAGCCGACGAGGGCGACAAGATAATGTCGATTCATGAGCGCCTTCAACGGTAAAAAGATGGGATTCGTGCCCGTGTAATCCAATGTAAGAGTTTTCGCAGGCGCCTTGCGCTGGGCCAGGATGTAGAAAGGTTCAAGCATACGAATGTCGCAATTCATCGTGTTCCAAAGAAGCTTCACCAGGGTTGCCAAGGCTGTCAGGAAGAACGGCAGCTTTTCGCTCACGATTTCTGTGCCGTCGAGGAAGAGGAAGACGGGGAGTACGACCGCGAAGACGATGATGTAGCATATGTAGGGGACACCAGCGCGAAGACGAAGCATCAGGGGCCGAGGATCCGATCCTTTATCGGGAATCTTTTCTTTGCTGTTGCGAATGTACTCTCCTTGCCAGAGAGAACTCTTGTGTAGAATGTACCGGCGATGTCGAAGTTGCTTGTGAATCTTCTCCAGCGGTGCCGTGTCCAAGCCATGGAAGTCTGTCAAAATATGGCTTCTTGTAGCCATGGCTGCGATGCCGGCGATACCATTTGGATCAGACAGTAGACCACTCTTTCGGCGCATTGCGTAGATGAGAAAGCTGCCGCATACAGCTACGAAAACAAGACTAGCAGTCACGCCTCTTGACCAAGGTGGGTCGATACGAATTGCTTTCAATGATTGGGCATGCCGCTCTTTCGGTGGCGGATACGTTTCCACAGAAGCCGATTGCAGAACAGGCACCAAGCTGCTTGCCACAAGGGTAGCCATAGAAACGTAGATAACGGCATACTGCTTATGCCGCATGGCTCGCAATGGGACCAGCCAGCTCATGAATGTCAGGTAATCCATGTTGAGAGACTCGGCAGCCGTTGCACCAGTCGGTTTGGAAAGCTGGTAGTAGGGTTCCAATCGCTTCACTTCAAAATCGGTGATTTGCCAGAGAATACCGTAGATGACGAAGAACAGGATTGGGGCGTACTTCCAAGTGAAATATTCGAGGACCGACAGTTCGCTGGTTTTCCTGAATTGGAGCAGCCCGCCTTCGTCGGGGTCGTCTCTTACTCGTTTCATCGACAGCTGGCAAAGGAATTCTTGCAAGACGGCCAGGACAAGAGCAATGACGACCAGAAAGGAAAGCCAGGGCCAACCCATTGAGAAGGGTCGCCAGGAGGGCATATCGCGGTCTGGAGGGAAGAAGTAACTGGTCTGAGCCTCGTTGTTGTCTCCGCGACCTGTCGTCAGCACACTCCGCGTCTCAAAGTCGTTACTTCCACCTGCGAAGTCGCTGATGTCAACTGGGATGTCGGCGACGGCGACAATGCCGCCCGTCTTCTCGGCTTCTTTCAGAGCGTCCTGCACGACTGTATCTCCGACTTGCGGATTGGCATGGTCGCGCTTGTGGTGGCCTCGTTCGGAAAGAGGAACCGGCTGTGCGGCCTGATGTGTGAATGGCACCTCCATAATCGAGTTCATGCCCGCGCCGAGCTGAGCTTCAAGTCTTTCGTACTCGGCGGCATAGCCGGCCTCATGGAGGTCGCGCTGCTGCTCCAGTGCGTCTGCCGTGGTTGGCTTGTTCGGCTTATCGATTTTCTTCAAGGGCAGCCCTCCGTCGAAGCCACTAAGATCGTATCCGACCTGCTCGTCCACCTCTTCCACGCCCTTGAGCCATCTGCTTCGCGACCCCGCCTCCTCATCTTCCAACTGGTTGTAATCTGCACCTCTTGATCTTGCGCCTCGGAGCGACGTCAGACGGTTCAGCAGGCGCTTCGTCCCACTGCGACTTTGTAGAGAGGGTTGTGCGCCGGTCGGGCTGAAGGGATCAGGCGAGGAGTGGTACGATGTGTCTTCAGAGAAGGACGGAGGGGCCGGGGCGCGTGGTATTCGATACGCGGGCTCGCTGGCGGGGACGAGAGGGGACGGGTACGATGTGCGCCTCGACGCAGAGGGTGTCTCGAGGGGACTAATGGAGGCGGCCGAAGGTGGGCGGGAGGGGAAGAGCTGCGAGAGGCGATCTGAACCCGAGGTGTTCTTCCGCATGAGAGGAGGCCGCGAGAAGCCTGACGCGCCCCCTGCGACAGTTGGAGAGCCGGCGCGCAGAGCCGTGGGGACATTGTCGACCGAGGGCTTTCTTGTCACGGCGGGGGAGCCCACGCGGAGCGGAGAGGGGACGCCCTCCATGGCCGTTGGATTCGGGGTGTTTAAGCTCGATACCAGCAAAGGAGAAGAGAGAATCTGACTGCTTGCGTGGTACAGAGGACGACTTCCGCTGCCACAAGGCTATCGGACGACTCGCGGCTGAGGGAGCCCGAGGGTCTAGGTGCGCCTCCTTCAGCCTCGTCGCGCTCCAAGTCGACCAACGACTAGGCCGACCCAAGGAAGAGCAGGTCCAAGCCGCTCGAGGGCAATGGACGGCCAACGGCCGAACAGACAGACAAGCCGGTGCTGGCGCAGTGCGACGGTGGGAAGCTGCAGCAAACAGCTCCGACAGCTCTAGGCGAACGCGAACGGCGGGGCAGCGCGGGCACCAGCGATCCGAGGCCCTGGTAGCCGGCGTCAGGGCAACTGCGGGGTGTGGACGGCGAGTTGACGCGCTCAACAGCCCAACGACGACATGGCGGGCGAGAGAGCAGACGGCAGCGCTCCTCTTGATGAAGCGTGCTGTGCCGTGGTTTGGTGTCTCGCAGAGCCGTGAGGGCGCGCGCTAAAAATACGACCCAGCCGCATTGAAGGCATCGTTCTGGCGCGCCAGAATACGAGTGGGGGCTAAAGCGTGGCTGTGTGGACGTTGGAGACGAGGCTGTGAACTGCACCATGTGGTTGAGGATTCCGGGCGACGTGCTGATAGTTGGAAGCTTCAGAGTGCATCCACCCAGTTGATGTGCGCAAGGATTATCCGCCTGGTGAGGTCACGGTGGTGAGCGTGCCGGCTTACCTCAAATTGGTCCATGCCCATCTCGGCAAGGCGAATTCACCCGTGCCCCGTGCGTCTCAGCCGTATCCAGAAGGGCGGTGCTGCACCGACAAGTGACTCAACGGGAAATGAAAGACACGAAAGAGGTTCCGTCATTCCCACATGTGAGATCAAGACATGATCATTTTCCCCCAGCTCTTCTCCATATCACCACATCATGGCGGCCCACCCCACGACACAAAACACAACCCCGGTTCCCTTCCGCCAAATTCGCGCCACCTACGACGATGATACAGTGACCGTCTATCAAGCCTACAGCGACACCATCGCCACCGCCGCAGTCAAAGCTCAGAAACTCAATGCATCGCCGAGCTTCAGCAACTCGCGCATGACATGGATCAAGCCATCGTGGGCTTGGGTTCTATATCGGAGCGGCTACTCTTACAAAGACAACCGCCAGTCGCACATCCTAGCTCTGTCTCTCAAGCGCGAAACTTTCCTCTCTCTGCTGAGCAAAGCTGTCCTTGCACATGCATCCAACGGCAGTCCCGAGGGGCAAAGTGTGAAGGGATGTGTGAGGGTCCAGTGGGACCCCGAGAGGACAGTCCGACTGGAGAAGTTACCATATCGGAGCATTCAGATTGGCATTCCCGGCGCTTTGGTCCCCGATTTTATCCAGGGCATCGTGAAGATCGAGGACGTTACTGAGAGGGCGAGAACACTGAAGAGGGTACTTGAAATGGAGGTGGCAGAGGGGGTGGAAATAGCCCATTTGATTGAAACCGGGCTTGTACCTGCGGAAACCGAGTTTGTTCTGGACGACAGCTTGCGTAGGATCTTGGGCATGAGCGCTGAATCGGACTAGAAGGGTAGCCTCAAACGTATAAGAATACATTGTGATACAGTGAAGCCAGGTGTTTGCTGGAGCTTCCGTTTGTAAAAAAGCACCGGCATCAGGACACTGCATGTTCTCACCCGACAAGCTCTGCATGCACAACCAGTTGAAGGAAAGGTCACAACTCAGCTATCCTCAGTGTTGGCATACTATTTCGTCCTGAAAGGCCGAATGGGTCATCGTTGTAGAGAGATCCCCCCCAAAAAAACTATGAATTCTGGCAACAGCCAAAATTATAAGGAGTAATTAAGATGAGAAAACTAGTAAGGGTAAAATCATATTTTTTATATTTAAAATCTGTCCCCTGGCCTAGGATACTGAATTGTTATCGGACCACAAACTCCCAGGGTCATCCAGGGCAACCTCGACCTCTATAGCTCGCAGCGACTCGCCGCGAACCTCGCGCGCCTTCCGAAAGAGCTCGAGGATGCCTTGGAAAGCCATTTCCGAGCCGCGTGAACCGCGTTCTACTCGCATCTTCGCCTTAGGCGAAAGGTCTTCTGGAAGCTGGAAGACCATCCAGTTGCAGTACGCGTCGGTGTGCTCGCCGATGGAGGAGAAGCACTCATCGGCAGTGCAGTCTCCCCGAATCAGAATATTGCCAAGAGACAACACGGGAGGAAATACCGTAGAGGTAATTTGGTAGAGGCGCATCTCAATCTGCAAAGAAGAATCACCGGACAATGCGCTGCTTTTCTGCAGCGCCTGTCGTCGCGTCTCAATGCCCACGCTGGCATTGTCAGAGCTGGACGTGGAATCGTCATCGTTGTCTATCGTCGCAAGCTTGCGACGACGCACTGGTAATCCATTAGTTGTCTTTGGGGTCGCCTTTGGGTCGATAGGTGTGACTGGTGTTGACTTGATCTTTCTCCCCGAATGTCCACTATCCTTCTTCTCAATAAGGGCATCGATGTCGACACGGCCGCGTGAGTTTTGTTTACTCAGTATGATGTTGCGCATGTGGTTCTTTATCCTGCAAGATGTTAGTCAGTGCCAAACATATAAAACAGGGAAGAAAAGCCCACGTTGAAGCATCGCGAGGATATATGAGATGGTCAGGGTAACGAGTGCCTGGGTCCGGCTTTCGGAGATGGACTCTGCTGCCATTTCCAGGGCGAGGCCATATGCGTTCACCAAGACTAATCAGGATATCGTCGAGCTCTTTGTCGAAGAGGTTTGGATCATGGCGGTCCAGCAAAGTGCCTTCGTCGCGAAGCAGGCGTCCATAGAGCGCCGGCAGCTCGCGTTTGTACAGATCGATGACGGGCTGGAACTTGAACGACGGACGTCTTACGACAGCGTGTGGATCATGGCGTTCGATACCGTACGTTTGCAGGCCTAGAGCCTCAATGTAGTCGTTCACGCCGCGGTACATCGCTGGGCTAGAATGGCGGATTGTGACGCCTCGATACAGACTCGTCGTAATTGCAGGACTCTGGTTCAAGGCGAAATACACCGACGCAACTCTATATGAGCTTTGCGGACTTCCTGCTCTACCAGGACGCTCCGGAAACCATCAATGGATTCCAGTTGCTGCCTAGCCTAGGCACTGGTGGGTGGTGGAGGACAACTGCGGTTTGGCGCGACGGCACGGACCGCAGGATGTCCTGTGATGCGGCGTAGCCAGAAAGTTACAGGGCGCTGCTACTATATCTCGCCGCCGATGAGCTCTGCCGGTGTATGCCTTGCCTTGCATTCAACGGAGGTAAAGCAGTCAAGACTGTTCACCATCCAACCCCCACCCCGCACTCCTCAGCTCTCACATCAAACCTCACCTTTCCGGACCACCTCCGCCTTCTACCTGGCCTAGTAGTCATGCCATCGGCAAATGACGAGTTCGCCTGCTTCAACAAACGCGGGCTCCCACGCGGCCATTTCTTCAGCTGCCGCGATCTCTACAGCCGTGGTGTCTGGGTCGGCTATCTTACGCCGGAGAAATATGGCGAGTCTTACGAAGGCCTAGCCTCTTTCAACCAGCTAAAAACGAATTGCAAACGTTTCAGCCAACCCTACCCTCCCACGATTGTAGGTGTTCCTGGAGGTGAGCGGAGCGCAGTATGCCGAGGTTGCGTTGGTAGTAGCTCGCAACTACTCACATTGCGGGAGCTTAGTTTCGTGGGCAAGACGGTCAGTGGTACACCTCCACTAGTTCCGACATTGAGAAGCTTACACAATGCAATTTAGAAATTGGTCATCATGCCACTTGACGGGGTAGATAGCCTCGGCATGTTCTGTATTCTCCTCCCGCAACCAAACGACCGATCCCTCCAGGGTCTTCAGATCTATCGACCATACGAGCATCGGGACGGCGGAGCCTCCAAACTGTTCACAAGCAGCATTATGATCCTTACCCTGCGCAACACCAGCCAGGCATCTGGTACCCTCGAGACCGTCCGTGCCATTCTGGGATCTCCCAATCCTCAGCCCGACGGCGAGTCCTCTTCTCCATTAGGGGGTGATATCGTGGACAAGCAAATGAAACCTATTGAAAAGCAGAATGCACCTGCCTCCTCTAAGAAGCGCAGGCTGTCGAAAGTAACACTGGCAAGCTACGAAGACCAAGCCCTTAAAAAGCGAAAGGACACGGAGTCACCGGCTCCTTTCTCCACGCAGCCCAATACAGGATCCCGAGAGACGACGGAGCCTCTTGTAATCGACGACTGCGACAAGTCGCGCCTAGAAGGTCCTAGGTCAAGTTTAGGTGCCGATATCTTCCAGGCCGTATCCGCTGGTTCTCCTGCTATTCCGCCGTATCTCACCAAAGACCAGTCGAAACGCGTTTGTCTCGTTTGGGTCGTTACAGCCAATGACATTGAATACTGTTTCAGTCATCCTTTGGCTAGTTGCAGTCAACTATCCGACTACTTCATTCTTGTTCGAGAGGATGCAGCCGACGACCAAGAGGTACTGGATCTCTTAGACAGATCGAAGGTCTGGCGCCTCACATACCAGCTGCCCAACCTACCCGACCTGCCTAAGAAAGCCTTCACCATTCGATCTGGGGACGAGACTGGATACGAGAAGCTTCTCCAATCGCTTGCACAGTGTCCTCACTGGCAATCAGGTTCCGAGTCCAAGATTGATGTCGAGCTCCGGATGCTGAAGTAGCGCTTCAAAGTACTCTCTCCTAGACGGCATTATTGCTTTCGAGCTTTCTTTCTGCGATACCCATAGACTTTTGCGTTTGCTACCTTCATACACGAATCATGTGTCACAAATTGTGGGACATTGGCGCTTGGACATCCCTGTTATCTCCTTCTCGCTACTATGTGGCGGCGATTACCTAGCTCACTCTTCCCTTTAACGGACACGTGCATACGCGAAATGAGACGCTCGGTTGCTGTGGTTATGTACGCGACCTGCAGTGCTTGTGCATATAATTATTCACACCATGTTCATGGGCGCCGATATGATGTAGCATATCCCAGCGTGCCCAGATACACAGCTACCTGTTCATTGACAGGAGAGCGTAGGAAACACACGCTGCTTGTAGCGTCCTCTGTAATTGGAATGATCGGTAAAGCCACGCTCGCGAAGGCCAAGTACACAGGCGATTGTCTGGGTATGCAGCGAATCAGAGAGGCTAAGCGAAAGGATGCGACGTCTCGCCGAAGCAGGTATGGCGGCGCAACAGCTCCTTTACTTCCATGACAAGCGGGCACCAGTCCCAAGGCTTGGTTCCGAGCCCATCATTTGCTGATACCACTGTTTGTTGGTCCGAACAGAGAAGATGTGACAGCTCACCGATCAGAGACTGCTGATGGGCACCGATGGGGGATGGCACGACAGCTTACTAACAACGGGAACCAGCATTGCAGCCGGATAGGCGTTCCATTTATTCCTGTTACAGCGAGGAACAATTGCGTTTGCTGTCCGCAGTGACGGTGGCTGCCTAAAGTTTTCGAAGCCGTCCCATATTGTCCTTTCACTACGCCGCACACTACTGCTGGTCCAAGCGCCCATTGTTACTGTGCCTCCCCCACTCGCCCGTCTTCCACCAATCTTCTGCAATTCTCGTCTAGGCCTACTTTACCCTTATAGCTGAATCATCACTATGGATGGCGACCTTGTTGACGCCCTCACTGTAGGCAAGGCGTCGCGCGCAGCCATCTATGAGGCCAACTTGACCAAGACGTCAGCCCCTAACAACCAGGCAGTCCGTCGTGCACTCGGCTTTCGCGAAAACGGTCAGGTTGGAAGCAAAGTACCAAAGTTTGTCTCCTTGGAAGCGCAGAAACTCTACGACGAGGTCAATCGATTTGCAACAAAACGCATGCCTGTTGCTAGTCGCGACGCTTTGCACCAAGCATGGCACGCTGCCACGTTTGAGACCGACTTCCGGAACCTTGCGATCAAGTATGGCAAGATATGGGCAGAACCTATACACAAGCGACGACTTGCATCTAATCCGGCCTCGCACTTGCTGGTAGCGCCAGATAAATACTACCAAGAAGACCTCCTTTGGGATTATCGCAAATACCGCGAGTTGTGAGTGTTAGCCCTCAACGTGTTTGCCGTCACTAATTCACTTTATAGCATCATTCTGCAGCTCGAACACTTAGCGTTCGTCAAGGCCATAGCGTACCATTACAACCACTACGTAAATAGAGCGCAAAGGCCATTAATCGGCTTAGTTCAAATCACGACAGCAGAAACCCGCGAGACCTTAAAAGAAGAGCATCGTTCGCTAGTAGTCGTGCTACGACTGTCCCAAGACAAGCTTTTCGATGTCTGGGACAAGTACTCGCCTACTGCCCCCAAGTCCCGAACGCGGAAGCGAAAACGACCGAGGCACCACATCGGCGATGACAAGGTTTATCGAGAGAGGCGTCCGATTAGTCATGCCGATGATGAGAGCGAAGACGAGGATTTTCCGTTGACTATAAGTACACCGGACCGTGGACGACTTGCATCGCTCGACGAGCAAAACGAGACAACAGGTAATAGTGGCATGGCTAACGATGGTTTCTTGACTTACACAATTAATAGATATCCATCCTGTCGCCACTTTGGAAGACGGAACCATGCAGGGTTTAACGTCAACTGGCACGGGGTCCGGCTTGGGCAACACCAAAGCCAGTTCTACCTATTCTTCGTGAGTAATTACCTAAAGAGTCAAAGTGGTCGTCGCCTGAAGGGGATGCGCCCATTTCTAAATCGCACGTCTATCAGGACCCTTGAAGGGACCTTCTTGACCGCGCCTCTTTCAAACATCTGCTAACGTACGCTTGCGAAACTAGAGTCGTGCTCAACGAAAGTAGTACTCAGCACCACCCTCGTTCTGTGGACGCCATTGAGACCCCTTACGATGCAACGATTGCTGAAGGTCACAGGCGGCTCGATTCGGTTGGAATATCAGAAGCAACGTCCCCCAGGGAGCGACCAACATCTCGCGCCATGTCCGACGCAATGCTGTTGCCAGCAGAGGCGGATCCCGTCTCGAACTCTCAACGCAATGAGCTCCGATTGTTGCTGAATTGCGAGCTTTTTCAGCATCCAGACTCACACTCGAAGTTGGACAACGCCGCAGCAATGTGGAACAAGTCTGGCGAGCTTGATAATATGTTGTGCTTGGTGTGGGAAAAGGACAGGAAGAGAATACAGCAAAAGTTGGGCGAGGAGTACCAAAACATTGACGAGATGTTGGATGCCTGGCTAGTGCAATGCCGCGGTGCTAGAATATTAGGAGAGCTGGCGGGGTGGCACCCCTTGAAAGACAAGCCAAAGCACCGACAGTCTCTCGAGCAATGGTTGGGCCAGCTAGACGAAGACTCAGAGTACGCACAGATGGATTTCATGATCACTCGCTTCCGCATCGAGCTCGAACATTCCAGGATATACGGAGGGGACCGAGACGTGGTTGCAGAGACGCTGACGAGTGCTTTTGCCACAGCATTACAGCACACTCACCCCAGTGCCATCAGACTCTTCAGAAGCGGCATCACCAGCTTCAACAAGAAGCTGTTTTCGTGGGCACTAGACTCTTAGGGTTGGGCGCTTCCCGAAAAGCATGGCAGGATGGACGACTTGCTGTCGTGGGACAACGTGGGACTTCATGACAGGGTATGCGAGAAGCAACGCGGGTATGAAGCCTAAGACCTGCAAGGTGCTCATCCACACGCTTTCGAAAAGGGTTGAGCACTGTTCCAGTGTAATGGAAAGTTGGAGTTTGTGGAGGCCAGCCGTTGAGGGCGATGGGGATACGCAATCGGTAGGACAGATCACGAGACATTGTTCCGTGGATGCGCCTACACCGCGGACAAAAGTTTTGTGTTTTCCATGACGCGGAGGGCGTTTGGGAATTTAGCAAATGAAATTTGATAGCATGGAGGGAAATGCGATCTGCAGAAGGGAATGGGGATCGAGAATCCATCCGTACTACTTACCATGTGGCTAGTGCCGCTGCCTCAGCTAGTGCGGCGTGGCTGAAAGTACGCGAAGTGGAACGCGCCATAGCCCAGGTTCTCCTTCTCACTTTCCTCAACATGAACATCTAACCACATCAATGCAATACACTGCCCGAGCCGCGTGGCTATGCATTTAATTGTATACCTTGCTCCCAACAGTTTTAGCCCTGGAAACGACACGATCGCTCCACCTGCGACGGTCTCGCATGGTATTTGTTGACGAATGAGAGGAAATCTCGGACATCGTTGGGATTTTTTACTACACATCTTCACCGACATTGAGATTACGCCGCGCAATATTTCCACTTACGCCAATCGGGACGGCACGTCCCTTGCTCTTATCGCAAAACATGGCGACTCAATTCGACTACGCCACATCGAAGGATTGGCTGGATATCATGAAAAACAGATCAAAATTGCGAATGCACGAGCTGATTGAACGCCTGGGACTCCGCGCGAAATGGAGTCAGAACAAACGCGGCAAGACCAATTTCGAGAGCGGTCTAGTGAGAGACCTGGTGACCGACATGGGCGACGTGGTCGCGACATTACCGAAAGAGTCGGACGAGCTGGTGCGGTTTCTGTCGGAGGCGGGAAGCATGAAAGAGCAGGTGGAAGGTCTATTGGAGAAGCATGGGGCCGCGATCTGGGGACGGGTCGGCGACCGGGAGCACTTGATCAACGTCGGCGAGCAGGGTGTTGAGGACGGCGTCTACCCGAGGGATTTGTACATTGAGAACGACGAGGACAGAGAGTTGTAAGTTTGAAGCTGAGGTGACCAACATCAAGAGTTACTGATGAGATGTCCAGGATTACGCGTCTCCTGCATTGGTGGCTAGGCATGAAAGCAATCAATGTTATTCTCGCGCGTGACCGCCTCGATCGCGAGCGGAAGAAGAAGGAGGAGAACAAGAGGGCCCGGCAGGAAGTCGAGAGCCCGCAAGACACTGCAGCTGCTCCATTTGTTACGTTAGCTCCCAACGCAGGAGTCCCGCCGCTGAATACCAACTTGGCTCCCATGGTGCCTGGTGAGCCTCCGCGGCATATGCAGATTTACCAGGTGGAAAACCTATCGCGCGGCAGTCCCATATCGACGTCCATGTATACCCCGCCGGAGTCCAGTGAGAGTCCCATCGTGCCGGGGAGAGGCAGCATTGGCAATAGTGATGGCGGCCAGTTTGCAGCCGTTCAGCCAAACCCAGCGCAAGCTACTCCAGGGCAAGGTGTGATCGAAGGAGTTTGGGATCGACTTGCGGTTGTAGGCATGGCTGGTTCGCGCAACGGGAGCATATCATCACAACCTGCGACCAACACGGGCACATGGCCGGCGGGAAACACAGCAGCACACGCCACGGAGCGCAGAAGGTCTTCGCTGGCCACTGAGATAAAACACCAGCCTACACCGCAATCCGCAGCAAATGCACCATTATCAAATATGCGGCAACTAAGTGCTGACATTTCAAAGCTCGTGTCCGATCTGACACGAAAGTCGGACATTCCCAATGGACATGCTACCTCCGGCACGAGCTCACTGGCAGCAGTAGAAGACACGTTGCGAGGGCCATATGTCGGCCTTGATGAGGATGTCCTACGTGCGCTTCGGGCATACATATATCGTGAGGATACGAGTGTGGTTTGGGAGGAAGAACCGCTTCTTTCCCATCTAGAAACGGCGTGGAGAAGTGGTGTGAGATTAGACGACAAGATCATGCTGGAAAATGTTCCCGTCTTCATTGCGCGGGAACGAGCTTTTCTCACCTGGATCGAATTGAAGCGCCATCTAGCCGACCTCGATCGCGCGGACAAACGTACGTGAGCTCCATCACGACTCAAATTGGGCTACATAGATACTGACGATGCTCCTCTAGGCTGGTGCGAAGAAGGCACAACCGCGCCTGAAATCGAGCGCCGCATACAACAGCACAAAACACTTATGGGTGCGACTCAGGAATTGATCCGCGGCTACGAGGACATGGCGCAAGTAGTCGGCACTGGAGCGGACAACGACGAGCTCTTGAGGCAAGCGATTGTAGTGGTCGCAGGCCACAAGTACGCCGTGGAGATGCGGTGGGAGACTGTAGAGTTTACGTCGGTGATGCGGTGGCTAGCGGATCACCTGGAGACATTCCAGAGGGAGGAGCAAGAAGAGGGTGAGGGTGTGTATTTTGTTGGGTAGTTGTGTTGTTTGGAATGAGTCGTGCATTCATGTGTGCAGGGAATAACTTGGCACTACGGTATCATTTAACGGCGGTTTTCCGGTAGGGAATGGCGGATGGGGTTAGCGCAGAAACCCAGATGAGTCTTTTTCGGCTAGCATACAGGAGGGCGTAGGCAGGGGGCGCTGTCACGATTGTACTGGTATCTTATTTTGTGCTTGTGCAAGTCGGGAGTGTGCTGGGCTCCGTGGAGCTACATGGGCGGTGCGGATTCTCCTCTGCACGGCGTCAAGACACCTGGCATCGATTGTTGTGCGATAACGCGAGAACACGTAATAAAGAGGCGATGTGCCCCAGCGAATGCCGCCATTCAGGCATGCAGATGACGTCCAGCTGCTCCATCTCAGCGTGATGAGTAAATCAAACTCAATCTTAGCGAGCGTTAGGGAGCCGAGAGTATACCCGGGGTCCCAATTAAGAGGAGACGCACAAAAAATCAGCGGCCACGGTACCACAGGCACACCTGGGCACGCGCCAGCAGGAGAGGCAAAGGTCGCATCGCAATCTCCTTGTCGTGCGGAGCAGTAAGAAAAGAAAAATATGCTGATGCGAGCGTAGACCGAATGCGGATGTGCAACCGAGCACACCGATGCTCTCGTATAGCCTGTGACGACGACTCACAATAATCATGCCGACTGCTGAGCACATGCTGCACGACTCCCATGGCCTGGGCGATTGGACGAACCTGGCCGTGCTGTGTAGACGACGGCTGCGCGTGAGATGCGATAGATGGGATGTCATCATGTGCACGATGAGGACTACACAGTACGTACCGCGTCCAGATGTCGTTTCAGAGATTGATCGTCCGACAGGGATGCTGCAGGGTGCTCTCAACGCGGTGCAGATGTTACAGGTGGACTACTGGTGCCGGCATATTGACGTACCACGCTGAACGCTATTGAGGCGCTATCGCAATGCAGCTGGGCGTGATTCGACACGTTACGTGTCCAGTGCGTGGTAGGTGGTATGCTATAGACGGCGCAACTCAAATTCTCGCACACACACATACACGAGGCGTCATAGACGGCAT
>Ga0247733_1000173_pt1 | contig 78946 bp, 88 predicted proteins | sample UWRJL043104R2_FD_180932 | JGI IMG/M metagenome (GOLD analysis project Ga0247733, IMG submission 180932) | Plant litter microbial communities from Arlington Agricultural Research Station in Wisconsin, United States - UWRJ-L043-104R-2 | ecosystem: Environmental > Terrestrial > Plant litter >...
ACATCAGTTCCCCCACCCCCCCCCCCTCCCCCGGAATTCGTATCACAACTTACAAGAAGAATACCAAAGCCACCGGGAAATACAACACAACCCTCTTCCACCTCCACTTTCCCCAGTGCATCCTGTTCCTCTCATTCACATCCATCTCGACGTCATCTCCATGGCGTGAGTCTGGGATTCGTTCGTATTCATACGGAAAGCGGGCCTGGGGTGGCATCCTGGCCACACGTGCTGGAGAAGGGCAGTGGCGACTTATTGATCAAAGAGATGGTTGCGACCGTTTCCACGGTGGAGCTGGATGTTGCTCTAATGCTCTGGTCCCGAGGATGATGCAGTCGTGAAGTGGATAAGGTCGATTTCTCGAGTCCAGGACTAGAAAGGGCTTCCGAACTTGGATCGGTGTTTTACTGTCGCTGTGTTGCGTGTAGCGTATGGCGCATCACACGGTGATGCGGACCAGGTTGAGGCAGATCTGACGGCGGAGTGCGAAGTACAAAGTAGCGAGCATGCAGGTGTAATCATCCCCAAGTGTCAGAAGAGAAGACGTCCAGATGGCAAGATGTCGACGGTGCTGGCAAGTTTTCTTCTTCCGAGATGGACCACAGATCGGGGCTGACTGATCTCGACTTGAAACGCGAAACCAGTAATATAAACCCCGAGTACACAGTCAGCGCCCCTTTCGCAAGCCGACAAGCGTTGACGTGTACAGGAGAAGGATCAGACGACGATGTACGTGGGAATGGAGCGAAGGGCGGAAAGATCATCTAACAACAGCGACAGCGACGTCGGCGACGAACACGGTCCAAAAGCCCACGATGTGCGAACTACGGGGTGATTGGCGGGGCTGGCCCAGCCGTGCGAGAAGATAGGCTGCATGTGAGCGATATCTTCGGGAACATGGCGTCTGAACAAGCCTCGCTGTGTGGAGCCGAGATGGTTTCGGCTTTCGGGGCTATTGCAAATCGCCATTTTGACATGGTAGTCAGGCACGGGATCTACTTGTGCCCCAGACGTAGTGGTAGGTCAAGGTACACATGTGCAACCGCCAAGCCCAGCTCAACCCCACACTCGGCCTGATCCCTGCAAACATTGTCCCAACTTTCGCAGCTTCGCCCAAATTTCCACGGCCCAACACCAACACCCAGAAACCAGCCATCATGCCGCACAAGCACAAGCGCAAGGCCGAGAACGACGCCGAAAAGTGATTTTCTCCATTGCTGTCTACAAACTTCCTGCTAAACGAACCCCAGCTTCGACCTTCCACCCACCACCCGCGCCGCAGCCCTCCCCGTCGGCAAAGCCCGCGCCACGAACGCCGCGCCGCGCTCCAAGAAGCGTAAAACCGGCCATGTGGAAGGATATGGCGCAGACGACACGCCCAAAGGTTTTGCGCGGCTCATGGCCCTCAAGAGCGCTGGAAAGCAGCGCTCTGGCCTCGACGACGGCATGCGGAAGAAGACGCCCAAGCCCACACGCCGGACGCAAGAACAGCAGAAGGTAGCCGCCGAGGTGACGGCCGAGACACAGGCCACAACAAACAGCGAAGCTCAGCCTGTAAAAGAGGAACTGAAGATCCTACCAGGCGAATCGCTCTCGAGTTTCCGGCAGCGCGTTGCACAAGCGCTTCCTTTGACGGGTGTAAACAAGTCGGGGAAGAAAATCGAGGGCATGAGCGATCATCGTGTTACCAAGCATGAGCGCAAGTTGAAGCGGTTACAGCAAGGCTGGCGCAAAGAAGAAGCCCGGATCCGCGACAAGGAAGCCGAGGTGCGGGAACTGGCCGAGGAAAGTGAGGACGAGCAGGCCGCCATGTGGGAAGATAAGACGGCTGATTTACCCGAGCCCGGGACCGCGAACGGGAAGAAGAAGGGGAAGAAAGGGAAGAAGAGGCTGGTTGCCGGCGAGGTGGATGATGGAGACGACGAGTGGGCCCAGTTGAGGCTGAAGAGGGAGGAGAGGAAGGGGTTGCATGATGTGGTCAAGGAGCCCCCTTCCTTTACCAAGGTGCCGAGGGAGATTTTCAAAGTTAAGAATGGGGCGAAGGTTAATGTGGGCAATGGACCCAGTGCGGTGGCGAGCTTGAGGAAGAAGGAGGAATTAAGGACGGAGAGGCTGGGTGTTATTGAGACGTATCGGCAGCTCATGGCTGCTAAGAGGGAAGGGTAGATTGGCCTAGTTCCTAACCGAACCATCTATTGCCTCACCAAGTCTGAGAATTTGGACCTTCTTGTTGCGTCGTCTTTAGCTCTAAGCGCTTTCCGGCGTTACCTGTGCATGCTGAACATGGCAAATGGTCACGAGGATAGTAGGATTGAGACAAACCACTCTCAACCTTCCAGCGTATTCCTTCTTACCCGCTCCGCTCTCGGATCCCTCCCCATCGTAACCTGCAACGCCTGCACCAAAGCCTTCTCATCATACCTCACAAACCCCTCACCCTCCACTTTCCTCCCATAAACCCTGATAGCTTCAATCCCCAGCTTCTGCAGCTCCTCCGTCTCCACAATTGGCGTCCCCGGCCCTGCCACATATATGAGATGCGTCACATAACATCTATAATCGAACTTTTCCACGTCGCCCACCAAGCCGCGTGACTCGGCACACGCTTTTGCGATGGCGGCAATGAAATCGAGGGCGGAGAACGGGGACGTTGACGGCCCTGTTTCGCGGTCGTTGGTGCTGTTCAGAATAAGAGTTTTGTGGCGGATGGAAGGGTTGGCGATTGCGGCGCCGACGCCTTTGAGGATTAGTGAGGGGATGAGGGAGGTGTAGAGGGAGCCTATGCTGTAGATGATCGCATGGGCGTCATTTAGTGCATCAAGCACCCTTGGGTTCGCTGCTAATCGTATTTCTTGGCCATACGGATTGATGTACCATAGCCTCTCAATTCTGGCAGGTAAATCGTCTTCGTCCGCCTTGGAGAAGTTGATGTACTGTTTTCTGAGAGTAGGCAGGGAACCGGGGAGGTTGGCGTCTTCGATAGCGTCGTGGTCCGAAGTTTCTGAGCTGTGGGAGGGCACTGTGGTGCTGTTGTCCAGGGCGGTGCTTTCCGAAGGGTGAGAGATGCTGTTTTGGCCCGTGATGGTGGTGCCGTTCGCGAGGCCGGCGGAGATGTGGTTTGTGAAATTGGTATTTATGGCGGGAAGTACGGAGGTATGTTGAGGTACGGAGCATATGCTGGACAGGAGGTAGATTGCTGACTCAAAGGAGCCGGTAAAGAGGCGGGCACTGCGTGATGTTAGCGAGATGGTATTCTTGGGTTCGGAAGTCGTGATGAAGAATAGCAGACTACGCAATCTAGATACAATGCGCCTTGCGATTGGATTGTCATAATGAAGCGTACTCACCCAGTCAAAAACAGATTGCCAATACTAGCCCCCGAAAAGTCAAACGTAGAGCTCGGTCTCAGCCTCTTCAAGATGTCGAAGTTGACTAGATTCAGAATGGCACGCATCAGCTCCTTCTCCGCAGAAGATATGTTTGTCCAGAGGGCATGGTCTGCTTCGATGATTTGGAGCCACTCAAGCTTCGCTGCGACACGGTCTTTGGGGAGCCGGTAGTTGAAGAAGACTTTGATGGCGGCTTTTTTGCGGTCGTCGTCGTGGTCGGGGATGAGACGGACAAGTCGACCTTTGGAGCCGAGTTAGAGATGTTTTGAGGGTTATTAGGATCAGGACGGGCTGCCGTACGTACTCCTCACGTCGCCGATGCCTGAGGAGAAGTCAGTGTTTTGCACTTTGGAAAGGGACGCGGACTCAGACCTGGGCCGCCAAAGACTCGTATCAACTCGGACGAGCTTCCACCGTTATCACTGATGGGAATGACATAGCTCAGCTGGCACTTCTTGCTCTCTCGTACCGCGTTGAACACGTCGACGAGATTGTTCGCAGCGCTCCCACCGGAGAAGACGACCAAGCCTTTCGGCGTCTCGTTGCTGCTCATGTTCAGCTCGAGCGTTGGTGGTGAGGCGAGGGTCTTCGGATGTGGAACGACGTCGGCAGAGTTTTGGCCGGGAGAGGCCTCGCAGCTTTTGTAGTCAGGTCATGGTGGGTCTTGCATGGTAGAGAGCAGCGCACCGCGTGGTGTTGGGTTCACCAGACGATGCTAGTAGTCTAGCTAGGGCAGGAGTCATCGAGAGTTGAGAGAGTTGCCGGATTCGGACAGCTAGGAGGGATGCAGCGTCAAAGTGTACGATCACCATGCCCACTCGCGTGCAGGTCGCAGAATAGCATGCATCGTGGCCTAGGACACAACAGGGTTTTTCTTTTTGAAATTCTGGTGGATTGAGGATTTTGTACAAAGCGAGTCCTCGGCTCAACGGGGTCATAAAGTACATTAACGCTCCCCCTCCCCGTCTCGCCCCGCACTCTCCAAGATGCCCTCTCCCCCATGCCACGCATCGAACAAAGCACATGGTAGCAACGAGCCGACGTGTCGTCCCAATTTCACGCGTGCTGCGCCCATGGCGCCTTGACGCCCATCTTCCACCCTCTTGTCTCATGCCCACGCGACTTGCAATCTAGGCCTCCTGTACCGCAGCTTCCTCACGCTCCTTCCTCCGCGCGCGCTTCTCAAGCAGCGCGTCTCGTCGGTCGGCAAGCATCTTGTACTGTCGGTTCTCGACGCCCATGAGCCAGTAGCCGAAGCTGCCGCCGATGCCTGCGTAGATGGGATACACCCAGAGCGATTCGCGATTGAAGAGTGGTCGCATTTCAATGCCGAGCTGCCATAGTCGCACGCCGACGCCTGCATTGCACTGTAGTCAGTACGTAGTCTGTAGCAGATGGCTCCCGTCGAGTGCTCTGCGAGGGGTGTGGACGGGTGGAGAGGGAATTACCGAGTCCGCTCCAGAAGAGCACTTTGTGAACCATTGTGAGCGCCGGAGAGCGTGTGGTGATGCGCGGAGAGGTGCGGAGTCTGCAATAGAGGGGGTGCAGTGTGTATCGCGATAGGTAAAGGGGCGTGGGGTGGGTTGTTGCGCGCGCGTTCTCGTCGCCCTGCTGGGATGAGACCTGCTTCGTGAAGCTCCAAGGGTCGATGCTCGGCATATCACGTGCACAGTCTATGCCAAGCCCAACGTCAGGGACACCTTCTGTCTGCACGAGCAGACTCACCGTCGCAATTGTTCACCTCGCATAGTTTTACCTCGTTTTCGAAAATGCTCTGCATGCGCGCTCCGTTGCGAGCCTGTAGCGCTTGTCTCTAACGCCTATCGTTCACCGTTGTTTCGTCGCGAGGGCGCCGTTCGACCAGTTGCACGAGCAACGCCTGCGTCGTGAACACTCCCACATCCACACTCGTTCGCGATGGCGGACCTGAGCCGCAAGCGCGCCTCATTCGACGCCGGCGACTCCGCTCCCGGCGCTCGCAAAAAGATAAAGATCAGGGAGCTCCCTACAACACAGGCGCAGAATGCGGCCATTGACGCCCTCGTGCAAACATTTCGCAAGAAGGGCGAATTCGATGCCATCCGTAGTGTCGTCCGGTCACAGTTTGAGTCGGGCGTAAGCGAACTGCCCTCCTTTGCTGCGAGTCTTGTACTAATGCCGCGTCTTTGACAGCCCGGCAAAGCCGCCCTACGCAAATCGCTAGAGGAACTTGTCGACCGTGAAACTGACCGCGATCCCTCCCTACTATCCAAACCTCCTACAATGGCAGCAGCTCTAATTGAAGGCGCCGGAGCGCACAGCCACATCTACCAACCCGTGCATGACACTATCGGGGAGTTGATTGATCAGTTCATGGAAACCCAAGGGCTTGCCAAGATGCGCGAGTACCGCGTGCAGGAAGTTGGCGCAGAGGTGGCCGCTGATGAACAGAAGCGTGGGAGCAAGAGCGAGGAAGAGTGGGCTCGTGAAGCTGACGCCCGTCGAGAAGAGCGGGAAGCGGCAAGAGAAAAGGGGCGCGAGAAGGAACGCGAGCGCGAGAGGGCAGAAAGGGCGAAGAAGGAGGAGCGTCGACGTCTTGAGCGAGAAGCAGAGGAGCTCCGTGAAAAAGAACGCCAAGAACGTGCAGAGCGAAGGCGGAAGGAACAGGAGGAGCGTGACAAGGAAGACGAAGAGCGTCGACGACAAGACCGCGAACGTGTCGAAAAGGAGAGAGAAGAACGGCGAGCCCGGCAAAAGCGCGAGGACGAAGAGCGGGATGCTGAGCGAGAAGCTCGGCTCAAGAGAATCCGCGAAGAAGACCGTGAACGAGAACGGCGCCTAAACCTTGAGCGTGAGCGGAGCCGTGAGCGCCGTCGTGGCAGTCGTGTACGAAGCAGAACTCCTGTTCGCGGGAGAGATCGCGACAGAGACCGCGACAGGGGGCGACGTGCGACTCGGAGCAGGTCACGCAGAACCCCTGAGCCCATCAGAGAAGTCAAACCTGAAAAGGTCGAAGTCGACGATGATTTGGCTCTGCAGATACTTCTCCAAGAGAGCGAGGCGCTAAAGAAGTCACGACAGCGACCTACATTAGAACGATCAGGCTCTCTTGAGCCACCTTCTCGCAAAGCGCAACCCCCAAAGTCACTTGTTCCACGCGACCCTGTAGCCGCTCGGCTTGCAGCAATCGGAAGTAAGTCGCAGTCGCCTGCCATCAGGTCTCCTGGTATACCAGAAGCTACGTCTGCTGGTTCGCCTGCTGCTGCAACCCCCAAACGCATCAAAGACGAGGACACGCCCATGGAAGATGCACCGCCCATCAAGTCTGTGGAATCAACTACAAGGTCGCGTTGGGACCAGCCACCTCCTACGAAGTCTGGATCAAAAGCACGCGAACGCTCACGCTCTCGTAGCGTGGCTCGCAGTGCTCGGAAGCGCAGCCGATCCCGTTCCCGAGGAAGTCGCTACGACAGACGCGCTTCCCGAGTAGAGGATGACCGACGGTCGCGACGAGATGACGACAGACGTTCTGTCAGGGCCCGGGATGACAGCAGACGCCGGGAAAGGGACAGAGAAGGGCGAGATGACAAACGATCACGCCGGGAAACGCGCAGCCCTTCGAAAGACCGCCGCAAGTCCGTTCGTAGCCCATCTCCCGATGACCGCCGCCGAGATCGTCGTCGTTCTCGATCTCGTTCTCGGTCCCGGTCTCGTACAGACACCCGTCGGCGCGATCGCTCGCCACCAACCCGACGCCGCAAACGCAGCCGCTCCCGTAGCCCTGACGGCATTGACAGGTACATCCCTGGAGGCGGTGTAGCTACCACGAGCGCGGCCGAGGGGAGTGGAGGCAGGCGCAAGCGCAATGATAGCCGTAGCAGAGGCTATCGCTCGCGAGACTACGACCGTTGGGATGGCGACCGAGGTGGTAGAAGCAGGTTGCAAGACTCAGATCGCTACCTCCCGGGGCGAGATTCTAAAGACGAAGACCGCGACAGAGATAGGTCACGGTCTCGAGACCGTGACCGTGATGTCGGCCGGGACCGTGATAGGAGGCAGCGTGATGTCAGTCGGCAGCGAAGCCGCAGTCGCAGGCGGAGTCGCAGTCGCAGCCGTCGCCGCTGAGCGAGCGCCGTCCTAGGAGACCAGCGCTCTCGGATCGTCCATTCTTTGGATGCACTTTAGGTGCATGATTGTCATGGACTAGTACTCGGCTCTGAAAGCATGCATACAGCTGCAGAGCCTGATTCGGCCTCTGGGGCTTCTCGTATTCTTTCCCGTGATACCCTCCGTTTCCACTTGTAGTAGTATATAGTTCCACTCCATGTCTACCAAAAGTTCCACTGGCACTAGCTTGACACTGATAATCTCGTCTGCTCGTGTTTGTGCATTCGCTGTGAAGCTAAACACTTGGTGGTTGCGAACCCCGCGTAAGATGAGATGACCCTGGTCATAGCGTGGCTTGGCCAGTGACGCAGGAAGGAGCACCAAGATGCTGGGCTGTTTCTTCAAGATCTCCAAGTTCCTTCAAGATCCTCAAGTCGGATTCGCCGCACAACTCCCTACGGACGCCCCATGAACGTGTCAATAATTCCTGGATCCAATCTACTATCACCATGAGCGGCAGGCTCGTTTCTGCGCGCCTTGCCATGCTCGCGCGCCGATCTGCGCTGAACACGCCACGACGACTCTTCGCGAACACGTCGAACCAGCTCCCCGCCGGCGGCCTCCTGCGCACCGGAGCCGGTCTCCGCCTCATACAGCGTCGGGCATGGCCCTTTGGAAGCTATGCTCTGCATAACGTGCCCGCCGCACGATCCATTTCCTTCGCGCGCGTCATCCCAAAGCTGGTGGGAAAGTTCGCGACCGCAGGAGCGGCAGCGGGAGGCGCTGTCATTGCGGGCGTGAGCTACATACAGTACCAGGCAGGGCAGGCGGGAAGTTGGGCTGTCGATGTGTTCAATCGGACAAAAGATGGCGCGACCGACGTAGCCGGCGGGGCGGTCGACACGGCGTCTGGCTTCTTTGGTCAATTGGGCAGGGGATGGAGCAAGACCAAGGAGGACCTTAGCAGCGTCGAGAAACCAGAGTGGCTGCAAAGCTTGTTGACACGAGAGGAGTCCGGTGGCTCAGGAGGCGGACAGGGCGGAGGAAAGGAGCCGGAAGAACCGAAACAGCGTGGTGCTGGCGCCGTGGCAGCCAGCGCGGCAGCTCTCGGGTACTCACAAGACGACGAGGATGACAAGGAGAAGGCAGAAAGCATAGCCCGGGACGAGCAGATGATGATGTTGACGAAGAAGATGATCGAGATACGCGGCCTGCTACAGACGGTCGGACAGTCCGAGTCGCTCACCCTGCCGTCTATCGTAGTTATTGGTTCCCAGTCCTCTGGAAAGAGCTCGGTGCTGGAGGCAATCGTCGGCCATGAGTTTCTTCCCAAAGGACACAACATGGTTACGCGCAGACCAATCGAGCTGACACTTGTCCACACGCCCGACGCACAAGCCGAGTACGGGGAATTTCCAGCTCTGGGACTCGGAAAAGTCACAGATTTCAGTCAGATTCAGAAGACCCTTACAGACCTGAACTTGGCGGTGCCGGCCGCCGACTGTGTATCAGATGACCCCATCCAGCTACGGATACATTCGCCAAACGTTCCTGATCTCTCCTTGATTGATCTGCCGGGTTACATCCAGGTAACTGGCGTCGATCAACCCCCAGAGCTGAAGGAGAAAATCGCCGAGTTGTGTGAGAAATACATTAAGCCACCGAACGTCATCCTCGCCATATCTGCGGCCGATGTTGATCTGGCGAATAGCACTGCTCTGCGCGCTTCACGGAAGGTTGATCCCAGGGGAGAGAGGACTATCGGTGTCATTACCAAGATGGATCTTGTTGACCCTGACCGCGGTGCGAGTCTCCTAAACGACAAGAAGTATGCTTTGCGGTTGGGCTACGTCGGCGTGGTATGTCGCGTGCCGTCCTCAGCTTCTGGGCCGAAGCTCTTCAATCGCGGCAGCGGCAACATTCAAACAGCCATTGCTAAAAACGAAAGCTCGTACTTTTCTTCCCATGCGGAGTTCTCACCCGAATCGCAACTGGCCGTAGGCACTGGCAACCTCAAGAAGAAGCTCATGCATGTGCTGGAGCAGACTATGGCTGGCAGCTTGAAGACTACCAGCGAAGCCATCCAGCGCGAACTTGCCGAAGCCACATACGAATACAAGGTACAGTATAACGAGCGACCGCTCAGCGCAGAGTCGTACCTTGCAGAGTCCTTGGACGCTTTCAAGCACTCTTTCCGGGGCTTCTCCGACCAATTTGGACGCCAACAGGTTCGGGAACTGCTCAAGAATGAGCTCGACCAGCAAGTGCTCAACCTTCTTGCACAGCGTTATTGGAACAAGCCATTCGAAGACCTCAGTGTGCCTTTCCCGGAAGCAGACCCTCTAAACCGCCTTCCGAAAGCGGACATTGAAAACGAAGATCAAGTTTGGCAGATAAAGCTTGATAGCTCGAGCGCATCGTTGACCAAGCTTGGTGTTGGAAGGCTGGCGACGAGCGTTGTTGCGAACTCGCTGCAGGCACATATCGATCATCTTGTGACCACATCTCGATTTGCTGCACATCCCTTCGCACGGCAAGCTATCACTGAAGCGTCTACCTCCATTCTTAAGGACCTCTCGTATGATATTGCGGATGAGCTGGAAATCTGCATAAAGCCCTACAAGTATCGCATCGAAGTAGAGGATAACGAGTGGGCCAAGGGCCGCGAGAACGTCACCAATGTGCTCAAGGAAGAGCTCAAGGTCTGCGAATCGGCGGTCAAGAAGTTGGAAGACCAGGTGGGTGGGCGAAAGAAAGTCAGAGATGTCATGGCTTTCATCGACCGCGTACGGACGGGCCAGGTCGTGTTGGAAGGAGACGGGGTTGGCGGCGCTGGTGGGTTTAGCGCTGCCCTACTGGACAGAGGTACGTGTTCCTGGGTGGGATATCACTCATCAGTGCTAACCTACATTTAGGTCGAGAAGCAGTCTTCCTGCGTGACCGCTCCGATATCCTCAGGATGCGCCTCCTCGCCGTGAAATCCAAGCAATGCGCTACCAAGAAGAACAAATACTACTGCCCCGAAGTCTTCCTTGACGCGGTGGCTGATAAGCTCACCACGACGGCCGACCTTTTCCTCGATGCCGAACTACTGTCAAAGTTCTACTACATTGTATGTCGTCCTTGTCTTCCTATTTCCCGCATCAAGACACTGATCTATATAAAGTTTCCACGAGAGCTCGACGCTCGTCTAGGCCGCGGCCTCTCCCAATCCGAAATCGATCGCTTCGCCCGCGAAGACCCCAAAATCCGTCGGCACCTCGACGTTGTCCGACGGAAAGACTTGCTTGAACATGTGCTCAAGGAGATGGAGAGCTTGCGGCAGCTCGAGGCGAGGGAGAAGAGGTATTCGAGGAGAGAGGTTAAAGAGGAGAGGAGGAAGGGGGGTTGGAGTCTGTTCTAAGACCGAGAAGGGTTTCGAACGGCATTGACATAGTGCGTTGCATTAGCGCTAGTAGGATTAGACTGCACGGCGTTTGGGACAGCCTGAAAGTTGGAAAACTTGAGGGCCTGTATGGATTAGGGAGATACCATGATGATAGCTTGAGGGGTGACTACGCTGCTCTGTATAGATGTACTTGTAGAATGTCTACACTCTTGGACTATGTATACCTCGCGAAATGAACACCGTGTATCGTATCACGGTATATCTACAAGCCAAACTGCCTCATCATCGCCGTCAGCCTCGCAACAGCCTCATCCCTTTTCTCCACGAGCTCTTTGAACTGCTCCCGGGAACTACCACCCACCTGTCCTACAAACACATCCACCTCCCCCCTGCTCAACCCAGCCCACGTCTCATCCACAAATTGGCCAATCGGCATGCCAAAGGCCCTCCCCCTCTCCTCTCCCATCATCGCATCATGGATCTCCGTCTGCACAGGACCGGGACTGAGATGGTACACTTTGGTTTGTGTTTTGGATAGTTGCTCGCGGATGCAGACGAGGAAGGCGTCGAGGGCGGCTTTGGAGGCGCTGTAGCCGGGCATGGCGAAGGCGGGGACGAGGGAGATGTTCGTGCCGGTGTAGAGGAGGGCAGTTGGGGTGCTTTGCGAGAGGAGGTGGGGGAGGAAGGCGTGGGTTAGGGCGACATGAGATGTGAAGTTTGTGGTTATTTGGGTATTGAAGGAGGATAGGGATACGGAGGATGGGTTGGCGAAGTTTTGGTGGTCTTCCGTGCCAGCATTTAGGAAGATGGCGTCTATGGTTGGATGGTCTTTAAGTGCCCTGTTCGAATTAGCTAATTGTCTTATGTAGATGGGCTGGTTGTGGATTCGGGGGCTTATTACTTATCGGCGAAGGCGGGGATTTCCGAGAGCTTGCTGATGTCGAAGACTATGCTAGAGGCTTTCTCGGGGCCGTTTTTGGAGACAAAGGATTCGAGTCGGGAGGCGCGTCGGCCGACGGCGGTTACTTTGATGCCTTGGGCGATGAAGTGGTCGGCCATCGCGGCGCCGATGCCGGCGGTTGCGCCGATGATGAGGACATGCTTGTACGGGAACGCCATTGTCGTGGTGTTGAGATGCTGGTCTAAGAAGAGGGCAAAGTTTGAGTTTGACTTGTGCAATGTAATGTAGAGATTTGCAGATGGGATTGAAGTGGAATGGATCTGAAAGGGTCGTTGAGGCCTTCTTATAGGCATCTTGAAAGCCTTCCATCCTGTTTGAAGATTCTATGGTATGCACGTACTGCATGCCGTTTACGGTAAGAAGAAGAGATCCGGAGACGTGACCGGGGGAGATAGTATTATCTCCGTGTCTTTGATGATGTCTGTTCATCAACTTTCCTCATGGAGAAGGGGGTTTGGGTGCACTAAGTAAGCTATGTGCGTCGAAATGGTATCCTGATTAGGCTAGGGCAATCACCAGACCTTTCGAAGTTGATAATTCCGCCGAGGTTGCATTTACGTTGGTTCTTTGATCGGGGAATATAGGTTGAGATGGTGAGGGTGGCGCGATTAGTAATCTATGCACGTCGAAGTGGTTACCATAATAGGTTAGCGCCCTTCGTTGATGATTGAGCATGCCTGCCCTTGGGGCTTGTTGTTCTTCACATCTTTGCGCTCCTACGACCTATTGAAACACGAGACGGGTTCCGACTGGGATTTGCAGACATTATATTGCTGTCGTGTATCGTTCTGCCAGATAGCATGGTGTTCCGCGGGAAGCCGTCGAAGGCATGCTTCAGATGCCGAAAGAGGAAACTTCGTGTAAGTACAGCTTAGCCACACGTATGCGGGAACTCCTACTTACCTGGCCTTAGTGTGATCTGGAAGTACCGTCATGTAGCTCCTGCATACGTGCAAGCACTCGGTGCTTTGGCTACCGAACCACCGACACTCTTCGCTTCAACGACGAGACGCAAGCCGTTCAAGCAAGAGCTACAACTAAAAAAGCCGACACTACTCCAAGAAGACACGACTTCTCCATCAAAATTTCCAGTCTACCTCTGGACCTTCTAGTCCAAGCTAGAGCGATGTTTTTCAGCTACTACATATCCGACTTTTGCCAGGGTTGGGACTTCCTGTGTCCGTATTCCCACTCGGGAACCGGACCAGATCACCTCACGTTGAGCATCGATGCAGTCAGTCTCGCCTTCCTGTCGCACCAAGTAACCTCGCCATCAGCCCAGCAACTTGGCCGTCGGATGTACATTTTAGCTTTACGGAAGATGAATACAGCGCTAGAGTGTCCTAGAACGGCCCACGAGGCGACTACCCTGCAAACATCACTGCTTCTGGACATTTTCGAGAAGATCGCATCTCCAGCGAGCAGAGGCGAAGATGCAAGACGCGCCCACATTGATGGCGCGCTAGCTCTGGTCAAGCTCAAAGGCCTGGAACACTTTACCGACGATGCGGGGTTGAAAGTTTTGACGAGACTGTTGTTGAACGCCTCCGTGTCCTACTTTAGTCAGGGTGACCCTGTTTCTCCCGAATTTCATGAGGTCAGAGAGCATGTGGCACAGTTCACCGATACCTCTGATCCGAAGTGGAAGATGTCTGGGATCGTGCTCGAGGTCATTGACCTCACGTCGGGCATGCGAAAGGGGATAATCATGCGGCAAGAAGGAACTCGGAGATGCATAGATCTCGATAAGAAGCTCGAACAGGTTTCAGATGACGCATCTCCGGTTTGGTCGTATGAGAGAGAATACATATCCGCAGACGAAACCGGGGTGAGAGTGCTGGACGACTATTACGATGTCTACAGTGATCGAATCACCACCCAAAGATGGAACGTCTTGAGAACAATTCGGATCCTCCTCTGTGAAGAGATAGTGGTGTCCCTCGCCACACTGGACGACTCAGATTCTCTTCTGCAATCGCAGCGCGCATCCACTGCGGCCGCCCGCACGATTCAACAAGTGTGCGCCTCTGTTCCACAAATGACAGACTGCGACGGTGCGGCTCAACACAGACTACCGCAGGAAACAATCATGGGGGCGTTCTCCCAGCACCGCCATACATTTTCGCATCTCATTGACGTCTACACTCTGATATATCCACTGTACACGGCGTACTGGTCCCGGAAATGCACCAGTGTAGCCCGCACGTGGATCATTGAACAGCTAGATCGTGTTGCCGAGCATTTCGGCATCAAAGAAGCGAAGAGTGTGGCGGAGATATTGCGGGGGTCGAAAGACGGTCTAAGAGTCGAGCCGTGGGAGGTGTATCGGCTGCTTGGAAGCTATGCCTTTGCCGCTTGAGAGCACTAGCAGGCCAACAATGGAGTGCCTGGACGAGAGCAGCTTGCTGTAAACGGATGCTAATGGACCCCATCATTGCGCGTTGTGCATGACTCGCTACAACGGAAGCCAGGATGACTGCAGTTGAGACGCGGTACGGAGATTGCTAGTCTTCTCGGCGCATACACTGAGTTCTTTGGTTACTGATTCGCATGTCTAGATTCTTGGGAGGAGAGGCTTAGGGTTAGGCTCATCCCTGCTGGCGAAGTCGTATCCCAAGCACCCAAAATAGGCTAGCCCGATAGCGACGAGACTATTGTATGATCAACAGGATCCTACCGCGCGGTCCGCTTCGGCAGCATTGCATCAAATTGCTTGCTAGCAGGTGGGGCTTGAGATGCTGTGGGAAGCTCTCACCAATGATAGCTTTTCCTCATAGCACAGAACTTATGTGATATCCTTTTAGTGGTACTAGAATTACGAGGGCGAGGGTGGCATATCTACGCGGACATGACACTACGTGGCACACTAGCGAAGGTATCAGCTGAGCTTCAGGCACCCGCACACCTCACTCCGGGCCTTCTATTCTCAGACAATGAAGCATACACGAAGCTCCTAGTCTCCTGCAAGTGTGGTACAGACACGCATGGGAGACTCGTGGGAGAGCACGTTGCTCACGTTTCTCAAATCAAGGGTCGGGTCGTGTGGAAAGTTGGTACGGTACTGGGCCAATCCGGCCAGCCGCTAGGGCAGTCTGCTACCAACAACGACACCGCGTGATACATCTGTTACCACCCAGCCCCTTCATCGAAGAGCACAATAAGGTCAACGTACCTTCACGAGCATCTCCTGTACAAGTTGAGGCTCCGGTGCGCGGTCCTCGACGAGAGATGCAACTGCAAAACCCCAGAGTCATGACACCCACCTTGACGTGCCAAGTAAATCTTCAGCAAGCCACTCAGCTGAAGAGGCTCTAGAACCTCACACCACGCCGGCGTCGCTGGCTGCCGCCAATCCCACGCGCACACGATCTCGCTCGTTCGAATGGCACCAGTCCGACGTCTCCCCCATACATTTCTAACTAGCCACCATTGTCCCGGGCTTGCTATGCGAGACGCAGAGCACCACAGCCTTCGTAAAAATAACTCCCTCCTTGCATTCGCCTCTCTTCCCACGAGTGAGCCAGCCATGGCGCCTGTCAGCGCACCCGTAATGCGCCTTGGTGGCTTGTTGGCTCTTTCAGTCACTCGGATGGGCCTACTCGCCTTGTCAACCAAGCATGTTCCGGAAGCAAATGGTCCTGGTAGGAAACCTTTTTCTTGGTTTCCGCCAAAAGGTCGATCGAGATTGGACCAAAAGTCCGTGATCTGCTTCGCCTCCAGCCGCTTCCGAGGACCAGGCTGTCAGGCTCCGGGTAGCCCTCGTGTTCCGGGTCTGTGGGAAGCATCTCCGCAACGCCACAGATGATCGCCTCTGCCACGGCATTGGAGTAGACCAAGGCCTTGCCACAGGAAGCTTAGCTTAACGCAGCATCATCGCTAGCCCATTTTCGTGCAACTAACCGCCCCGCCGCCGTCGAGATTCCCTTTTCTGGACCCGAACAACCTCTCAAGCCTCCGCCCAGACTTGGCAGTATTGATGGCGCACGCCGGATCAGGGATTCTCGTGGTCGCCGAGAACCTGCATCAGTGCTTGGATTGAGCTCCAGGCCGGCACCATGTCGGCTTGGAAAGCTTCAAGCCAGGAAAAGATGCTTCTAGGTTTTGGTGGAGGATTCGTACCCCATACTCCTACTCGGAAGCGAAGGGCACGGCCACAAGAGGCCGGCGACTCTGGATTTCTAGACGGCAGGCGGAGAAGTGGATATATAAACGTCGCACATCCACCCTCTTTGACCCAGTATGCACTCGCTCCATTACTTCACACTCACTCGTTCAACATGCCTCGTCTCTCGAAGATCGCATCGGTGCTCTCTCTGGCCACAGCTGGTCTCGCTGCCGCCCCCATCCCAAACATCATCCCTCTTGCAGTCACTGGTACTCTTGATGGGTATGTCTTGACAAGACACCACCATCAAGCTTTTGCTAATAGATTTCTAGATGTAGTGCGGATCCGGGAGAGTACAATGCTGGCGGCTCCATCACTGTCGACGGATGGACCATCAAAGTCCCGAAGAACCTCCTCGTCCAATTTCCAGTAGTCTGGGCTCCGTTTGCAGAGCTCTGCGGCTCCGGCTCTGGTGGTTATGAGGTCTCAGTCTTCGGTAATGTCGTCAACGGCGAGCCACGGGCCGGACAGATCATGATGTCTCCTGGGCTTAGTCTGAGGTCCGGCCAGGGGTACATCGAGTCCCTCACTACGGACACGATGAAGATTCGTGGTGGGCCAACACTTCGTCTCAGCGACCCCAACGGAGTGTTCGGAAAGGTGTCAAATGGTGCTCCCTTCTTCCCGGTCGACGACGAGAATCCCAGCATCTCTGCATTTTCAGGATACCCCATGTGTCTGCCGCGGTCATCCGACGACGCTAAGTGCCCGGATTCAAACCGGCCAGCTGGTTCAACCAACTTCTCACCCAAAGACCCGTTGGCAATGGTACCCATCCGCGTGGGAGACTTCTTCACCTATTCAGGTGTCAAAAGTGGCGGCGAAATCCTAGTCTTTGAGATGGCCGCCACAAACGTACAGGTGACTACGTCTGCATCCGACACTGTACCCAACTACATCTTCGTCGAAGATGCCCTCATTGGTGTTAACGATGGTGCCGCGAACGTCGAGGTCGCGGATCACAGATTTATTGGCTTTCTCTCCAGCTGCAGCGGCGCTTCGGTCACTATCTCTGCCATCGATGTCGACCCGTGCACAGGCGAAGATGTTCTTCGACAAATTGGCAGCGCTACGCCCAAGGCTGGCGATGACAGGTGCAAGTGGGAGGCCCGCATCACGAGCACCAATGCTCAAACACCCTACACGCGCGAGTACATGGTCACAGCCAACAACCCCGTCATCGAAACCAAGGATGGCATCAAGGCTGGTCAGTACGTCATTCCCGTTACAGAATGGATCCAGCCCGAAGTCGATGTACCAGGCACAGAGCCGCCGCCGTTCCGCTTCCAGGACATTCGGGGCCTTGTGCAGGGAGACTTCCTTGACAACAAGCGGTACGGTCCCCTCTCACCTTTCCCCGGTGCGGACCCGCCAGCGCCCTCCAAGACCTGCAGTGGCCCAGTCGTACCGACCTCGACCGATTCAACAGGTGGTACTTCCACGGCTACTGCTGTTAACGAACCTGTTGCCTTCGCTCGTTCCATCACCGTAACACAACGAGGTGGCGCTTCCATTCCTCTTGTCGCATCGAACAACAACACGAATATCGTCAACAGCGATCTCGTTTACGCCTGGAGCAAGACTTCTCCTGCCTCTGCCACAGTTAGCCTTGCCAATACCGCCTCCCCGACTGCCACCTTCATCGCACCCAAGGTCACAACCGAGACCTCCTTCGTCTTCGAAGTCACTGTCAGCCTAAAGTCCAACTCCAGCGCATCCAGCAAGGCCAACGTCACCGTCAAGGTCAACCCTACCGCCCCTGACATCGTCACGGTCAACACTTACTCTTTTTCAAATAGCCAGGGCGGCACCATAGGCGTCACCTGCTCTTCCAACGTAGCCAACGGCGACAACAAGAAGATGTCTCTGCTCTACAACAATGGCGCTACTACGCTTACGATGACGAAGACTGCCGAGGGCAAGTGGAGCTACTCTGCTCGCAGCACTAAGCAGCCCACGAATATCCAATGCGTGTCTGATCTGTTAGGCAAGAGTGCGCTGGTCACCGCCCCCCGGAGGAGAAAGAGGGGCCTGCTTGGTATGCTTGCTGATATGTTTTGAGCACGATAAATACGGTGTTTAGTTGGGCTTTCCCATATTTTGGCATTAGAACATGGTAATGTCGTTTCTTGCAACATTGTGGGTACAGGCCGGACATTTACTTTCTCGTTCATATATTTGGGGTTTGGGTTTGAGGATGGTCCTCACTTACGATCTTTACGATGCATATGCGACACCGCTCAATAACAGAGCTTGGTACCGATTATTATGATAATGTCATTGAACAAAGTTCACTTCTATAGGTCCCAGCCCTTTTGCAGTGATGTCTGGGAGTGCGAGGTCAGAATTTGGCCTCCACTAGCTCGGCTGTGTGGGTTAGTCTTGAGTGCGAAGCTTATCTGCCAATTGTAGACGTCGGGTCCTGGCACGACCAGTCGCCGACTACTACTCAAGCTTTGATACTTCTTTGAATCAGCTATGTCGGACACACCGCCGAAGCTGTAATGGTGTGGGCGGGGCTTCCTCCGAGTGGAAGGACGAAGGCCCGGCGCTGGTGTTATTGCTTGTCGAAATTCAGACCATGGAAATCAGCATTAGATGAGGGCAGGTTAATGAGGGCGTCTGGAGTGCTTAGTGCAGAATACAAGTTGACTGTTGTTGTCCGATACCTCACTTTCCAGCCAGTGCCACAGACATTCTGAAATGTTCGTCCACCGCCTATTGCAGAGTGCGAGTACAAGACGTCTTTATATTTGTTCTACGAGTTACCGGCTTCATCGCGCTTGACAAGGAACTCGTGTCATTCGTAGCAGTAACACTAGGTGCAGCAGTGGCAGTGACTGCTAGGACAGCAAAAGCAACAAGGGGGAAAGCATAGTGGATGAGTGACTTGTCCCAGTTTTTGCGGAATGGATGTTGGTACCGTGAAGAACACAATCGAATGGAAAACAGTAAGGTGAAGTCTTCGTCTACTTCATATGTCTAGACATATGAAGCCCCAGTATCGCGAAACCGCATCATCAGATGCGAGTGCAGTATTGCAATGCAAACCTTGAGCCACTCGCTGTGGCCACGTCTGGGCGAGTCAATCAGTGTCGCGCACGATCCCGCAGTGCATTGCTGAACCCGTTGCTCATCAATACCTCACCGCATCGCCGCAGCAAGCGACGTCCTAATACCATCATTGACGACCTATTTGATCGCTTCCCAGACTACTTTTCCATAAAGCGGTAAAATCTACGCATTTTGTGATTTACCCGTTATTGGGGCTTTCACTTTCTATCATCTGCGCGAAAAGCGACTTTGCTGCTTCCGCTGGCGGTGGCAACTTTCAACGTCACTCTCGCGTACATATCTATCGTGTGCAAATGTTGACGGCGGCGCCGCCGACAGCTTCATGCGATTCGAACGCTCACGAGGAGAAGCCACGGGTGACGGAAAGCACGAGAAAGCCGAGCAGTCTACAACGCTTTGCTTTCGAACCACGACACCATCAATAACGCTTGCAAATTCCTCGTCCCCTTCTCGTCCGACTCGATGTCATGCTCCTCGTGGTGACAATGATTCGTGTCTAAGGGGGCCCCGTAGGCGTTCGTAAGAGGGAAGGAACACAATATTGCTGGCCACTGCGCAGCCTTATGATCAGACACATGTAACCGCTCACTAGTAAATGAAGGCTTGAATAGGAAGTGATGTAAATATTTGGTAAATTTGATTGGATGTTCCACAAATGTTGTCGCTGGCCTCGAGGCTCGTAGCTCTCCGAACTCTACGTGTCTAAAGACTTCTGCGATGTCTCAAGGGATTTTCAGATAATCTTCCAAGTAACCATCTAAGTAATCTCCCAAGTAATTTCTAAGCAATCTTTCGAAAAGAAACCGCTAAGTAATCTTCTAAAGGTACTAACCGGAAGGTTTCGAAGACGAGAGAGGAACGCAAAGCGGGCGAAGATGCAGTCCGCAAGAGTCGCCTAAAGCACTGGAATCGCCGGGTTGTGAAAGCGAATGGGCCCAAGAACCCAGTCCATAGTCCCCTGGCCATTAGTAGAGCCATCCAATATATATTATACTTCGAAATTCGTGATGCCCTGTCGCCGAGCACGGACCTTCCTAAACAGGCAAGTCCTGGTTTGCATCGAACACGGTGCTGCTTGAAGGCAGAAATCCTCCAACAGCACTACTACTTCCGGCTAGCGCACTCGCTTAGCAGTGCGCCGACACTCGTGTATCGCCGTCCAAAATTCCTCGCATCGAGAACGACAGCGCCAACTCCGACCGACGACAACCCCCCGAGCACCCAACTTTGTACGTGCCGCCCGCGCACCTCGCTATAGAGCCTGCGCAGACTTTTCTGGAATCGGGGAAACTAACGCTTGTGCGCAGCAGCGACTCCCGAAGTTCAACTCGCTCCAACCACACATCATGTCTCACGAATCGGTCTGGTACTCGCGCCCGCGCACCTACGGAAAGGGCTCCCGAAGCTGGTACGTTTCTTCTGGCGGAATACACATCTGGAAGACGACATGGCGGGGATCTGGGTTGTCTAATACATGCGGGGGACCGGAGAGGGCGATTCGAGAGGAATGAAGGATATCTGCTAATGCACACTTTGTACAGCCGTGTCTGCACCCACCCTGCTGGTCTCATCCGCAAGTACGGCCTCAACATCTGCCGTCAGTGCTTCAGGGAGAAGAGCGCCGACATCGGTTTCGTCAAGGTACGGCTTGCACCACATCCACACACCACGCGGAACTGCACACCCCGCAACCAACCGAGACGCGACCATCTACTGCGAACCCTTTGGACTACTGGCTGACTCTGCATAGCACCGATAAGCGTATCGATTTCAACGACCGGAGCGGAGCGGGCGTGATGGTGTGCGCGATGACTTCCTAACGAATGGGGCGAACAACGGCATGGTGGGATAACTCGAGCGTCGGACATGCATTGCTGGGCTCTTGTTTTCTCCAGGGTATCCTACTTCAGTTCAAATAATGGATAGGAGGTGTCGGGTCCGATTTGATAAAATTCCAATCCTGAATTCACAATCCTGGTCGCCTTTTCATATCATCTCCACGACAGCACTTGGAAAGCTGCGCTGCGGTGCTAACTAGGCAGAGAGCTCGGCCGCACGTTTTGGCGCATCGACAAGCCAGCGCATACGTTTCCCTCCGTAAGGCATGTCTGCCCATCCGTAGCCATCGAGTGTTCAAGAGCCATCGCCCGGACGGTCTAAGAGTCGCACCTTTGCAACTTCGGAGTCGACTCGTTGCTTGTATACTGGATTATCGAGGCGTACGACGACATGCCAATGTGAAACGTGCTGTATTTGATCGTTATTCGACCGTTGCATATACAACAAACCCGCCCTATGCTCGAAGTCGAAGAGACCATGACAACCAAAACTCAGAAGTGGAAACGCCCCGTGAGATCACTCTTCAACACTATATCCTCATATCCTTATGATATCCACCCTTGTCCTTTCCCAAAGCTTATGTGCAACAGCGCCACCGTTTTCTCTATCGCTGTCGCTCACGGTGGCAGGCTGAATGGTGAGACGTGCGAATGTGCCTGCGGCCCGGCGCTTGCAGAGAGTGCCGGGGTTGATGACCAGCACTGATTCTACGACCTATATGTATGTTAGCGTCACCCTTTCGTACAGACAGGCAGTCTTACCTTCACGCAGCCTTGCAACACACTGGGTGTAATCAATATATCCGGCCGTACATTTAGCATCTCGCCCAGCTTGAGGTAGCTAGTATCGAGCATGGTGCCGAGCGGAAGAAAAGGATTTGGTGGCAGCTCTTCTTCTGCGGCCGCAACCTCACTCCCACTGCTCGTCTTCGCATCGCCATTCTTCCAGACTTTGTCCTCCACAGGTGTTGGCGCACCCATTTTCGCACTACCCGTAGGAGGGAAAAGAGGCAGAAAATTGCGCTGCTCAATGACGTTCCTCGCCCCTCTTTCGTAAAGGTTGATGGAACGCGCCTTTCCGCCTACGACCTCCTCCCGCCTCAGCATATCCAAGATATCGAGCGAGCTCATACCGATGATGAACTCGTTCATGGAGAGCGTCATTGGGTTGGTGACGCACTGCACCATCTTGCCCGCTGGCCCTAGCCCTAAATCTTTCTTTATGAATTTGTCTTGGGGGAAGGAGGCGTGGTGGTGATGTGCGTCTCGGAGATTGGGTACGAGGATGACGTTGCAAGTCGGTGCGCGCTGATTGAAAGATTGCAGCGCCGAGGAGACGTAGTGTCGGAATACGTCGGCCATGGTGGCTTGATCGGGGCTTGACAGATGGGTTGGGATATCGAAATCGCCGGTGCGGATGCAGGGGTGTTCTGCGTCAAGGAACGGGCCGAGGAGAATTACGGTGTCTGCGGACACGGTGATCGCTTTGTCAAGGAGCGTATGCAAGGGTGCGAAGTCGAGGTTCTGGTCTGTGGTGTAGGGTCCCGAGGCAACGAACACTGTCAACGGGCGGACGGATGAGGGGTCTGATTCTGGCGTTTCGAGGTATCGCGCGTTGAAGACATCGAGTTCTGCGGGGGTGGAAGCGGGTTGGGTAAGAAGTGGGAGAGCAAGGACCTCGGATACTACGAAGGTCTCGCCTGAAGCGTTGGTGCCGCGGAGAGCGACGATCTGACCGGGAAAGAAGTTGTAAGATGTTAGAGAGTCAAGTTTCAGGGGAATACGACGACCAGAGCCCCAGCGGCGCGAGCCTTCGAGCACCAACGAAGCAGTGTTTAGCTTCCCTTCACTGGTATCCGAGCATATGCGCCCTACAGTGATGATCTCGCTGGGCGATTGGTATGATGGGTTGCCGAAAGCGCTATCTTCCAGGCCGAGACTTTCTTGTAGCAGTTGGCGGAACTCGTCAATGCGATCGTCCAGCACTTCGGAGGCCTCAGAGAGCTTCATGGCCATCGTCTTATATGCGAACTTGGACATGTCGGTGTTGGCTTTGAGCTTAATGCGGGGCTCAGAAGGGGGTTCTTCGGGGGCATCAGGGAGTGCGATCTGTCCGTTCAGTTGTTCTGTGATATCACCGGCATTCGAGCGGGCGGCGAAGTCGAAAGCGCTGTAGTCGTTAGCGTAGGTTGGGACCGGATGGAAGGCGGAAGTACGTACGGTCCACCATTAAAATCGGTCTTGGGGGTGAGGACACCGCCTGGAGAGCTCATCTCATGACTTTTATTCGCTTTGCTAGTGGGAGTGTCGAAGTTTGACCTCCGCTTTCCCGTGCTGCCATTGACACCGTTCACTCCACCAGGGCGTGGTGTCTGTATCAGTCCGTCCAACCTGCGCACAATCAGGCAGTCAGCTTGCTATCCTCAGAACTCTCCATGTGCCCACACCAAACCACATACATATCGTACATATCCCCACCTTTGGCCGCCCTCGGTGTAGGCGCAGCCCTCTTCGCGTCACTCCTCTGCTGCACCTTCCCTCTGCTCTCTCTCTCCAGCGTATCCTGCAGCGTCTTCTTGAAGTCCCGAGCTGTCTTCAGATCCAACTTGTTATCCTCGCCTCCAATCTTCATGCTGTACGCCTGCCATTTGAAATCGAGCTCTTCTGCCGATATGTTGTACAGGCGCGTCATGAGCTGCAGCTCGGTGAGGACCGCGGAGGGAATGTCATTGTCCTTCGTGTTGCAGTAGCGCTCGAAGCGGTCCGTCAGTTCGCTCGTGACGTCGTCCATGGAGGCTATGGGTGCGGGTACGGATGTCCGAGGGTGGATGTTGGGCGTGGGAATTTGGTGTTCTGTGAGACGCGTTGACGAACGCGTCGGGAAGGTTAAGTGGTTGGCTAGCCTGGAACGCGTTAGAGAGATCTGATCAGATCCATGTCAGGGTCCACTTAAACTTTGGGTCACCGCCGCAGTCAACATAAGCATCGCTCGTTCCCATACAATCGTTCCACACGCGTCGAAGCAACTCACAGCCTCTCATCGCTCTATCATCATTTCTTTGCCACCCCAACGCTGCCGATACAATGTCCGCGATAGGACCATTCCCCCACCCGGCCGCAGGCGTCCAACCCGCTCCGCCGCCCGCCCTCTCCGCCGACCAGCAAACCAAGTACGAAGAGCTCCTCGCCGCCGCAAAAGCATGGGAAACCCTTCCTAAGACTTCAATTAAAGGAGCCGAAACAGCCCCTCTCGCTGATTCCGAGCGCATGTGGCTGACCCGCGAATGCATCCTCCGCTACCTACGAGCCACGAAATGGAACGTTGCCTCGGCCACCAAGCGCCTACAGGATACCCTGATATGGAGACGCGAGTTTGGCACAGAAGGCTTCACTGCAGAATACATCTCCGAGGAGAACGCAACGGGAAAGCAGGTTTTACTGGGATTCGATAAGGAGGGTCGGCCATGTCTGTATCTGCTGCCGAATAAGCAGAACACGCCAAACAGCCCGAAGCAGGTACAGCACTTGGTGTATATGCTGGAAAAAACGATTGCTGTTGCGCCGCCGGGCCAGGAGAGCTTGGCGCTGTTGATCGATTTCCGCAATAGCAGCTCTGGCACCCAGCCTAGCATATCGACCAGTAGACAGGTGTTGAGTATTTTACAGAACCACTATCCGGAGAGGTTAGGCAGAGCATTGATTACACATTGTGAGTCGCCCATCTCCTCCTGTTGACCATAGTGGTGGTGAAACCATGTCTTGCTAACCCATCGCAACAGTGCCCTGGTACGTGACCGTCTTCCTAAAGGTCCTCGGCCCCTTCATCGACCCCGTCACAAAGACCAAGATCCGCTACAATGAACCCCTCACCGATCACATACCGGCCTCTCAGCTCATGAAGAACGCCGGCGGCGAGGTGGACTTTGCATACGACCATGGTGTATACTGGCCAGCCCTTGAAACCCTGGCCACCCAGCGCCGCAAAGAGCAGAGGGAGAGATGGGAGGCTGCTGGCAAGGCGATCGGCGAGAGCGAAATATACCTTTGGGGTGGAGAGGAGAAGAGCGTTGGCGGTGTGGTGGTTGCTAATGGCACAGCGGCGCCGGCGGAGACGGGTGGTATTAACCGCGATGCAGGAGGATGCACCAAGGAATGATGCCGGCGTTGAAAAAGGCTACAGAGCTTGCCGAGAAAGGGCAAGAACAGACTAAAGTTGCCTTCTTTAGAGTGCCCATTGACTGCGATCAGGTTGAAATTCTTCAAATCTTCTCACATTTCAAGAGAATTGTCGCGCATATATACGTAGAGCGTTCAGCATCGCCGCCGAATCTTCCGTTACATACCATAGACGTCTAATACCATGCCAATATCACGTTCCCGTAATGGACAGATACGGAACTCCTTCTCCGTCTCACAGTGAAACAAAGTTCATAATGTTTTGAAGAGCACACACATCAGTGTTCAATTCTGTAAGCCTTGCAGCCGTGACTAGGTCAGTTCGCTGGCTACTCCTCGCTTCTGGCCAACAGCTCCTGCCCCAAGAATCTCCAGGGATGAGAGTAGAGTAGAAAGTTAGTCGCTGGGTATCCGACTCCAAGAAAACAAGTGACCCGACAAAGTAGCAATCAAGCCTTTCAAGCGCGCCATCGCCACATGATACCCCGACGCTGGAAGCTCGAACTCTCAAGATTGCGCCTTTGGCTCCTAGCCCCTCCTCCCCCAACCCCTTGTATATTCGTTCTTAGCCTCCAACGCAAAATCAACCTGTTCCTTATACAGACGATGCAACTTCCTTATCTCGCCCTCCTTCTCCATCTTATCGACAATTTTGTTCGCGTACTTGGTCCTCTTTTTAACACTCCACTTGTCGCGCTTAACGAGCTTCTCTGGCGTGCATTTCCCTTCCCGGACCAAGTAGTCGACGACCCATGAATTGAGATGGTATCGCCAATGGTAAAGTGTGTGCGCGACCTGTGCGTTCGCCTTACAGGTGCTGCCCAGGGTGAAGAACTTGGATTCGGGAGGGAGACGTTCTCCTGCGGCGTCATACGTGGCTTTTTCGCCGTTGAGGTCCGCTGAGGAGGTATGCGAGGAAAGGGATGAGTCAGAGTCGCCGTCGCCTTCCGAAGAGGAGTCTGAGTCGTCGGCGAGAGGTTCGAGTGTATCTTTGTTATACGGAGCTCCGGTCAATGAAGCTTCCCATGTTGCCGTGTGGTTCTTGCGGTTGCAGGCTTCGCAGTGCGGCTCCAGGACTGCCCGCATATGATGCCCTATCTCGTTAACCACGAGGTCAGGGCGTGCCCGTAGCGCGCGACTGAAGTCCTGGGTCCAGACAGAAGAATGGTACTTTGAGCTGGCGAGGCCGTTGACTTCATCGTTAAGTTTCTTGAAGGCGAGGTTGTATATCTCGTCGTCTGCGGCGAAAGCAGGGTTGATCTTCTTTTGAACCTAAAACGTCGGGGTACGCAATCAGCAAAGCTCATCCAGAGTGTCTCAGAGCGCAGTGTCTCAAAAGAGCGGCTCCGCTGATTTGAGAAAACGACGCATTTCGTGCCCCGGAATTACGTACCATCCATTCGATGGCGTACTTGAAAAGCTCGCGAGGTTTGGCGCTAGCCAAACTGGTATACTCCAGTGGTATGCTGGTATGCTCAGCCGGTAGGCCGATGAGGGCATCGTCATCGTCAATAAAGTCTTCGTCTTCAACGTTCTCTTGAAAAATGGCGAAGGCGTTCGTGTTGTGTTCCTCATCACCATCTTCCTCGTCTTCCTCTGTGCCATCTTCGATGTCGTCCTCGCCCTCCGTGTTCGCATCGACTTCCTCCACCTCTCTGATGACTTCCAGCTCTGATTCCGAATCCGAATCGATCACAAGCGGTTTCTTGCGGTTAGGAGTAGCAGATGAAGAGGGCTCAGTGGTACCGCCGCGACGCTTCTTCAAAGCTTCGAGGGCCTTCTCTCGCTCGCTTTTTGGCTTGTCGTGGGTACTCCTAAGACGTCCTCTATCTGGCAAGGGCGACGACCTCAAGAATGCCAGCTCATCTTTCAGCTCGTTGTCCTCATCGTAGCTGTCGGTACCTTCCTCTTCATTGCCACTCTCTTGTTCGGGTGTGGCCGGCTGTCGGGTGGGTTTGCGCTGGCTTCTCTTGGGTGGAACTTCTTCGGGCGTTGAAGACCGTTGTCCGTGTCGCGGTCGGGATCGTTTCGGCGTAATGTCCTCCTTATCTTCCTCGTCAGACTCCTCGACGGTATGCCTACGTGTGCGAGCCTTGCTCAAGCGCGGCGCCTGCTCTTCATCTTCGCTTTCGCTCACAACAGGAGCCGGAGCTCGACGGACCGCCCGGCGGCTGCGTCGTGGCTCAGGTTCCTCTACAACACATTCAAGCTGCTTAGCTTTCGCGCGAGACCTCCTCGTTCGAGGCACCGGTATTGTCTCCTCATCAGACTCCTCCGCCGGTTTCACACGCTTCGTTGCCTTTTTTGAGCTTGTGACGTGCACCTCTCCTTCGCTTTCCTCCTCCTCTTGCGACCCTCCAGAGCTTATTTCGATCTCATCCTCAAGCTTTCTGCGCTTCGCAGGCCTACTTGGGATAACGTCATCATCGTCGCTACTGAGGGACACCGTTCGAGCGTGTTTCTTGGGCGAGGGCTTCGTGGTAGGCGAGAAACTGATCTTTGTTTGGCGTTTTGGTGCGAGGGAACGTTTCGGAGGCATCTTCAGCGGCGCAGAGGTGGGTTCAGCACTATCTAGAAGTTCGGGATGAAGGTAGTCCAGAGGGGACAGTATCCGGGTTCCGGTACGAGATAGGTGCTGTGTCGTAGTTGCGGCGCCGATTGTACCTCCAAGTGGCTTGCTACATACGTTCGTCGAATAGCATGCGCGTACGAGGCGCGTTGAGCGCACGCGTTTGTCAACTTGACGAAGGCTGTGGCACAATTCCGCCCTCAAAAATCTCGAAGTCGAAGAGATGAAGATGTCCGTCAGTTAGCGACTACCAACTCACAGTGCACAGTGGTGTGTGGCCAAAATGGTTCGTCAGGCAACAAAATATCCACAAGATGGCTTGCGAGAGCGCGGGGTGAGTGAAATCGGATGGCGGATTTCTTGGCGACATTCTAGCGGGCGGCGCGGGGGCACGTGATGTCGCATTGGTCGCGCGACTGCGACAAGAGATTGGGAATCCATTAATTAAGCATACAGCGGCTCCCTGGTTCCGTCCCTAGACTTCACGACCATGTAGGGAGCTCCCATCTGCAGTCCCAAGCCAAAGGCCCTTTAGTCTATAGACGCAGTCATGATGGTATTGGCTGCACGCGCCTCTTCGTCGCACCCTCAACTTTCATCTTCGCTTCGCCATTCCCGGTATCCTCTAGCCAGGTCCCTTTCATCTCGTCGGGCTCCCACACCATCAGCCCATCGGTGAACCCGTCATAGATCTTGATCCCACCCACCATCTTGAACCCCAACTTAGCGTACAGTCCCCGTCCCGCTATAGAGCTCTCCAGCGTGAGCGGCAATCCTTCCTCCGTGGCAAGCTTCTGCCCGCGCTCCACAAGCATCCTTCCAATGCCGCGGCGTTGGTGTTGAGGCGATACGCCGATGATACTCAGGTGCCACCGTGGACCAACACTGTTGAAAGAATTCCACGGTGCGAGCTTAATGTATTCCTTGAAGCGTACGGGATCTGTTGCTCGGTCCATGAATTTGCTTTCATACCACAGGTCCCATCCAAGGAGTTTGCGTTCGATTTCTGAAGCGGTCAGCTGAGCGCAGCAAATATGAGCAGCTTGAAGGAAGGGGAGGCGTACTTTTAAACAGCGAGTCCGTCTGCCACCGCTTCGCACCCTCATCGTTGCCTAAACGAGTAATGAACGCATAGCCTGCGATTTCCGGTCGCCCTGTCCAGCTGCTATCGCCTTCGTCCGTCACGGCGACGAGACCGATTTGTCCCACACCGACGGCGCGTGTTCGCAATCGGATCATCATCACTCTCCGAACATCGTCTGGGTACTTGTTGAAGTTCGGTTGGAGGTATGTATACATTTCATCGTTTTTGAAGGTTTGAAAGGTTATTTCCTTAACATCAGGGAGATCTCCGCGGATGAGTGGCCGGATATGCATAGTGGGTGGAAGCCCAGCGGTTATTCCTGAAAGAAAGTCTTAAGAAAAGGGTTACGATGAGTGGGTAATGCGTGAGTCTCTACAGACAATTATCATCAGGCCTTGCAAGTTGGGAGTCAGCATGATCAAGGCGGAAATGCACGCTTGACGAATACGGAAGGTGCGAAGCTAATCCACAACAACGCCAACCACGCACGACGATTGAGTTTCGAGAGCTCCGGGCCATCTTGGGTGGTTATCTCGATAATCCCCCCGAAGACTTCTAATTCACAGGGTGAGTCAGGTTTCAACAGCAAAATTGTCGAACTACAAGACAAAACTCAAACGCGATGGTTTCAGGGCGAGGGCTATTGCTAGATACGCAGACAACGAGTCTGCAGAGCAAGTAGTGAACTTACTTTAGCGGTCGCAGCAAATCTTATCAGGTTTCGACTATCGTGACGCTCAAGATGACAATGTTGAGAGACGTGAGCGATCACAATTCGTACAGCAAAGAACTGGGTATCTATGCCCAACAAGTACTCGAGTGTTCGCCGCTCGATGCATCTAGACAGAGCAACCATGTCGAGCAAGTCCCATTCGCTTCCACGTAACCTGACTTCATTGCACAGATGCACTCTGATGTGTACGACCACAGCTGCAGAATCTGGCAGATCGATAGCATTCCGGAGCTATCGCGGTCGAATTGAAGGTTTCGAGAAATCAACCGGGGGAATCTGCGCAGGTTGAGCTACGTGCGGATAGAGTCGAGACACTTACACAAGTTAAGGCATCTGTGGACAAGACCGTAGAAGTCGTATCGTGCATGACAACGACGCATGTCGCACATGTCATCCATATGGGTTCAAAGAAGCAATTTCTCTGCTTGTTTTGAAGATCAACAGCATTAACGGCATTCTCGTTGCTCGAGACCGGTCCAAGCTGGCACCCCGGTTCTATGGTTCTATGGGTACCCAGAAGTTCGAAGTTGTGCAAACAATCTTGGCTAGAAAAGAGAAGTCTTTGCAGAATGGCACATCGGCTGAGCGTCTGTTGCAAGCGCTGAACAATAACAGCGCGTTAGAGGCGTGGGAACAAAACATGCAGGACGAGATGGCACGTATGCAGGGGCGTTGGCATATCCGTAAAGGGAACGATGACGGTCAAGAGCTAGGTCGACATCTACAACCAAAGCCCCTGAAGACTACAGCCTCCCTTGTACTCTCCCAACTTCCGGTCAGCGCTTGATGAAGATCAGAGTTCCTGCACGGTACAAGATCACATGCCATACCAAAAGCTGCCAATTTCGCCTGTGAAGCATGGCCCGACACGACCGGTTGTTCTGTTGGTATTGATGTCGTCGACAGTAGACTGCCGTGATCGTAGGGATTCGAATCAGACTAGGGGATACGGTTGATGAAAGCTCTTGACTCGAAGGTGGAAGATACGAGGCGAGAGCATTTAAGCTGAGTGGTGGAAGACGCATGGCGATAGTGTCTATGCTCGATAGATAGCGACTCGCACGGTTGAGCGCGCGGACGAAGCCTTCTTCCGGATCTTTGAGAAGCCATGCTGATGTTTGAGAAGGTGGGAGACCGCGGTGGGACGTTGGGGCTAATGGTAACAAGTAGACTCAAGAAGCAGAGGCTTGACAAGTTTTGTGCGGCGCAAAAGGCCAACTCGATATCATATTCATCGTACAGCCACACACAACCCTCAAACCCTATCCAACCCTCAAACGATTGATAGCCCCACTAACCACCTCTTCGCTCCTGTGAGGACTATCAATGCTCCCTCTTCCACTGCTGTTCCCAGCATCAACATTATCCCTCAAAACCTGCTTATCAGGGCCCGTGATGGTCTGACCCTTGGCCTGCGCGAAGCCTGCTGAGCGAGCGTGTGCTGGGTTAGGGGAGTAGAAGGCGTCGACGATGGGGTGAACCATGACAGTCTGCTTGTGTATGGTTATGGTGGAGTTGGTGGGAACTGTTACCCAGTTGTCTACCATTGGTCAGCAGCTTTTTCAAACAGGCGGTACAAGTAATGCTGAACGTACCTCGCTCGAAAGTAAGCGGTTCGCTGGCCACAAGTACGATGTCCGACCCTTTGTCTCTTCGCTCCATGATATAGTCCTTCTGAGATGGATCGGACGCTGCGGAGGACTTGTTGCCGCTCTTGGACTCTTTCCAGCTTGTGCCGCTACTCCAGAACAGGCTTGCGGCTTCATCCGTCTTGCTACTCACATACCTCGTGCACACAACACTCTCTCCATCCGTCACGGCGAAGTTGAGCAGACTTCTACTGTCTTCCTCCCCGACGGAGCCTGCCTCCACGACCTCGGCGATTAGCGCGTTGATGCGCGCAATCGTCTTCAGTATCGCTTTGCGCAGCACACTATGTCCGAAGCCGGAGGAGTACGAATCGCTGTCTGGGTGGTGCCCAGCTTTATCGAGACAATCGAGAAAGAGAGCAAAGGCCCATTCGCTGTCCGTACTCCCCTGCACCATTGTGAACCATTGCTCGTTCAAGCCGAGCGCTAGCTTGCGCTTTATGCGTTTGAAGCAACCGATTCCCCCGTTGTGCATGAACATCAAGCTCTTGTATGTGAAAGGATGGCAGTTGGAGTCGGACAGATTCCCCTCGGTCGTGGCGCGTACGTGTGCGAAGATGAGTGATGACGTGGTCTTGGAAGCTATGCGTGACAGGTTTATGCAGTTCCACGCGGGGATCGTGGACGTGAAGACGCAGGGCTCGGGACCGAGCGAGGGCGACGTGTAGTAGCCGATGCCGAAGCCATCACCATTATGCGGGCGGCGCGTGTCCTGTTGTCGTCGTAAGCGTGGTGGCGGTGGGAGAGGTGGGAAAGGCGAGAGAGGTCGAAGCGCGAGGCGGACAACGTACGAGGCGGAGGCGTGAGTCAAATGACTGTGTGAGGATCGAGTGGGTAGGATTGAGGATGAGCTCCGAGAGCAGTATCTCGTCCTTGCCTTTGTACACCTGCGCTTGTCAGTGGTGGTGCTCGAGCACTGCTGTTCTGCGAGACGGACCATGAATCTGCACATTCTGAAGACGCGTCAAGTCGGATTGCGAGGATTCAGGACGGTAAAACGGTAAAACCGGATCAAAAGTGATATCAAGCCGCGGAAAAGCTTGAGATATATGTCTGTAGAGATGTAGTGTGAGTTGGTGTATTGGGGAGTGCGCCCAGAGCGGTGAGATGGCGCAATTCAGTGGGACATGACGAGCATTGGTGTGCGTGCATGTCCAAGTTCAAGCAGCCTCCCGTAGCGGCTGCACCTGATCAATTAGTACTGTACACGACGTGTCGGCGAGCGTGAAGCATACCGACCAGGATGCAGATACGGATACCCCACGCGGAGAGCACATGTTGCGCCGAATGGAGTCTAACCGTCTTGGGCAAGCACAAGCACATCTTCGTCTCCATGCTCCCAGCCCACGCCAACGGAAAGTGAAGGCTCTCCCCGGACTTACTAAGCCAGACCGCCGGGCTGCCCACTCTCCCAATGCATCGTGCTCCCGGATTCTCATGCATATGTTTTGCTACTGTAGGTAAGGGTGAAGGTAAGCTTACTTCACAACCATACCTCATTGGGCCCTTTTCCGACCATTGTAGATTGTAGGGCGTAGCTGGATTGATTTGCGCTGCTAATCTTTGAGCCATCATTTATACATAAAAGGCACCGACGGCTTGTGCCGGTTTGAGATCAATGGATATTATCTCCCGTGTCTAGTCGCTGTCCTGCGATATGACTACTAACAGGCCGTGGGCGAATGCGCCGTTCGACCTCATACCGACTCCTTCGGCACCTGACCATGTCGTGAGTTCAGCAAACTCGCGCTCCGACGCAAGCAGCTGACTCGCCGTGTGTGTTAGAAGTCACATACCGCCTATCGTTGCGCCCTGGAAATGGGCCATGCTCATAACGTCCTCATTCGCGGGCTCAATAGCATCCTAGAACAAGGAGCTTTTGTAACGACTCCCAACGATGTCTCGGATTTTTTGTTCTACTGTACCGCATGGACCAAGACAGTCGAGCACCACCACAGTACCGAAGAGAAGACGCTTTTCCCCGACTTGGAAAAATTCACCAACAATCTGGGCATCATGGCGGAAAACAAAGCGCAGCACGAGGCCTTCCTAACAGGGCTGGCAGACTTCGAACACTACGCTGCAAACACGACTGCGGAAGGTTATCGCTGGGACGATGCCAAAGCAAAAATCGACGCCTTTGCGCCGGCGCTAGTGAAGCACATGCGGGAAGAGATCGGAACGCTCCTGAGCTTGAAGGACTACGACAGTACGAAGCTACTCGCAGTGTGGAAACGCACCGAGGAAGTAGCCAAGGGCGACATTAGTCTACCTAACATGTTTGTAAGTGATTCCTAAAAGATCGTCTTTATTACTGGCGCTCACGGATGCTCTAGGATACTATTCTACCCATGGTGCTCGGCTGTGCCGACAGGACTTTCGAAGGTGGTGTTCATAGCTTCCCACCTTTTCCGTTCTTCGTTCCTTATCTGATCGACTACTGGTTTGCGAGGACGCATCGGAGCGCCTGGCGGTTTTGCCCTTGCGACATGTACGGGAAACCCCGCCCGTTGGCATTCACGGGCTGGCGTGTCGAGGAATAACCAAGAGCGCCGCCCGTCATGGATGTTTTTTGTTGTAAGATGTTAGACGACACGTACCGAATGGCGTAAGCTTGCACGATCTTAGAGCTGCGACTGTGAGACGCTAAATGTAGGACAAGTATCAAATGTCTTTGGCTAGCTTATGCAGTTCCTTCATAGATCTGCTGCACGTCATCACGTGAGTCCCATGCTCCCTCTAGCTTGCTCAAGCTAGTAATCCGACGCGGTCATGTCCCAACGCCGATGCCCAGCCCTTGCGGCCTCCATCTTCTCCGTGCGTCTGATACCACATGGCAAGCTCAAAGCGCGATCCTGACTGCTGCTGGACCTGTCGACTCCGACGAAAGAAGTGCGACAAATCTCGTCCCGTATGCGGCGGTTGTCGGGCCCTGGGCATTACCTGCCACCGTAATGCGCAACGGCCGAATTGGATGGATGGCGGTGGAAAGCAAAGGCAGATGACCGAGACTCTTAAAAACCGAATCAAGCGCAATGCGGAACACGATAAAGAGCGGGCTGCAGGTTCAGTCGGCGTTAATGGTGGACTCAACTTTCTCGTCGAACCTCAGAGTGCAACAATCTCGAGTGTGTTTGCCTCAGTGAATAGTCATGGAGCCGGTCGTATAGACACTACGCCGGTGCTGGTTGGGAGTGGCACCGGCCTTGATACCGCCATTTATCAGACCTCCAGCTTCCCCGACGACCCGGCTGCTCTGAAGCACTTTGAGACAGCCTTTACCACAAAGTATCTGGATGATTTGTTTCCCTTCCTCTTTCCATTCTACAGACCGAACATCTTGGAAACGGGTAGATACTGGATTTTATCTCTGTTGGAGCACAGCGATGTCGCACGCCAGGCTGCGCTGAGTTTGACGAGCTACTTCCTCACTGTCTGCATGCAAGAGACGTATCCCGGAGAATTTGAGCCGTGCAAGAAAGAGATATGGGGACGACTGAGCCAGCAGACAAACGGCTACTTCATGCGTGTTCAGGAGGAGGTGGAGCAGCTCCGCCTCCAGGCTGGAGGAGCTACAGTCCAAGACCGAGCTCGCAGTATGGCAAGCATCGTTCAAGCGTTGCTATTCGAGGTCGCTTTGGGTCGATCGGGCAGCTGGAATATTCATCTCACTGCTGCTTTGGGACTTTTTGAGGAGATTAGCTGTGCTCAAACAAAGCATGAAGCAACACCGACCTTCATGTCGTTGTTGATAGGGTTTGGAAAGCCGGCTTGGTATACGCCCGAGATTGATTCATATGTTTGGAACACTGAGCAAGCAGGGTTTCGCTTCTTCACTGCTCTACTCATCTTCCTGGATGTTGTCGGTAGTACGGCTACGGAGGAACGCCCTCGCTTTCTTGACCACTACCCGTTGCTACTAGCCGATATCGATGAAGGCGAACACACCCATGAACCAATCTCACTTCAGCTATCAGTATACGTTGGATGCGAAAACTGGATCATTATTGCAATTGGCGAGATCGCAGCTCTTGCCAAGTGGAAGAAAGACGCAAAATCGAATGGGAGCCTGTCTGTAATGGAGCTAGCCCGACGTGCTATGCGGATAGAAGCGTCACTCGACAAGGGAATTTTGCGTCTAGAGACTCGTAGCTCTGAGTCAGTCAACCCCAAACAGAACAGGTCTCCTTCCTGGTACGGGCGTCCGCCTCCCCTTATATCCTCCCAAACAGCCAGCAGCATCTGGGCTCAGGCTGCCCTTATATACCTTGCTGTGGTCGTCTCGGGCTGGCAGCCTTCTAACGCAGCGATACGAACTGGAGTACGCAGAACAATATCGCTTCTGCTACCCATCAAGTCGCCAAGCCATCTGCAGGCGTTCAAGTGGCCTTTTGTCGTTGCTGGTTGTCTAGCTGAGCCTGGGGAGGAGCAACATCAGTTCATGGCCATACTTCGCAGCAACAATGAGATGGGGATGTACGGCGTGATGACGGAGGCGCGAGATATCCTGCTTAAGACGTGGGAGAAACGATGCACGTTCGATAGGGATGGTTGGGAAATGGCGTCTTGCTTTCGCATTTTAGGATTCCCAGTGCTACTGATGTAGTATATTAAAAGTCCGACCTTCTCGGTATATCACCATCATTTGCCCTTCCACAGCCCCAAAACCTCATCCACAGACATGGTCTCAATCTCCGGAAACTTCTTGTTTAAGGCCTGATCTTCGGGAACGGTAAAGATACCATACACGACATAGAGTCCGAACATAGTCTGCAGTACGCGCAGAGTAGCCAACGGAATGTACGCCTCAGGCCCATACGCCGGCATAGGGGTACACTCACCTCGCCAAAGCTTGTCGGTGTCGTCGTACGTGACATTGAACTTGGTACCTATCTCGAGTCAACTGATCGGCCGAGGAACAAGTATGCGATCTGCACGTACCAGTAACCTCCTCTGCGCGCTTGACAACACTGTTCCACGTAGTGGTCTCACTGTACGCGCAGAAGGACTCCTCCCACTTCGGCAAGTCGAGAACCGCAACAACGAACTTGGCTAGGTCCTTGGTGTACGTGAGCGAGAACGGCTCATTGCCGGTTCCGGGGATCACCGCTGTCTTGTTCGCCATGTCTACAACGAAGGAAACCGTGCTCAGATGGCTCTTTATATGTGGCATCCCGTAGTAATCGAGAAAGAAGCCATTGTAAAACTGCGTCCATTCAAGGTTGGTGTTGCTGATTTCTTGCATGACGGCAAGGCGAGCTTTTTGCGGCGGAAGCTGGAGTCTGCAGAAACGTCAGGTTTGTGAGCATGGACTAATTGGAGACGCCTACTCTTCCGACGGAACTAACACCCCCCAGTTACTGATGATGTAGCGCTTGGTCGTCTTCGACTTCTCAGCTGCCTTGATGACATTAATCTCTACCGCACCCGACCCTTCGTCGTAGATGAAGAGGGCCGATATCACCACCTCGATGTTGTGCTCTTCGAGGACTTTGGTCAGAGCGTCGACATCGGTGTAGTCTACTGTAAGGACAGGGTTGTTCGGGTCTTGAGTTTCAGGAGCCTAGTGAACAACAAGTTAGTGGTTGTAGACGCTGGGGAACATTCACTTCGAGCTCACCTTTCGAGATAAGGCGATGGCTTTGTGTTTGCTGGTGTTGTTCACAGCCTCCATGACTGTTCTTCCCACACCACCTGTGCCTCCGGGAATGGCGATTTTAACCATGTTGAAGATATTGTATACTTGGATGAGGTGAAGATGGTCTTGTGGATGTAGACGGTGGCACGAGTCTTGACGAGGTACTTATAGCATGAGGGATAGGCAAGATGATGGCCCGAGTCTGAGCTTACCCATCATGATTGCACTGACACACCTACGTCTGTGCCATCTCAAAGTGGTCTTTTCCTCATCGGCAGCACCGCGCGGAGCAGCTAGATCCCCTTATGGAGCTAGTCTTCATTCAGCGCACCGCGCGCACTTCCTGATGTGGCATAGTCTATGCGGAGCTCATGTGTGAGGTTAGAGTAGAGCATCGCGCAGCTTAGAATCCTGATTGTAGGGTCCCAATTCGATGCGGACAAATGTCGTCTCCATGGTCTGTTCCCGTTGTATTCGACGTTTTTAGACCCATGATTCGTGACAGCAGCGACTGCCAAGAAGTTTCTCGCAAGCTACAGTCCTCTCCAGCGTCCTTCACTTGCTTGCCTTCTCTTCCGCCTCGATATCAAAATATAGTGCCCAGTGCCCCTTACACCCAGGATTGAATCCACTCCCACAACCCGTGCACGCACTTCCACTGCCCATGTACTCATCTACACTGAGCACATGTTTGCAGACTCCACAAAGCACTGCCTGCTCAGATCGCATGTTTCGAGGCCATACTTCTGGGTGGTGAGTTTCTGAAGCGTTATGACAACTAATGCAGGCGTAAAATTTGCTGCAGCAGGCGTGCTTGATGGCGATGATGTCGAGAGGAGAGTGGTAGTGCTCGCATTGGGCGAGAGGGGTTACGGAGAGGCCGTGTACTGTGGGCGACTCGGAATCGGTGTTTTGGGGTGCCATGGCGCTGTGTGATGATGGCGGAGAGACGAAGGGGTGTGGGTTCGACTGTTTGATCGACGACTTCGAGAGTCGACAAGTGAGCTAACCTGCTTGGAGCTTTTGGAAACCTTGACAGTTGATCTCATGCGTAGGGCGATGGTCGATCTTGGCGAGCTTTTGTTGAATAGTGACGCGATGGGACGGAGTGTAAAAGGTGCTTCCGTGATATCATCGACCGTCCACGGTCACATGAGAGCTTCAATGACGACTTCCCAGCCCCAAGTAGTCGCGGAATTTCGACCTAGAAAAGCAAAAGGGTGTCGTGGTGGAACACATTCTCCATTGTTTTTCCTTTGGCAGCCGAGCCAAAAGCAAGTCCGAAGCTCGCCGAAGCTCAGGACCTATGAGGTGCCCCTCCCTCCCCCACCATCATACTTTTGAGCTCAACAGCGCATCGCACCACCACCACCACTCCATCTTCTACCAGCACTTTCCCATACACTTATTTACCCCCTCTTAGTCAGTTTCGAAAGCTCAACCGCCAAAATGGGTCGCCAATTCTTCGTCGGTGGTAACTTTAAGATGTATGTGAACTGTTGAGCAAACAGAGTACCTGCAATTCGCGGCGCCCGGTCGACTAACAGAGTAAGGAACGGCAACATCAAGACCATCAAGGATATTGTCAGCAACATCAACGCTGCCAAGCTCGACTCCAACACCGGTACGTGTCCAGGATCGGGCCTTCGTACTATGCAGACGCAAGAAGACTAATATAAGCTGCAGAGGTCGTCATCGCCCCGCCCGCCCTCTACCTTCTCCTCGCCCGCGAGCACCTCCGCGAGGGCCTCGAAGTCGCCGCACAGAATGTCTACGACAAGCCCAATGGCGCCTTCACTGGCGAGATCTCAGTCCAGCAGCTGAAGGAGAGCGGCATCAACTGGACCTTGGTGGGCCACTCGGAGCGGAGAGTCATTCTGCAAGAGGACGACCAGTTCGTCGCGAACAAGACCAAGGCGGCGGTCGATGGCGGCTTGAGTGTCATTCTGTGCTGTGGTGAGAGCTTGGAGCAGCGTGAGGCGAACAAGACGGTCGAGGTGGTGACGACGCAGCTCAAGGCTGTTGCGGACAAGGTCAAGGACTGGTCGAAGATTGTGATTGCTTACGAGCCCATCTGGTGAGTCATGTTCGATTCCGCTACACCTCGCTATGATCTAATTTTGGTTCAGGGCCATTGGTACCGGCAAGGTGGCGACCACCGAGCAGGCACAGGAAGTCCATGCTGCCATCCGCGAGTGGCTCAAGAAGGAGGTCTCTTCGGAGGCCGCTGAGAAGACCCGTATCCTGTACGGAGGCAGCGTGACGGAGAAGAACAGCAGCGAGCTTGCCAAGCAGGCCGACATCGACGGCTTCCTCGTCGGCGGCGCCAGCTTGAAGCCTGCCTTCGTCGACATCATCAACAGCAACCAGGCATGAATACATGGCGGTGATTCGCGTCTGTAGATCGACGGAAAAGGGTTGGTCTTGTCAGTGACCGTTTTGTATCGTAAAGCCTATGTTAGATGAGCCATGACACCTCCCTGTACACAGACCATTCTTGATTAGGTGACACTCTGAAAGCTCTTGAAGATATTCATTTTGTACAGTATAGCACATATGATGATGTACATGTCGAATCCTAATACGCCTCGCGATGCAAATGTACGACCCTCAAAACACAACACCCCAATTGGACCAAAGTTTGGGCAGTCCCTGTCTCGGTTCCTTTGATCCAATCCAACTTGTCTTCATATCTGGATCTTGTCACCGTGGAACGGACTCCAGATGCCCCTGACGCTCTCGTTGATACTCGTCACCGGCTTGTTCAACTTCTTATTCTTCTCGCCGCTCGCATCTCTGAGGACTTCGGCCTTCTCCCGCACGCTCGGTGCCTCCAAATTCCGTACGCAAATGGCTCGCTGGGCGCCGTTGATGTAGTGTGCTCGGATCACCGGGTGCTTCCTCGGTCGCGGTGAGACGGAGATCTCGATTTGTGGGTTGCGCTTCGCAAAGGCAGGAAGTGAGGTCTTGATGAAGCCGTTCATGCCGCGTGAGGAGCCGGCCCAGTCGCAGTAGTGGAATTCGAGTTTCTTGCATTGGAGGACGAAGGCGCCGACGCCATTCTATCTACGGTGAGTGGGAGAAACTGGGAGGAACACGCATCGCGGCGTACCTGAGGCTTCGCAATGGTTCTGATGGCCGACAGCGGCATGATGGAGGCGCGATGACGGAGGCAGCGATGCTTTCACGATCGCGAACTCGACCCTTGCGCCCTCCCGAACTTTTCGCGGCGCAGGCGCTGGCGCCGTTCACGTGCTCGGCAGCCTGCAGCGCCAAGACCCCAAGTTTCTCCTTGCGGACCCAAGTGGCCTCGAGCTCACCTGCACCCACATCATCTTACCCTCGTCACTCCCTCCGTTTCTCTTCGACCACAACTTTAACCCACATCGCGACCGAGCGCGCAGCTCGCGACACCAGTCGATATGACGGACAAACTCCCCCCGATGCTGCTCCAGCTCTTCGCCCCGCGCCCGCCGCTGCGCTGGGTCGAGCCCTCCGACCACGCGCCCGAGAAGCGCCAGACGCCCAACATCGGCGGCATCGGCCAGTTCATGCAGGCGCTGAAGGAGTACAAAGACAATGACGGATTCGTGCCGAGCGACAGCTGGCTGCAGACGCGCGATCGCAAGAAGATGGAGAAGAAGGAGAAGCAGGAGCAGCTTGTCGACAAGGCCACCGAAGAATGTACGCCAACACCGCAACGCGCACTTACATCCGGCTGCGTGAGCAGTCCCCTACGTGTGTATGCAAGCTGACAGTTCACCAGACAAACCCAGCGAAGATCCCAAAGTCCAGGGCGATGCATTCAAGACGCTCTTCGTCTCCCGCCTAGCCTTCAGCGTCACCGAAGAGGACCTCGAGCGCGAGTTTGGTCGCTACGGTCCCATCGAGCGCATCCGCATTGTCGAAGACGTCACTGCCCCAACTGACGCTTCCGTGAAGAAGCGCAAGCGCGGCTACGCTTTCATCGTTTACGAGCGCGAGAAGGACATGAAGGCCGCTTACAAGGAAACAGATGGCATCAAGATCCGGGACCGCCGTGTTCTCGTTGACGTTGAGCGCGGTCGCACCGTGTCTGGATGGCGTCCCCGTCGCTATGGCGGTGGCCTCGGTGGACGAGGCTATACCAAGGGCCCCCCTCCTCGTCCTGCTGGCCCTGGTGGGTTTGGTCCTCCTGCTGGTCCAGGAAGCTTCAGCCGCGGCGGCGGCTTCGGTGGACGAGGATTTGGCGGCGATCGTCGTGGCGGCTTTGGTGGTGACCGTGGCTTCCGCGGGGGCGGCTTCGGAGGCGGACGAGGTGGTGATCGAGGAGGTTATGGAGGCGGTCGTGGCGGCATCGGCTATCAACCGAACGGATATGGCCCTCCCGACGGCGCCCCATCCGGTCCTCGCGGTGGGTTCGGTGGCGGCGGTCGAGGCGGTTTCGATCGAGGCGGTTCCGATAGAGGCGGCGGCGGCGGCAGCCGCTTTGGCGACGATCGACGCGGTGGTGGGGGATTCGGGGGCGGAGGTGGTGGAGACCGAGGATCAAGCGGCGCGAACAATGAGCCCCTCGGGAGCCGAGACCGGAACCGCGACCGTGGAGATCGCGACGGTGGGTATGGCGGGGGCCGAGACGACTATGGCTCGCGGAAGCGTGGGTACGAGGGCGACAGCTACGACGACCCGAGACAGCGACCGCGGAGGTACTAAGTTACGCCAACAGCTCGGTACGCTCATTTGGGTTTGTCAAAAGGTTACCTTCCCTTCTTCCGCCTTGTTCGTCTAACCTTCTCGTCACCGAGGGTAAGATCAGCAGCTTTATACACGGCAACATACAGAAACCTCGTCTGTTGCTTGGGAGGGTAAGCAACGTACCTCACATCACTCTGGCAGGCCCGCCCACCCCTCCTCTACCGCGGCATCTTCTGCACATTCTCCAACATCATATGATCATCCGTCAGGCTGCATGGGCTTTCTGCAAAAAGCACGGTATGGCACGGAATTTGGCCTAAAATATCAACCGGCTCTCGTCAGCAGCTCAACTCACGGCAAAGTGTGCATACCGTCGGCGCAAACCACAAGCACAAGATCGACGTCCTGGTATTGGAGGGGTCTGGTAGGGCAGAAGTGAATTTTTTCGGTGCATGTTTTAGTATCTTCTGGCAGCTTTTCGCGGTCTCCTTTTCCTTTCCCGCGTGTAGGGTAGGTTTGTAAGTATAGCCTCGGCGGGCCTCTCTAGCAGTTGTATTGTCTGGTAAGATCAAAGGTAGGGAAGGTTTTTCCTTATTTGATCTGGCCGTGAATGGTAAAAGTCTATTAAGAGCTGTGTGCGAATACTTGTACGTATGATGTGTTGCTATCGCGAAGGCGAGGGCGAGTACTGTGTTTTTGTACGTAGGTTCTTCTGTACAATAACAACTGGGCCATGTGTCTGCTGTTTCGCTGTTCACCTTGTCCGACTGTGTATCGTGTCCAGGTAGACGGTGCAGGCGAAATCGTCTACGAAGTCATGGGTATAGCGTTCAGTTGAAGTTTCCCGGGTCAATCACTCCGTGCCACTTCACATGATCCCGCGATCTAGCGCGTTTTCGCAACCTCACGTACCCCCGCCAACAGGGCATTCCACATCCCACGTCCACACGTAGACCTCACCTGTGTTAGTTACTAGGACCCCATACATTCACACATGCACACACTTTCACTGGGCCCCCCGCGCACCTTAGTTAGCCACACGGCGCACGGACTAGCGCACCCCCGCCAGAGTATATATACTGCTCGCGGGTTCCATCTATGTAGATTCTATAGCGCGAATACAATCTACTCTCTACATCCTAGAACCTGGCCAGCAGCCCAGCTTCTACACTTGCCAGGACATCATCACCGCCTTGTGCCTTGACTCCTCGAACATGGCTCCACGGAACTCCACTCACTTCCCCTTCCGCTCCCTCCCAAGCGAAATCCGCAACAAGATCTACCGCGAGCTTCTATGCGCGTTCCAAGCACCACCAGAAACAGTCACCGCCGCTTCCGCCTTCGACAACTCCTTCCATCCGTCGCCCCATTCCATCGACACCGCCATCCTTCGAACCAACACCATTACCCACCGCGAAGCCTACGATGTACTGGTCAAAACGAATCGCTTTGTTCGGATCACGTCTGTACATGGGGTACCGCTCCGTCGGTTGATGCAAAGCTTGATGGTTCCAGTGGTGGCGTCTAGGATATCGGCCCAGCAATTCAAAGGGTATGTGCTTGCTGTGCATCTTGGTTGTAAAGAACCCGTGAGGGTGCAGGAAGGTACGGGGTTTGAGGGGATGCTGGAGCCCCAAGATTTGATTATCTTGCATCGGGACCTTGACAGTCTCTGCCGTGCGCTCGCGGACGCGGATGCACATAAAGCAGGACTTATAGCGAACTTCGAGTTGTCGATCAAGGTGGCCCCAGTACTTTCCGACCAGGTGTCGACTAGATACACTCCATCCTTCGACAACTTCTTCTCAGAAACAACACAGAAAACGCTTCTAGCTCCATTCCGCAACCACCTATACGGCTATACGTCCGTCGAAATCGCCGGCCACGTCTCCAAATCGCTAGCCTCTACAGTCCGCGAAGAACTACAACAAGACCGCTGGTCTAACCCGCAAATAATCCTCTCCGACTTCACAGCCGCAAAAGAAGCAGGCACGCAGCTCTTCCAACAACGCGACCTATCAAACGCCTCCCTAACCTGGCAAGACGCCGCCGTCGACATCGACAAAATCACCGGCTCGTCCGCCTGGCCCAGACTCGTCGCCCGCGGCGGCCAACCCTTCGTCTCCCAACTCGCAGAACTATACTTCCTTGTGCGGCTCAATATCGCTCACATTCAACTCACACAAATGACTGAGGACCCTTCGTTCGCATATTTTGCGGGGCTTATGGCGGAAGATGCGCTGCAGTGCGCATTTGAATCGATAAAGCAGGGCTATTGGATGGAAGGGTTCAAGTATCAACCGGCGAATAAACATGTGGCTAAGTTGAGGTATAGAATTGCGTTGTGTGGGAGGCTGCAGCGGGAGCCGGGGACAGCAGAGACGGCGCTGAAGTGGGTGGATGGGGCGCTGAGGTTGCAGCCGGGGGATGCGGCGATTATAAAAGAGAGGGAGAGGATTGTGGCCTGGGTCGAGCGTGGGTATTAGCGGTGAATGGGCTCGCTATGCTGTTTTTTTCACGCTCACTTGTCATGTTTTGTAAACTTGCTTCAATATACGTGGACTGCCGATACTGCGTCTCCTCCTTCGGCGTTCTCACATTTCGAGACGATAGGCTACAATGCAACTCCCCATCAAACATTCTCTCCTTTACTACATCCCACTTGACCGGCCTCACAGTCTTGACAAAGTCTTGAATGAGATGGCAGTACCGGGGGACAGTGACGCGTGCAGCCAATTGATCTACCAAGCGACCGTCACCCATTCGGGAATGTTTTCGGTCCAAATATGGAGAAATCTTGCGGGAAGGTCTCGCACAGATAGATCGACGATGTGTAATTGCCTAGATCTGAGATAATGAGGAGATCTAGGAAACCATCCTCTGTCAGTTGTCACTTGAACCCCTAGCCGCAATTATGAAGGTTCTGATGTGCCTATATTGAGGATGTGTCCTCAGACCGGATACAGCGCAACTACATGTTGCGGTGTAAATCAAACCTGCTCTCGAGCTCTGACTCAAAACCGTCTTGCCCTAGCGTGTAGTCAGTAGATTCGCACTGCATATATCACTAAAAGAAACTCGGGAAATAAGGCGCTCACCTTCAGTTCGGAAGAGCTCTAGGTAGATGCAGACTTGTTTAGAGTCGTTTGATGTGCGGGAGTTAGCACACTGCCATCACAGTCGTGATCTTCTTTTATGTATATAGGTCCAGAGCCATTGATATAGACAGAAAGCTCGAGCTCTGGCCATGTGTCTATTGACAACCACGAAACATACTACATGTAGAAAACCAAGTGAAACACAGCACACGTTGTACAATAAACAGAATCGCACGAAGATGAAGAATATGCACAAGCACATCGTTTCCGTACTAGTAACTATCGTACCTAGCGATCGCGCTATCCGCTGCAATGCAATAATCCAACCAGAGGCCTCAGCCCATCAGTTTTTCCGTCCCATAATGCCGTGACCCATGAAAACGCCGTCGCCATGCAATGACAAAAAAGAGATATTCCAGGCTCACAAGCCAAACCCGACCGCAACAACCACCCCAACCACAACCGCGAACAAGCTGCCCTCTCTCCTCCCCACTCCGCTCATTGTCTCATCCGGCACCTCATTCGATACAGTCTTCCTTCCCACCGCAGAACTAACACCATTCGCCCTATCCACGCTCGAAACCGCCGGCCCGACGTTGAAAAAGTCCACAAGCACGAAATTCGCCGCCTTGCCGTACACACCCGTGCACGTCGTCATCGCTTCACCGAGAGACCCCAGACCCGTAAGCGCGTTCGTGGTATTGACGTAGGTAGCATTAGGCGTCTGGATGCCAATCGTTACGGCGTACAAGAAGTGGTTCTGGAGGAACATGCGACCCGAGGATGCAGCCTCCTCGGGGGTAGCCAAGCCAGTGGGACGGTCGGGGGTGCATTTGTAGTCCGTGGGCGACTCGTTCTCGTAGTCGTTTTCGAACATGTAGGTGAATTCGTCCATGAGGTAGGGAAACTCCGTGCTGGGTGGGGAGAGGGATGCGACGAAGGTCATGAGACGGGTACCGTTGGAGATGAGGGATTGCAGCGTGGGCCAGGGCTTTGGGATGGTGCCGGGCGTGGGAGGCGCGTAGGCGTACGTGTCGATGCCCGAGGTTTTGAACTGCGGACCTAGGATGGAGGCAGCGGCGTTGTCCGAGTTGACAAGCAGAATGGTGACCACGTCGTTGGGATTCGCGTCCATCCAGGTCTTGATTGACTTGAGCCAGTCGACTAGTGTCCCTGCATCGAGGAAGTCGCACGATCCGTGGCAAAGATGCCATGCATCGGCACCCGTTGAGTCGTTGCTCGTTTTGTGCACCTGGGCGGAGAGCAAGCGCACGCCAGCGTCGAGTTGTTTTATTGAGTCGACGAACTGGTTTCCGGCTGTGGAGAAGGACGTTGACTCGTCGCGGAGGAAGGGGGAGTCGTGGGCGCCGAGGTGGGTGATGTTGTTGTAGGGCTTGCTACATAATGAGGGCGAGTTGTTGCATGCTGTTTGTGATTGCGTTTGTGCGAAGGCGGTGGAGTAGAGAAAGGGGAGGATGGCGGAGGCTTGGAGCACGTTTCTCAGAAACATGGTGATAGACTGTAGATGCGGAGTCGAGATGGTAGTGAGGACTATTACGAGAAAGAAGAACGGGTATCGTGGAAGATTAAGTATATTCAAATACCGAAACGACAGTGACAGCGACAGTGACTAGACGAAGGATATTATTTATACTCGTTAAAAGAAAAATGGGAGACGGAACATAAACACAAAACCAACAGCGCGCCACGACACTATTATACAAAGACACGGCCTCGCTGGAGTATACGCAGCACCCAGCCATTGTGGATCCGAACAGCCGCACAGCCTTCAGGTGACGCTGACGCAGTTTCAAGGCGTCGTCAGCCGGAGCCGCCAGCACTGTGCGAGACGCAGCCGAGCACCAGCCACGAGGACCCGGGCTATCCGCAGGGCGTCATTGGCACGAGTGTTTGTCTACGCGGCGCCTGTTTGGACGTTGAGACTGATTGTGTAAGGGATGGCTGGTGCTGTGTCGTTGGCAGCGGCGATGTCAAACTGCGAAGACCCTTGGAGGCGCAGGCGGGAAAGCGGCTATTTTGGGAGTGGCGCGTCTTGGTCTGCGGCTGCCATCCGTTCCGCATGCAACGCGTCGATCCTCGCATGCCCTTGTGCTTACAGTATGATGCACAGCGGACGTCGCATCGGATGTTTGCGAGCTGCGTGTCCGTTGCATGCTTTGTGCCACTCGCGTTGATCGTGAGATCTGTGAAAATTATGATCTCCTTCTGCTGGCCCTTGTTTGAAATACTCAATACCTACCTAGAACGCCCGAGATTGTCCTTTGTTAATTGAGCTCCAGCCAGTGCACCCAGCCACCGCCTTCTCCATCCCTCCCTCCCACCCACCACCATCCCGCAATACCCACGCGTCAGCCCCCGTACCCACAAAGCCGATCTCCAACCGTCAGCATAATCCTCCGCAGCAGGCAACATACCACAACAAGCAATCTTACCCGGCTCAGGATCCGACCTCCGCTTCGTACCCAGCACCAACCAGCCACCATGGTGACCCTCCGCGCCCCGTCCACGCTCCCCACAGCCTCCCCCTCCCCCTCAATCCCCCCACCATCCCTCCAATGGCTTTCAGGCCCTTGGAACGTAACCCACTCAACGCTCCCCATGTGGCGCAAAAACCGCAATGTAGTAATAACATACACGCCCATCCCCCACACGTCACCGCCGCAAATCGACGACGTAGTGACCTACCAGCCCATCTCGTCGGCCTCGAAAAAGACCGTCCATGGAGTCGACAAACCGTTCGAGGTTCCGGATACCGCCTCGGGGGTGGAGGGGGGAGGTGAGCTTGCGAGTCTGGGCTATAATTGGAGGGGCAAGGGCTGGCTTATGATCGCGAGTTCCAAGTGGGAGATACTATGTTATGGGGATGAGGAGGGGACGGGGAACGCGTTTGTTGTCACATATTTCGCGAAGACGCTGTTTACTCCTGCGGGGGTCGACTTTTATTCGCGGAAGGGGCAGCTGAAAGAGGAGACGGTGCAGGGCTTAAAGGCAGGTCTGGCGGGATTAGGAGGCAATGTCGCCAAGCTGGCTGGTGAGGTCTTCGAGGTCGTCATGGACGAGGGTAATTGAGCAGCTTTTGAGGTGGTGCTGAACAGCCTGTTAGCGTTCTGCATGCCGTCAGTGCACGAGGTGGTTTGAGTCTCGTTTTTTCATCTGGCTTTTAAGGAAACAAAAAGCACGGTTCGGAAGGCCAACGTATATGATACCCACTTGAATTCAAGCATAGACATTCTATAATCTCCCAGCAGCCACGGTCTGCAAATCAATACACATTAATGGGATTTTCTGACTTGTAACCTCTTTGACACCGCCGAGGAAAAAGACAGACTGAAACGTAAAAGCCCTCTCTTCCAACCAAGATGTACAATATCACCACGCATAGCCGTGGAAGAGGAAAGCTTGACGGAGGTCATGCTTCGTACCCGTATGCCTCGTGGACGTCGCAATGATGGGTGGATTAGGTTGTTTTGGGCGATAGGACTTCAATCCAGCAGGTTGAAAGTAGGCATCTTACCCTCTGTCTTTTTCGGCGTTACAGCGGCAGCGTACGAGAAGGTCTCCGTGTGACGGACACGTCCCTTAGGTGATGACGCCTCCGTCTCAATGTCGACCAGCAGGTCCGTGCTCTTGGGAGAAACGGGCCCTGCAGTCTCCTTCTTCGGAGAGATCTCGATTAGACTGCAAGAGCGCGGTGCTGCTTCCGGCTGCTCAGCCTTAGACATCATCTCGAGGAGTTTCGCCTCTTGTTCCTTCGCCTTCTGGAAAACCTTAGCATCATCTACTTTTGCTCCTCCGTTGACGAATGCCTATAAAGGTAGTTTGATCAGCGTGCGCCTCGTTGTAGGATCGACAACACATCCACTTTAGGGGGCAAAAGCTCTGCGTGGTGGCAATACTCACATCCCAGTTCTGTACCGTGCTTTCAACATTTCTCAAGTCCATAGATGTTTTCGCTGGAGTGGCCGGAGTGTGCAGACCAGGGAAGATGTCTATAAGTGTTTGTTGCGAGCTGGGGAAAGCAGCGGGGCTGGCAACATTGTTCTGTCGAGGCTTCAACATGGAGACCATTCCGTTGTTCCGGCCATCGCAAACCATGCCTGAATGCGGGAGCGAAAGTTAGCAAAGCTGCTTGAAAGGAGTGAAACGACCAGTGATCGTAGATGAGTAATCGCATCGTACTAGGTCGCAAGTCGGTTGCACATCGGAATTTGCATTTTGCCATTGAGTCACTTACACTTGCACGGGTCGCAGCACATCGCGATGCATGGGTGGCCGCACGTAGGAATGCGCTTGTTACACTTCTGCGTGCAATTGATCAGGATGTTGTCGAAACTAAGTAGAATTAGCCAGGTCCAAGCAAGCTAGAGAGTTGTGTCGATATCGCCTTCAAGAGTGGGGATGACATGTCGCTTGCAAGGCGTTTACTTACGGGTGACACTTGAGCATGCAGATATGGCCGCACGGCAGAATGCACCGACACGGTACGTCGCATCCCCCGTTAACATACTCCCAGTCTCTAGGTGATGCGATCCAGACCTTGTTGCCGTGAGTAGTGCACTGGAGCGGAAGATAATAGCCGATGCGACGAGCAGGCTTAGTGAGCACGCTCTTCTTAGAATCCTTTATATCCTTTTCTCGACCCCAAAGAATCTTCACTACACTCTCCCACGTGTTGCTCTCGATGGCAAGCATCTCTGCATTTCCGAAGATGTAGAAGCCGCGCTTTGCACGAGACAATGCAACGCAGACTCGATTGTCGACCGAGAGGAACCCAATATTACGATTCTTGTTGCTCCTCACAAGCGACAGAAGTACGATATCATTCTCTTCACCTTGATAAGAGTCAACAGTGACAACCTTGAAAGATTGGCCACGAAGGTTCTGATGATGTAACAATTTCTTGGACAAGAGAGTGCGCTGACCATTGTAGAAGGTAAGAATCGTGATCTTCTTCGAGTCCACGCCGTTCAGGATCAAGTGGTTACACAGCCCGACAATCACATCAGCCTCTCCGTTGTTGTAGGCGGACATGTTATGGTCGCGCGCCTCAGGCCATGTATGGGTGAAAAAAAACGAGTTGCACCCACCCATTCCTTCAACTGGGGGACGGTTGCTGATATCGGCGACGCTGTTGTGGTCCTTGAGGGTGTTGCCGTAGATGGGCTCTAGGAGACGTCGAATCTCTGGGATCATCCGGCGCTGACGGGTGAGGCAGTCAACCTCAATGTTGTTGATGACCATACGCTCGAAGAGAGAAAGGTTGAAATAATAAGGCTCGTCTTCAAACGCATGGACCTGGCAGTGTGGCCGTAGTTGTTGGTGGTCGCCGACTAGAATCAGATGCTCCAGGCTTGGAACACAGGCGGCAGTAACTGGAGCTTCAAGGGTTTCAGCTGCTTCTTCGACAAGAACGATTCGTGGCCTCAAGCTTGCAATTAGTGGACGATACTTGCTGAATCCTGTCGTGGTCATCCCAACAAGGCGTTGCTCGACAAGCAAGCGCTGATCTTGCTCCCACTGGCCAATCTTGCGTTCAAGGACGAGGTCTTCGTACTGTTTGGCGAGCTCGCGGAACTCCCGCAAGATGTGCTCCTTGGTCTTTCGCTGGAAGTATTTGTAGATCGCACCACGATCGGGGCCTGGAATCATGCCGAGATCTGGGGTTTGGTCTAGCTTGACCCGAATGTAATCATCGGTCGTCAAAGTAGAAGTACCGCTCTTTCCGGTCCAATTATCACTGAGAGAAGTCACTGGTCCTTTTAGTGCTTCGATGTCGTCGTCGTCTTTAGCAACAGCTTCAGCTTCGAGCTCTTCAAGTTGCTCGACCTCGTCAAAGTCCTCCTCCTCGTAAGCCATGCCAAAATCGTCAGGTTGACTTGGCCGACAGGACTGTACAAGGCTCTTTCCTAGCCATTGTTCGAACTGAATGCCAGGCGCATCTTGGATAATACCCATGGCGAATTGCGCGTCCTGCTCGAGCGATTCGGCTTGATTGTCTGTGAGCAAACCGATCTTGACTAGGAGACGGTGGTCCAGACAGCCCTTGCCCTGTTCGAGTGGGGCAAGCAACAGCTGCATCTTGCGGATGAGCTGTTTCATCTGCCTTATCGCTGCATTCTTCCTGCTCCTTGGCTCGCTCGGTTGCGAATAATTTTGGCGGACCTCGAATAGCGTGCGCTTCTTGATCTTGTCCTTATCCTTTGAACGGCCTCCTAGTCGAATGAAGTTGGGCTCAAATTCTGCAATGTGGCGAAGTAGCTGGTCCAGAGCGTGGTTCGTTTGACAAGTGACGATGATTGGCGGATCTTCTTTCCGTAGGTTGGCCAACAGTATCTTCAAGGCAACGACGGAGACGTGAGTCTTGCCAGTTCCTGGCGGACCTTGCACTATAGCCAAACGATTGGTTAGGATACGCTTCAGGGCCTTGGACTGTGATTTGTCCAAGCTATGGGTATCGCCCGCAGGCCACTCTTGTAGAATATTGACGTTCTGGAACTTCTCGACTTCTTCTAAGCTAACAAGCGAACTCATGTCGGTGTATGGGTTGTCCCGGACGTAGGCCGGTGGGTCAACATCTCTCTTAGCATTGACGAGATGCTCAGAAAGAGGGAAACTGCTCGCGATTAGCTGCCGCACACATAAAAAGACGATGAAGAACGCTCACGGCTCTTGCATCATGTGCTGCAGAGAAAGAAGAGTATGCCGGCTCGCCTCAAAGAAGCTCGAACGACATTCAACCATGATCCACTTGCGCACTGGATCAAGCTGAAAGTCCTGTGGCCGTGCGAAAAACAAGTCCAGCTCTGGTGGGTTTGCCGCCTCTAGGCCTGACAACGGTCGAGCGGCGACGGTCGCGAGGATGCAATGGGTTTGGAACGCATCTTCGGCAGGGGACAAGGCAACGAGCGTTCCTGTGATCAACCGCTTGGACTGCTTCCAGCGGATGAATTTCTTAACACGGTTGAGGGAGAACGCGACTCGGGCAGCCAATCCGCGGTGCGAGAAAACTACGGACGTGATGTACGTCGGTTCGTAGATACCGATGCCGCTTGCCTGGGGATAGTTGAGCTCATCACGCCATGGGTCTTTGCGAACCTCGGCGACAGCATCGCGCAACGGGCGGACCGCATCCTCTCTCAAAAGGTCGTACTGTGTACTCAGATATTCTTCATTGTCTTGATACGCACCTTCGACTTTATTAGGTCGCAGCTCATCCTCGAGGTCGATGATCTGCTCTACCATATCAAAGCCGGGAGCTGAAGGCGTGAGCATCTCTGACGGAAGGGGAATCTCTTTTTTGGCATGCCACGCGCCGGCGCGTGTACCGGCCTTCTTCTCTTGTCGGAAGTATTGAATAATATCGTTGTTCGTCCGAGGTGGAGCAGAGAGCGGCACCCGTTCGGGATCAGGGTAGCGGTTGGCCGAAAAGCGCTCTGCGAGATGGTTATTCATCTCAGAAACTGGTAACGAGTAAGTGAATGATTGAGATAACAACCGATACGCCGTTGCTAGTTGACCCGGAAGGAGAGCGGGCGTAGATATGAGAAGGGATGGGTAAACAACGCCAGATAGTCTTACCGTCGCCACTGCCATGCTCAAGAGGGGCGAACAGGTTCCGCCCTCCGCGCCCGGCGGCATTACGACCATGTTTGGCCCAGCCGGGCTGTCTCGCAGCTCGCTTCTTCGTCATGTCCCAAAGTGAGACTACTTGCTGGACAGTATGTACGCTGGAATGCGGCAAGAGCGAAGCTATGGTTGGTGTGAGGATGACGCGTCGGTGATGGGTTGAGGGAAAGTGTTTGGAGAGACGGTCTCTCGTGGTTGCTGTGCTGTAGGACAGACGGAGAGCGCGGTGTCGGCTGGTCCGTGTGGTGGGCGAAGGTGGAGGAAGGTGCTCGCGTACTGACGGAAGGCGCGCAAGACGTGAGAGCTCAAATTGCAAGAGCGGTGAAGTGGACCTCACCCGGCCCACCTCTTCGTACCGAGTAGACGATTGCCAGACGATTGCCAACCGCTTGCCATCTTTCCATCAAACTGCATTGCACAGCAAACCTCCGACGAAGATACATGCGAAGTTTGAGTGTTTGCAATGCGATGCTAAACAGGGCTGAGACAAGGACAGGACATGATCCCATGCGGAAAGGTACAATCAAGAAGACGAGGAGCAGAGATCAGACAAGCACTGAATGTATGAGACCACGCAACAGAGACACTCTAGCCAGGAAAAGCAACTGGAAGATTGGGCTGCTTCTCGGCCGAATCCATCTATCCATGCTGTAGTTTCCTTGCCCGCAAACCAAGTCAGTGATCGAGGACAAGGCGCCGTGACGGATGACCACTTCCATAGGCACGTCAAAAGAGTAACTTGAACATAGCATTGCGTGCAAAGCCCACTCACGAGCGACCGTCGCTAACACGCAGCACGCAGGCACGGCTTGGCCCCATGATGGCGATATAGCTAGGTTTCAACAGGAATCGCATCCCGAACACAGGAACAGAGCTTGTTGATGTCGTTGGACAAGGCCAAGTCATGCTTATCTCATCATGCATCTGCAAACCAACTAGCGGTGGCGCAGGCGGACCCCGGTAACTGGCCCGCATGCCGACCGTCCACGTTCATTCACGAGCAAGGCGCGCCAGGCTGGAGGGCGCTCGCATCGTAAGCGCGTATGACACTCTTTGGATAGCCCAAACCGCATACCTAATCGTCTCCACAACCCAAAGCGACTGTGCCGGAGTCTGGCGCCCAATCACTGCCGCCCTACCCCGCCCTACAGCTAGTCGCATTGAGTGGATGGAGGCAGCATGGACTTTGAAGATGACGAGAACGGTGCCGGTAGCTCTCCGAAGCTTTCCGTGGTGAAGGTCAGGCCCGCTGACTGTCTGTGTTAGGCTCCCCTGAAAGCTCGGAGAACGATGCCGACGAAGTGATGGAGGATGTTGACGACGGAGACGGAGACGGAGACGCAGATGGAGATGGGGATGGGGATGGCGATGGAGATGGCGATGGCGATGCGGACGGCGATGATGGAGATGGAGACGGGGACGAAGACGGGGACGATGGAGAGGGCGACGATGACGATGGGAACGGCGATAACGACGACGAAGACCAAGACGAGCCGGACAGCCCGTCCCAGCGGCCTCGCAACAACCTCACCAACGGCACTCCCTCTACCCCAGGACCATCGCGATCGGGCACCAACCCCACCGTTACCCTCACTTCGCCCTCACCGCGCGCCGCCTCTTCATCTAGTGGCCTACCTTTCCGACCGAGCGTTCGTCAGGAAGCCCTCAACGCGCCCGTTTACGACATCGTACCTACAATTGCCGCTCCGCACAGCACCTCGATCAATGCGGTCACCTCCACCCCGGACATACGGTGGGTGTTCAGTGGGGGTGCGGATGGATATATCAGGAGGTTCAATTGGGTAGATACGGCAAACGGGAAGCTCCCCCTCACCGTAGCCCAGCGTCATCCATTCGTGGACAGCGTGACAAAGGCGGGAGTTCTTCTCAGCTACTGGGAGAACGAAGATCAGCCAGGTACACCCACGCGCTGATTGATGCGATGTGAAAAGCTAATCCATGCCAGACCGTCCGAACGACTACTCCACCAGCCTCTCGCCTGTTTATTCGCTCGCCGTACACCACCAGTCGCTGTGGCTGTTATCAGGAGTGGAGTCTGGAGGTATAAACCTGCAATCGGTGCGCCACGAAGAGGGGAAGCGGATACACACATTGCGACAGCACACCTCCGCAGTGTCCGTCTTGACGCTATCCCAGGATGAGCAGTCGGTACTGTCAGGCAGCTGGGACAAAACAATCAATGACTGGGATCTGAACACCGGACAGGTAAAAAGAAAGTTCCAGACCAGCGGTGGACAGATCTCAGCCATCGAGCAACGGCCGCTGTCGAGCCTCCCTGTGCCGCAAGATACCGACATAGTCCCAGTCTCCAATGGAACCTTTTCGTCCAACAGCGCCGCCCGACCGCAAGCGAACGGTTTCTCAAACGGGGCTGGGCCTTCTACACTACCCGACGTCAAGGCGGAGAACGGCGCCGAGGATGCCGCCGGCTCTCCCGAAGACTCACTTTTCGGAGACAAAGATTCGTTGTTTGGCGATGACAAAGATCCCTCCAACGGACCATCGGCCCTGGCGCCATTCGGTGATGATGACGAAGATGAGTTCTCAAGGGCCATCGCAAACGGTATACAGCAAGCCGACGAGGAGGATGCTCAAGCAGATCTTGATATGATGGATATTGGTGGCCCAGTTCAGGCTCCCGAAGCAGACCAAGCGTCGGAAGTACTGAAAGAACCGCCTGCTCCGGCTGAAACTGGAACGGAGACGCTGGTAAACGGTGTCGCCGATAGTCGACGGCAATCAGATGGAGCCGGACTTCCTCATTCGGAGGAGATGGCGCGATCGGCCAGAGCGAGTTCAGCTCAAGCTGAACAGCCAGCTTCGTCTGAGACTACTTTCATGGATGCATCGATGGACGGGACATTGCGAATCTGGGACCGTCGCCAATCAAGGCCTGTCGCTCGCATTGCGCCCCCACGGAACACCCCACCGTGGTGTATGAACGCTTGCTGGTCGCCGGACGGCAACTTCCTATATGCAGGGCGAAGAAACGGCACCGTGGACGAGTACAGCTTGCACAAGGGGCTTAGAGAGCCCAGGAGGACCTTCAAATTTCCCGGCGTTAGTGGTGCTGTGAGCGCCGTCCGCACGATGCCGAACGGTCGACATCTCGTATGGTAGGTTATGTCTTGCATTGACTTTGACAGGCACTGACCGATCTAGTGCGTCCTACGATATCCTGCGGCTGTATGATCTACGCGACCAGGAGGTGGAGAAGTCTGCTGTGCCGTTTTTGATCGTCCCAGGGCACCGTACCGGTGTTATCTCGCAGCTGTACGTTGATCCCGCCTGCACCTTTATGATATCGACTAGTGGAAATAGAGGTTGGGAAGGGACTTCCACAGAGGTCTTGCTTGGGTATGAGATCGGCATTGGATCATGACGTACTTTTGGGTATACCCTGGATCGCGGCGTTTGGGGTTGTTTATAGGAAATGGCTTCGCGGAGCCCTAGGCAGCCAGCATGACAGCGACTTCATAATAGATGCATCATTGGTAGCGGAAAAGTGTCCATCATTGCACCATCTCGACAGAGATGAGCATCACAGGCCATGGCAGTAAAAGTGCAACCCTGTCCCTGTCCAGTCTCACTGGAGAATCCATTGGGGCGAATATGGGATTATGCTGACAGCCCAAAGGAGCTAGTGCGGCTTACGTTCGTAGATCACACTGCATGCACGCGTGCGCACCAGCACGGCGGGCCCACGCCACGAACTGGTACCGAGAGCGCGCCACGAGAAACCATCGCATCTTTAAAAGCCACCGGCCACTGCCCCAACGATGCGGCGCCTCCGTCGTCTCGCGCCGCAGGACCTCGGACGCATCACCACAGCGGCAACCAGCGGGCCAATTCGTAGCGCATTCTACGCCGAAGACTCGACCCGTAATTTGGCGCCCCAGCATCCAGCACTGCCGACTTCAGATGACAAGGCAACACACGCTCCGTATTCTCACGACGGCTGGCACGAGGGCACAGGACGACTAGGCAGCTTCACTCTGGCTGCTTACTAGGGAATGAAGGAGGCAGATTGCTGTTCCGCTCAACGAGTCGTACCTTTCCAAGATTTGTGGATCGACCCAGATTTTCCGCTGTGAACCATCGCTTTTTGAAGAGCGCGCGCCGATATCACCCAGCCAAAGGCTACCGCCGTTCTTATACGACGACGGATGTCGACCACTCTGCAGTCACCGGACGCGTCGGACCTCTTCGGTATGTAGTCTCTGCCCTATGCTGGGTTCAAAGTCGCAGTCTGCAAAGCTCATCCAGAGGGGTCCCAGCGCGTAATGTCTTGGATTGCGCATCCCGGCTGTCTCTTAATTGCGACGCATTTTGCCCCTCCAAATTGGGGTGCAAAAGGCCTCGTGAACACGAGACATTGTAGAGCCTGGTCTAAGACAACGCGCACCAAGACCCCTCTGGATGAGATTCGCCGACTTTGTACTATGATCTTAAGCGCGCAAACGAAGGCTTACCGAACCCAGTGTCGTCCGACGGGAGCTCGACCACAAGCGATGATCCAACTTCTACTGCTGCCACGACCCCCTCGCTGCCCAAGATTGAATGCCGACTAGCCCGTCCACAGGACGAGCTTGGAACCGAAACCGTTGTTTTCGAATTCCTCAACGAAGGCGCTGCCAATGCTGTATTCTGCATCCGGGCCAATCTGATGCAACAAGCGCCCTGCTTTACCTTCGTTCGCGACGGAAGGACTATCCCACTTTCGAAAATATTGGGAAAGGTGTTGCGCATCAGCAAAGGCAAGCCCAAGACACTCCGGTGTGACGAAATCGTGGCGGGCTTTGAGAAAGAGATCAAGCCAATGTTCCGGCCGAGATCGCCAGGCAACACATCCGAAGAGCGCGGAGTTATGCTTCCCGGTGGCCGTCAGGATCCGTACGCATTATTACCATCAGTCTCGTTCGAGAACTTCCTGATGGATCACGAGCTTGTCTATCTGTCGAAGGACGTCATGAAAGCCCTGCTCCACGTGCAGTACGGGCCCAACGAGATCCCGGCAGCACCCTTGAACGAGCAAAGGGGTCTCCTTCTGCCAGATATGTCTCCGACGCCTGGTATGTCCCTTACGCTTGAACTCAAGCCTAAGTGGCTTGCTCCATCGCCAAATGCACCAAAGAGCTCGTATCGATGCCGTACTTGCGCGCTCCACGCAAAAAGATTAGCTAATACGGATCTGGATCCGCCACCGTATCTTTGTCCACTCCAGCTGGTAGCCGGCAACAAGGATCTAATCACGAGACTTGTGAAGAACAAAATCAGCCAACATGCTGATGGCCATACGCCACTTGTTATGGAGACCGTCACCGATCGGGCAGTCGATTACCTCACCGCCGGCCCCGGTCACGACCTCTTGCTCCACCTTCGCCGCCTGCAAACACAGCTGGATCCTAAGGGGGTCCTCTGGGAACCGGAGAGAGAGGACATTGACCAATGCACACATCGCCTTCGCCTAGCCATGACCTTGAGAGATTGCTCTCTGTTCCTCCGGATACCGTACGTTTGCCACAAGGCCCCGATCGAGGCGAAGCTGGTAGACCTGGACTTCAAGTCGGGCGACAAAGTCGAAGATTGGTACAAGAAGGAGGTGCACTTGAGGAATGGCGGCTGGTACACGAACTTAGATGCCGGAGTAGATCATTGTTGGATCGCAGACGGCTGGAGGGAACATGTCCCTCGTTATATGTAATCAACAGACCCGGGTTCTGTCAACGCATAAGGCTGCATTATCGTGCTAGGATACTGAGGCGTTCATGGAGTTTTGCAGAGGGTATACCCAAGAGGTTGGGCGGCATCAGTTGAAATTACCCGTTCCTTATACATTTTTCCTCGATGCATTTCACAAGCTTCTCAAGGCTTATGTGAGACAAGCGTCTGGTGGGAGTCTCTAGACCTTCTACATTGGGCTTCCGCGTTGCCGGATCAGTTACCCCACATATCCAATGAAGATGCAGCCAAGCACATGTGATATCCATCATCGCTCCGAACGCTGAATAGCATAAATCGAGACTTGCCGTCTCCATGGCAATCTCGTGCTGTCTGCTGTACCTCACTGCACAGCCACGCCTTGGCAATTGTGGCAACCCCGCCCTCTGCCCCGCCAAACACGCTGCCGCAGAAGCACTTGACACCTCGATTGTCGCCAATCCCGTTCGCGCCCAGATTTGTGGACGCCCGACCACGGCTAGTCTCAACACCTACATCATGGTGCTGGCGTTCTTCTCAACACACGCCTCAAGCTTCCGGCCAAGCTTCCGGTCAAGCTTCAGGTCAAGCTTCAGTCCGCATGGCTTCGCATCCCGGCCAGCATGAAGCCGCAATGACACCCTCATCCAGCATGCACGAAACTATACCGACTTACACCGAGGCTACGTCGACCTCCTACAGCAGCCCCTCTATCGCTCCCCCACCACCTCTAGTATTGCAACCTACCCCCGCCGACGAACCTCCCGCATACGCCCTCCTCGACGAGACCCAAACAACCTTCAGCATCCACGGTACCTTCATCCACAACGCCTCGGGCCCCGTCTACCAACTCTCAAGCCCCCTCGACGCGCGCGGCGCCTACTTCCGCCTGCGCCGCCTCCGCGCCAAAGAAGCTCAGCAAGCACTCAGCGCACCCCTCGCCTTCGACAGGACCTACATCCTCTACGAAGCGAGCGACTACCCCCTCCTCCACAACGAATACCACATCATCGGTAAGCGACGCCAATGTCTCCCCGGCGTTCTAGAGCTCGTCCTCAAACGAAATAAATGGCGGGTCACGCATGTAGCCCGTCCCGGGTTGAAGGGTACGGAGATCTTGACTTGCAAGAAGGGTGGTGCACTAGGGAGTTCGAGGATGAATTGGAGTAAGGAGGTTCAGGAGACGCTTTGGAAGGATGAGAGGGGGCGCGTGGTGGCTACGGAGATGTTGAAGGAAGGGGAGGGTGGGGAGTGGGTGCCGACCGTGGATTTGAGTAGGGAGTTGGATCAGACGTGGAGGGAGATGGTTGTTATGGTTTGGGCGACGAGGTTGTGGGTGGCGTTTGGGATGGAAAGGACGGTGTTGGAGGGGGGATGATACTGACTTGGGGCTGTGGAGTATGTGGTGGTTGCGTAGTTGGGCCGAGCCGCGAGCCTAGACGGCCATGGTATGGGTGGGCCCAACGAGGGTCGGGAGGATATGACGAGGTGCCCTGCCGCGGGGTGAGATTTACGACCAACGCTTTGGTTGTTTGCAGCGATGGTTTTATTGACTGTTCGAGAAGGTTTTCGGGTTTGAATCACCACCAGTCTGTGTTACTGTGCGCACCTCGTACCATCGAGCACAGCCCCAGCATGACCGTCTCGTGCGCCTCACATGCCCATGCGCGAAACGGGAGATCGAGAGGCAGATTACAACGGCGTTCGGTATCCATGGCCATTTAGGCCTACATTCGCGAGAGTCGTCGCCTAGATCGGAGAGCGAAGCTAAGCTTCAAATCCTCCACTTCGCAGCAGCTCTCCGAACATGTTTCAGACGGTAGCGCACAGATCACTAAGCACTCCATGCCACCAGACCAGCCATGCACCAGTGCTAAATGTTCTAGACGCTGGGGCGTCAGGCATCCATAATGCAGTCCCCGGCCCATTTGCAGATGCAAGCGGTACCTTTCAGGCCTAGGCCTGAGTTTCAAGTGCGCAGTACTAGGCACTGCCCAACATTACTTATCTACAAAGGCTCCTTTGGTAACGGGTACGTTGGAGCAGTGTAGTATTGTTGGAGCGGATGTGCTGAGGCCAGTCTTCTTCGCGCGAGATAAGCTAGAATATAAGTCAAGCGTGCCCGGTGAGCGTTTTCTGCTTTTACGATACCCACTACGCCGTAAGCTCGCAGCTCTTGGTCATCATACACACACTCTTGAATACCAGCACACGACAAGTTCCGCATCACCATCACTGGACCAGAAAGGAAATCAGCACCATGCATCTCTCCACCACCGCCACGCTCCTCACAACCCTCTTCATCACTTCCGCAACCGGTCTCCCTGCCGCCTCCCGCCAAACCATATCTCGGGAGACCACCGAACTAGTCGGCATCGTCGACGAAGCGGGGAAAGTAGAAGAACTACACATCACAGGCGGTTGTGTATCGCTTGTGTTACCGGGCGTGCGGGTCGATTTCTCTGAGGGGTTTCGGTGTCAGTTCTTCAAGTGAGTAACAACTACAATCGCCTACAAGCCCCCATATAAATGGTGTTGTCCATGTACTGATGATTTGAACCAGAGACGCCGATTGCACCAGTTCGATTCTGTTCGACGGGAAGCAATACTTGGATGGGGGAAGGTTTGGCCATGTGGGCTACAAGAATGTGGATGGGAAGGGGGCGCGGAGTTATACTTGTTCAAGATCGCCACCGCCGTCGGTGCAGGAATGGTAGATGCGGGAGTTTTCTTTGGGTCTGGCAATAATATGGCGTTTCGAGGGTGAGATGGGCCTGCGTGTGGTTTAGAGTTATGGTCATTAGATTGGATCCGGCGGCGGTCCTTGCATTTTCGCTGTAATGTCTTACACCTATTGAATTGATACCCCCTAGATATTTAGCTGCGCGACCAAGAATCCCCAAGTTTGCTATATTCTTTTTTGGGGTGTGGAGTTGCGCTTCCATGGACGTTTGACGTACGTTCATGCCACTGATTAATTGCTCAAGTCCGACGTTGGAGTTTTAATCGAAAATAGAGAGAGACAAAGACCGGCGTTTAATTAGTCGACCAAGTGATATAGACTCCATTCTTGATTCCAGTACCTATGTTCAGCTTGTTCTTGTTCCCTTTCGTAATTCCACAGATTTGGGGCAATGCTTAGGAGTGCTATGCAGAAATGAGGCGTTCCCTTTAGGTCCTCTCGCTATTACTGCTCACATTCTTGAAAGACGTGTGGGGGTTTAGAGCTGTCTCCGGCAGCCAGCATGCAGATACCTTCCACCCCGTCCAATATCCACTGTCAGCTATTCCCCATCACTTTACCAGGGGCTTAACAAAACTGCGTTTCTATTCCAAGTTAGCCAACGTCCATTCATCCTCCGTCTACCCCCTCCCAACATCAAGACAAAGAACCTTTTACTCACCACAAGCCGTAAACGCATCCTTCTGACACGTACTGACCTACACCCATCTCGTCAGCATCATATCCATGCATCCTCCTTACCCCCATTCTTAAGCAACTACTCTCGCATGCTACTCACCGGCGTCGCCTGATCCGGCAACGGATCCCCACACTTATTCAATCCCTGCGCATACGCGCACTCCCCCCACGCAGTTTCATTCTTACATCCAGCAGCAGGCTCACAGCTGAACGCGGGGGGTGTGCCGCCACAAGTCCAGCGTTTCGTGTGGGAGAGGGGGGAGGACAGGACGAGAGATATAGCGAGAGCGAGGGGAAGGAGGAAGGCGGATGTGTGCATGATGGTACTAGATCGTGTCGGAGGTAGTGCGAGTACAAGTCAACGTTGGTCAATTGTGGGATTGAGCGTCGAGAGATCCAATTGATTGTCAAAGAGTTAGAGCACGAATTCGCTGTTCACTACCCTAAGTCTTGATATTTATACCGCAAAGATCAGACCAAGCTCTCGCTGTAGCACGAACGTCATATGTCGTATAGGTAGCTCTTGGACGCACCGAAGTTCGGCAGCTTGTCGTGTATGCACATCTGCGTTCCTGAGATTTACCCGCACGGGACATCGATATTACCTGCATCCCATACAACCACCAAGGCGGAGCAAAACGCGGGGGATCAACAGCACGATCGGCAAATACGATATTCGAGGCAGCACAGCAGAAACCCTTACTCAGCGCTCAGCGCCTGCAGACCGGACTCCGAAAGCGCTGCACTCACGCACTCACAATTAGGCTATCATAAGCTGCAGGACGACGATCATTTATACCAAATACTCGTTGCATTTATCTAACTAGCAAGCAAAGCACCATCATTATGACCGCTGCCATCAAACCGCGGGCTACCTACACTCGGCACTATCGAGACGGACATGGATCTCGGAGTCGCACCAGCATGGCGATCAATGCTGGGAGTGGTTGGCGATGCCGGTGGTGGCGGTAGCGTGAGGTATGATGGCAGCTCTTACATGCCCCTTAAGCGACTGCGTACACAAACCCTCTCCAGGAAGAAAAAACTTCACAAGCCCACTTCTGCTCAACCTAGACTTGCAATCAACTCCGATTCCATGCAGAGGGGTATCGATGCTCAAAAAAGACCCGGAAACCATGCACCAAAGCCGTCTCTTCACGGGGCCAAGGTCGGGCCCGATAGTAAACAAGCGACCGTTGAAAGAAAGGAAAAGACTGGCACACACTGTATGTTAGAAGAATGTGGCGAGATAACACAAGATCTGCAGATCTGCATCGCGGCTAGAGGCGGCGCGCCATGGCGAACGGGCATCTACTGTTGGTATCTACAAGGTCAAGGTCAAGGTCATAGATTGACCACTCTGGAATCGTCGTTGAGAAACTGGCGACGGTATTTTGCAATCTCCATGGCGATGTCAACGGGATCTTTGGCGCTTCGTTGACGAAGATGTTTGAGAACGCCTCGCAGGCCATCCGTCCAACGCTGTTTTTCGTCGGTCGTCTTCCCAGGGTTGGCAGTGCCTAATTGCACCAGAAGTTTCTCGCCTAAATCACATGGCTAGTCAGTCTGCGTACAAAGGGAAGAATAACACACGAGATCTGTGCGACGATCCACAACGCACCGGTAATGTTCATGCCCTGGAAGTGCTGGTACAGGCAATCAGGATCAGTGCAAGCAACGCCTTCTGCTTCTGTTGGGCAGACTGGTTGATCGGGGTCAATCTGGTGGCTAAAGGTCATAGACAAGAACCCACTCGGCACATCCTGGGCATAGTTGGGGTGGTAACGGTACGACTTGAACTGCCTCAAGGGGCTCTCGTACGGCACAAATCGTGTCGGATCAGGCTCCTCTTCAGATATCACAGTCTTTCCATTGTCAGCGAAGCTCTCACGAGGATCATATACGTACGGATCCCTCAACTGCCGACGCTGTAGCAGGTTCGACCTGTAGCTCTGGCGCTAAGTCGTCAGCAATGGGAATATATTCGTCCACGCGCGTGTTGAAAGCAATCGGCTTGGGGGAGGCATTGTCTGCCGCGGAAGGCGATGGGGATTCAGACTCGTCAGACCCATCGGATGACGAAGAAATATCCATGGCTCCATCATCGGCTTCACCCTGTTGGGAAGGTTGCACTGTTGGCGGATTGATCGGAAAGTGTGTCACTTCCTCCACAGCGGGTAATGATGCCCATGCCGATTTGACCGGAGCGTTGTTATTGACCGATGTCTGGTTTGGCTGGATATCGACCATCGGCTGGTCAATTTCGGGAGGCTCATACCCTTCCTCATCATCGGAAGAGGTCAGTGACGAAGCAGACGAGCTCTCTGCGACAATATCATGACCTCCTACATGCGACACCGCAGTCAGCGCTAGAGCGGCAGGCTCGTCAGGCTCATCAGGCTCATATTCCTCCTCAGACTCGGACATGGCGACCTCACCCTCTTCAGATGGCGAGGGCGCGTTTGCGTGCGAGATGACAGGTTCACTAGCCTCGGCGATTGTTGAGAAATCATCTGGCGGCGCAGGCGAATAGAAGTCGTCCTCCTCATCATCACCGGACGTTGTATGGCGTGGAGGTCCTGGAGCTTCTGTGCCATTTTCATGGGCGGACTCGACAGTCGTAGGATGATGGAACGGTTGTAGTGGCTCCCCCGTAGTAGCAGCTGCGTTGGACGCTGGCTCGGGAGTGGCCTCAGAGGTCAGAGCTGCGTGGACTGTGGCGGGTGGCGACTTATTTGCGGAATGCTGAACGACCGCCGCGCTCAGCCCGGGGATCTTGAACTGTTGTGCAGGACTGATCACACGTGCTACATTATCGTTCGCCTCATTCTCCAATCGACTAGGCAAGGTGGCAGGCAGCGCGGACTCGTCCACGCCACTTTCAGACATGGCTTCCCGTTCACGCTCAATCTCGTCCTTCTTCGCCTGAAGCTCCGCATGTGGCATTCCCTCGGTGTCGATGCCAAGATTCTCGAGCTCTTGGATAAGCCTTTCCTTATCCTGCTGCATCTTCTCGTTGTGTGCAGCAAGCTCCTCCATCTGCTTCGTGAGTTCAGCCATTCTGACCGCATTGTTCGCTATTTCGGCATCTAGAGAAGGTAGGCCAGATTCTATCTCTGCCCTTCGTCGCCTCTTCGACTCCCGTGCGACTTCTTGATTTGCAGGAGGTACATTTCCTTCCAAGCTTTGTGGCATTGGGCCAGAACGGCTAGTAAACACTACAGGTTGTTGCTCTGGTCCACCCTTTGGCTGCTTCGACGATCCGTGGGCCGTGGCAGTGAGGATCGGGGAGGCCTTTGCTGCCAACAGCTCTCTCTCTCGTTTTTCTCGCTGTTTCCTCTGGATCTCTGCCTTCAGGCGGGCCATTGCCAGTCCGGTATCGTCCATTTGTTCCGAGCGTGCTTGGCTTCCAGGTGTCTGTGGTCCAGGTGTGCTGGTGGTAGACACCCCGGGACGGGCAGATCCGGATCGGGAGGGGAAGTTGGGTAGAAGCGGCGCAGCTTGAAACGATCCTTGGATATTGCTATTCGACATTGGTAGCGCCACTACGCTGGGTTTCTGAAGATGGTCATCGCTCAAGTCCATCTCACTGCCTTCGTACTCGCCGTCGCTAGCATCTTCTACTATCTGCTCAGAAGCCAACTCGTCTCGAGAGGTTTGATTATGCTCGAGGCTCAGCTTGGATGCAATTGTGGCTACTACTGGTTCAAAATCGTGAGGACGCTTTCGGGTGCCAGCTCCATTGGTGACCTGAGTGGGAGTAGACGGGATCTGGGTAGCTGATTGTGCGTTCATGAACAAGCCCGGGATTCCAGAGAACGATGATGAGGGGGCGTTCGCTGGTACTTGAGCGTTGGTACTCGATGGCGTTTGCAAGTGGGACGAGGAAGGCACCTCAACGAGCGTAGGAGAAGCGACCGGGAGCCTAGATGCTATAGGTGCGGCTGGTGAAGAGGAGGTCTTCTTAAGTGCTTCCATTCGCTGTCTTATCACCTCGATTTGCGCGTCCTTGGCCTTTTCTGCCCTCGTAGCTGCTGTGGACTGTGGTGTTGCGCCGAACGGCGCAACCGTTGCGGGTGGCGTCTTCTGTGGAGGAGTGACCTTGGCACCCTGCTTGGCCAGCTTCGCAGCTTGTAGTCGCGCGATATAGGCTTGACGATCCACGGGGGATGGCGCCGCCTTTCCGGGGGGTATGACTGCAACATTGGTTTTAATGGTAGGAGTTGGCTTCGCAGCTGGCAGTTGCGTGGCATTCGCTAGACGATCAATTGCGGATGGTGCCGCCTTTGCAGGGGGGGTTCCGGTTAATTTCGTATCGTTTGTAGAATGTAGACTGGTACGCCCAGACGAGGCTTCTGGGAGGGGTGCGAGGGTTGGTGCTGTGTTGCTAGGCTTTGGGGGGGGCACAGGCTCCGGTTCCGAGGGCAGATTCAGACTACGATAGAGGCCCCTCAAGGAGGCAGCGTCAAGACCCTCGTCAGCAAGGTTGCGATAGCCAACTTTGTTCTGGTGCAGAAGACGGATGAACTGCTTGGCATCCTCCCGTTGTTGCGCGATGGTGCTAGCCGGGTCCGAGATTTCTGCGGGCTGCTCCCTTGGTCGTGCTTGTGCTGTGGGTTTGCTATGAGGGACCGAGCGAGGCGGCTCTGGATGCCGCCGATCATGTCCAGCGAGTGAAGGGACTGCCTGGTCGCCTTCACTCAGCTCACCATCCTCTTTGTCAACATCCATCACTTCGCTACGACGATCGTTCGCCGCTGGTGTGGGTAGCAGAGCCGAGGGCTGCCCCAGATGTGCGGGCCCTATGGGATGGGCGGCTGGATTCGAGAAGGAAGCGGGGGAAGCGACGTGTGGAAAAGGCAGGGGAGGTGGGAAGCTCATGCCAGGCATCGGGGGGATGGCACCACTCTGCAGTAAGTATGGATACATGTGCATCTGATTCCACATCTCGGGCGTTGGGGCACGCGGCGGCCAGGCAGCTGTAGAGTGTCAGTGACAGTCGACAAGGAACAGACAGGACAAGTGCTGTGAAGGGGCGGGGCACTCACCAGTGGCATGTGGAGCATGTGGATATTGGGGCTGTTGAGCATTCTGGCCGTACGCCTGAAGGTTCAAGCCAGGAAGGTTCCACGGGGTCCTATAGGCTTCTGGGGCAGGCGCGTGGTACTGGTCGGAAGGACCGCCTTGCCCCTCAGGTTGCGCGTTCTGTACCTGCAGCGGCGGCGGCGGCGGCATGGGGAACGGCAGGCCGAAGGGCGGCTGCCAGTTGGTGGACATGCTGAAGAGGCGCGCGCAGTATATATGTCGCTGGGTTCAGGCTTGCACCTTCAGTTGTCCAGGTGGGCGTGCCTGCTATGAGTACATTTAATGGCGCGGGTTCGGACGCGTGAACCAGAGATGGGGGCGCGCGAAATGGGGTTAGGTGAGTGAGGTTGGCGGGCGTGCGGCGTGAATGAGAGAGCTCGTCCCAAAATGTGATTCCGACCAGACGAGGCGCGGCTAGCTAGCCCGTCACGTGCACGACCCCGGCCACGCGATCTGGGGCGGCGGTTGCTCGGGAGGCTCGAGCTTGTGTGTGCGGCTATCCATGTAAACAAACCTTCTGAGCATCCCGCCGCGCCTCCGTCATTGTAATCGCACCTTCACGACCACGCCTGCGTGTCGCGCATGCTTGTACATATTGTAATTCGCGCTTCCTCGCCCCTTATCCTCTTTTCTACCTTCACCGCATTATGCGCAGCGCGAATGCAGGGAGCTAACGCCGTCGCACCTGCCTTCCTCGCTAATACGACAAAACACCATGAGCGCGCCTGCTCAGAACGGACCCCGATGGCGTAACAGCCCTTTTGCGAGGAACAATTCAGTATCATCCCCGTCTCAGGGCCCAACACCCGCCACCATCCGACCCAAATCCGCCCTGCTGTCCTCCCCGCTGGCGGAACCACAGCCCGTCATGGCCCACGCACGAAACCAGTCGCTCGTCCAGCTGAGCAGTCCGGGCATGGGACGCAGCGACTCCACCCGGTTGCGCTCCGATTCGAATCGGAACAGCACGCCTGCGGGCACATTTGCGCCCCAATTCATCGCCGACGGCACCCAGGACCTACCAGAGGTGCGCGGAATCGAGGGGGAGAACGACTTCTCGGGAAAGCGCTATGTCTGGTTACGCGACGGAAAGTCAGCCTTTGTCCGCGGCTGGATAGTGGAAGAGCGGCCCGGAGGAACGCTGCTGGTCCAATGCGATGATGGCACACAGCAGGAGGTGGAGGCCGATTCCGTCGACAAGGTCAATCCGGCCAAGTTTGACAAGGCCGACGACATGGCGGAGCTCACGCATCTGAATGAGCCTTCCGTCATCCACAATCTGCACATGCGCTACCAGGCCGATCTGATATACGTGCGTATAGCTCTGCTGCTCAAGTGATGGTAGACTAATTGGACACAGACGTACTCCGGGCTCTTTTTGGTCACCATCAACCCGTACTGCCCGCTGCCGATATACTCGAGAGACTACATCAACATGTACAGAGGGAGGAGTCGAGAAGAGACGAAGCCCCACATATTCGCCATGGCCGACGAGGCCTTCCGGAATCTCGTCGATGAAGGCGCCAACCAGAGCATCCTCGTAACGTAGGTCACAGCGATCCCCACGAACGGTAGTCGCTAATAAGAGCAGTGGTGAATCCGGTGCTGGAAAGACAGAGAACACCAAAAAGGTCATACAGTACCTGGCCGCGGTTGCCACCTCAGATACCCCACGAGCGAAATCCGGCGGTCGCCAACACTCCAATCTCTCCGAGCAGATCTTGCGCGCGAATCCCATTCTCGAAGCATTCGGTAACGCCCAGACTGTGCGGAATAACAATTCGTCCCGGTTCGGCAAATTCATTAGGATCGAGTTTACGCGGACTGGACAGATTGCCGGAGCCTACATCGACTGGTATCTCTTGGAGAAATCGCGAGTCGTCCGAATCAATTCCAACGAGCGCAACTACCATGTCTTTTACCAGCTGCTCCGCGGTGCCGACCAGAAGATGAAGCGCGATTTCCTTCTTGATGGATTAGAAGTGGAGGACTTCGACTATACCAAACATGGAAACGACATCATTTCCGGAGTTTCCGACCACGATGAATGGAATGCGTTGATTGAAGCTTTCCACGTCATGGGCTTCTCCGACAAGGACCAGTCGTCTATTCTGCGAACCGTAGCTGCTGTACTTCAACTCGGTAACATCAAAGCCATCAAGGAGAGCCGGCGTGCAGATCAAGCCGCTTTCGATCCCGAATCCGTCGAACAGGCTCAGAAGGTCTGTCATCTACTTGGCATCCCAATGGAAGACTTCGTCAAATCTCTTCTGCATCCCCGTGTAAAAGCAGGTCGAGAATGGGTCGAAAAGGTCCAGACACCCGAGCAAGTGAACTTAGCAATCGGTGCCTTAGCCAAAGGCATCTACGAGCGCGGCTTTGGCGATCTCGTGGATCGCATCAATCGTCAGCTTGATCGAACCGGATCCGGGGCTGATGACTCTCATTTCATAGGTGTCCTCGATATTGCAGGCTTCGAAATCTTCGAAGACAATAGCTTTGAGCAGCTCTGCATCAACTACACCAACGAAAAGCTGCAACAATTTTTCAACCACCACATGTTCGTGCTGGAGCAGGAGGAGTATGCCCGAGAACAAATCGAGTGGAAGTTTATCGACTTCGGCCGCGACCTCCAGCCGACCATCGATCTAATAGAGCTACCAAACCCGATCGGTATCTTCTCGTGTCTAGACGAAGACAGTGTAATGCCAAAAGCTACGGACAAGAGTTTTACCGAAAAACTGCACTCGCTTTGGGATCGCAAGAGCTCGAAGTACAAGCGGTCGCTCCTGACGCAGGGTTTCATGCTTACGCACTACGCTGCTGAGGTAGAGTACTCAACCGAAGGCTGGCTCGAGAAAAACAAAGACCCCTTGAACGACACAGTTACGCGTCTACTAGCTGCGTCTACCGACAAGCACATAGCCAATCTGTTCGTGGATTGCGCGGATACGGACGATGATCTTGGAGGTGCTCGAAGCCGCGTGAAGAAAGGTCTTTTCCGAACCGTTGCGCAACGCCACAAAGAGCAACTATCATCACTGATGACTCAACTTCATTCGACACATCCTCACTTTGTCAGGTGTATCCTCCCCAACCACAAGAAGCGTCCCAAACAGTTCAGCGCTCCTCTCGTGCTCGATCAGCTTCGATGTAATGGTGTGCTAGAGGGCATCAGGATCGCGCGGACGGGTTTCCCCAACCGCCTTCCGTTCGTCGAGTTCCGACAACGGTATGAAGTCCTCTGCAAGGAGATGCCCAAGGGATACATTGATGGACAAGTGGCGGCGAGAATGATTCTTGAGAAGCTCAACCTGGACACAGCGCTCTATCGGGTCGGTCTCACCAAAGTCTTCTTTCGTGCTGGTGTGCTGGCCGAGTTTGAAGAGCAACGCGACACTCTTATCCGCGACATCATATCACGCTTTCAGTCCGCTGCTCGCGGTTTCATCCAACGTCGCATCGCTCACAAACGCCTTTACCGTGCTGAAGCCACTCGCATTATCCAACGAAACTTCCAAGTATACCTCGACCTTCAATCAAACCCGTTATGGAAGCTTTTCGTTCGCATGCGGCCCATGCTTGGAGCCACTCGCCAAGCAGCAGAGGTGAAGAAGCGCGATGAAATGATCCTACAGCTTGAGGAAAAGATGCAACAGGAGGCAGACGACAAGCAACGGGTTGAAGAGGATCGTCGACGAGCTGAGATGGACATACAGCGGATTCAGAAGACTCTCGAGAGCGAGCGATCTCTTGCCCTTGACAAGGAAGAAATCTTCAAGCGTCTTCAAATTCGCGAAGCAGAGCTGTCCGAGAAGCTCGCCGAGGCAATCGAGGACCAGGATAAACTCGAAGATCAGTTAGACGTGCTGATGGAAGCGAAAAAGAAAGCCGAAGATCAAGCTGAAGTCTGGCGGAGTGAGCTGGAGCAGGCAGGTTATATCATTGGCAAGCTTGAGGGCGAGAAACAGGACCTCGAACATCAGATCACGCAACTCGATCAGCAACTAGAGGAGCTCGAAAATGCCAAGTCGGAACGCAGTCAAGCCGAAGAGTCTCTCAGTCAGGAAGTGAAGATGCTGAAGAGCCACCTCGGTTTGAAGGAACGAAAGCTCCAGGATCTGGAAGCCAAACTGCTAAAGACAGACCAAGACTTGGACATCAAGCTTGCGGCATCAACAAAAGAACTGCAGACAACGAAAAAGCAAGTCAAAGAACTCATCGAGGAGAACCGACAAATTCGTCAGCAGATTTCCGACCTTTCCTCTACCTCCACGAGTTACGAAGACCTGATTCGGCGAAAGGAGAGCGAGCTGGCCATTCTCAAGACAGACCTGAAGAAATACGAGTCAGATCGCCAAATATTCGACAGCGAGAAGAAGACGTTGGCCTCGAAACACGATGACCTTCAGAGCCGTCTCCGTGACGCCAAAGCCGACTTGGATGCGATGGGAGCACAGAAGCAGCAACTCGAACGAGAAGCTGCTGATGCCAAACGCCTCTTGGATGAAAAGATTTCTGAGGATGAAGAGTCTGGAGAAGGGAGGAGACTCCTGGAGGAGCAGATCGAGGATCTTAAGGGCGAACTTTTCGAAGTCCGCCGGGAGCTAAGCCGCGAACGGCAATCTCGGGACGATGTTGAGTTGTTGAGCGAGCACAAGTACGATACTCTGAAGCGTGACTTCGATGCTTTGAACGAATCGAAGATCACAATCGAAAAGGAGATGTACGCACAACAAGATACACTTCGACGGGCCAACGAGTCCCGTACTGCTGCGGAGAAGGAGCGCAAAGACTACCAGGGCGAACTTCGGAGTCTCCGTGAAAAGTACCTGAAGCTTGAAGAAGAGAAGCTGGACGCCGATGCTGCTGCAGAGCGTACACAGTCAAGGCTTGCAGTGGAGCGGGAAGCTTCGCAGCGGCACGAGCTTGAGTCCAAGGACAAGCAGCTTGATGAACTGGAGGCGGAGCGGAATGATCTCGCTGAGCAGGTGCACAACCTCACGCAGATGCTCGCAGATTCGGACTCATTCAAGTTCCGGAACGACCAGCAAAAGGAACGCCTCGAGCGTGAGTTGGTCACCACCAAAGGCCGGCTGACAGCATCCGAGAACGACAATCGTGCCTTGCTCAACAAACTTCAGCAGAAGAACCTCGACATTGCTCGGTCAAGCTCGCGGGCGGGTGACACTCAGCGTTCCCGTATCACCCAGCTCTCAAACGAGAAAACCAAGGCCGAAGATGAGAGCAAACGGCTCTTGCACCAGCTTGAAGACGCCCAACTAGCGATTGCCTCCTTGGAGAAGCAGAAGGAGAAGCTGTCCCTTAGCCTGGAGGATCTCAACCATGAGGTCACTCGAGAACACAAGACCAGCCGCAACGCAGAGAAGGCCTCTTCGACTATTGGGCTTCAGCTAGCCGATGTCAACCGCAAGCTCGAGACTGAACGTCAAGCTCGGACCCACGCACAAGCAAATACCCGCGCAGTTCAGACGTCTTTGGACAACAGCAATCGCGAATTAGAAGAATGCCGGAACCAACTACTACTTCTCTGCAAGGTCTTCGATCCTGAATCTAATGTGGCCGCCCCCTATGAAGCTGCCAAGCCGGTCATTTCTCGCGCTGTCGACTTTGCCGAACGCTTGGAGGCTACGAACCAGGCCCTGCGTGTGGCAGCCGAGCGCTACTCGCGAGCGGAGGCCCAGTTGGATGAGCTTCGTGAAAGGCATGAAGGCGAGCTCAACGACATGGATACGCGGCATACTAACTCGAAGCGTGCCCTACTAGAAGAGATGAACAGTAGTCAAGTGAACCAAGCGAGCGCTCGTCGATCTCCGACGCAGTACCGCAAGGAGAGCGAAAACCGGAAACCATTCTCGCGAACGAATACGCCTACCCACCAGAGACAGATCAGCAACGTTACGAATAACTCTGCACGATCCGACCGCACTGTCGACACCGTTACATTCAACAACCGCATGGATATTGCTGCTGAGCTGGAGCTCGTTCAAAACCAGCTCCAGATGTCGGAGATGCGCAACAGGCATCTTCAGGGCCAAATCGATCGATCGCCAGTGCGGAACAACACCTGGCAAGACGACAGCCCGTCGATCCGACGGGTCCAGAAGCTTGAACGGGAGAACTTCCGCCTCCACGATATGCTCGACGATTCTGCTAAGAAGGTCTCCTCCTTAGAGCATAGCCTGCGGTCCGGTGAACTGTCATACAATGAGGTCCAGACCAAGTCTCACGAGGAACTTTTCGACCTCCTTAACTCCCAGGAGCAGTCCCGAAAGTCAATAGTTCAGGCTCACAATGCTGCAGTCAATGAACTTGCTGAAGCAAAGACTGCCTTTGACGACGTCAAGCAGGCCAAGCTTGCCTTGGAAGTTGAATTGCGCGATGCGCATTATGAGCTCGACAACATTACCAATGAGCGCGAACAGGAGGATGCCAATCACAATCAACTTCTCGAAGAATTTGCCGACCTCCAGATACGCCTTGACAGCGAGACATCGAAGCTATTAGACGTCACATCCAGCCTGACTCTATACAAGAGTCGTGCTGATGAATACTTCAACAAGCTCGAGCAGGCGGAGATTGCGATTCTGAAAGCTTCTCGAGCGGAACAGTTCGCCAAGACCCAGGCCCGTGAAGCCGAGGAGCAGTGTGCGACTATCATGGCGGAGCGGAAGCAGATGGACAGCATGATTGAGGATCTGCAGCGGCAGGTTCAGCAGTATGACGAACGCGTGGAAGATTTGTCCACCGATCTAGAGACTGCTCTGCAAGCCAAGAAACGCCTCCAGAATGAGCTTGAAGACTACAGAAGCCAACACGCTCACGATATTGAGGATACAGAGACTTCTATTGAGCAAACTCGCAAAAAGTATCAGACTGAGCTGTCTACATTGACGAATGAACTCGACGTTGAGCGCGAAAATGTCATTTATGTACGCGAGGAGAACGGCCGTCTCCGAGAGGAGATTGAGGAGCTGAGGAACAAATGGGATGATGAGGTGCTCAACTCGTCGACATGGGCCAAGGAGAAGAGCCGCCTAGAGATGACGCTTCAAGATATTTCGAATTCGCGCGACGAGGCCGCCAACGCCCACAACGAGGCGCAATCCAAGATTGTGAGCCTCCTATCGCAAGTTCGCACGCTCCGCACCAATGTGGACGACATGTCTGCCGAGCGTGACTCTGCCATCGAGGAAAAGAAGCGACTCGAGTCCCGTCTGCAAGAGGCGGCCTCCAAGCTCGACGACCTCTCTCATTCTGAATCGCCGGCCATGCGCAATGCTGCCATATACGATCGCGAGTTGCTTGAGTTGAAGTCTGGCCTTGCCCAACAAGAGGACATCGCTGCTGCTGCCGTAGGCAAGATGCGACGGGCCGAAGCTCTTGCGCAGGAGCTACAAAAGGACATTGTTGCCGAGAGAGAGGCCAACGTACAACTACACAAAGTCAAGGCTTCCGTGGAGAAGAATGTGAAGGACTTGCAGCTGCGACTTGTAGACTTGGAGACCAAGGGCTACACTGGCTCAGCCGGCAAGGACGTGAGGTTCTTGCACGGCCGCATCCAAGAGGTAAGCCATCAGCGTCCTGCCAGTTTTCGGAAGTTATACTAATTTTCATACGTAGCTCGAAAAAGCCCTCGAATCATCAGAGTCAACGCGCCTCACGGAATCCCGCAGCGTTCGCAACGTCGACCGAACGGTTAAGGACCTTCAGAACCAAATTGAACGCCGCGAAAAGCAAAACACGTCCATCATGGAAGACCTCAACAAATCCCGCGATAAGATTTCTAATCTCCTCTCCGCAATCGACGAGCTCCAGTCTTCGGACTCAACGAACCAACTTGCCGCCAAACGCGCCGAACGCGAACTCCGCGAAGAGCGGGAGAAGAGTCTCCGTCTCGAACGCGAGCTCGAAGGCTGGAAGGGCCTGCGGGTCGAACGACGAAGCGCCCTTGGTATCCCTGGTGCCGGCAGCGACGCAGGCGAAGTCCGCAGTCGCCGTGGTAGTTCGATCGGGCTGCTCATGGGTGAAATGGGCGAAGTGAGCGCGGGCGAAAAGGCTAAAGTAGGTAGTCTCCGCGGTGGGCTGCGTCGCGTCTCTGGTCAGAAGGGTTTTTTGTAGTGGGTGGGGCTTCGGAGAGGGGATGGAAGCCCGGGCACCTAAACCCGACGATTGAAGAGTGTGTCGATGAGGTTGTGGAACTCGATGTGGATATTGAGGCGGGGCAAATTGCGGATGATGATACGCTTATTGGGGCGGGGGAGTGCTACTATAAGGATGTCGAGGTCAGTGATAGTGAGGGAGAGGAGCGAGAGACGGACAAGATAGAGTTGAAAGAAGGGGGGTTGAGGAGGAAGAGGACTATTAGGGTTATTATTCGGTCTAGGGCGTTTTTGTGAGACTTAAGGGGGGGGGTTGAGGGGGTTCCGGGTGTACAGGGTTTGGTCTGGCTGGTTCATTGGCCTCGGTGTTTCGGTAGCGTTTACCATGCTGCACTGCTTGCGGCTTTCTTGGGTACATAGGCTTGGGTATGGGCTGGTACTTGGGGTCAAGCAAGGATTTTCGATGTGTTCAAAGTTTGATATACTTTTTCCCTTGGCGTGACACATTCTGGCATGCAAAACGTGAGGGTAACGATAGACGAGCACACTATTATCTAGATGTTGGCAAAATGGAGTGTCGGGGAAACTGCCGTCTATTTTCAAAAGTATGCCGAAGCTATGAAACTAGATTCAAGATTCCCAAGTTCGACATTCTTGTTCGTGGAGCAAAAGTGTCCAGGCTGCTAAAGTACGATCGCAATTTGCCGTTATCATAGCTCCATTTCAAGCCCAGCATGCTCTACTCCCACTCCGCTCATGCCCCATGCATGGGACCAGAGCCGGGCCGGAGTAGGTTGGAGCGAGTACTCGACGCGTTTAAGACGAGATACCGATGACGCCGCAAGCAGGGCGAGGGCCGGCGTTACCGGTCTTCTTGGACTCGGGGTGGTCCGACTTGCCGAGGTCGTCGGTGCCGCCGTGGACGACGATGGTGCGCTGGGGATGGTTGTCAGTCCTATTCTTGAACAAGCAGGATGCTGAACATGTCATGGGTAGGTATGTGGAGGTCATGGGAGGAGATGGCACATACGCCGATGACGCTCTCGGAGCCGATAAGCTTGATGAGCTTGTCCGTCACGCTTCCTTGAGCGTTGCCCTGGCCGTCCGTCTTGAAGTTGCCCAGGTCACCGACGTGGCGGGTCTCGTCCTCGGGGGCGCCGTGGTCTTTGCCGTGGGGGTTGACTGTGCGGATATGGTTAGCCTAGTGTAGGCCACCTTCTGCATGTTTGAACAGCTCTTCACTTGTTCTTGTTTTTGCCACCTCCAGGGGAGATGATGTGGTGGCAAGAGGTGGGGAGGGAGGAGCCGGAGCTAGTGCTAGGGACGGGAACTTACAATGCGGTCCAGCAGACGTGCAACCGTTCGTGTTGTCGCCGAAAGCGTGGACATGCATGCCACGCTCAGCGTTGGCATCGTTGCCCGTAAGGTTCCAAGAGATGGTCGTCTGGCCCGACTCGTTCTCCTGCTCGAAGGTGACGGTGCCCTTGACGTTGGAGTCTCCACGGACGACGGCGACTGTTGATTTTATGTTAGCAGAAGTTTCGAGTGCTGACGGCGTTCTGCTGCGACGGTGCCATCTGCTTGCTTGTAGTTCCCGGGCTGGAGGTGTCCGCGCTGGACAGCACGGTAGTGCAATGGCGGGCCGTGATTGGCGTCCCGCCATTGCCGGCAGGCACAGGTCCAGGTTCAGGTCCAGTCCAGGTACACTGAGGGACTCCGCGCGCCAACACAGTCCTCAAAACCGTACATGGCGGTCCAATCGCCCTCATTACTTCCCCTGTATTGCAACCCCATCCGTCCACTCGCGCAAGAGTGAAAGAATGTGCTCAATCGCGCGCTCGCTGGCGCCCCGCATCTTCCTCAAGCAGACAAGCTCCGTCCGAAAGCGACAGTGGGACTTACCAGCTTTGACCATTGTGACGGTATTGATGGCTTAGATGGGATTGATGGGTATGGTTTGTTTGTGTTTGGAGGCGTGAGGGTTGTTGGTAGAACGGGCGTGAGTTGGGTGGGCAGAGGAGCTTTCTGACCCCTCGAAGGCGGGGCTTCCGGGATGTGACGCAACACGCCCTCCCCACCTTTAACTCCGAGTCTCGGCTCTAGCGCATGATTAATCGAGAGCCCCTCTTTCCTCATCTTCTCACGCACATGTTGGTCAGGCTCGGCATCAGCCAACGACGACAATGGGCCTTCTGGAATCAGCACAGCATCCCGGTGCATAGTGACGATCGAGTGAAGCTGTTCTTCTTTCACCGTTCAAGCTATTTGTATTCGCTTTTTCTCTTCTAAGCTAGATTTGGTGCTCATGATCCAGTCTCATCCGAGACACGGAAAAGGCACCCAAGAAAACACCAATCAATCAATCAATCATGTCCCTCATTAGCCCGACATCGGAACCCCCCATTTCTCCTCTATGCCTCGATCTTCTTGCGCAGGATGTCCTTGAGCGTCACCGCGTCGGCGGCGAACTTGGAGATACCCTCGCGTAGCTTCTCGACGGCCATCTGGTCCTCGTTGAAGTAGAAGCGGAAGTCGGCCTCGTTGTCAATGTACGACTTCTTCTCCAGGTTGAGCGAGCTGGCGTTGGACGCATCCAGCTTCTTGGGGACAGAGTCCTGCGAGTTGTAGAGCTGCTCGAGCAGGTTGGGCTGTCACCTGTTAGCAAGAATCCAGTAGACGTGACATGGTAGACGTACGGCAATGGTCAGGTAGTCGCAGCCAGCGAGCTCGGTCACCTCACCGACGCTTCGGAACGACGCGCCCATGACAATCGTCTTGTAGCCAAACTTCTTGTAGTAGTTGTAAATGTCTCCGACGCTCTTGACACCGGGGTCCTCGGATGCGGAGTACTCCTTCTTGGTCGCGGCCTTGAACCAGTCAAGGATGCGGCCGACAAAGGGCGAGATGAGGTAGGCGCCGGCCTCGGCGGCAGCAATGGCCTGGGTGAGCGAGAACATGAGAGTCAGGTTGGTGTTGATGCCGTGCTCCGACTGCAGGATCTGGGCTGCTTTGATGCCCTCCCATGTCGAGGCGATCTTGATGAGGATGCGTTCCTTGTCGATGCCAATCTCCTTGTAGAGCTGCGGTCGTTAGTCTCTCGTGCTCTGCATGCGGGTGCCAGCGGCAAACCAACCTCGATGATGTGCAGCGCCTTGTCAACGGACTGTTGGGTGCTGAAGGAAAACCGCGCATCCACCTCAGTCGACACCTTTCCGGGGATGATCTGCAGAATCTCCTTGCCAAACTGCACGAGCAGGTTGTCTAGGGTGGCGTCGACCTGGGCGTCGACATCCTTGCCGTGCTTCTTGCCATATGCGACGGCAGCGTCGATGAGCTTTGCGTACTCGGGCTTCTTGGAGGCAGCGAGGATGAGCGAGGGGTTTGTGGTCGCGTCTTGCGGCTTGTACTTGTCGATGGTCGCAAAGTCGCCAGAGTCGCACACGACGGTCTGATGGAGGCGAGGTAAGGTCAGTCTTTATTGCGTCTTTGCAGGACAGACACAGAGGGGGTCGCCCGGGGGGATGCCGGACGCTCTGCGGCGGACGCGAGTGAAGAGGTGGTGTGTAGCGGGGTACTCACGGTGCCAGTGGCCTTCAATTGATCGAGCGAGGAAGGCATTGTGTGTTGGATGTGTATTGGGTGGTAATGGGGAAAGGGGGAATGGGTTGTAGGTGGTGGTCAGTTGGGTGCGAGGTGTGCGTTGTGTGTTGGGAGAAAGGGCGTCGCAGGCCGGTGCAGCTTTCTAGTGCCCCGCCTCATAAAAACTGGCCCCTCTATCGTCACCGTGGCAAAGCGCCGCCGGCACAAGGATCCGCTGATAGGTTCCGCCCATCCCGCCATCGCATCAATCAGCACCTTTGTCGGGCACAGTCAGCCAGAGCCTGGCCCCTCTGCTTGCGGGTTCGACTTCTTTCTGCTAGCCTGTTGGGTGCGCCGACCGTGGCTCGTGGGCCTTCAGGGCGGCCTGTCGCCCCAGCGGCATGGGTTCCTACACAGTAGAGCCGGCGCATCCGCCTGAACTTCCCAGTTGCCAGTTCCTGAGCCTCACGATACTTCGCCGACGTGTGAGAGCACGCCGGGCCATGCCTCCCTCACGTGCGCTGTTGGACTGGATCCTTGCCGCTGCGAAATTTTCTCCATGGTGCCATCCACGCCAAGCGTGAAAGCTGTTTCTCCGACCCGCCGGCTTTGGACTTCACCCACCGCGGCCGCGCATGCCATGCCATCCAACCCGCCAATCTGATATCGAATCGCGTCTTCATACATCTCCGGCAGCTACTTGCTTCTTGCCGCGTCTCAGCACTTCCGCGCATCCCATCTCCGTAGCCCCCACCACACCACACTTCACACTTCCCACTTCACACTTCACAGCCGTGCCTTCGTCCCCCACCCCCCCCTCCCCCTCCCCCCACCCCACCCCCCCCTC
>Ga0247733_1000174_pt1 | contig 76941 bp, 67 predicted proteins | sample UWRJL043104R2_FD_180932 | JGI IMG/M metagenome (GOLD analysis project Ga0247733, IMG submission 180932) | Plant litter microbial communities from Arlington Agricultural Research Station in Wisconsin, United States - UWRJ-L043-104R-2 | ecosystem: Environmental > Terrestrial > Plant litter >...
ATGCTGCAATGCGCCGCACAACATTGTGTGGGACTCCAAGTTACATTGCGCCAGAGGTTCTCGAGAAGAGCGGCAAAGGTCACAACGAGAAGGTCGATATTTGGGCCATTGGCATCATCGCGTGGGTAACCACCCACATGGGTGCTGTGTAAACACATAATAATCATTCTCTCAGGTACACTCTTGCTGTCGGAAAAGCACCATTTCATGCCTCTAAACCTAGCGAGGTTCTTATCAAAGTCGCAAAAGGCGAGTACGCCTGGCCTGATCTCGGCAAGCATATGAACGATATTCCAGACGACCTCCCCGAACTTGTCTCGCAAATTCTCGTGGATGAAAACTCACGCCCAAGCCTCGACACCATCGTTTCTCATCCCTTTTTCAGAATGGGCTATCTTCCCGAAGCACTTGCCAACAACGCCATCACTTCTATGCCGATATGGACCCTCAAACCACCAAATCCTGCCACACTCAAGCGAGGCTACACAGAAGCCTGGTACAAGCAGTGTAAAGCCAGCGGAGTCGGCGAGTATGCCTCCGGGGAGTGTTTCTCCGTCGTCGGAGACTCTGCATCCAGCAGTATCTACCGAGAGTTAGAGGGAGAGGCCGAGGCCCGCAAAATGCCTATCGTTCCAATGCCCGATGGCGCTGTCTACAACCCTTTCGTTTTCAACAATGGCAAGGGCAGCACTGGCGGACTTGAGGATAGTGGCGACTTAAAGGAACCCCCAACATCATCACATTGGATTGACTCTTCTGTCAACACCAAGTACAATATACCCGGCGGCGCCGAACAACCACCGAACAAGCGAAGTGCAGATGTTAGAGACCTAGTGGCCCCGATACACTCAAAGGCAAGGCGACCAGTGTCTTCATATGCAGAGTCTGCAAAGGCTGCTCGTCGTCCCGCCGCACTTCGTTCCAATACAGCATCAAATCAAACCCATACTCCTACTGTAGATCCCGTAGCTACAAAGCCTTCTAGCCGATACCAACAGCGTATACACTCCCAGTCAGTGGTAAAGGAGCCAGAGGCCGGGCCGAAACCTCTCATGGTACAGCAACGTCCAAACCGGCCATCTCGCACGCGATCCACTCGGACTGCTGCGCACGTTAGCTCTCATAACAACGAGCATGCTGAAGCTGGGACTTATGAGCCTATACAATCTATACAATCAATGTCTCGTAATGTCACCCGAGCAGAATCGGCTAGACTCGCTACTGTTGCTCATCTCCAAAAGCCCGCACCTCAAGTTACTCAACAACTACACAATCCTATGCTTCTACCACCTCCTTCAACAAAGGATGATGACACAGAATTAGAAAATCCTACTGGCACCGATCATTCTGGCGTGAGTATCCATACTGATCCAATTACCCTCCTCGCTCGTACGGAAGAGCTTCGGGACAACATCATCACCGCCCTCGCTTCTAGCCACAATGCCGCATCCGCCCTTAGCAAATACAAATCCTCAACCGAGCACCTCCCTTTCGTCTCCAGGTGGGTCGACTACAGCAAAAAGCACGGCATCGGATACATGCTTGCCGATGGCAGCGTCGGTGTCATCCTAAACCACACCGCCGACAAGCCTCTCACGCACACCTTCATCGACCACGGCTATAAGTATCTTAAGGCCACCTACGATAGTGCGACTCTTAAAGACATCCCGTTCACATTTTTGACCCAGGCGGACGACGGCAGCTTAGGGAAAGTCCCCATGCCCGAGGCTGACCGCAAGTACAACACCATTGTATGGGCCAAGTTTGCGCGGTACATGTGCAAGCACCTCAAGGAGCAGACGTCAACCCGGAAAACGGTGGTGCCGGGGGAGCATGCGATCACGATCGTCCGGTTCTATCAACGCGTGGGCAACGTTGGTGTATGGGGATTTAGCAACGGGTGCTTCCAGGTTCGTCTTCTCCAACCCTCCCTCCATCACATACTGACCTTACCCCCGGGCACAGTTCAACTTTCCCGACCATACCAAATTGGTTCTCTCCGCCGACGGTAATTATATCTCCTTCACCGCGCTCCCGCTCCCTGCCATCGCACACATGGCCACTCACGCGGCCGACCTCCCCACGGAATTCATGCAGGCTCGCGAAGTTGTCTGCGGGACCATCTACGCGCTACTTTACGGCACCCATTCCGCCATATATCCGACCTACGAGTCCACGTCCGACAACGTCAATAGTGACGTGCTAGCACTAACGGCTGCGAACGCGCTACCCGCTAAGTTGCGCTTCGTGGCCGATGTGGTTGGCTACTGGGTCTCGGGGGGTGGCCTGGGGTGCAAGCCGGCACGAAGAAGGTGGCCGGGGTGGGAGGGTATGACATTGGAGGGTGCGGGGGGAAATAGGTTTGATTGGCTGACGGTGGGAAGATTCGGTGGGGATGGTATGCCGGGCGGGGAAGGTTGAGGAGAAATGGTAGCAGGAAGGAAATCAGGACGACGCACAGTAGATCAGGACGAGGCACAGTAGATCAGGACGAGGCACAGTAGATCAGGACGAGGCACAGTAGATCAGGGAGGCTACGATGCCGATCGAGCTAGTTTAGAGAAGAAGAAGAAGGAGAAGAAGTAGAAGGAGAAGTAGAAGAAAAAGTGGAAGAAGAAGTGGAAGAAGTGGAGAGGAAGCTACCTAAAGTTCTTGCGGCTTCCCCTGGAGAAGAGACGCATGAAAAGCACAGCTAAGGATACAGGAGAGCAGGCGCTTATCTGCTCGTAAGGGAAGATGAAGAGATTGGGCAGTACAGCTGGAGTAGGACTAGCATTTCTATTGAGTCAGGTATGCGGCACGATCAGACAGCCATTCTGCTGCCTCGCAAGTGTATATAACACCAATGCTAGTCATTTTCCTTTTCCATCTGTGCCATCAAGACTATCGCCAACAAGGCTACGCCACAATTCACCGCGCAGTAACTAGATGTCTCAGGGTAGACCGGATACGCTGCTATTAATGTCAAACGTACGCACACCTGCATGTAATACAGAAATTCAAGTTAACACAAGGCTGCAACTGTGCAAAACCATTGGAGACAGCTACGAAACCTTAAAAGAACACCTATTGCAAGGATGCGGAATGTATCCGCGGTGGTTCCTAAGATTCCTACTGCTAGTCTAGCAGCCTTTTCCAAACATGATTCAGATCTTCACCCCTCACAACGCATACCGGAAATGTCTCGCTTCCCCATCCGTCTGATCCTTAAACCCATCCTCAACCGCCTGCTCACCCTCACTCACACCATGCAATCTGTCCTTACGCCCATTATCCCAAACCATCCACTGCCTCAAGAACAGCGCCACAACAACCATTCCACAGTAACAAGTGATCAGACCCGTCAGTGCAGAAAAGTACCGCGGCTTCTCCTTCGCAAAGAAAATGTTCGCGCCGGCGATGTTGCCCGCAGCATAGAACACGAACCAAAGCCCGTTGGCTGTGGAGCGTTTGGTGTGGCCTGCAATGTTCGTCGTGAGGAGGTTCCAGGAGAGAATTACGGGGGCGCCGACAAGGTATTGGAGCCATGTACAGCCGACGAGGGACCAGCGGTGAGAGAGGGAGGTGAGCCGGATGCCGATGAGGCCGCCGAGGGGAGGGAGACAGATGAGTGCGAGGATGATACAGCGCGTATCTTTGAAGTAGCCTGCTGCCAACCCGCACAGCGGGACGAGGACGAATTCGAAGGCCCCGGTGGGAAGTTGCAACAGCGTCGCATAAATGCCGTCGAAACCATACCCTTTGATCAGACTGGAGGCGAAATTGGACACTCCGCCATTGATGACACCACAGCCCATGCCAATCAGCAACAGACAATGCACCTTGACGTCCATACACGCTTCCCACACCTGTGCCTTTTGAAATTGCTTCGTCTTGACTCCAATCATGTTCCCTGCGATCCGATCTATGGCCACGATGCGCTGCTTGTGCGTGAGGAACCTGGCCGATGCCGGCGAGTCTGGCATGACCCATAGAAAAATGAACGACCACACAAAGTTCATCAGTCCAATGACGAGGAAGATGAGCTGCCACGTTTTGATCTTGCTGCTGTCCGCATATCCCAGACCGTAACCCAGAAGCGCGCCGACCATCGTCGCCATTCCGTTGAATGCGAGGAAAACGCACATACGCAGCGGCTGCTCGTCGCGTGTATAGAACATGCTAACGATGTTCATGATGGCAGGACTGATACTCGCTTCAAACATTCCTAGCAGAAATCTCAGTACCAATATACCGGCGTAGTTCTTAGCAGCTACATGGCAGCAGAGCAATAGCGACCAGGTGAATATCATTACACCCGTGTACTTTGCCACGGGAAGCCGCTGGATCAAGTAGTTTGCGGGTAGTGCCCAGAATAGGTAACCGAAATTGAAAATGGCTGCGACCCAGCTATAGCGCTGGCCTTCGAGGCCAAGGTCCGGGATCAGGGTATATGCGGAGGCGTAGTTCAAGGAGAGTTTGTCCAGGAATTGTATAGTGTAGGTCATGCATATCTAGGCTTCGTCAGATGTGTGCTTCGACGAAAGTCAGTCGAATCACGTACCATGGGCATGATGACCCAGTCAATCTTCCGCAGTACGATCTTCCGCTCAGCATCCAGCTCTTCTCTCGAGTACTGTCGTACTTCGAGATACAAATCTGCGCCGATATCACGCATCTGTTTCTCCGCGGCCATCTGTCCCTCATCGACGCTCGGGGCCGGCGCGATATCAGATTGCTGATCCTTCTCCGCCATGGTGATACTTTTTCAAGACTCGGCGGATCCGGGGATTATATAAATGGATGCGCAGGCGATGCGCAGGCGGAAAGACACCTGTTAGTGATGTTGTTGATTGAAAGGTACGAGGGCCACTCTTGTACTTCAGGACGGAAATGTTGACCCAACGTTGCGGATAACAATCAGTAGATTGGCGTGTGTCGCGGCGAGCGATACCACCTTTACCTTTCCGAACGACGCCCACCTTGGCGTTAACATAACTCTCGACGGTATCGCGCTCTTATCAACGGTAAGCGCATTTACCTATCGTCATCCTGACTAGCAGTGCTTGACTACGCATGTCGGTTGGGTATATCTTTGCCGGTATGCCCAATCGGGAGATTCTCGGGTCGAGATACCCCGTTAGGTCTAAAGGCCAAGAACAGCCCACCGCACGCGACTAATGAGACGCTAGTGTACGGGTGTAGCCAAACAAAAAGAGCACTGGATCTTGCATCGTCACAGATCAGCATCAGCAAAGCTACAAAACCGGAGTGGGACGAGATGGGACAGTATACGTTGAATGCTTTTGCGTTGTTCTCGAGAATAGAGCGCAACTCTCCGTGTTGTATTCCACAGAATGGCATTTAATGGAAGGGGTGTCGAAGCGCTGGCCAGACCGAAGTCTCTCTACTTCCACAGGCCGTACGCACCGCTCGTGAACTTCCAAAGCTTCACGGTGCCGTCCTCGCTACCGGTAGCGTACAGTTTGCCATCGGGCGAGAAGCTCGCCGACCAGATAGGTCCATGATGACCCTTGTTCGTCTCCAGCTCCTTCTCCTCGTCAAAATCCCAGACCCGGACCCAAGTGTCGTTCTGGTTGCTACCACCAGTGACAAACTTGCGCTCTCCGCTATGCAGCGCCACGCTCGCAATGTCGTAGGGCGTCTTGATACTCTTGATCAAGGTCGCGGGCGACTTACTGTCGAAAAAGTAGACACTCTTCCCCGCCGCCACACTCAGCACGCCGTCCGGAGAGGTGTTATCCAACTCGCACGTGCCCACGACGCCTTCCACCGCGTGCTCGCCAATCGTCTTCTGCTGACGCAAATCCCACCACCGCACCCTCGAGTCCTCAGCCGCTGTAATCAGGATGTTGGGATCGGAGCCCCATACGATGGACTTGATAGTGCCGCCGTGGACTCCGGCTCCTATTTCATAGCTCGGCGGGGCGGCGGCGGGGGTTGGGGAAGACTGATTGTCGTCCCTAGAGAGGTCAAAGATGCGCAGCTTCTTCTCCATGCCGCCCGTAGCTACTATCTGCGGACGGGCCTGGTTCGGGAAGGCGACGGCGCGGACGATGTGGTTGTGCGTAAGGGTGTGGAGGGCCTCGCCGGTGTGTGTATCCCATACTTTGCTGAGCGCTGTTAGTCTCCGAACGCGATCAGAGAGGGGACAACGTACGCAGAGAAGTCTGCCGACCCAGTCGCAGCCATTGTCGCATCAGAGGACAGCCTGGCCTGCCACACCGCGCCCTTGTGGCCGAGAAAGGTGCCAATCCAGTCGCCAGTTATGCCGTCGCGCAGCATGGGGTTTCCATCCTTGCAGGCAGATATTATGTAGTACTGGTCTTCATCGTTCGTGGCGGAGAAGTGAATGTGCGGAACGGGCCTCGAGTGGCCGTGGCAGGTGAGGGGCACCACCTTGGTAGTTTCAGGCATTTTTGTAGATGTTCGGATATGCTGAAGTGCTGGAGTAGTGTTTGTGTATGCAGAAGTCGTTCAAATAAGATATAAGGCGTCCGTATGCGGAGTTTCAGTCGCTCAAAGGGGCGCGCGTGCGGGTATCTCGTGAGGGATGGACGGCGACGAACCGAAAAGCGTGAAAGCGAAGTTGGTCTATGTATGCAACAGGGGGTGAACAAGCAAGAAAGTCGTTATGGGTCGTAAAATCGTAAGTGCTGATGTGCTTGTTTGTGAAGTTGGCTGTTTGCGACGATGCGGTGAACCCTGAGCTAGACTCGGTCCATTGTTTCGCCGGGCCGAGGTCCGTTTCACCCTACGGCCAGGGTCCTGTCTATCTAACTCACTAATTGCTGCACCACAATATGCTTGGCACAATGTGCTCTTGACACTCCATGGTTCTACGCATTCACCGCTCCCTCACGATTGACCAGTATTGGCATGGCTGTCATATCTTGCACATCGTGTCCCTTCCGCACCACTGCACTCTTGTCCATCTTTGGAAGTTCCAGTGTTTGTCGAAACTCAGCTTGCGTCGCTTGTGAGCCACGCTACCTGCGGTATGCTGGAAGTTGTCGCGATCGGCCATTGTGTTTGTGTTACGCCGAGTAGTTTCCGTCGGCGTGGTTGAGATCACTTGTTCATACAAGATTGTTATGTGCGAATTGCCGTTCGGTGGTTGCGCTTCGGTTCACGGACTCCGACGAAGTCGAATGATGAACAGGCTGTACGAAGTGACCACCGTTGTGGCCGACGTTCCCTTGATTGTGATTTTCTCTAAAAGCACTCTTTTCGAAGGTCAGTGCGGTTGTTGGAGGCGTTTGAAAGACTAGTTGTCGTTCGTGGTGGTCGACTGAATCGGAAATCAACCACCAAATTAATAGTACAATAAACTGTGCATTGCATTAGGGAAAGCCAAACCTGGGAGGAGATTGTTTATCAGGTCGAAACTTTCAACTCTTCCATGCCTTCAATAAGCTCCGGTTCTGCCTCTTCCCCAACCGCAAAGCCGATTCCTTCACACGTCCCTTCTCTGTCGAAATCTACTCCCACAACTTCCTTCGCAACCCAATTTGCAGTCTCAGCATGCAAACTAGGTTGCACCTCAACGCCCTCCCGCTTCCCGCCGTACACTCTACTCCTCCCCTCGGCGAGCGCCTGAAAGACCACCAACTGATCCCTCAAATACTCATCCACACAGCCGCCATGCTGAATCTCCGCGATCAGATCAAGGGATACCTGCCGCACAAGACTTGCGATCACATTGTCCATCTTACCAGCTCGCGCGCCACGATCATACAGCCAATCACGCCCCAACTTGACCCCAGTAGTCGTCGTTGCTACCAATAGAAGGTAGAAGCGTGTCTCGTGTCTGGAGTCTTCGAAGGTCATTTCGATATGCGGGTCTCTTGTGCCGAAGAACATAGTATGGCGCTTCTCGAACATGACGTCCAATTCATCGAAGATCTGTTGTTCGTAGTCCTTTGGCGCAATGACGGTGGCTTTGATGCTTTCCACCTCTCCACGTACTGTGAGCTGGAACGCTGGCAGCTTTTTCCGCAACGGCGTAAGGGTATATGTTACGCTTCCCAGCCTCGTGCCACCCTGCGACCAGCCTCTAGAATGCACTTGTGCCTCTATAGGCGGAATGCCGATGAGTGATAGAATGGGAAGTAGAACTTGCTCCACGTAATCACAACTCGGCGAGTTCGACACATTCGTGCCACCGGTGATGCGCAGTCGAACCTTCTCTTCTCCACCACTAAACAGCAAATACGGCAAGATAGCCTGAAAGACCAAATTCACAGCCCCTGGAGTATTCTGCTTGATCACGACCTCACCTCCCAGCCCGACATCTGTCCTGATTGACGAAGGTGTAAAAGTAATTTCCTTGCTCTTCAGTCCCATGCCGCTGATCCGCGCATTGGAAGCTTGGCCGAGCCATTGGACTGAGGTTAGGTGCTGGGCCTTCAGACCTCCACCCCGGGAGCGATTACCGCGGATGTTGGTGATGCGGATGGGGGTTTGAGTTAGGGCGGAGAGGCAGGTTGCGAGGCGGAGAAGCTGACCGCCGCCTTCGAGGGTGGTGCCTTCGAGGTGGATGGGGTCAGACATGATGGTCCGTGATGTTGGTATTGGAAGGCGTCGTTTCGCGATGGTGTGTAGATGTCGTAGTTGAAGCAACATTGGAAGGTGGCGAATTTGAATGCAGTCAAGGCAAGGACTTGTTTGATAGCGATGTGTGAGTAGTTATGAGTTATGCTTCTGTGAACAGTCATCGTAGCTGTGGCTGTGCTGACGCCTGATCGCGCTCTCCCTAGCAATTTACAGATTGGCGGCGCCAGGGAATAAAAAAAAGTTTGAGTAGGCGAATACATAGCTCATGAATACTGCCTTGTTTCGTCTTATCGGTGTTCGTCGAGGTTAAGACGAGAGTTTCTGCGTTAGTGACGGCATGGCGTCACTGTGCTGCGAAAAAGCAAACACCACATCTTCTGCCTGATATGCGCACAGCGCATGACTTGAGTGCACATTCAACTCGATCATTCTCCGCCATCATTGTACGTAGAGAGGCACATTTACATTGCGGCCATCGGACCGAGCACGTGTTCTGTTCGCCCGACCGCTAGCGGCCGTCTGGAAGCAATCGATTCCGTCATCTTTTTTACCGAGACCGAGCAACTTTTGTCCGAAGTCGAGCTGTCACAGCTCCTGACGCCCCCACAACACCTCATCGCTCCTGACGCCCGCCATGTCGAGTGCTTCCATCCGCTGCCGACCACGACCCAATTCCAGGTAGACGACCACCGCTGCCCAATCGCCCGCCATGCGCGGCACCCTCCCTCTTTCCGCGCGAGCCTGGCACGGACCGGGCAATGGAGCTCTCTTCGCGCAGATACAACCGCGACTCCACGCCGCGTCGCCCCTCCTGTCCAGGTCAAAATCGACGTCATCTGCTTCCTCCGTCCTCGCCCGCACACAATACGCGAAGCCATCTCGGACGTTGCTTAGACCGTCGCTACCGTACGCACCCACAGGCTCCACGCGTCACAATGGCCTACAGCATCCCGTGCGGATATTCTGCCAGTCGAGAACCCTGTTGGACCTTCAGCAGGCGGAAAAGCAGCCAGCAAGGGTGCGCAGATCCTACAAGGACGAGATGAAGGCAAGGGGTATCGGCGACAGCGAGGAGCAGCAGGACGGCGAGCACGAAGAGATGGGCTTTGCGAAGTCGGAGAAGGCCACCGCGGCCGCCGAGGTCAACTTGAGCGCGAAGCTGAGCAAGGAAGGCCAGGCATCCAGCAATTCGGGCAGCATGAAGGAGATGTGGCGGCTGATCAAGATTGCGCGCCCCGAGGCGAAGACGCTGTCAGTAGCCTTTGTGTTCTTGCTCACGTCGTCGGCCATCAGCATGTCGGTGCCCTTTTCCATCGGCAAGATCCTGGACATAGCGACACAGCCAGCGGGCTCCAAGGAGTTACTTTTCGGCTTGGACATCACCACCTTCTACATGGCCCTCGCCGGTGTGCTTGCCACGGGCGCGGCATGCAACTTCGGACGCATCACGATCCTGCGCATTGTCGGCGAGCGCATCGTTGCTCGTCTCCGGTCGCAGCTCTACCGCAAGACATTTGTGCAGAATGCCGAGTTCTTCGACGCGAACAGGGTCGGCGACCTCATCTCCCGTCTCGGCTCCGACACCATCATCGTGGGCAAGAGTATCACCCAAAATTTATCAGATGGACTGCGCTCCATGGTCAGCGGTGCCGCCGGATTCGCCATGATGGGCTTCGTGAGCATTAAGCTCACCGGCATCCTCGCCGTCATTGGGCCGCCCGTCGCTATTTGTGCCTATATTGCAGGTCGCCAGCTGCGTAACATCAGCCGCAAGATCCAGAAGAACCTCGGTACGCTCACCAAAATCGCCGAGGAACGGTTGGGCAATGTTAGAACCGCACAGGCATTTGCGGGTGAGATGACCGAGACAGCCCGCTACAACCGCCAAATTAAGAGAATATTCGCTCTCGGGAAGCGGGAGGCGTTCGTAGCTGCCACCTTCTACGGTGTTACCGGACTCATGGGCAACCTGACCGTCATCGCCGTCTTATACGTCGGAGGTGGCATGGTCAAGTCGGGCGCCATATCCATCGGTGAACTATCATCGTTCTTAATGTACACAGCTTACGCCGGATCGAGCATGGTTGGGTTGTCTGGATTCTGGGGTGAGATGATGAAGGGTGTGGGTGCGGCCACCCGTCTCTTCGAGCTTCAAGACCGGCACCCAACGCTCTCGCCCACGCAAGGAGAGGCCGTCAGGTCGGCGCGTGGCCCGATCGAGTTCAAAAACGTCAACTTCAGCTATCCTACGCGGCCGAAGGTGAACATCTTCACGGATCTTAATTTCAGGATCGAGCAGGGCATGAACGTCGCCATCGTAGCACCTAGTGGAGCCGGCAAGTCGACTGTGGCCAGCTTGCTGCTGCGTTTCTATGTACCAACTGCCGGGACCATACTCATTCACGGACGCGACATCACCAAGCTTAACGCGAAGCAGCTGCGTAGAAAGATTGGCTACGTTGGGCAAGAACCAGTTTTGTTCTCGGGAACGATTGCGGAGAACATCTCGTATGGCGTGCCCAATGCGACCCGAGCCGAGATCATCGCTGCCGCTCGCAAGGCCAATTGCGAGTTCATCAGCGATTTCGTGAGTACCTCCTACCTCATTTCGACTCGAATTTTGCTAATGATTCGCAGCCCGACGGCTTAGAGACACACGTAGGCGCTCGTGGAACACAGCTTTCCGGTGGGCAAAAGCAGCGCATCGCCATTGCACGAGCTCTCATCAAGAAGCCCGACATTCTCATCCTCGACGAGGCTACTAGTGCACTCGATGCAGAATCTGAGACGTTAGTCAACCAAGCCTTGAGCAAGTTGCTTGCCGAGAGGAACACCACCATCAGCATCGCCCATCGCCTGTCGACCATCAAGCGATCAGACCGTATCATATGCATCAACACGGACGGTCAGGTTGCCGAGGAGGGCACATATGAAGAGCTCTCTAACAAACCTGATGGCGCTTTCAACAAGTTGATGGAATGGCAGCAGAGTGGGGGTGAGATGAAAACGGAGGTACGCGACCCCCACCCTACTAAGGTAGAGGAGATTGAGCGCGAATTGGAAGAGGCGGAGGCGGAGGATGAAGAGGAGAAGGTGCCCGTTGAGAGGAAGAGGTAGCGCATTACTGCATCTTCTGCTTGCCGAGTGAACGGAGTGAGGTCCACAGAGCCTCCTGACGAGTTTGGAAGGACATAGGAGGCCGAACTCCGTCGCAGCAGTAAAGCGATCTCGATGCTCCCCCGAGCAATCTCGAAACATCAATTCCCGGATCTGCCCGAGCCCTTAGTCCCTCAACGGCGCTTTCTTAGCGAAGCCATGGTGGCTTCGGGGACTTGTAGGGGTTGCGGATGGGTGGCGCCACCCTCGGCTCACACCATCTTTCGAGCCTCGCATCATTGGCATCCACATAATGGGGCCATTGTAGCATGGCGTTATGGGATTGGAACAAAGCATATCACGGTGACACTCGAGCAAGGGATGCTCTGCGAGGTTTTCAGTGGAGCTGTTGTATATTACTAGGTGGTCTCTTCTCTCATTGATAGCTTGTGGTGGATATATAAAGAAGTAATTGTAAGGATTGTCTCCTGCTGAGTTTCCCTGATCATTATCTTTTCCTTTCAACGGCTGCACACGCGAATGTTCACCAGGTTTCGAGATTCATCGTGTGACATCTGAGAAGCAGAGCTGCTTACTCACCCGCCACCTTCCATCCTTTCAGGTACACTACCCTTCTCCATCCTAGCACCCAACCCTGTGATTCGACTGAGCCCTGCATGACAAACGGTGACTGCGCTTCAACGAATCACCTGGTGCCGGGGTCTACATGTCCATCATGTCATCCCATGTTACTGACGTCATGGACGCTCCAGACGCGCCTGCGCGCCGTAATAAAGACGACGTAAAAATGATGAACGCGACAAGCAGTTCGCCTCGCACAATTAAATCCTCCATAACCACACAGGAGGAACAGCAAATCCAAACACATTGCACTCACTCCCCAATGCTTAAAACCGCCACCTACACCAGCTACCATCTCACACGCAACTCACCATCGCATTTCCGCCCCATCGCATTGAACCTCTCGCGCACAGTACCAATCCCAATCACTTCCACAAAGGCAAAGTCCTTCCACACGACAGCAGCCAAGATGGAGTCCAAGAAGGTAGAAGAGTACAAGCAGGCCGGGAACAGGAAGAATGCTGTGCCGGAACACGAAATGGTGCTGTTCAAGGGATTGATGAGTGAGAAGCGGGCGTTTGGGGATTTCAGGACGGTGCTGCATACGGGGCTGCATAGTCAGATTGTGGCTATGGAAGTTCCTGTGGGCGGAGATATTGGGGATGAAGTAAGTCATGCATTTTCAAACTCCCTACGTCGTTATACATTCCTTTTTGACTACGTCTGACTGTGAGTTTCCAGGTCCACATGGTCGATCAAATCCTCCTTTTCACCTCGGGCCGTGGTCTCGCCACCGTCAACGGCAAGGACCAAGAAGTCTCCGCAGGCGATGTGGTCGTCGTGCCAGCAGGAACACAGCATCAGTTTGTAACTAAGGGCGACCAGCCACTCGAGTTACTCACCGTGTATTCGCCTGCGGAGCACGATCCTGCTACCATTCATAAGACGAAGGAGGAGGGGGATGAGGAGGAGGATGCGGGCAAGGATGAGGCGCCCGAATGGTCACGGAAGAGTACGAAGGAGAACGAGGAGGCGGGATTGGTTAGGGAGAGTGGGAAGTATGATTGAGCGGGGTAGTGTTGTATCGGAGCAAAATCTGTCTCTGTTTTTGGGAGTAGATGTTAATGGAGAATTGAAATACATCATCGTATTGTACAAATGAAACAAGATGTCAGTGTTAACACAAATTGTCGCTCCAACTCGGTTTGAACGTGCCGCCCCCCATATACATAAAATGGTACCATGAGAGAAGAAATCAACAAGATCAAGAATGTGGACAGTCCTAGCGCGATGTTCTCGAAAGTGAACCCTTGAATACTAATCAATAGAGCATCACGAATACGAGACCCAAATATACAAACCCAGCCATCTAGGATAAGCAATATACCCCCGTCACACATATCTTGCTTGCGGAAACAGTTTTCACCCACTATGGCTAATTCAAAGGCAGGCTTTGCGTGCGGTTCAAGAACTGCGATCGGAGGTTTGAGGGCAATGACAAGTAGGATAGTTGTGAAGTCTTCCTTGATCGAATGTAAGGGGAAGTAAGAATAGGTCGGTGATTAGATGAACGAGTCAGAGCAAGCTCGAGCCAAATTTTCGATAATTTTGCGAGTTGTGCATATGATCATAACAGTACAAAGGAGTCGATACGTGGACAGTACAGAGAAGGCTCTCATGCCAGTTCAACCCCTGCACTACCACATCCGATGACCGGTAAGACCCAGCGAGCCAAGTCCGCTATACAGACCCACGCGATGCTACCAGAAGTCCACGTGTCCCTACCTTTAGCCCATGCGACGTTCGACGCAACACAGACTACATTGAGGACAGCTGAAAAAGAACAAAAGCACCGAAGACCGGGAACGACGTCGCGCAAGGACGCATATCGTGAGTGCTTTTCCCGAACAAGACCGAGCACATGAAAGTCCTCTGCAACAGACTAGACAATATCCGTTCGACATGTGGAGTGTGTCATGCTTTCCGCATCGGGTTATCAGATGCCTTGACCGGCTGCATCTGATAACCCCTCCATCGGTATGTGGGGTTCTGGACCCGTTGTTGGGTACAGCGAGCGATTGCCGAACGAATGTCCACACACATGCAGCAGCTAAATTGTGGGGCTGCGTTTTCCGGTAATAGCAAACCAAAGTGAGCATGGTAATTGCTTACCAAGGAGAGACAAATCAGCGTTGTTGCCGGCGTGGATTTGGCGAACCGAGCTGATGATCAAAGAAATTACTTCAGGCGATAGCCAGAAAAGTACTAAGGCTGTTGTCGTTGAAAGGATCTGATAACGCTCACGGCCGCAAGGGTAGTCCCAAGAAGCAATCACGGTACTGATTGATAATCTGGACATGCACGCCGACATCGCTTCCTTGCGCATGTGTAGCGAGGCGGAAATCGAGTGGAGAACGCAGCTGCATGATAATGCAAAAGAAGCGCAGCCCACTGTACCTATGATGTCGTGCTGCATCTTGAACGACGATAGAGTGGATGCTCGATTGTGGCCGTCATCGTGGGATATGCACGATATCGAACTTGTGGGTCGCATTCATAAGGCGCTCCGCCGTTGGGCTACCACTGGTGCCGGGAGGGCAGCAGTGCCGTGTCTGCGCGCGGCCGCAGTAATGAGTACTATCCCAGATAACCACGTTAGATGGGTAGGCGTACAATCATTTCTTGAAGCAGCGGGAAGTTGGGCCGACGTGATCCAGACTGGGAAGTTTTGACCGATGCTTGGCGACTGGCGAGGTGGCGTGCCAGTCGAGCACCCTGCGTGGTGAACAGATGGATTCGCGAGAGCTGCAGATATGACGAAGTGAGATGCACAGTCTGGCCACGACGGGACAGTATACCCAGACGGCACAGGTTCAGCTCCGGGTGGTGCTGCGAGCATGCGCGGCTGGGGAGCAGAGTGCTGTACGCTGACTGCGGCGCACAACGAGAAATGGCAATTCGCTCGGCGCCGGGCGTGGCCGGAGCGCGCCTGTTGAGGCCAGGCGATGCAGAGTGTCTAGTCGCCGGCAACGGGGAAAAGTGGGAAGATAACTCTGGCGCTGAGAGACGCGGCAGCTGGTCCGCGGCTTGGAGGTTCGGCACGGGCAGAGTGGCCTGCAAAGAGACTCGAGTGCCCATCTCAGCCTCTTTCGGCACACTCTCTCTCCACCGCGAAAAGCAATCGTCATCACCACACCGTTCCTCTTCACTCCCTCGCCTACCGCCAGCCATTGCTACTGCTGCTGCAACACCGCCTGCCTGCCGCAAGGCCAATTCCTCACCGTGTCGACCCGTCGACTGTACCGTCCGCTGTCGCTCTTTTTTGCTCGCTTGCCACCGACGCGCCTGAGAGGTGAGTGGTCCAACACCCCCACGATCAGATTAGATTTCGCCATATCCATCTGATAGCCGCACCTCCGCTGTCCGAGGGAATGCCTCTGATTACACAAGCATCGCGGCACCATGCGAAATCCACCTGCACTGCACCATGTGTTTCTCGTCGGCCGTAGCTAACCACCGTCATGGGCAGACTCCCCCTTTGTCGCGCCTTCAAAAGCGCCGCTCCTGCGCCCCTCTCTCCTCCCTCACCGCCCAATGGCTTCCGCATCGCCCACCATGGACATGAACGCGCGCATCCCCACCACGTCCACCTCACATCCAGATGACCCCATACCCTCTGAGCCGCACGACGTCCCTGAACTCACGCTGCAGCCATCGTCCCCACAGCCACACCTCCCCGACCAAAGTTCGCCACGATCCTCCGGCGAGTCGATGCTATGGAGCAACACGAGCAGCAGCGAGGACTCGGAGGCACCTCTCACCCCGAACACTGAGCCCGATAGGCAGATGGATGAGATAGTGGATAAGCTGCAGGACCTACCCGCGGCGACGGTCAATTTCAACGGTCAAACACGTCCGCGACGCGCCTCCACCACGCTCATCTCAGACAACCCCTCCGACATCCGCAAGCTGCTCGGCGACGGCGAGGTTGCCACCAAGCTCATCAGCCAATGCTGCGGCGGCGGATGCTGTCTGCTGAAGACGCTGGCCCCGGACACGTCGCTGCCAGACTTCCTGCCTGTCGTCATTCCTGACAATCAAGCCTTCAGAAGCTTGAACCTGCGACTGGGGCCCCTCGCGCTCGACAGCGAGCTCACCGATACGACACCGATGCCCGCCGTCAACGCTTCCTTTGAGCCTGTGCCCTCGACCGAGTCAAAGCACCTGTCCAAAGTCCACAAGGAGCCCCCCAAATTTGTGCAGCCCCACCCGCCTTATGACGTCTACTCGGCGCCCGTCTATCACGCCCGCCAGTTGACGAAGCCTGGTGCGGAGAAGAGGACGTTTCATTTCGATATAGACGTGACCGACTACCCGGACGAGGGAGGCGTCGACTTCAAGGTCGGTGGTGCCATTGGCATCTGCCCGCCAAATTCGCAGGACGTTGTTGACGAGCTCTTCGATGTCCTCTGCATCCCCAAGTTCGTTCGCGACAAGTCCGTCACACTCAAGACCAGCAATGGCCGCTGGCCGACCATCTGGGGAGAGGACCAGCCGCGCGAACTGGTTACGACGCGTCGCGAGCTGCTGACCTGGTGCGTAGACGTGCAGTCGTTCCCGCCTACCAAGAACCTCGTACGCGTCATGGCCGAGTATGCAGACGCGCCGAACGAGAAGAAGATCCTGCTGTACCTTTGCTCTGCCCAAGGACAGGCAGCCTTCTGCGACCTTCGCACTACCTCCCACCTCACAATATCCCAGCTCCTTCACGCCTTCCCGTCTGCGAAGCCACCACTACCCGCCCTACTTTCGGTCCTCAACCAGTTGATGCCCCGCTTCTATTCGCTCTCCAACGACCCGCACGTGTCCTCGGCCCGCCCCGGCTTGCCCGGAAACCGCCGCCTTATCGAAATGGCAGTCAGCATCCACGAGACACCGGATTGGCACGCAGATAGTGCCGTCCGAAATGGCGTAGGCAGCGGCTACCTGGAGCGCGTAGCGCTGGCATTCGCCAAAGCCGAGAGCGAGGGCATCGACCCTAGCAGTCTTGACCTCCGCGTGCCCATGTTCCGTGGTCTCATGTCCAACCCGCTGTCTCGCCAATTCGGTGGCGACGGACCTATGGTGCTCATCGGCGCCGGTGTCGGCATGGCTCCCTTCCGCGGCTTCATCTTGAATAGGTTGAAGAATGCCAACTGTGCCAACAAGATATGGCTCATCCAGGGCGTTCGCGACTCCATGCTCGACGAGATCTACTCTGGTGAGCTCGGCGATCACGAGCAAGAGATCAAGAAGGTTGTGCAAAGCCGCAAGACCCGCGGTGGACAGAGCGAAGCCAAGTACGTGCAAGACGAGGTTCGCCTACAGGCCGACATTGTCTGGTTTGTCATCAACGCGCTGGATGGTCGCATCTTTGTGTGCGGCAGCAGCAAGGGCATGGGCCAGGGTGTCGAGGATGCGCTTGTGAATATCGCTATGCAGAAGGGTGGCATCGCCGAGTCGGAGGCTAGAGAGTTCTGGGCCAAGAAGAAGGAAGATGGGCAGTACATTGCTGTAAGTCAGCCTTGGTGTACATTGATTGACGCATCCACTGACATGTTCTAGGAAACGTGGTGATTTTTTTACTTCAACTCCCCGCTCGTCGCTGGGCATGTATATATAGTACCTGTGGTCAACCGCCTGTCGATCGCGTATATACCCGAACCGTCATCACACAACATTACCGGAGTTTGGGGTCAAAAAGCCACCTTAGATAAAAAATGCTTGCGCATACTATATTCTCGGACACATCTACGTTCACTGGGGTTGCTTACTACGCGGCAATAAAGCATGGAGTTTGGCATGGCATTCTGTTTGCGGACGGCGTTGTTTCCGTTGTCTTGCAATAAGCGACTAGATTAGTTTGTGGCTGCTCGTCTAATAGAGATTGAGAATGGATTGAATAGTGTGAGAATAGTTGGAAAGACTCGAAATCTTAAAACGTCTAGAAGTCTGTTGTCGAGTGCCACCGGGAATGGTAGGGAGAGGGGGTAGAAGGTGGGCTGTGTGCAATAATCTAAGATATGCAGTGTTTTGCCCTAATTGGGAAGTTTTGCGACGAAAATCTGGAAATATGTTCATCGAGTCGCAGGATTCTGGATTAAATCGTGCCTGCCGTTTCTTGAGGTATTTGTATCTCACGTGTGACCTTCATCATCAGGTGTAACCATATAACAGCGTCGCTCTTTCGATTCTTTCTTGATCTTGAAAGACCCCTTGTATCTGCAGATAACACTCCACTACCGTCGAGCCCCATTCTGGGGACCAACCGCCTTGGCACTCGTTGCTTCCTTCTCTGCGGTTTCGAAAGTCGGGTTTCCGCAGCGCTGCTAACTTCATGCGTTCGTTTGAACGAGGCGCATGGGTTTGAATGCAGGGGTCTCGGGAGCTAGATATGTACAAGGGCGTATCATGAACGAGCTGCCCTCAATCCTATGAGGATTTTTATATACGAGGTGTTGCCTGCTGACCAATTAGGTTTTGGTATACGGCTAAGCTGACTAGGTGGGGGGCAGGTGAGACACCCTTGTAGATTGTGCAGGGCGGAGTGGGACGCGCAGCTACACGTTTTAACGAGCTGAGGTGAAAGCGTGGCAACGGATGGGATGGAGAGCATGAAGATGGAGCGCGACCCGCAAGGCGGCCGCAAGGCGGCGCCGGGAATTTGGGATGGTAGCGGGAGCCGCAGCACGTGCAGTAGTCCAGCGGTAGCCGAAGGCGTACTAGCGGAGTCTATAAACGCTCTAGCGGAGCCCTAGACGGCTAGCTGTGCGCCTGTACTAATTCTTAACCGCGTCTTTTCTGGGTTTATATGCTTGGAAACTCGCAAACTAGCAGCAAATCAGATCAAAGTATTGTCGTAGTGCGCCCAATGTCTGCTATGCACTTGTGGAAACTCGACAGCGTAAGACGTTGCATTACGATGACAGCGCGGGACTTCAGTATCACTAGGACTAGGTCGAGAGAGAGAAGCCGTGCCGTAAATGTCAACTCGATGGGCACTACGCAATACGCTCGTATAGAGTCTGTGCGGTGGAATAGCGTGGCTGAAACTCGACGGCAACCATCCCCGGTATGGGGCAGTGTCGTACTATTTCTACACGATCGACACTTGAGCCCCCCTGAATTAGTTCGATCCGTTGGAAGCGCTGCCCGCTTCGCCCAGCTAAGGGAAACGTCAAATCCCGAATCTAAAGCTTAGGACTTAGTGGGGGGCCCTAATATTGCCCCAAACCCGCCTGGCGTCAACCTATACTCCCGTCAGTCCTGTCCTCTCGCGACCGCCTGCACGACCTCACAACCATCTATCCACGAAAACGCCACCGACCGGCATGACACGAAGCATTGTCCTCCGCGCAGCACTGCTGTTTGGTGCGGGCGCCCGTGCTGCGTACAGCGAGTACTTCTTCACGAGCGAGGCGAGCAGTTGGATGTGTGATGATGAGACCCCGTTTGGATGCAAACCACCGCAGGTGTGCGCTTTCGACAATGTCTTAAACAAGCACGTTTGCTGCGATCCAGGGAAGCCGGATGCAGTGTGCTGGAGCTACTCGACGGCATGTTCTTCAAATACGATCAACTGCAGTGAAGGAAACAACCGGTTTTGTTGTCTGGCTGATAAGTAAGTGGACCATCTCATGGCGGCACGGATGGACGAACAGACGCTAACCTTTGTGTTCGTTGCAGGGAGATATGTACCAAGAACGAAGGACAGATAAACATATGCTGGGCGACGGCCCCGGACCCCTTTGCCAGCGTCGGAAGGGCAGAAATGAACAAGACGTTTTCTTCGCTACTCTCCGCGAGTCCTTCCGCTAAACAGCTCACACTCGATCTGGACGCCCTCTTGTCGACAAGCACACCGACCCCTACAGCCAGCGGCAGCACAACCCCCATCTCCTCCGGTGCATCCACACCCACAGCCTCATCGACCAACAGCAACTCCCCACCCACTCCGACAGACGGATCCTCCGAACTCGAGAATGACTGGTCCTCTGACGGCGTCTCCGTCGGCGCCATCGCGGGCGGCGTCATCGGCGGCGCTCTAGGCCTTGCCTTGGTCGCTGGTATTATATTCTTCCTTATGCGAAGGAAACGTGCCAAGCACAGGACCAGCGAGTTGGATGGTAATCCGTATGCGGGGCGGGCGGAGACTGGGCAAGCGCCGTACCATGATGGTGGTGTGAAGGGCGAGGGGCATTATCCGCCGCAATCTTATGCGCATGAGGCTGATAGCGAGCCGGCGCCGGTGGAGATGCCGGCGCATGGTGTGGAGCCGATGGAGATGGAGGGGAGTCGGCCGGTGAGGCATTGAGGGGGATATGGTGTTGGTGCTGGTGTGGAGGGAAAATTGTGAGGTGCTAGGTTGAGAGAAAGAGAAAGGAAAGGGGGACGTGTTTTGTGTTGGGAAATGAAGGAGAGAAGTGCTGAAGAGAGTGGAATGATACCCAGTAGATAGAAGAATAGAACGGTTTGCAGTATTGCAGTGGAAATGTGGGGAAAGGTTATGCAAAAGTACATTAAGCACAGTCGGACGTGGTAGGAAAGGATGACTTGCAAAGCACTGGCTATACAGTTTCGACTCCTTCATCTCCTGCTTCTCATTCACTCAGCCTTTTCCACTGCACCGCACAAATCGGATCGAGAAGTTGATTCCTCACCGACATGGTTTCGAAGTGCACGTCGTGCTCCTCAGTACTCACTCTAGTTTCACCGGTCCAAGCCTACGTTTCCTGATCGATTACGGTATCACAAATATGCGAGACAGTCACTCAGCCTGTCAACAAAGATATGAAGCAGGTGATGGTGATGGTGATGGTGAAAGGGGAAATTGAACGCACCACCTTGGCTGACAAGTCTATATTCTCTCTCGCTTTTGCGCTTCCGTCCTCCATCCCCAACAATCTCACTCTTGGGCTCATATTCCGACACCACGTCAACATGACGACCAACCAGACAAAGCAACAGTCGCTTAGCCTCGACGTGTAAGTCTTGCTGTCCAGCGCCTTGTCTCCTCTTGCTTACCCCCACCAGGTTCTGTGACAACCTGATCTTCTCCGATATCGCCGTGCACTTCGGAGTGAATGACGAACAAGTCTTTCACGGCCACAAGGTCGTTCTCTCTTGCCGCTCTCGTTGGTTCAAGGCCGCGTTGACGGGCCAGTTCAAGGTGAGGGATACATCATTGCATGAAAAGGGGAACGACTGTTCAAATTCAAATTTCGTCGGAGGGAGCAACTGCTAATACCAGTATTTCAGGAAGGTCAATCGAACAAGATCGTGCTCAAGGAGGACGACCCAGAGGCTCTACTTGCCGTGCTCCGATCCGCTTACCAAGGTAATACCTGGATGCCTTCAGCCTCTCTAGAGCACGCAAGTCACTCCGATCTGTCTACGCGCGCGAAGAAGTTGTGCCTGGCATGGCTGAGCATAGCCGTGGTTGCAGACAAATATGCCTTCCCTCACCCCCTCCGAATGGCGCTCCATCAAGTCAGTCAAACGTTCCAACGCCTCATCGAATATGTGGGCACATCAGAGGCAGAGATAAGCGCCAGCGTTGCCGACCTACTTTCGGTAATCCGTCACATCTACGAAGTGCCGCTCAGCATCGGTCAACGATTGAGGAAAGAAGTATTCTTCCATCTCATGCATGACGCCGTCAAGGCTCATGGAAGCGTCCGGCTCTGTGGAGGCGTTGCCAAGCAGCACGCCGAATTTGCGCAAGACATGTTCATAAGGCTCATGAAGGGGGCCGAGGATGAATTGAGGACTCGTAACGCTGGAATTTGCTCTGACTGTGAGGGGTCTCTCGTCACGCTAAACGTTCGTGTGAGCGACGAGTACGGATGTCCGCATCACCCCAAGAAATGAGGCAACGTAGCGGCAGGATTTCAGGTCTTTGGACAGTTAGAGTTACGTTCATTACGACTGGGGGCTGCCGGATCACACGCTAGCATGACCTTTACACTGCAGAGCCAGGTCTGGGTACAATTTTCTGCAGCTCTCTTCACGCCAATGCCTTCCATAGCTATAATCAGATTGGAATACCACCAACTCAAAAGATCCTCCTACGATTATACGCCTTTTTCGTTACGCATTTGCATTTTTATTGACCTTGCGACATGCGGCTTGGTAGTAGTGTCAGGCCGGACGAGCCTTGTGTTGTTGACCACAACATGTGATGAGCTTGTTAATTTCCATTAGGTCTATGTCGAACAGATGAAGCAAGACTGCAATTGACCTTCTCTAACTACTAAATAGACGCAGTTGATCCATGTTCAAGCGTACATTATTTCGTGTCGTCAATGGCCCACAGTAAGGAATGAGATATCACTATCAAGCTAAGTGACAACAAGGCGTGCAACGTCGCTAACATCGTCCAAACAACCTCTAGGCAAGTATGTCCGCTCTGACTGCTTTACTTCAACCTTGTTCAAGAGTTGCAAATGCTTGGGAGTTTGATCAGCACGCTAAACAAAGCAAAAGTACCACTTTTGCGTGATCGCTGTTGCGAACGTGAGCTCAAATTCACTTGTTGCTTTAGATCTCGCGAGGTCCCTAAATTTAAACTATCTTTGTTGTCACTTCCCCTTACCAGCCCATTCGAATGCATGCAAAAGCATCTTTGAACCATATTCAAACCTACCTGGATTTTATAGGAAAACCCTCACATCTATACAATCAACCCAAGACAAACGCACTGGTAGACACATTATGCAAGACTCATCTCCTATATTCATACCCTCCCCGAGCTATCTACACCTACTCCAGGCTTACACATGTACGCAGGCTCGCTCAGCCATGCAAGAAACGCTCACCCAAGGCCAATCCGTACAATTCCCACCTCCGAGCTGAACCCTACCATGCACAAGAAAATGCCAACCAAGCTACGCAAAAAAACATACACTATGACAGCCAAACGCCAGCCGCCGCAAATGTACAAAATGCCACGCACGAAGCCAAGTCGTGCGCCCTTGGGAACCAAATACTTCATGTCCTCAAAACTTCATATCCACAACACAAGAACACCCCAATAATATATGTCCTTGGCAGTGTACGTTGCCAGCCAGCCAGCCGGGCTAGGTAGAGAGCAAAAACGCCGCAGCGTATCCAGATGAGAGCCTGCCCGAGGTCCGCCGAGCATCCGTGTGTATGCTCCGTCGAGCAAATAGAACCAAGAAGGGGTCCATTGCAACATGCCTGATATCGAACGCCGTTTACGCCAAGCTGCATGCAAAACTATCGTCGCAGTAGAGAAGGGAAAGATGGGAGTTGGGCCGAGTGTCGTTATGATACCGTCTTGCCGCCGCAATCGGGAATGGTCACGCCGCTCTTCAGGTTTCGATCGACGTCCATGAGGCCCCACTTGTCTTCCCACTCTTTGCCATCCTCGTTGTATGCGATCTTCCAAGGCTCGTCAAAGGCGGAGAACCTGCATTGTGTTAGAAGTGATCAAAACAGCGGTATTGTAGTAGACTTGCCAGAAATACTCTGTTCCATTTTTCAAACTCGGACAAATCCAGCTCTCCATGAATGTATTCAACTCGTCGACACCGGCAACAGACCCCTGGGTACTCGAAGCGCAATCCGACTCGCCGCAATTGTTGCCGCCCGCAGTAGGCCAGCCAACCTCAGCGATGACTTGCTTGATGTCGGGATCGTTCTGGGTGAGGACTACATCGTGCGTCTGCCAAAAGGTCCACGTCCAGCTAGTGGCTGCCTTTGCAGTGACGCCGGCGAAGAACGGATGTACGTTCGACATGACGACGTCAACCTTTTCGGCCATGTCCTTGGTCCAGTTGTCGCCGAGATCGGATATCGCCACAGGCAGGTCGATGCTGTGCTTTGTGAGATTGGAGCGAATGTCGGTAATGTACTTGAGCAACTCCGTCTCGGACAAGTCCTTGCGGTAGAGCACCTCGTTCCCGACGATGATACCCTTGAACTTGTCGCCACCATGCTTGTCAATAATTTCCCACATCTGATCGACCTGCCGCGTGTTGGTGGTGTCGTTGTTGCCCAGCCAAACGCCCATCCAGACTTTCATGTCCTTGAGTTCCAGGCGGTCGATGGCATGTAGGATCATCTCGGTTTGATTGCAGTCGGTGCCGTACAGACGCACTGCGTTGGTCAACTGCGACATGACAGCAATGTCTCGCGTGATGTTGTTCTGCGACGGGCCGACATGAAGGCACTCGGGGTACTGAGCGTTGAGCGGAGTGTAGTCCATGCCGGGGAACACCTTGTGCAGGTCGCTGTTGCCCATGAGCTTTTGAATCTCGTCCGACTTGAGGGACAGGTCGTCCTTGTTGTCCTCTTTGACAGCGTCGGCACTGGTGCCGCTGGAGGATTTTGCATCCCCGTTGCCACCGCCCCTGTGCACCATGGTGCCTGCCACGCCGCCGACAATGGCGCCGATGACGACAACGGCAATGACGGCAACGGCGATCCACATGGTCTTCTTCCTGCCGGAGTTCTCGCGCTGTAACATTGCTGATTTTTCTCGAGCAGGCTCTGGGACGTCGGCGTTGGGCACTGCGTTGTACGAGCCACTGCCGTCTCGTGAAGCTCCTGCAGCGACTCCTGCAGCGACTCCTCCAGCTGCAGCGCCGGTTCCTACCGCTGCCGCGGAACTGCTGGGAGGCGTGCCATCTCTCGATCCGTGGCCAAAGGGCACGAACGACCGTCGCTTCTGTTGAGCAGTCCCAGTTTGCGTTGGTCCCATGCCCCAGTCGTCGTCGTCGGCGAGATCGTTGGGGTTGATGTCACCCATCTGAGGAGCGAGGTCGAGGTTGGAGGAGGAATAGCGGTTGTAGGGGCTGTCCGAGTACGGGTAGGCATTGGAGGGCGAGTTCAGCGGCATGCTTTGTTGTGAGCTGTTGTTGGAGTACATGCCTATGGGTGCGAGCGCAGCAGCGGCGTATGGACCTTGTGAGGGCGAGTGTATGGGTCGCGGATGGATGGGCCCATCATAGGCATATTGGTCGGCGAAAGGGGTCTGGTTGATTGACGTCTGAGACCGCCCCGAGCGGCCGGAGCTTGAGCCGTCGATGTCGCGCATCGCTTGCACTCCGCTTTCTCTTTCGTGTGAGCCGGCAACCCCCATTGCGATGCCGTTGATGCCACCCCCAGCAGCGCCCTCACCCAGGTTGTCAGTGCCTGGCGTAACGCCAGGCGGCGAGTAGTTTGAGTAGTTGTTCGGGTCGTGGTTGTACGATCGCTGGCCCTGCGTCTGGGCGTAGCTGCTGTCGGGGTGCATGCCTACGGGAGTGCGATGTGCGGGCGGTGGTGGAGGAAAGTCGTCGTCGTGGGAGCCTTCGACGGGGGAGTCGTCGCTCTGGTCTCGATAGGGCGAAGGCGGCGTGTATGCGTTGAATGCCATGGCGAAGAGTGTGCGGAGGCTGTCCGCGGGCGATCCGGCGGCGGGCTAGGGCGATGGGCGCGCACACCAGCGGCGGAGGTGAAAGCCGGCCGGTGGTTCTAGCGTCGAGGCCGATGCAGCGAGCAGGGGCGGCAGCTGTGCGACAGCGAGGGATGCGGGAGAATGGGGGGAGATGGGGTAGATGGTGGTGGTGTGGAGGAACGGTGGCAGAGGCGTCCCCAAACGAGCGACTATGACTTTGTGTGGGTGCGGGTGGAGCGACGGTCGGTGGCAGGCTCTGGTGGCGGGTGTGGATGGGGTGGATGGTGTTGGTGCGACGCGAAGGCTGACGGTAGGCCTGCACTTGCCTCTCTCGGCATGTCGGCCAAGCAACCATCTATTTCCGGGAAGGAGCTGTTGAGAGCCGCTTGTTTGCGTCACCACTGAAACCGGTTTGGCCATAGATAGAGCGCCCGAGTCTCTACACACACGCAGAGGCACACAGCAACCTTCCGAGTCGCATTGATTAGCCCTCATCTCCTTTCTTGCGCGCGTTGCAGTCTGTGTGCTTGCTGTGCCAGCCTCGTCAGCTTCCGTACCACCAATACGCCGTCTCACGACATGGCTGCGCATCGAACACGCGCCGCAAGCGAAAGCGGCACGTCCTGCGGAGGATGCGATCCCCATCGACCGCTCCAGTTTTCATCAAAGATAACGGCGCGCGCTTCAAATCTCCAAACCGTGCCATCCCAACGCCGATAGAACCGCCCGCATCCATCCCCGATATCTTCATTTCCACGATCCAGCTGTCCGTCGCGCGGTCAAAACTTGCCGGACCCGACCTCGAAGCTCAGTCAGGCTTGCATGCGCCTCCACCAAATACGGAACAACGAACGCCTGGCCTCTTTTTCTCCAATGTATATTCCCATCGAAGCATCAGTCATCGTACTCGCTACCGCCCGCGCTACTCGCTCTTTATTGCTTCCCATTGCTTCCTTGCGTGACTTTTGTGCTTGCCCTCGGACAGCCCCTGCATCCCTTCTGTGCATGAAACAATGCTCGTCGATCACAGCCGATCCTACCGTGGTACGGCGATATACTGGTAGGTTCACCCTTTGCAGGCCGCACGTCGTTCTCTGTGCAAGCACGGCAAGTAGAAGCACGGCAAGCAGAAGCACTGCAAGTTATTCGGTGAGTGCGACAGTATCGACCACCTCATCTAGTGCACACGTCGCCGTTTTGCCAGCATCGCGTTTCCATGTTGACAACACTGGGGTGCTTTGGATTGCGCAAACGAGCATCCCTGCCATATGCATCGTCAGATATCGTTGGCTAGGACCAGGTCCAGCTTTCAACCTTAGCGAACTGTTACTATCGTAACGGCTCGTGGAATGCCAATACAACGAGCATGGAGGAGTAACTCTTACAGCAAGTATGCGTTTTCTTCTTAGCACCTTCATCTTGCCCTTTCGACGAGAGGATGCTCGTCGTGGGTCCGTGAGGTTCCTCCCGCCTTGTCGGTTGTTGCCTGGTTCCTTTCATTGTAATTGTACAGCAGCAGCACAGAATCCGTCACATCAGTCCCTTTCCAACTCAAAGTCATGGAATCGCAATGTGTACATATTGCCTCACCAATCTGGCTCGCTCTTCGCCGATCGACATCCTCTCCAATATCACACGAGCAGATCTGTTGCTGGCTAGATGACTTGGACTTGAGAGGAGGCCACGTCGAACGGTCTTGTTGTTGGGAACCACGCACAGCTCATAAATAAAGCTCAACGTGCGCTGGATTCAATGTCCGCTGGATCAAGACAGCAGCCTCTCCTCTCCTTCGTGCTAAGCGTTGATGAATAAGACTTGCGCCAGGTCGCGGAAACGCGGTGCATCTTTGCGGTCTGTCTAATATCCCTACGTCCCCATACGTCCCGGTGCGCGTCTCTGTGATGGGATGCGCTCACACACTCTGTGTTGGCGGTCGGCGGTCGGCGGCGGTGCCCGCACGGGAGCGACGACAGCGCGGCCAAATCTGCCTCGAGGTGGCTAAGCGGAGGTGGCGCAGGTGCGCGGTGGGCTGTGGGGCGGAGCATGCCGGCATCGCCGACGCTTCATTGGTGCGCATCTAGGCAACCAAATGTGAACCACAACCCTCTCCTAGGCAGTCGCATTCGCCGTGTTCCCCTCACTCTTCATTCTTCATGTCTGCATTTCTCGTCCACGACTCCTAGAGACCCAACTTCATCGCTGGATCGCACCGCGCCTGTACAAACACCGTTATGGAGACGATAAGCCGTGAGCAACCCCTCCCCCCGAGTCACCGAGGTCATCCTTGAGACACCTGCTGATCTACCACCCTCATTTAGGACTACCACGACGTTTGACGCAGCTTTATACTGACACGAAGACCTCCTACGATGCCGTTATCGAAGAGCAAGATGACCAGCCCACCACGCAACCGGAAGTGAATGCGCTTCATCGCAAATTCCGGATACAAAAGGATAGATTAATAGCCTGGGGTTTGGAATGGAGCGACAAAGGGACCCACGAGGACATAGACGAGGGCGTCGAGCGTGCCGGTCTCACTGGCACCGTGACGAGTGTCCTCGGCACAATCAAAGATATACTGGACGAGGCCGAGCGGATGCATCATATGACCCCCGCGGCAGGTGCGAAGACAATCACGGGAGAAAAGAGTCGGCTAGCAGATAGCACGGCCGAAAGGTCACGCTACGATGACCTGGTCAGAGACCTCACCACCTCCATCGACATTCTCTACGACCTCTCAAGGACACGGCGGACCCAGCGCAGCATCAGTCCCGCCAAAATCGCCTCCGACCCCCCGCCACGCAAGCCCTCTACATCCGTCTTCTTACAGTCGCAGTACAGTGCCTCGGACATCACTCTCATCAATCCTGGCACCATTCCGTTCACTCAAGACGTACCAAAGACCGCCCCTCGCCCAAACCTCCCCCCTAGGCTAGACCCATCAGATCTCATTCTACCCGAAGAAGAACCACCGCCATACGAATCTATCGGAAAGTCTTCTATCCGCGTCATCGGACGACTCCGCACTAGGCACACGAGTACCAGCCCTTGGAAATCGGACGGCAGCAAGAGCGTTGAAACCCCCATTCTCGTCGAGTACGCGACCTACGACCCCGCGTACCGATCCACCGAGGTCTCACCCCCTACTGATAGGCTAGAGACTCTCATATCTATCCTCGCGAAACTTGCAAACGACCAGTCTTTCCATGGCACCCTTACTTGTCTCGGATATTTCGAAGACCCTGCGCAACCTCGCTACGGTCTGGTCTTTGAACTCCCGTCATTCGTCTACTCGGGCGCCTCTGACTCACACAAGCCAGTGGAGGAGATGCGCCCGGTCACTCTATTGAGTGTACTCCAAACGGGATCAAAGTCGCTGCATAACTCCAACAGCGCAACTCCGCCTCTTGAAGACCGCTTCCGGCTCGCATTCACCCTGGGCCTGACCTTTAGCAAGATTCATGGAGGTGATTTTGTCCACAAGGACGTCAACAGCAGCAACATTCTGGTCTTCCGCAAGAACAAGCGCCAGTCGGCCAACAGCAGGGCACTGCAGTTTGCCCTTCGCTCGCCCGTCATCTGCTCCTTTGACCTCTTTTCCGAGTACGACATTGAGCCTACCAACACGATGCCACCCCTCAACATTTACCGCCACCCAGAGGATCCGAAGTTCACAGGCGACAAAACCAAGCATTACGGACCCCAATTCGATCTCTACAGTCTTGGCCTGATCCTGCTCGAGGTTGGACTGTGGCAACCGCTGGCTGATCTGTGGAAGCCCAAGTACACGCTTGCCGACTTCAAACAGCGTGTGGAAGACGTGTACATTAGGCGCTTGGCGTCAAAGTGTGGCACCGCCTACATGCAGGTCGTGCGCGAATGTTTTTGGGCCGCTGATCGGATAGCGTCCGGCGCGGAAAGTCTGCAGAACTTTTCGCAGCTGTACGACCGCATTCTCATCAGGCTGCAGCGGTGTTGCCTTCTCGATGAAGTCGAGCCAAACTTCGAGTGGGGAGAGCTGAGCTCTGATCCGCATATCGCCGGCTCATCGCCACTCAAGCGTAAATCGGCTAGCTATAGCCAGGCAGCAGAAACGCCCTCGAGTCCGTCCTATCGGAGCGCCAAACGCTGGGCTCTCGAAAAGGGTTCGCATGCCTTGGAACGGACCCGTTCGCTGTCTAAGTCTTCCTCTCCAAATATAGGATTGTCCCGACACGGTTCGAAAGGCTCGCAGCACTCTATCCGCAAGTCGTTTTCGCACTTGATGAGCCCCAAGGAGGAATCGCTATCGGAGAAGCCCTGGCCGCACAACCGAACTCCACTCGACGGATCTGGTACCCTCGTTAGTACGCCACCCGACTCACAAGAAGCGGCAGGAGATACGAGCGGAATACAGCATGCGTTGCGAAACTCTCACGGTCAACCTGATGCTGCACCACCATCATCCATGTCACTCATAGAGTACAAAGAGAAGATCACCCTGCTGCAGCAACTATGGCGGCAAAGGAAGCATAACCGATCCAATTCCAATACTATTGGCGCTCTCATCACCGATGGCATCCGCCACTGGCCTCAAGCAGCAATCGGCTACCCAACACCTGAACCAGAGAGTAAAAAGCAACAATCAAGTCACTCGATCCACATCCAGCGCCACAACGATCAAAGTGACAGTCCAAAACGTTCGTCTCTAGAGATCAACACAAACGTTGACGCACTACCACGACCGAAGCTTCGTCTGCACCCAGTGAAGTTTTCAGAAGAAATCGTTGAAGAGTGGCATCAGCAGATGCTACCTCGTTTGGAGCGTCTCATCGAGCGTGTACTCCGAGAGTCTGACGAGACCGTTAGCATCGATCTGGTGGCCATTGGCGAGACGCAGGAAAAGGCTCGACCCACCATCTTTGTGACGTGCAGCAGCATCCCAAAGGTCAAAGCTGTTTTGCAGCGGCGCTTCAAGTACGACGACAATATTTACGACCTAAAAGTGCGACGCGGCAAGATTCGGCGTTCCAAGCTTAGCAGGTCTAGTCGTCGAAGGAGGCTTCCGCACCACTCCATGGTGAATACTGACGACCACGGCGACGTGCGCGTTATGAACCCCTACCACCAGCAGCGCCCGATTTGTGGGGCATCTATCGGTGCTTTCCGCGGCGAACATCTACCTCCTGTCTCCTACGGTGGTGTAGTGCTTGTCGACGATGAGCCCCTGGGCATGAGTATGTAACGCACACTACACGCTCCCAAGTCTTTGTTAACACAATCAGGCGTTCATCATCTCCTAGACGCCCCGTCCGACGATGAAAGCGATGATGGCATGAGCCCGAGCCCAGACGACGCCATTCTATCCAGTGCTACCAACAACACCTGGCTCATGGGCATGGGCTCTCAACCTGGTGTGCAAATTACTCCTACCTCGCCGATGCCCATGTGGGATTTGGAAATCTCCGACGATGAAGCTTCGAAGACTGACGATGATGACTGCGAGTCGTTCCATTTGTCTAGTGATTCCGAGTTTGACTCAGACGAGGAAGAGTCAGAAGAGGATGACCTCGCCGATTCAATGACTTCCAGAGGCACAGTGGGCGACATGGACGGCATCGAAGTCGGTGACGGGGAAGACATCAAGATCACCCAGCCCGCCATTGACGATGTCGAGGAAGACTTCTTCCCAAACGAAGAGGACAGAGATGACGACCACTTGTCGTCACATGAGTTGGGCCACGTCCACGCATCATCGGGCATCCGTCGCTGGAAAAAAGACGGTATTGTCCACGAGATCGACTGGGCTCTGTTGAAGCTGAACGAGGATCGCCTGCAGCCATACAACCTCGTGCAAGGAGGCCGCCGCTTCTGCTTCAATCGCACCGTCGAGCCAGACCAGCGCGTGATCTCCGCCAAACTCGAGCAACCTGTCAATAGGCGCCACTACACGCCAGAGGAAGACGAATTTCCCAACGGCGTTGCCAGTGCTGATAGCCTAGGTGGTCTCAACGTCCACTGCTTCGGACGGACGACGGGCTTGCAAGGAGGCATGGTCGGACATGCGATGAGCTCTGTGCGCATCTACCGTCGAAAGACTTTTTCGAGGAGCTGGCACGTTGCGGGTGGTTTTGGAGTCGGTGGCGATTCGGGTGCCTGGATCATCCAAAATGGCTCCCACAGAGTCGTGGGTCACGTCCTCGCATGGTGCGAACGCAATCACATTGCCTATATCTGCCCCATGGAAGTGCTCCTCGAAGACATCAAGCGCACACTAGGCGCCAACCGCATTTACCTTCCTGGCTCCGCCGAGGAAGCCAAGCACGTTATGCGAATCAACAAAGTGGCATTGAAAGATAAAGAAGACGGTCGCGTAGAGGAGCTAGAGGTCGCCGTTGAGGGCCTAGCGATCGATCTTGGTGTTGACGGTATGGGAGTCGCGGCGACAGTGACTCCGACTGCACGGAGGAGTAAAATGGGGATGCCTATGCTGAGTGCTGGGGGCGAGAGCGATAAGGAGAATTTGCCGGGATTGAGGAGTCGTATTGTTAAGGTTAGTGAGGGGGCGAGGGGCCAATTGGAAATGGTGGGCGTGCCATAAGCTGTCGAGATGGTTGTCTAGGGACGAGAGGAGGCATTTATATGGAGTTTGATGATACCCTGGGTGATTACAAGAATTGCATCGATCGTTGTTCGTTTTGTGTCGTTTTATTTTGTGGCTAGTGGATCATGTTGCTATGATGTAACTTTCGTACATAAATCTGATGTCGTGCTTGAGATTTATGGTTTACAGTCCAGTGCAGACCCATGCACCGAGAGTAGCTCCTCGTTGATGTTGAGTGAGAAAGATGGTTTTGCGGTAGACGAACACCTGCTTGAAGCGCTGTGACGTCGACCCCAAAGCCAATCTTGTACGGATACGAGGTGTTCAGGTAGGGTCGACTGGCTCGTGTTGCCTTGCTTTAGCGCCGCGGATTGGGGTTGAAACGAGACGATGGGGCGGAAGTCCGTTTTGCTGTGCCCAACTCCATTAGCGAGTTTATTTTCCACCCTTTGGTTTCGTATTATTTCGGTACCATTGTTTGGATTGCAACGGTGGGTGCTAGGCTCCGTGCGCTACGCCTGACATTCACCTCGCCGAAATGGATGATATCGCGACGCAAATTGTATATTAAACATGAGCAAAGCCAAGGTGAACTGGCGTTCTCCAAGCCATGATCATGGCACGCATCTACGAGGCTACAGGAGAAACAGATGAAGCAAATGGGTTGGCGATCGCCTTGTTAATCTATTGCATCGTACTTCGTATTCCGTACCCTCCTCGGCGGAGTCTGCCATTGGCGCAAACGCCAATCAGTCCCCAAAACGGGGTACGCCCTCAGCCGCACCCGCTATCAAATACGAAGCCTCTCAAGCCCACCAAGAAACGGTGCCGCACACAAGCACACAAACAAGCGGCCAGGTTTACACGACGCAACTGGGCAGGGTCCCGTCCGGTCCATTGCCTGCCATGGGGCGGGTCGTTGCGGCCAGGTGTAGCCCCCTACGTAAACTTACATGAATAGATCGGCATTAAAGTCCACACCGTGCGTCGCGTTCTACGCCGTTGTTTCTTTTCTCCAAGCTCAAGCTCTTTTCCACTTATTCGTTCTCCTCGCGTTCGCTTTTCGCGTGGCACTCGGGACGTCACTCACAACACGAAACGAAGATTCGCTTCGAAGGTGCAAGCCACTGCGCACGCGGCTCACACAACGGCAGTGCAGTGTCAGTTCTCGCGCACAGACGGCAACAGCGAACATGGAGAAAGCGGACTATCCGCAGCATGTCGAAGTCATGGAAAAAGCGGGTTATCCGCAGCCGCTTGAAGCTGGCTTATGTGCTGTGCCCGACGGCAGTGATGCACCCATGGTCGTTTCGGAGCTTCCACAACCCGTGCATGCGGGGAGTTTGCCGGCACGGACAGGCAGCGCGAGGAGGGTTGGGCAGATTTGTCCCCTGGGGTCCGAGGCGCTGGAACATGCGCCGAAGAAAGACGACTCGGACGGCGAGACGGGAGATCGGAGTGTTGGGAGGGAACCGAAGACTTTTGTGATGAAGAGGAGGACGCTTTGGATTGGACTGGTTATTTTGCTGGTTATAATCGCGGCTGTGGTTGGTGGTGCAGTTGGAGGGACTAGACGATCGAAGAAAAGTTCGTCAGAAGCGGAACTGAAGAATAGTACTTCCTCTACGAGGTTCGTAACTTCCCCGATCAACCCATGGACTCTGGAACTTTTTAACACCCCGATAGCGCATCGCCTCAAGATTCCAATGCTACCCCCACCAGCTCTACAACGTCGACACCATCGCCTTCGCCCACGCCCTACGTTGACTTCAAAATGCAAGTTTGGGAACGCCCGTACGTAACGTCCACACACTCGTTACATATAAGGCATACACTGACCCCGCTCGCCAACATGTAGCAGCTACCAAGGCCGGTCGCAAATAATTTATACAACCGGCGGTTTCAAGCTCTCCTTCCTCGGCCTCAGCTACAAATGGTACCCCGGCCGCTTCTACGAGACATGGCAATGCTCGACTGCAACATGCTTCAACGACACGGAACAGAATGGCTGGAGGGGCGTAACGGAAAAAGATTGGCCTGGACCCTCGGCTGACATCGGTGTGTATGGATTGGTGTACCTGAATGTTGTCTGTGCGGATAATTATCGTAATCCGGGGTGTCCTGGTCCGGCGGATGCGGCGACATATGTTAGTTTGCCGGTTGTAGAGACGGGATCGACGCTGAGTAGTAGAACGGTGTCTGGGAGTGGAACGCCGACGAGCGGGAGCGGGACGCCGACGAGCGAGAGCGTGACGGAGACGTTGAGTTCGACGACGAGGTCTACTCCTGGGCGGGCTAGTCCTGCTAGCGTGACTTCGACGTAGGTCGATGAATGGGAGGGAACGAGTTGTATTTTTCTTCGAGTGACAGAAGTGCTTAAGGCGCTGATACGGCCAGGGTCCGTTACTTGCGAATTTGATTCAGAAGGGGAGACTTTTCCAAGGGACCGTTCGGTTTCCAGATATCTTTTTTAACAGACTCGATTTTTCGACTTATCTATGCTTTGAGTGTAATGGCCTCCTGGAACCGCGCTGAATAATGACTTCTACTCATTCTGTATCACAATGAATCCTTGAGTTTGAACAGACGCCCAAATTTGTATGCAGAGCTAAGTTTGAGGTACACGACGAATAAATCATAGCATCAATTTTGTACGTTACTCAACATCCAATCACATCTGACAATTCATTCAACGATGCAAGGCGGTAACAACCCAAATGTTCACACAAACAATGCACTACAACGACGATACACACATCCTTCCGTCCTCAGTTATAGCTCACATGGACGTGGTCCCTATAATAATCGTTAGCGTAGAGTTTCGTATGCCCAGTCGATCATATACACATACCAATGATTCTGCGTGATATCGCCCCTATCCTCCATACCCCTCCATCCAGTCCACGGACCAACACTATCCTGCGAGGGGCTCCAGATACGTTGACCCCAAATAACGTACTTGAGCTTCAATGTCGCCCGGTTGTTCATGATCCACTCGGCGATCTCGCGACCAGAGACAGTAGCGGTCTGATCACTAATTAGCGCAAGCTCATAGCATGTAGGAAGAGGAGGAGCAAGACACTTACACCCCCAGCATCAGAGCACATCATATCCGTTGCCTTCCCACAGCAGTGATCACTCGATGGATTACTCCCGCAAGCGCAATCCCTCACGCACCCGATTTCCCTCACACGTCCGGGGAACTGCGCAACGATTTTCTTGGCACCATCGACAGCGACTTGTTTACACGCCCCAACTACTAGCGTGTTTGGAGCTGGATACCCGCCGAAGCCAGAGGCAGTGGACTGGCAGCATTTGAAGGCGTTGGGGCCGGGGCATTGCCCAGTGGTGGAAGTGCCGCCGCAATCGGAAGACCAGCGACAGTTACTGCCGGAAGCGCCGCAGCTGGGTTTTGCGCAGCATTTCACATCGGCTGGATCGGAGGGACATCCGTTGTTGGAGGTTGTACCGCCGGAGGAGGAGCAGGCTGTTGTTTTGACGCAGACGCCTGCGAAGTTAATATGTTTGCGTTCACCGTTGGAGAAGAGGCAGGAGTACTAACCTGCAACGCCGTTGGCGCCATAACACGGCTCATTCACAGCAGCATTGACGCCTTTCAATGCGAGAAGCGTGAAGAGAATGTTGTAAAGTTGCATGGTGGTGGTGATGGTGGATGTTGATTTGATCAAAAGATGGATACTCTGCTTCAAAATAGTGCTTTGTGGTCCACAGTGCACCCTTTATATCAGAAGCTATGTTTATTTTGGCGCGTTCATTATAACGCAGATCACAGACCATGACGAAGATTACGAGAATGCGATCGATGGCTCCGGATTCTCTTAGCCCGGACGTATGCGGCGCCGTATTCGTACCACGAAATGACCGCGATCTTACTACGCAAGACCGGGTTACTAAACCAAGGAGGAAAGTCTTCGTGAACACCCGTCGACGCAGCGAAGCTTCCTCACTGCGCTTGGCCGCCTCTCCCGGCGATCGCTTCGTATTCGCTACGCGCCACTTCGTCGCGCTCAACGGCATTCGTCGAAATCTCACCGAAGAAACTGGACACGGTGCTTAGCACGTTACACGGAACGAAGTCCGTAATTGGGATATGAGGTAGGTGGAGCTCGGGGTTTGAGATCGTCTGCATTTGTACTGATGCGATCTCCGGTCTGCGGATCATATTTGTCTGGTGCTCAAGATACACGACGAATGCGAAGAAGAGGAAGTCACTATGGCGTCATTGTGGTACCTGGTGTACCTGCGTATGCACGTGTCGCACTGGCCATATAATCTATTCTTAGAAAGGTTCGCGTTCTTCTTGCATATCATGCTGATCGCATCGTACTTCATGGACCCCTCCAACCTGTGCGGACAGCCTTGCCTAGCATTAAACCTTTGGCTTCAACTCGACATAACATTTGGAGATCAACAAGTCGGCCGGCAGGAATGGTTTCTCTCCATTCTCATCCTCGTACGTCGCCGTTTGGCACTCGCTGACAATAACGCTCTTGTACGGAGCCGGCGCCTTTGACCAAATATGATGGACAGCCTCATGCGCGCACTCAATCTGGATAGCGCGGAAACCCCTCGCATCCGCCTCCCTCATCAACCACCGCGCTAATCCGCTCATGAGCCCCTCGCCTTCGTAGTCAGGCCGTGTAGCCGTCGCTGCGCGGAAGAGGACTTGCTTCTCCGCTGTCGGTGCCCATGTCGTGGGATCGCGGGTATCGCGGGAGGCGAGGACATAGTAAAAAACGCCAAAGATTGGGAGAGCCCCGATCAAACGGCCCATTTTGTCCATGTTGAGTGGGTTGATGGCGTCGTAGGACATGGCGACACTGACGAGTGGAAAATCCATCTGCTCCAGTAATCGTTTACCTTCCGCCTCAGTACCCTCGGTTTCGTGCACGCCCTTCTCCTCGCTATCCCAGTACAATTTCCCGCCTGTGGGCTTGCTCTCCTCGCGCTTGAGTTTGTATTCCGTATCGAAAACGCCGAAGGACATGCCACTCTCTATCTGGTGCTCAACAAGGTGGTCGGCTTCAGCGTATACTTCGTGAACGAGAGCAGTCGCGCTCTTCTCCGGTGGGTAGACAACGGAGAAAATGGGCGAGTGGAAGGCATTGCTGTGGGTAATGATGGTCTTGGCCCAAGTGTGGTGCTCGCGGTTCAATTTGCGTATCTCATAGCGAGGCTTAAGAGATGACGGGTTGGAGGGGTTGGGGGTCTTGGTGTTGGTGTTTTCGGACATCTTGTTGAGTTTTATAGGCGTTCTGAATGTTGATGGGAAGTGGTCGTGCAACTGAGAGATGATCAGGGTAGAAGTGAAGGTCGTATGAGCTTGAAAAGTCGTACGAGAAAGATGACTGGGCTTATGCGGCGTAGCAACTACTTATTATGGTTGCTCTCGGCCCACGGTCAAGTGAGATTGAACGAAGTTTACACTAAGCCTTTGTAGTTCTAGTGTATATGGGGAACATGAGGAAAGCTATACCGAAACAAGTAGAATCGGAGCAATGCATACAGGAGTGGTAATCCGCTACGACGGATAATACCGTAGACCCAATCCCGTCGACCTTGGTAGCACGGCCGTCCGATCGAGACAAGTGCCAATGTCTCAAGCCTTACATTTCTCCAAAGGGTGTGAACCTTTCCAACACCGCCTCTGCATCCTTGAGCTCCCTCTCCAACACATCCCGGTGCGCCTCGCTACGGATGACGATGTCGCACTCGAACTTTTGAGGTCGTATATTGAAGCCCTCTGTGTACGCAAACGTGTCATATCTGACGCCCTCGCGAGGTGAGATGTCAAAAGCCCACAATATTTTCGCGAGAGCAACGAACAAGCTGTTCGCGGCGAGGTCCGCACCCGGACAAATTCGACGTCCCCAGCCAAATGATGAGTGACCAGCCTTCGCAGGATGTGCCTTGCCTGCATCTATCGTGGGGTGTTTTGCTTTCTCGGCGAGCGCGGTGTCCAGGAAGCGACTAGGGTTGAAATAGTGTGGGTTCGGGTAATATTCTTCATTGAGATTGATAGCCCAGCTGTTGCCAAGGATAGTGGTGCCGGCGGGGATGTAATAGCCTTCGTAGTGGTCGGCTTCTGTTGAAGCGTGCGGCGTGCCTCCGAGCACTGCTACGGGACGCCAGCGCAGAACTTCCTTGACCAAGGCGCGAATATATGGCAGACGAGCTTCATCATCGAAAACGGGTGTTCTCGACGAGCCAATAACTGTATCTAGCTCCTCGTGTGCAGCGCGCAGGGTCTCCGGATGCGTTACCAAAGCGAGGAAGGCCGTGCAGAGTGTGGAAGCCGTGGTGTCAGAACCAGCTCCGAAGAGACTCGCTGGGATAAACGAGAAATCGCGATCGGACAGCGGGATATGCTCCTTCTCTCGTAGCTCCAGAAGAAGCTTGCAAAGCGAGTCCGGCACCTCATCGCCTCGGGTTTTGGCGCGAGTCATATCAGATCGGACGCCTTCCACTAAAGCCATGTTTGCGGCCGCTTCTTCTCTTCCGTGTGATTTGATGTCGGCTTTCCATGGCGCGAGCACGTCTGGCACGTGCTTCAAGATCGGAAACGACTCAACCAAGAATTTTCCGGGCACGTTCAGGGAGGCGGAATAGTGCATGAAATTGAAGCGCTGATGGATGACTTCGGCGTTTAGCGAGTCGATGCGGTGGCCGTATGCGACACAAAAGACGATGCTCGATGTGAAGCGCTCCAGCAGCTTCTCCCAATTCGCGGGAGACTGCATGAGCTCGCAGCATAGGCGCGATGCTTCCGCTGTCTGCACCGGTTTGTACAACCTGAGCGCTTTGGGCGTCAGAGCTTGATGTAGAAGCTTCCTCCTAACGCTCCACTCCTTCCCATATGGTTGTACCAATATGCTAGCCCCGTCCCATAATATTTCTCCCATAGCAACCATTCGTGGTCTCGAGGAGTACTTCGTGCTCCGCTTCTCCATCAAATCGGCCGCGATGACTGGATCAGATATGATCACTGTCGGCTTTCGTCCTATCCATATCGTGAAAATGGGACCATAGATTTTTGACCACTTCTGGAATTGGATCCAAGGCTGCGACTTGGGAAGCTGGTGTTTATTGCCTAGGAATGGGATCGGGGTCGGGCCCGGTGGCATTCTCATCCAAGTCCAGACATCGTGAAGGAGCGTGATCGCAGGGATCGCGACGAAAAGCGATAGCCACAAGTAGGGCGGTAGGGACAATATCGATCCTATCGCCATATCAGTGGGTGCCGACCGGTTGTGAGCTTGGAGGAAGAGAGAAATAGGACGAGAAATTCACTGGCACATATCTGGACCCGGACTAGAGGGGAAGGGTTAGGCGTGAGTTTCGGCAGTTGGAGAAACGTCAAGATCGTCGGACATCGTGATCCGAGGAAAGATGTGGGGTAGATGCCGCGTCTCGAGTGATGAAGCGCAAAGAATGCAGAAGCGCGAAATTGACGGAGTTCCTGTGATCTCTACATGGTGCTCCAGTTTGGCTACACCTAGTAGCGGTGCTGTCGTGTTAATATGGAGTCTATGCAGAGCAACGCGCCGCGCGCCTTCCAGATGAGGTGGCGGGGTTGATTCGGAGCCACCATGGGAGCTTTCGGAGCGATCTTCCATGCATCATCCGTGTGTGCGGGGCAGTCCGGGCACGGGGCTTCACCCCACACCACCCCCACCCCCACCATTTTTTCAAGACATACCACCTATAATAGGAGTCAAGACATGGCTGTTCATCGTGCCGAATTGTTTAGCTCGCCCGATCTCCGCTTGACGATTTTTGGGAGGTCCTGGGCACCGTGTCGTCACCATCTACCCCGTCATCGGCGTCTTAATTCTGGTCAACAGCTCGGTTTGTTCTCAGTCTCATGAATACAAGCATCATTTGAGCTCCTCTCTACTCTGCATATTTTCCGTTTAGTCGCACTATGGTTCAATCATCCGATCCTCTTCGTGTTCTGATCGTAGGTGCCGGTTTCGGGGGGCTGACGGCAGCCATTGAATGCAGGAAAAGAGGTAAGCAAGTCACTTACTCCAATTTGAAATTGCTAATTGTAACGCTCATACTAGGCTTCACCGTGATCCTTTTCGAAGGAAATTCGTCCCGTCGTCAACTGGGAGACATCATCTCCTTCGGCTCCAACAGCGGCCGCATCTTTTGCTCCTGGCCTGGCGTTGCCGAAAAGCTTGATCCCCTCTGCCACCACAGCGATGGGCTCGATTTCCGCACTTTTGACGATGAGTTCCTCATCCGTCAGATCTGGGACGCGGAACAAAACTACGGAAAGAGATTTAACGGGCATCGCGGGGAAATTCACGAGGTCGTCTGGAACCACGCAGTCGACGTGGGCGTGGAGATCCGGCTTGGGTGCAAGGTGCAAGAGTATTTTGAGACAGAGGACGAGGCGGGCGTTGTTGTGAACGGAGAGAGAATCGTGGGAGATGTGGTGCTCGCTGGGGATGGTGTGAGAAGTCAGGCGAGGACGATTGTGCTGGGTTTCGAAGATAAGCCGAAGAGCTCGGGGTATGCGGTGTATCGAGCCTGGATGAATACCGAGACGCTAAAGCAGAATCCACTTACGGCTTTCCTCGCGGATCCAACCAAAGATCAGCATATTGGGTGGCTAGGGCCAGATGTACATTTCCTGGTTGCGACGCTACAGAAAGGGACGGCTTGTAGTTGGGTATTGACGCACAAGGTAAGTCACATGTAAAACCACATTGCTACGGTTGCTGAATGTGCATAGGACGACGCCGATGTAGAAGAGAGCTGGTCAGCACCGGGTTATATCGATGAAGCCATTGCCGCAATTCCCAACTGGGCGCCTATTTGCCATGCGATCATCCGCGCAACTCCCGAACAAGATCTCGTGGACTGGAAACTTGTTTTTCGTGACCCACTCCCTACATGGATCAGCCCAAAACGCCGCATTGCACTCATCGGCGACGCTGCGCATCCCTTCTTACCCACCTCTATTCAGGGCGCGTCGCAATCTATGGAAGACGGCGTCACTGCCGCCGTGTGTCTTGAGCTCGCGACAAAAGAAGGCAAAGGCAACGTAACTGAAGCCATTCGTGCGTACGAAAAGATTCGATATCCTAGGGTGTTGGCAACACAGAGGACGGGGGTCACGAATCGCGACGCGTGGCATAAAGCAGACTTCGATCTGGTGAGGAAAAACCCGGAGAGTGTGAAACTACCACGACAGGACTGGGTCCTCAATTTCGATTGCGAGAAGCATGCGTACGATGTGTACAAAACGACCGCAGAGTCGCTCAAGTCTGACCCGAACTGGAAACCAGATTCGGTTTTATGATACTTAAGTTTTTGTACCTCACCAATTATACATGGATTGAAAAAGCTTTGCAATAACTGATTCGACGACTGCATCTGACCAGGCTGTGAGTCACGATCTTGAGGCTGTCATTGCAAACTTATCAGCAGACTATCGAACTTGGGGATAAAACATACACACAGATAGGGCTGTTGATATGGATACTAGCAAGGCTGAAGATCTATTGTGGCGAGCACCGATCGGACGAAGTCGCAATGCGGCTCATTCCAAGGCGTTATCGGAAGGCTGCCAAAACCCCGCCGCTGTAGACGACCGACAACAGCTCCATCACTGCACCACCAGTCCTCTTCTACACGTTTTCCCTGCGACATCCCTGTCTGATCATCTGTCCCTTCGGCTAGACGGACTTCACGCGGTACGGCTGAGGCTGTGGGCTCCTGCTGCCTGCTTAGGCTGACGCCACAGTTGGATTACAACCTGATCATTTCTTCTATCCTCCCAAAACTCCCTTATCTACATGCTCACAATGGTGCGCTACAAATACCGACCACTTGACGATCCCCACCACAATATCTCAGTCGTCCACTTCCTCCTAAGCGCTATCGAAGACGAGATAACATAAATCATGAAGCTCTTGCTGGCCTAGGGCTGCCTGCCCCTCGCCCACTAGTCGGTATTAAAACGATCCGCGCACCTCTCCCATTTGGCTAGAAGGCGAAGCCGATACAGAGTTATGTAGCATCCGCCAACAGGTGTCGCAATAATTCGTGTCCGATTAGCTTAGCACAGCCATCCCTAAGACAACGCCTACGCAGCGTACAAATATCTTATTGTAAACAATCATACTTGTAGCAAAAACCTATATATTCTATAAACACAATTTTTTGAAAAAGATGTTTGCTGCTTTGTAGATCATATTAAAATCTAATGCGTTGATCTAAGTCGCGATTTGCTGAGCTAATCGGACACGAATTATTGCGACACCTGTTGCCGCCAACCCGCCACGTATGTGTTGGCTAAGAATCGACTCCATAACTTGCTCGAGATTACGGACCGACAGGTCAACCATTGCGAGGTTATGTTGATCCCAGATCATCCCCATCAATTTGGGGTACCGTTTGTTCAAAATAACGCAAGTACCTAATCAGACGAAAAAGTCCGTCACTTCCTCCTCACACTTTCTCATATCTCACCCTTCCCTCCATGAAATCGAAGTCCATCACCCCCTCTCCACGAAACGCCGATCCGACAACCTCCCCAACAATTGCAGTCGTTGAAGTTGGCAACCCACCCCTCTCCCACTAAACCGTGCTGCTCTCGCATACCTTGATACGGGATTCTCAAGTTCAATCTCTCCAAGCTCTCCGGAAGTTCCTTACACAGATGCGGCCTTTCGAAGATGGCAAAATACTGAGAGAAGAACCATGGTGATGGGACAATGCACTCCACCGGCACGGTCAGCCGCTTCAAGTTCTCGAAACGGTTGGACCGGAGCATCGGAGTACGCCGCATCAGTGGCAGGTTGGAGTATCTATAATTTGTACGGTCGCACGAGTCGTCGGTGATCGTTAATTCCTCGAGCTTGCGCGAAAGGAGAAGCAGAGGCTGCCCGTGCCAGTTGAGGCAGATCTTGCCCACGAAGGAGTGCGTAGGCTGGAAGAAGATCGACATCAGAGCGATGTAGGAAATACCACTAGTGTGTACAGTGAGGGCAGTGATGTTGGTTGCGAGGGCGAAGATAATCGAGAGACCGGTCGAGGTGAACGACTCTCCGAGCATGATAGCGGCTTCCCATTCGCGTATGTAGTGAAACTGGATGGGACACACATCACGAATGAGCTTGCAACACGCATTGTAGCTTGATAGTGGGAAGCGAAAGCGCAGCTTATTGTGGTCTTTTTGTAGGAGTTTGGCTTCGTCTTAGTCGATTGCGTTGAGTTGAAGTGTGGTGATCTTGTTGGCTGCTTCGCGGTCGTTGAGCAGGGCTTGAGTGAGGGCCCAGGTATGTCGAGGAGCGAACGCACCGTTGGGTGAGAGGATGGTGCCATAGACTATCATCGAGAGCTGACGGCAGACCAATGACAGATCGAAGAGCTCGATAGACCTGTGGTTATCGTCGATATACTGGGCGATCTGGAAGAGAAGTTCGTTTGGCAGGGAGAGTAGACTGACCGAACCGGTGGTGGAGGTGCTTGTAGACTCAGTGAACATGTTTCCGTCGTGCTGTCGGGCCATATCGCTCGAGCAATTAGATTTGTGTGAGGAAAGCCGAATATGTTTCGATGGTATGGCAAAGAGATGGGTGAGTGCGGGTTGGAGGTTGTGCGGATAGTGCTTCGGTGCGCGTGATTGAAAACAAATATGATTGTGAGTTGGAGGCCTTTATACACCGGTCAAGTGGCAATGGAATTTTCTCAACTATTCTCTCACCCATACCCCTCCTTTTCGGCACCGCCAACTAGGCGTACGCTTTACTGCTTGCCCGAGAAGATAGTTACGGAGTTCTCGTACAGTGTAATTTTATAGAGTTAATACCCCAGCTTTCTCAGCTGCGAGAGGACGAACACCCGGATTCTTTCACCCGTAAGATCGTCACATATTTTGTACGCACTATGTTTCACAAACATCATGAGGATGACACTCTATGCGCAAGGTGATAAGTGTCCGTCGTCTGTCACGGAGCATACTCTTTTCACTAATGCAAACAGTAGTTCGCAGTATGACAGCACTCAAATGAGCTTTCCCAGCTTTTCTATATGTACCACGGCACTGAGATAAACCTCTAGAAGTTGTATCAGAGAGTGCACGCGGTAGAGCCACTTCGAATGCAAGCTTGAGAAGGCTCCTCTTGTTTTCAATGACCATTCAACGCATTGCGCCCACTTCCCAACTTACCACTTCGGGCAGAGATGCATATGTGTTTGTGGGATTCCTAGTTTGACTAGTCTAGTCAAGCAGGACTCGTACTACTACCGTCTGACCTTCGCTACAGGCTTTCGGCAGTAAGTGCTTTGACATGTTTTTGGCTACTCAGCAGCATTGTTGGCGCGCGGAACAATGAGATGAACGAGGTGGTATTGGTGCCTCTTAGTAGTTATCATGCCCGCATCGTTCTGAAGCATTGTGCGGATGAATTCGAGGCTGGCGTTGCTCATTGAAGAGGGTGTTCCCGAGGCAGACACTGCGGCGGTCAAGATCGATGCTCTCTCCTTACAGTGATGTAGAACCTTATTGATGTAAATTTTCAGTATGACGAGGCACATACACGAATACCAATAATCTTCGTCAATTTGTCTTTTGCGTCACGCTGCGTGCAATCGTGCTTTGGTGTCCTTTGAGACAACACTGTCTGAACCCGTTGCTTCTATTTTCCCTCGACCCGGAAACCAACGTTCGATAACCGTCTCAAATTCCCAGCTCTTCTGTGCAGTTACCTAGCCTGTACTTAAATCAAGTAACTTAAATCAAGCACTACTACGCTTAGAAGGTTATTTAGCACAACTGCCCCTGCTCATGAGGTTCTGCGACACCAAGATCACTTACTAGTCGTGCGAAGACGGACTTGATGATGTACGCAGAGTAGCTCGGCTCCGCGACTTGTTGTCTCAATTGGAAGTTGATGTATGTGCGTTGAAGAGCTGCCGGCGCGCAATGGATATTGCCGCCACAGATAGAGCGATTTCCGACGTGCGATGGCTGCTAATCCGTGAAAAGCGTTGAGAGGATTTCACGGTCGATTGTGGCCTTGAAACGAAGGTAACAGGGAGCTGGAGCGTGGATAAAGTCCACTTTACAATTCACCAGTCGCATCTGCACCATTTCTGCGTCAGTGAATTACGCCTTTGCATGTGACAAAATTGTAAATACGATTTCAAAGAGAAGTTTCATCGTTTCACTCTATTAGCGCAACGTTGCAAATTGTTCTTGTGTTAATGGAGAGAAGCCGTTTCAATTTCATGCTCTGCGAGGAGTAATTAGTGTGACTGTTGCGGGAACAGTCGACGCCCAATTCGACGGGAAAGAGATCTTTGGCGTGCTGCGTTGTACGTTGACGTGAACCAACTTTTAGCGTCACGAAGCAGAAGCCATGACCTGCGGCTCCCGATAGCATGTCCTGACGCAGAACTATCCACGGGTCGATCTGCGCTAGCAAGGTCTGCAAAAAAGAGCATTACGGGCGAGTGGTTTGCACACGGGGGGTTTCGTGTCAACCCATCGACGCCGACCGTTGCAACAAATCTCCGTTGCTCAATCCGAAATTCTCGGCTCACTCCTCATATTACGACGTGAAAGAGCGTTTGAGATGAAACAGAGGTACCTTCGAGCGATTGAATAAGCTGTGACAGGCTAATGCGGAATTTCATGTGAAGGTCAGCGGCGCTTTGTTAGTGGAAAGTATCTCACCGACACCTTTGAAACGATGAACGTTCGCTGGATGAAACACACAATGACTATGCATACACTCATGGCTTTGTTAGTCAGATTCCGAAGCCTTTGATGGGATTTGAGTATTTCTGGACTGTACTCATACAGATACACAGTCATACTATAACTATATATTCAACGTCCTCCTCAGGGCAGCAGACTATATGTATCTCTCTAGGGTGTGAATGCTTATCACGTGCACTCAGCATTGCGAAATAGCGGAAAATTGGTCTGTTTCCCGACTATAGAGCCTATACACCTACATCGCCATTTTCAAGAATTTGCAGGCCATCTGCCAACCTCGAAGTACGGACTTCGCCAGCAGCAAAAGTGGTCCAAGAGCAACATCGCGATCTAGCAGTTCGATAACGTCCAGGTAAGCTGCTTCATCCCCGTCTTAGGCGGACTGGCGGTTGACTATCATTTAGGATGGTAATCACAGGAACGACACTATTGCCCCGCAAAGGCGGCCGAATCAATTTCGGAAGTGCTACCAACGGCTCAAGCTTCGCTAGTAATCCTTCAACAGCTAAGATTGCGGGCATTACTGTAGGCGCTATTTTGGCAGCCATAGTCATAATTTTTGCGATTTACCTCTTTGGTTGGAAAGTGCCAAGAAGACATTCCAGAGAGCAATCTGTAGGGGAGCGGAGTTAGTAAATCGCGCCTCTAGTTTGAGCACAGCGGTGTAGAAATTCCGATTTAATATTACGGGCTACATACTTTTCACTCTCCTCTTTCTCTTTCCTGGAAAATGTTCAACTTTCATGGACAGTGGTTTTTACCAATGGTCGAAGAGTCATGACTGCTCCTAAGAGTAAGGAATTTTAGAAATGTTGATTTTATCAAGGTCGCACTGAGCGCCATATGTGAACCAACTTTTTTATATCCACCAAGCCCCCTCAAATCTGAATCCTGGGCTCCAAAACAGAAGACGACCGACATTCTTTCGTTAATTCGCAGATATGGAGGTTCAATCATTGTTTTTGCTATGATACGTTAGGACTAGCGCCCTCTTGAAGGCTTGGCGACTCCTCGGGCTCCTGGCTGCTGCCACCCACCTAGCTAGAACAACAACCTTATTGTACACTACTTGTTTTGATGCGCTTGTTGGTGCGCCCCCAACCTGCCCACCCGATACTGCAGTTCCACGCGTTCGAACTCCTTTCATTGTCTCTACTAATGGGAGGTTGCCTGAACAGTTTCTCTGTCATAGTCGATTTACTTGTATCTAGTCATATTCCGTGCAGGCAGTGCAAATACTTTCTGTACATTTCACTGTGACTGAACTTATTCGCGTGTCTTATTGTTTCTGACCCATAATTCAGTGTATAGAGAATGAGTCAGTATAAGTATATATGGGCTTATTAGATCTACGATCCCGCAACAACGACAACTCACTTACATATACCGCCAAAGACACCAATTCGGATATCTCGACTTTCAGCTCTTTTAAAAGCCACCATCTTTGCTATCCAAAGCTTTCAAGAATAACAAAACTCCACCTAACAAATCAGAGGTCTCTGCGCTTGTCGAAGATGCCAACTCGGTACAGCCTTTATTAAACCCAACAGCTCGGGAGCTGACAATCAAGTAGCTTTTACCCACGCGTCGTGTCCCGAGAGGAGGAGTATCAGAATGCCCACTCGTTTTTCATTATGGCTATGATCGAAATGACAATCATTGCCTTTGTGATTTTTGCGGCATTCTTCGGGGTATACGCGTTTTGGAGGGCTCGCAATGGCAAGAAGGCAACACCTCAGACTAGACTCACGAAGGACGTCTGTGTAAGTAACCCGAGGTAAAGTCTATGGGGTCGGGAAGACGAAACATGCACTATCTTGTATACGTTAGTCTCGATTTCAGACAAATACTGGTTTTGGCATTCTCCTCGATGAACTCCATTGCCGTGTCTCTGTTCCAAGGGATGATAAGCTCCCGAACCGATTGAAAGCGTCACGTACTCCTCCGAGTAGTAGAATAATCCCCGTTTTACCGAAGCCTCAGGTCAGCCTTTCCCAACCTCCTTTCACTCAGTCCCAATCTCCAATCGATTCACCTTGCCATGGCGCGATGCTATTTCGGAGATGACCATGCTTTGGGAAAGGAGATTTAGTTCTAGCGACGCGCGTTTTTCATGCTGCATTGAAAAGCCCTTGGTTTCTCTATCTTGCTCTGGGCGTTTTTCCTTTGAGGGTGTCACCATATCGATTTTGTGACTGAAACGGATGCTACCGAGTATGACTCAACCATATGAACACGTGCGCTTGACAGAAACGCGCAAGACCCTTGAGGCTACCACCGTAATACTCTTCTCTCTTTAGCTAAGAAAGGACGGTCAGGCTGTGTGTAGTGCCTTGGCACCCATCGCTGCTCATTTGTGAACGCCGTTCGGTGCACATAAGACCTGGTGTTTGCCTCACGGGTGGGGACTGAAGGTCGAGACCGCAAGCCGCAGGTAGTATGATTGCTAGCGGAAGCAGTAAATGCAAAAGCAGGATATGGCTCGCGAGCAAGAAATTGAGACGCCACTAAGTGATACGGACGAAATCGAGGACTCATGCACGTGTCTTCGGACACGTATATCCGAACTCGGCTGCGAGACTTTTTGGCTTCAGAAAATTGATTATATGCGCAGTTCTACTGTGAAACAACTGTTACATTGCGCAGTGGAGTTCCGTGGCCCCCAATTCACATATATGGTTGTGGCACGGCTCCACGGAACTGTGCCCCCGCATCGGATTCCTTGGTGTGACAATTTTGCAGCACGTGTGTAACGATGCGAGCGTGGATGTCACTCACCAAGGCGTATGCTGGCATGAGGCACGACACTAGCTGGCAGAATCAGGACCACGGCTGTAAATGTAGCAAGGGGAGAGGGGCTGGAAGAGTACAGAGTCGACGTCAAGAAAGTAGCTGAGCCACAGCAAGAAACAAATCCGAAGACACTCCAAACTACTACCAGCCGAGTCGAAATGAAACCCGGGTAGGCCAAGTACTTCTGGCTTCGAAAGCCGTGCAGCATAGATGGAAATTCCAAAAGATCTTGCGATTTGAGAGAAAAACAGGTCCGATCTACGACTCATGTAGCCAAGGACTATTCGCTTTTTGGCGCAATCTTCAATGTAACTTCGACCGCTTCTATTCTATTTCTTTCTACCACCTCGAGTTTTGGCTTCTCTCCAACTATGCGTTTCCTCTGTTCTAAACCTACCTTCTCATGCTTGGTACTGCTCTATAAATCAAGATCTTTATTGGGCAAACTTCCCGGATCAAGGTGAGTTTAGGACAACAGTCCACACTAGATTTGTCTTTTACCGCCTAATTGAGGGGGTCCAAATTCTTGGTCTGGGTCTGGAGTCTCTGGAACCGTAGGATCTCCGGATTGATATTTGGCGACATTTTTAAGGTTCTTGACATGCCCTTTGCCTGATTACATGTTATAAGCAGAGGGGCGGAACATAGTGGTCAGGGAAGACTTACAGTTATTAAAAATGACGTTATCGGATTGCTTTCGATAAGCCTATCTCCTAATAGACTGATAAGAAATCAAAACCAAGCAAGCAGGTTAGGGACGCTTACCGGCCGTCCAGAATGTTTCAGGGTCCGCAAACTCGGGAGCCGCATTGCTAACGAATTTGAACCGACCGCCTGGTTTTCTATTGAGTGCCTTTGCACAGCTGTACTCATTAATGGGGCGGTGAGAGCAACTTGCGCCATGTAACTTTTGGCACTCCCTAACCAGTTTGCTGGGGTCGCTCAGGTCCTTTTGCAGATCGCTCCCAACAGCTAAAAAATCGAGTTCGCCTTCCTTGTTTCTGCGGACCGTACCGACAACTAGTTGTTGGTGGTGGACGGGCGTTGCGGCATCTTTGAACACCAACAAGTATGCCTGGTTCAGCTGTAAGGTTTTTTTCTTTTTCGCGGCAGCATTCTCCGCAACCTTATAATCATCCGTCTTTCCGCAGCCACTGTTGTCTGCGCGAGTGCACTTTTTAGGCTTTGGGGATGGAGCAGGCTTTTTTGCTTTCGGGGAGGGAGCCGACTTTTTGAGTCCCTTGGGTGCGGGTTTTGTTGGGGTAGTCTTTTTGGGGGCAGGCTTTTTTGCTTTCTTCGAGGCTCGCTTTTCCAAGATAGCATCAGGGTCCTCTTCCTCTTCTATGAGATGAACCGCTCCATCATCTACATTGGCATTTCGGGGTCTAGCGACAAGGTATCCGACGTCATTTGCCGTCCGTTCGACAGGAACAGATGCTGTGAATAATGCCAATAAACCCAGAAGAAACAAGACAAACTTTATTGTGCGCATCTTGACGTTGGGAAACTCAGGATGCGAGTGTGTGGATGATTTGAGAGGCGAGATGCAAAGTGGATTGAGGAAAGTAAAGTCCAGCCTTAAAGTAGAAGAATTTGCGCGGAAAGTGGTAAGGAAGAAAATTGGAAGAGTGAATCTAGGAAATAGTGTGCAAAGATAAGATATCGCTTTTGTTAGTCGCCCGTGGAGTCTTATAGGCAGGTAGGAAAATCCGGTTGGCCTTAGACACTGCTCAGTGTAGCGGTGTCTCGGATTCACCCGTTTATAGATAGCAGGCGGCCTTGAAAAGTTAACGGCGCAGTCGAACTGAACAGCACTTTGCATGAGGCTGTTCCCTCACACCTCTGGTCCTTTCATTTTAACCGTGCGGCCTTTCACATTACAGGCGACCTTGACTTTGAAATCACATTCTCAATGGAAAGATTTCCCAGATATTAGAATCTGGTGGCTCATTTTCCAGAGAATACTGTACGGGTTGTCGCAGCTGTGTGCCCTTCTGGTGCCATTATACAAGTCTCTGGCGATGCTGGCTCTCCCTCACCACCATAGGCGGACTTTCCGTTATCTTAAGCTGGACTTCTATCTGCCGCAGAGTAATCTTCCACCATAGTCTGGCTCCGAAGGCCGTGTGGCACAGGTGGAAATCCCAAAATAGCTTGCAGGTTGAGACAAGTCCTTGTCTGATTGTGGGCTTTGCCATCTCTGGTAGGATCTATCGACTCGATGAGTGGACACGTGTTAGAGGATAGCTCGCTTTGATATCAACACGCCGCGCTACAAATCGCGCCAGATTAGTGCCTGGAATCCATAGCCTGAGCTCCAGCCACTGCTTAGTCATTGTTAGGAGCCTCTTTTGCCAATAGCAACTAACATAAGGTACCGTAGGCAAGATCCGGCACGGTGTTACAAGATTTAAATCGCCCTCGCATCGGAGATGAAGGGCTTCGAGTTGATTACTGTGCCGCATTCACGGAATTCTGCAACGGAACTAGTGCTACGCCGCCCCGCAGGCACCAGCCTTACGCCGTACTTCTTCCTTCCACGAGTCACCTCCCCCCAAACCCAAACATCTTACTTACCGCGTTCTCCTTACTTAGAGATCATTTTCAAACAATGAATTTGCTCTCTTTTCTCCGCCGCAACAACCCGAAGAAGCTTAGCCAGGAGCAAGTGGAGGTTGCGTGGGAAGCATGGGCACAACACGTCACAGCCGGTACGCTGGCTGTTCATCTCTCACCTCCATACTAACTGTCGCTAGATGATATACGGAATCTATTTCTCGACAGCCTGACAAAGATAAAAGAGTTTCCCATGATGCCCCAAGCAGTCGACCCGATCGAGCTTGCACGCTTTGATGACCTGGTAGCGGGTTTTGACCTCGATTCGGATGGGCAAATAGAGCTCAATTCACTTCTCAAGCATCTCACGTTGTCCCATGCGACGCAAACCGACCTTATAAGATCCACAGCCTCGAATCTCGAGATTCTCATCACTTCGCACGCTTGCTTTCCCTTCTCCAGTCCTACCCCCCTCACCAGAGATGCATTTTGCCGCGCAGTGCTACTACTGACGTCTCGATGCGAAAAGCCATTCAGATTTGCGACGTGGGTATCGGGTAAACATGGGTACGATTATGTTCGCACACGTTATCCACGAGATCGGCTTATGTTCATTTACTCGGCCCTCGCGCGCCCGCCTACGGGATATTCAACCAGCAATGACATCCTCGATGTAGTTTGTAGAGTCCGATATCCATGGTTCATATGTTCAAAGAATCTAGATCGCCTTCGTCCCATCACAGACTTTATACCCCTCGCGGAACGATTGGAGCCTTCATCATTGAAGGACCCGTCTTTGCTTGATCCACTTCCTGTCTCGCTCCTGGAACCTCTCCATGACATCGCTAAAGCTTTCCCACCTCGACACAAGGAGCCTGCTGCGGATTTGGGATTTGGAGGAGCAGATACATTAACAATGAACGAATTTCTCCTGTGGGCCAGAAAGGTACGAAACTATACACCCATTCCGATCAAACGAGTTTACTGATATCACGAAGGTACGGTTACTGGAGGCACTAGACCAACTTTTCTGTGTCTTCATCCCGGAAGCGAAATGTCAATGTCCAAAACACAGAGCAATGGAGGAGAAAATTGCGGCGGACACCCCAAAAGAGGCCCCACTCCACCAGCCGATGGAATCTCGTGTCGAGATTGCTGGAAAGGTACAGAAGGAGGCTGTGAAGTGAGCACTGGAGAGGTATAAAGCTTCATGATGGGACGATTGTTCCGAGCATTGATCCAAGAGCAATTAGGAGGTTTGACCAATTTCCAGAATACTACGTTGGAGTTCAATCAAAAGTGACAAAATTTGCTGTGGCTAGGCACGAGAAAGCCTGAGTGTTTCGATAGCTTTACGGCAGACATCATATACCCACACCGCTGATAGAAAAATTCGGTGTGATTTGCTCTTTTCGATCTTACACTCTCATTTGTTTGGGATATACAATTGTTCTGCGGCCGTTTTGCCCCTTTTACTTATAGATACAATCCTCCGTTAACCTGTTCAATTCTAAAGCACACTTCCAGCAACAGACTACGAAGCATGTATGAAAGTATCTCAGAAGCTATACATGTGAAGCCAGCATCTTTTAGATTAGACGAATACTGACGATAAGCCAAGTTCTAAAAAGGCCCATGATGTAGGTAGATTAGAGGTAAAAGCTTCCCCAGGCTAGGGTCTTGTCGAGGAAAAGCTTGGTCTCCGGGATAGATGTGGTCTTAAGTAGACTCAGGGCCGCATAACGCCGCCGTTCATGTCACCCTTGTCACCACTGCTACATTACCAAGGCGAGTATGTACATAAAGCCTTCTATTCCGCCTCTGCCTCCAATGAAAACAACATGGCTGCCGCCATCCTGCATTACTCACTCACAACCTCACAGTAGCTCGGCGAAGGCGCCTAGCTAAGAACAACATGACTGGCTAGCCATGCAGTAGCCAGTGAAGTACGAAGCATCTCGAACAAAGCTTGAAGCCACTGCAATCATTGTACCTGCGCGAAAGTCTGGCTTTAGCTCTATCCGAAGTTTTGTGAAGACGCATGCGGGCTGGTTCGCCACACATGTCTCAGCCTTGCGGCACGAGGCACTTGAGACCCAATGAACGGATGCTGTGCCACCGCCTTGTAGGTAGTGGAAATATTAAACATTGCATTTTAGTTCGACTCGCATAGATATGATTTTCGAGCTGCGAAGAAACCGTAGTTTGTAGATATTTTGCATCGAAGAACATAATGTTCACTCTGGAAGCGAGAAGCCAATAAACAACTACGCACTTGCTTGCCGCGCAACCAAAGACATCTTCTCATCTGGGAGAGAAGGAAGGCATGCTGCTGTCCAGAGAAGCTATGATGTTATGTTTACCTATGGCAGTAAGCTGGAAGGGAGATACATCGACCCGTTTAACAATCATTCATCTGTAACCGTTACCGATCGAGGCAACTCCCCTTCTAAGCCGCGACTCCAACATAATGGAAACACCGCCTTCCCGTCCGGCGTGAACCCCAACACAGCCCTCTCCCCTTCCTCACGAAAACCCAACCTCCTCATCATCTTAATACTCCTTTCATTGTCCGGATGCGTTAAGCCGATGAACTCCTTTTGCCCCTTCACCTCCTCAAAGTACTTCATCAACGCCATTGCCGCCTCCGTTGCATACCCCTTCCCTTCGTATTCTTCCAGCAGACCATACCCCAGGTCTGGAAATACAGGCATGTCGACGTATTGCCGTGTTTTCATGCTCACAGTGCCGATCTTGGTGTAAGTTTCCGCGACTTCGGAGAATGGACGGGTGTCTATCTCGTCGGTGGTAGGGGAAGATGTTTTGAGGCTGACAAGGTAACGGCCATGGCCTGTTTTTGGGTGGATGCGTTCTTTCTCAAGTTCAAGTTGCTTGCGAGCCTTGTCGCGGGTGGTGTTTGTCATTGCGACGCCCCCGGTTGCGCGGAGCGCTGAGGGCTGCGTCCAAAGAGATACGAGGAGGTCGCAGTGAGTGTCTAGCGCAGGATTGAAGTGGGAGAGGGTGAGTCGAGGGGTGTCGATGTGGAAGTTGAGGTCTGTCATTGCGTTGCGCTGAAGCGGAAGTGCGGCGGTCGATAAAATTAATAGAAACCTGAGAGGTCGAAGTGCTTCCGAGAAGCCAAATCGTAAGCATTGTGGGTTGTGGTGCGGACTCAGCTCACGCCTAACATCACCAGTGACATGTCTCGCACGATTCCTGATAAGGAAGGTAGTTTCTGACCCCTGTTTGCGCATCTGCAAAGCTTGCACCGTAAACACTATCTTTGGTATCCTTGTCTATTTGGGCTCCACGTGACCCGCCAAAGCTTTAATTCTGCTGCACCCAATCGTGGGTTTCGCGCCTCACGCTATAATAGCGATCAAAACATTCTCTTCTCATCGACGTACCCTGTACATATATGTCCAAGATCCATCAGAACGGCGTTTCTCATAGAGCATAGTCTGCGAGGTGCTATTCAATTCGACCGTAGTGCGCCGTGTGTTTGCACTTGCATTCCCGTTGCTACCATCCGCCGTGGTGGAGCCAGCCCAGGGGTAGTACCTTCTCACCCAATTAACATCCCATGCGGAAGGAACGTAGTTGTAGTGGATCATCTCCGTGCCCCATTGCTCTCCATACTCGTCGAACGTCCATCTTAGTAACGGACACTTGAACTTGTCCTGATAGCATTCATCACTCGCAAAGTCCCCCGAGCCGTACATCATGATGGACGTGACGTCAGGTGGTGAGTCAGGCACAGGAGAGATTAGCGTGTTATCGACGAGTTGACCTTTGATGTACTGAGCGGTTGGGCATGCGTATGTGACGGCGAAAGCGAGATCTTCGCAGAGGCGTTTTCGAGCGACATCTTCAGGGGTCCCGGCAGCTATGGCCCGGTTGACACAATCTTGGAATCCAGACACGTTTTGACATGTGAAGAGGACAACAGCGTCGCCTTTTGCACTGTCAGTCTGTACAAGACAAGACTGAAATCGTACTCACGGTCGTCGCGTTGCATCTCATGGACCATTCCGAGGACTTGATTTTAGTTAGTGCACTTCAATGGTTCCAATCGAGTACGTAGAGGTACCATGTCCAAGCTAAAAACCTGTCAGTATGCTACCAGCGAAGGAACGCCAGTGAAATTCACCTCATGAGCCGCGACTCGAGCACCACCTGGACCGGGGGACGGCACCAAGTCAAGATGATGCCGCATAAAGCTACCACTAGGTATATACCCCACGGTCGCATCGCTCGGCCGATTATATCGAGCAACAGCTATCATCAACATCTCGTCAGGCACACGTGGATGTAATGTCCCTGACTTAGTTAATGGATTCCATGTGCCCGGGAGGTAGCACGAAATCGGCTGGCCACTCTCATCGTGGAGCTCCGCAAAGGCAAGAGAATGGCCCGTCGCCGCGCTTGCAGCACCGCCCAACGCATTCGACCAAAGTCGAATTCCGTCTTGCAACTGGCACCATATCTCGGCTCGGTCCTCAGGTGTAGCATAGCAGTGGTGGATTGTGCGGAGCTGGGTATTTCCGTGATAGGGTCGAAGGGGCCAGACGGTGCACGTACTAGATCCGATGACGGCCGCAGCGCGCAAATTAAGACCTCCGATTGTATCGTTCGAGTAGGGCGAGGGTATATGGCTGTGGTATATGTCTTCGGGGACAGCTGCCGAGAATACCAGGGCACACAGGATAGTGAGCAGCCAGATTGTTGCCATGATGGTAGGAGTCGCAGACTCGTTTGGCCGCGGAGCGTGTCAATGAAGCGATATGGTATTCCAGTACCGTAAGCGTAGAAATTATTAAAGGTTTGGAAATACGCTAAAGGGGCAGCTAACTTCATAACGGCACCTGTGTGAAGGTAGCAAAGGATGTTTGCCTCACGGTAACAACACCGAAGTTTTCACTACTTCGTATGGAATTGTAGCCCAGTTAATCGTCGCTTGTAGTTTTTTGACGTACACATCATCAGTAAGGCCGTAATTCATGTTACGTTATCCTTAGTTCCCGCTTGAAATGGACTGAAGCATAATTCCGTTGGTGATTCGCATCATGTCTATCTCAGCGCGATTCCTCCAGTCACAATTGGCGCCAATGTTGCGGTAGCCGAACTTGTTTTCATGAGTGCATGCCGCCCCCAAAGCCCATGCCTGTGTAGCTTTCATCGCCCCAAAGACCCCAGTCGAGGAACTTGTCCATGTCGAAGTTTGGATCGCTCATGAAGCCGAATCTGCCCATGTCGTTTCCGTGGCTGTTACCACCCATATCCAGGCCACCTAGCATGACGTTCATGCCAAACGCTCCCCTTCCCGGGTCTGCAGTCGCATAACCCTCTCTGGACCCATCACCTGAGCTTTGTAGAGTGTCCGGCGTAGGAAGAGCCGAAGCGTTTGATGCAGATGTTGCGCTCTTAGTACTGATTTTGCGAACATACCAGGCTCTGGTAGGTTCCATGATCATTCGCATTGCGAACCAAAAGTCCACAGGAGAGCCATCGATTTTGTTGTAGGTAGTAAGACCCTGCATTCGATAGCAAAGCGAATCCAGATAGAGGTCTAGACGTGCGCGGTCGTGAGCCATCTTCACATCCCATTGCGCCTCAGCAAGTGAGTCATTCGGCATACAGAGACGCGCAAGAGTGATGATGACGCCGGGAAGTCGCATCCACTCGACGAACGAGATCAAATGATACTCGGACACTGGAAGGGCAATCACTTTGTCAAGATAGCGCTTGCAGGCATCAAGTGTAGCGAGCAAGGCATTCAAACGCGTGGAGTCAGCCGTGACGGGTAGCATTGAAGTGTTGAACGGGCGGAGCGCAATGCTGTGGAGCTGCATGTCCGTGAATGAAGAGGAGAGATCGAGTACTAGAGTGGTAGTCAGTATAATAAAACTACAGTAAAGCCAGAGTATAGAAGTACCACGATGGAACTCTTCATCACAAATTTCAATCCTTTTTTGATCAAGCTGTGATTCTGTAAAGCGATAATTCATCATGATTCGAGGATCGTTGAGTGGCAGGTCGATCGTGTCCTCGGTGAAGAAAGAGTCGTGTATCTGGTCATCAAAGCGCCGGAGCGAGATCATTTGTCCGATAATAGCGTCCGAGCCGTATTCCGGAGCTTCGTGCAAATCCCGGCTGCAGTCTGACATGTAATCGGTATATCTTAGTAAATTCGGCTTTTGCAGTCCACCAGCAACCCTGACTTTTCAGCATGATATCGAATTAGGACAAAGGATTAAAACTTACATTGAAGATAGGTAGTAACAACCAAGGAATGTTCGCTGCCGCTCTCGCTGTTCCTCTGGCGCTATTGTTGGGGGAGAAGGCCAATTGGGAATATCGATCGGCGAGCGTTTACGTCTCTGGTGAAGCCCCATATCAAGCGCCATGCCTACAGCAAGCTGTTGTAGAGTATACAGCTGCTGTGTCTTGTGGCTAAACACGAAATGGTATCTTGACAAATACACGAGGATACTCTGTAAGAGCGACAATGTTTTGCGTGGACGGATTATGGTTCGATGCGCTAGCTCCGTTCGATAGATCTCGTCGAGTGAAAGCTGCTGCCGATGATCCTTCCAAGAAGCTACTGTGATCATAGCCAGGAAAAGCATTGGCTTTGTGGCGTTCAGATCACGAGCTGATACGTTTGAAGCTAGCGGAATGAACGGGAACGAAGCGCACATAGTTCGATATACTTCCAGAAGAACATCGGCCTCCCCACTAGCAACAAGACTCTGGAGTTTTCCATTCTCGATGCTGGGCTCAGTCCTATGAGAGCCATCGGATGTACCATTTGGTGGGCCGTCAGGTCCGTTATTTTCATCAAAATTGTGAATATCGCGTAGCTTCTCGAGGAGCTGTTGGTTAGGCTCTGCGTCATTCTGAGTGGTTTCGGAAGCTTGGTCTGTGTTTGATGACCGCATCTCGAAAGACGCTGGGAATGGGACCCAACTCCCAGGCGCCGCGGGACGCTCTTTGCTCGGCGCAACATGTGCCGTACCCTCGATTGTACCATAAGTGTTTCCTGACCCTGGCGATAGGTTACTTTGAGCCGCATCGGGGACTACCAGGCCAGCAACAAGGCCATCAATCTTCTGTTCGATTTGCGATATGCGTCTACACCTATTCAACTGTGTGGTTTACTAAGAATCGGGTGTAGCTTACGAGGGTCCGCGAACTCGCCTCGGACGCCGTGGAGCTTCGGCCCAAACACAGTCGCGTTTAGAAGTAAAGCATCTAATGAGACATTATTCCTCCGTCGTGCAAACGCGTGATCGCAGTTGGTACCTTTGACAGGTGCCGGTCCGCTCGCTTGTCAAACAACGCGTCTTGAGGCTTCGGCAGCGTTGGCAGGCCTGCGACACACGAGGGTTAGTAGCTTTGTCGGCCACGGGACGTTCAATCTCCTCCATCCCGTCGGCGCAAAACGGAAGAAGAATTAGGTAGGAGGCGATTGCGTGCGTGAGTGGTGAGCCGGAGACGTCGGGACGGAATGCCAGCCTCATCATCCGATCCGTTAGCGTGACGCTAATCTGTAACTAATCTTGGCCCAGATGTCGTGAACACGAACGTCGGTCATCCGTCCTCACCCTGTCACTTCATCACTAGGTGGCCTCGAGGCTTCTCGTCTGCCAAGTACGTCTTATATGTATAATTTCATTACGATGATAGTGTCCGGCTACCGCGCGCATTACTACTATATGCACTCAACCCTCAAACTTCAGCTTTGACGCCAGCCGCCACCCATACCACAGCGTCGCTCCAATAGTAATCAGGTTCACATGCATAGACATTGCATGATTCCACGAGAAGGACTGCTTCAACTTCTTCGTCTCATCGCTAACGAAACCCTCAATCATACTCTTCGCATCAATCTCCACTGCACGTCGTCAACATGGTCCCGCTGAATTCCGCAATCGAAGTTGACGGAGTCGACCTACCTTGATACTTCTTGATCATCATGATACGACTAGTCTTTGGCCCAAAGTACATAACATTCCATATCGCAGTGACCCCAGCTACAACAAAGGGAATCCAGTCACCCTTTTCCTTGACCAGTGAGACTGGTCCGTAGGTTGGAAACGTGGCGGCGGTTAGGAGAACAAGTAGTGTTTGGCTGCGAAAATAAATGGGGAACACGCGCTTTTGTAATGTTGTGAACGCGTCGTAAGGAAGTGCTTGGTGTGCGATTTTGACCATAACAAAGGATTGGTAGAGTTGGGTGCCCAGGAGGGTGGAATAGGCGAGCAGGTGGAGGGGCGTCAGAACAGTTTTGAGGAGAGCCATGATTGTTGAACGATATAAGGTCGTGGGGATAAGCTTGATGCTCCGTCGATGTACTGATGTTCAAAGTAAAAGAATACTTCGCGTTTCTTTTGGCTTTTGCTGCTGCCTAGCGACGGAGTTTCAAGTCGGAGCCGGGTCGCTACTTAGCTTCCGTTCCGACCGGCAGTGGTACCTACGATTAGATCCGATCGCCGTTCAATTGTACTAGAAAATCATCGGTTAGGTCGACAGCCAGACTGAACCCGTGTATCATGCGGGGTCAGATTACCACAAATTCTATAACGAAGATGCTTACATAGCCCACATACCAGTCGCCATGAGTGCTGACGAGACATACCACTGCACTTTCGAGGTTCCCCTCAAGGAGCCCAGTAGATACATTGAGTACGCTTTAGGACTCAAGACTGGAGTTTTGCGCGAGAAGTAATTCGGAGTAATTCATAGCCCATGGATAACTGTCTTGACAATTGATTTCATTCATGGCTTACTTATCATCATCACTGAACAGTCTTCCCTAGATTCAACCCTCAAGCAACCACCTCACCCCTCTAACAGTATCTCTCACAAAACTCTTACTAGCCTCCAGCTCGGGCCAATTAGTCCAAAACATATGCCCAAATCCCGCATACAGCTCAAACCTAGTCAGCACCCCACTCTCCCTCAACACCCGATCATAAAGCACCGCCTCATCCCTCAACGGATCCAACCCTCCCACCTGAAAAAACGTCCTCGCGACCCCGCGATGCCCTTCCTTATGATTGAACGGGTCCCAAAGCGGTGACTGAGGATCCGGAGCATAAAGCTGCATAATACCCGAAGGGTCGAGTTTTCCGAGCACGGGGTCGGATACACTGGTTGTGCGGGAATTGTAGAGGTGCGAGAAGCGTTTCGGTACGGCGTCGTGCGGGAGAAGCGCGGGCACGCAGAGGTATTGGCCTGTTACTGGGGGTTGGAAGTTTGTGTCGCGGGAGTGGAGGGCTATGACGGCGGCGATGTTGCCGCCGGCCGAGGCACCGCCTACGATGAGGCCACGGGAAGGAGTCGCGGCGATGGTGGTGGAGTTTTTGGTGGCCCAGATGAGGGCATCCCAGCAGTCGTTTACGCCAGTCGGGAATTTGAACTCGGGGGCAAGGCTGGCACTCGTTAGCACTGAACTTCGTTGTATATAGGCGGGTAAAACGCACCGATATTCCACGTTCACGCAAACACATCCAAGATCACGCGCAAAGATTCTACAATTCAACTCCTCGTCGGTAAGATCACCCATACACCACGCACCCTCATGAAACATCAACACGAGCGGACTTCCACCTTCCGGAGGGCCCTTTGCAGGTTGGTACACTTTGATTTGGATCGTAGAACCATCACGTGTCGGGATTTCGTGCGTGGACTCTGTGACGAGGTCTGGGATGGGTCCTGGAATGGGGTAAAGATGACGTAGATTTTGGAGATGCTCCGCGCGCTTGGAGCGGCTGGTGAAGAAGTCTGGATCTTCGATGTTCAAGGGGCGGGCTTCGAAGGCCTAGTAAACATTAGAGGATGTTTCAGACTTGGATTTGGGGAGATGGTTGCACATGTGGGGCGTGGGGAGGCCGGTGATGAAAATCGATCCATATGCTGGAACGATATAAATCGTTAAGAAGAAGAGTCACCTTTCTACACTCCGGAGCCACGTCTCCCGACTTCAATATCTCTTCCTGAGTCAAGTGTGCCATGATGAAGCTCGAGATCACGTCGACCACTCTTCGCAAGAGAACGCTGTCCCGCTGCTCGACTCCGTACTCGAAAGTACTAATCAAGATCTAAACGACGAAAAATTGCAGATAGCGCCCGACTGTTACAGAGAGATAGCACGCTCACGACAGATTTATGAGAAGGAAGAAAGAACATACGCCGTACCACGCCGCACGCGAGATGATATCGCAAATGGAGGAAGGTGGGGAAGCCGCACCCGGCTAAACTTGCCCATTCCAGTGACCACCACACCCAGCCCCCATACAGCCTCCAATAACTCACCACATTCGTCCACAACCCTCTAAGCTCTTTCTTCCCCTCCAGAATTCAAAATGCCGCCTTCCGAACTCAAGCCCTCTCTCCTCAACACAATTGTTCTCGTCACCGGCTCAACCGGCGGCATTGGTACCGCTATCTGCCGCCGTCTCGCTGCGCAAGGATGCTCCATTGGTCTACACTACAATACAGACAAGGACGCTGCATTGGCCCTACAAGACGAGCTTACCAAGTCCTACGGAGAAGCGTTTGGCACCGAGTTCGCGTGCTATCCCGCAGATATGGGGGATTATGATGAAGTATGTTCTCCATCCTTCAGAGTTTGCTGAGCAGAGCAATCGAGAAAGGGTTAGAGAGACATGAAAATTTGAGAGTAATGTTGGTAATGACAGTCACCAGGTCCGCCAACTCCACAAAAACATGCTCACCCACCTTGGTCCGCCAAGCATACTCATTAACAACGCTGGCACCACCTCCTCCATAACCGGCCCTGCCAGCATATCCGATGTTCCCATCGAAACCTTTGAATCGAACTGGCGCACGAACTGCGGTTCCGCCTACCTTCTAACGCAACTCTGCATTCCTGACATGGAAGCTTCGAACTGGGGCCGCATCATCTTCATCTCTAGCGTAGCTGGTAAGTGAACCTGGGTCATTAGCTATGTCGTGCTCCAAACCAGCGCTGCTCTTGGTCACAGACACCAGGCACTAAAACGCTTCGATAATCTTTACTGACTCCACAACCCGATTTCAGGGATAACAGGCGGCATCATAGGCCCCCACTACGCCAGCTCCAAGTCCGCGCTCCACGGCCTAATCCACTGGCTCGCAAACGCATATTCTAAGAAAGGCATAACCGTCAACGGAATTGCGCCAGCGTTGATAGCCGAGACGAAGATGTTGCCAGGATCCCCAGATGAGCTTGCAAAGAGTGTGTATTTCGATTTGACTCGAGACTGAGGATTGAGTGCATGCTAATGTGAGTAGAAATCCCTCTTGGAAGGCTCGGTACACCTGATGAGGTCGCGGGGACGGTTTCCTGGATGATTGAGACCGCGTATGTGACTAATAAGGTCATTGCGATTGATGGAGGAATGGTGCCGCAGCATTGAGTGAGGTTTTCGGGGAGATAATAGAGGTGTTATGGTGAGTGCAACGACTTGCCAGGAGTCGCTACAAGTGCAGTGCGGACGTCCTTGGAAGTGGGTAGGACTGGTCCATGTGTATTAAAAAGTGTATTTTTGCCTGATGCTGCAGCAGCCTATGTACAACACGCGTATCCTATAGCAACGTAGCGCATGTTGATACGACCTTGGGATATACCTCCAATCCCACCAAGCCCTCTCCTGTCTCAACCCACAGCTTTCCGTGTTCATGTTTTACGACATCAACCCCTAGAAGCAGAAGACTTGGTCCTCGAGCTTGCTAACAGGCCTGGCCTTGGTGTATCCAAGCGACTCGGTCGCCTTCTTCATCGCAGAAACCATAGGCGGGGGGCCGCAGACGAGGATCTTGACGTCGGCAGCGGGCGCCGGGAGCTTCTCCTTGATCATATCTGCGCTGACGAAACCAACACCGCCGCTCCACTTCTCAGGCGGGTTGTTGAGCACGTAGTGCACCCTGAACTTGGGGTCCTTGGCGGCAAGACCATCCAGATCTTCCTTCAGCAGGATATCCTCGGGGTTCACGTTCGCAAAGATGAGATCAATCTCTGTACGGTCGCCCTCTGCGCGTCCACGGATGACGGCCTTGACGACCTGCAGCATGGGCGTGATACCCGTGCCTCCTGCAATCATGCCGAAATGTCTGACCATGTTGGGCTTGTATACCATGGCACCCTTGGGGCCCTTGACCTTCATGCGCTGACCGACCATGAGCGAGGCGACGTGCTTGGAGATGTTGCCGGTGGGGTACGACTTGATGAGCAGGTCGAAGTAGCCCGATTCTTCATCCGAGGAGATGGGCGTGTAGGAGCGGACGACTTCTTTGGGCTGGCCGGGAATGGTGGCGGCGAGGGAGATGTGCTGGCCGATGGGCAGGCCCAGCTTATCGGTCGGGCGGGGGAGCTTGAAGCGGTAGCTGATGGTCTCGTTAGCATGGAGGTCTGGCTGAAGGGAGAGAGGGCATACATAGCCGTGTTATGGGAGAGAATCGTCTTCTCCTTGAGCTCGAAGTCCTGGAACTCGTTGGGCTTGAGCACCTTGCGGGGAGCTGTTGCGCGTTAGACGTGCAGACATGGTCAGCGTGGGTGCATTTCTCACCGTTGCTGTAAATCTTCCAGCCGCCCAGCACCGCGGCCATGACGATGGCATACGGCACCCAGTCCGACTTCATGATGGTGGTGCCCACTATGAGCAGCGCCGAAGGGATGTAGACGCCCTGCACATACTGCGTCCTGAATATGCCTTCGCTCGACATGTTGGGCCGTGTGTATTGCAGCTGTGATGGAGGGATTCGGGTATCGAGGAGGTGTGAGGAGGAGTCAATGCGGTCCCCGTGGTCGAAATATGCAGCAGCACAGTGCGGAACGGCGTGTACGGCGTATTGTGGGTCGTGGGGTAGTCGCGAGCTGCTTCGGCGATTGATTGTTTGCGCTTGCGCTTGCGAAAAAGTTCCTACCCAGATCGAACTACCACGCGCGCCGAGACTTGTGATTGGCTGGCGAACCGACTTGACAGGGTTCGTTTCGTCAGTGTTGGGATGGCAATGAGTTCGGCACTCTCAAATGTCGAAACCGACGAAGCTGAGAAGCTCCGCTACCTTTATCGAATTTACTCACTCTGCTGTACAGCTTTTCTGGGCCTACATCGGAGTCTTCGTCCACATCACGACTGACGCATGACTGCGACGTTGCCGCGTCGTGGACTAAGTTATCGCATTGGGAAAAGGAATCCTGGATAAGATCTGGCGGGCGTCTTCCGCTGCATGTCGACTTCTTTCTCCGCAAACCATATCTCCCAGCTCTCGCAACGCCGCTGGTCACGAGCACAAATTGTATTCACAAGAGGAACATCTTGGAAAGGAACTGTCATTTGGCTAATCAAAGTTCCACATTCCACTCTGGGTTGCTGTCTCGGACGCTCAGTTCCGTTCGCTGCCTCAACACGTTGCATCAGCTAGCGCAACCCACTCCTCTCCAACACACACTCTCAAGCTTCATCACCACCCTCGAACTTCGCCTCATAAACCCCAAACCGATTCCCCTCCAAGTCTACAAAGTTAGCAAACCACCCGTTATCCCCCTCCGCCATCTTATCCAAAACTTTCTTCCCCCCAAGCTTCACAATCTCTTTCTCTATCTAGGCAATGCATGTCAGCAAAAGCACATGCTTCACAGGTATAGGAGCGGGCTCACCTCGTCGATGGACTTGACAAAGTGGTACACAGTGTACCCCGCGCCCATCGACTGCTCGCCGCACGTTCCGCCCTGGGGCAACTTTACAATGCCGCCGGATAGTCCTCCAACGCGTCAAGTCAGACTTCCCTTCTATTCATACCATGCGCGCGGTAGATTCAACGCTCACCAGAGGGCTGCTCAAAGGTGAAATGCACAACGGGCGCGCCCGCCGTTTCATTAGCCTTCTCCACGAATTTCCACGCGGGGAATAGCGCGGCGTAGAAGTCCTGTCTTGACATCAGCACGTCGCTCGATAAGAGTCTTAGTGAGCTTCCCTTGAGCTTCTCCGGATCCGTGGAGCAGATTTCGATCCAGCACGGTGCCCCTTGAGGAGGGACTGGCGGCTTTTGATTGGTGCTGGAGGCTTCGGTGGCCATTATGGAGAGGGACTTGGGTGGGGAAAGTATCAAGGGAAAGCAAAAGACGGCTTCTCGGCCCAATGGTATTGATTTGGGACTTTGGTCACGAGTCTGCTCTCCAACACACAATGAAGAGGCCCAAAGTCGCTTTGTGTCCGGCTTTATACTTCGAGCAAACCGCAACGCAAATGCCAATGCTAGCACCGCCAAACTCCTCACACCTCCGTTCACTAATCCAATCCCACAAATTACACCTACCTTTCACCACAACTCTCGTATCTAAAGCAAATCGACCCAATCAACGTTCGTGGCGCTCGCGTATGAACGCGGCCAACCTCGCCCAGCCCAGCTGAACGCGAGAACACGAAAGCGGCACGCAGTCGGCTGATATCATGACTCATGCGTGTGTGGCACCACAAAGACTTGCGCCAACTTAGCACATGTGAAAAGAGGGGGCTAAGAGAGATACCCAATGACTGGCAATGACCGAGGCGGATATGAGCGGTGAAGACTTACAGAATCACCGAATGACGACCTAGCCAGAAAACGAACGCACAATACCATCTTTTCGAATACAGAACAATACCTCCATTCCATCCAATCTAATCTAGTCATCAAAAGGACTGCATACACGTACCGACGCTGACAGACACACTTCCCTCCTTCTCCTAATTCCCCTCCCTCTCTCCGAAAACCCCCTCCCTCTCCCTCTCCAGCCTCTCCGCCAAAGCCCTCATCCTCACAACTTGCGCATCATTCCCCACTCCCAACTCCTCCATCTCCCTCTTCAAGTTCCCAAGTGCCACAATAACCTGCGGATCCGCATCCTCCACCAGCCGTTCTAGCACTGTGCTCGCAAGACGCTCGTTAGCATCGAATTCAGCCTGCGCTTTAGCATCCGCTTCGTCGACGGGTTCAACGCCTTGATTGGCGTCGATTCGTTCGAAGCCATCGTCTTCGTCTTGTTCTTCGTTGTGTTGCTTGGAGCTTGACGGGTTATCTTCAGCTTCCGGGTTGCTCATTTGCGCCGTCTCGATAGACTTCTGGGAAAGCGGGGAGGATTCCGTCGAAGGGGGGTTCGAATCGGGTTGGGACATTCTTTTGGCTTGGACGGTAAAGGGTTGGATTGATCTGAGGTTCGTAACGAAGGGGCTCGGCTTGTCTGTAGACTGATGCTCTATCCTCCGTCGCTCCCCCAGTTATATACATATTCTCACGGTCGTTATGTTTGCTACGGAGCTTGACTGACCTCGTCACAAACTTGCTTGTAGACATCATGAGCAATCTACATCGGCAGCAAGTCGTGCTTTTCGCACCAACACTCGTGCTCCCACGCTCGTGCCGGCCCGCCAACACAACGACACTTCACCACGATAACACATCATCAGACCTTCAGAACCGAAATGTTCGGCTTCAGCCTCGTCCACAATTCTGATCCAACTTTCGTTCCACCATCACACGAGGGACCACTACTTGTGGACATTGTGGACACCGTGCCCTAAGCAATCACAAGCACAAACTTCCACATCACAAAACAGTAAAGCGCGCTCATCGATATCATATCATCTGCAAGCATAATCATTCCGTCGATCTATCATACAATTACCCGTTTCACGCAGTCGCAATTCCAGCCACAATTCACATCCTTTCACAACCCCGTCCATCATCGGCTAGCTCTCTTCAATTCTCCACTTTAATCCCAATATCCAAATACGGGAAGCTCGGCCGATGACAGACAATAGAGTGATCCATCCCCCACCGCGCAGCCGACTTGAAAGCATACCAATGCAATAGGGGCCATCCAACTCAATATGCCAAAGATGAGGAAGAGGATACGCTCCTCTCGTGCGCCAACTACCCAAACGGCAGTAACCCCCTCGTGTATACCAAACGCACGCAGCATGCAAGCGCAAAACAGAACATAGCACACGAAAACGAATAACGCCCCCAATGCCAATGCAATTGTCAAAAAAAAACCGCTCGCACCAGTGCTCCCGCTCACATGCTCCAGAAATGCACATGCGCGTTCAAGAAAGGGTATAGTGGGGTAGTCGTTGGGATAGGTGATAGATCCCAAAAAGGGACTTGTACGTGGATTCGCGTTCCTTTCGTTCGTACAGGTGGTATTGATGCGGATGCCGGATATCGTAGAATGAATCGCGAAGGTACGCCAGTTAACGTGAAGAGAATGCGTGTCAGGCCGAGCCTAATCTGCCCGAGAGGCAATAGGACGGTTGATTCTCAACAATGATACATCAACCGTCATCCTCACTGCTCCATGCGTCATCCTCATCCCAGCTCTCCATCACCTGTTTGATGACTGGTTGCGCTTTTGGATCCAGATTCAACGCGATCGTAAAGTGCCGTATAGCATCGGTCCGGTTCCGCATCTTCTTGTACGCCCGACCGAGGGTGAAGTGGACATTGGCATCTTCAGGCATGGCATCCTTGAGATACAAGAGTTCTTGTAATGCCTCGTCGGGGGAATCGAGCTTGAGAAGGATGGTAGCCCTGCGGAAACGGGCGAGCGTTGATCGCGGATCCAGCCGTATCGCAGCTTCGAACTGCATCAACGCCTGCTCCGTCTTCTTCATGCGTTCCAGAACCTAGTCAAGATCAGCCGTCGTTGTTGTTAGATAGACTCGAAAAAGACTTACAGATCCAATCCGGACTGCTAACAGAGGATTGGTCGGATTGAACTGGAAAGCTGCCCGGTAATGCTGTTCGGCGACTTCGTGCTTGCCCAGCTTCTCATACACACATCCCAGACCATACCAGCCGTTGTAGTGCGTGTTGTCAGCACTGACTGCACAGCGATAGGCTAATGTTGCCTTATCATACTCTTCGTTCTGAATGTGTTCGTGACCTTGAAGTGTGAACGCATAGGCGAATTTCGGATCAAGCTGCGTGGCTCGGGTAAAACATTTAATCGCCTGATCATGCTCGCGTTGGAGAGAAAATGCATTACCGAGTGCACACCACGCTTGTGGCGACAACCGATCTTGATCGACAAGCGTATGTGCAAGATATGCCAGTTCCGTCTCCTTCTTCAGCTGCCATAAGGTGTTGGAGTATACCTCCATGTCCTCCATATACGAAGGCGCCAATTCTCGAATGCGCTGGAACAGCTTCTCGGCTTCCACATATTTGGAACGCTCGTATTGGGCCTTACCGATCTGAGCAAGCACCCACGGGGTCTCGCGCTGCTGGTCTGGTATCGAGTGAAATGCCTTCAAGGCTTCGACGCACTCGAATCGACTAAGATGCAAATATCCAGAGCCAACCCGGCGTAGAAGTTCTAGAATCCAGTTGAGCACTTCTGGTTCCCGGGGCCGGTCGATAGTGATGTTCATCTTGGGCGGCGGTGGCGGCAAGGACACGGAAGCAACACTCGGTGGTCTTGACTCTGGTTTCAAAGAGTCAGATATTTCCACCGGCTTACGATTACCGCTAACGACTCTGCCGACTGTCGACGTCGAGCTCGGCTTGCCTTTTGTACCGGTCGCTTTCGCCTTTCTCAATTCACGTCGCTCCTTGGTTTCTTCTCTGCTTGGTGCGGCAGCGAGACGGCTACTTGACGGCCGGATCTGGCTTATCGAATTGAACAATCTCGCACTTCGTCGCGGGGGCGCTGCGGAGGGGTCCATGGCCTGCGTACTGGTCTGTTGCGTATGTTGCGTGGAGTGCCCTGAAACAGTCCTCTTATGACCGTTCTGCCAGTGTCCAACCGGCTGTGGAATCTCAGTTCGCTCCGTCGTTTCTGAAGTGGTTTTTATTCGCGATCTTGATGTGATCGGTCGCATCCTTGGCGGCTCCTCGTGGCCGCTTACGGGCGGCATCCGGGGTTTTCGACTTGGTGCGTGGGTAATGTCCGTGGGATGGTCGTTCGTCACCGGGCCCCCAACATCGCCCATCATGATATCGTCGTCTGGTACGTTCTGGCTGTTGGAGGTAGGCGTCTCGGCACTGGGGTATGATGTGCCCATGCCTTGCTGAAATACAGCTTGGATACTCCCGTTGAGCTTTGAGAGCAGATTGGAACCTCCTAGGTTCATTGTTGATTCGGCGCCCGGTCGAGTCGTGTTGAAAGGGTCGATATCAGGAGTCGAGACGAATGGTTGTTTCGTCTCAAATGGGTCCTGCATGGTGGATGAGGTGGGGCCATGTCCGTTAGGCGCGGCCTGGGTTATGGTTGCTAATATCTCTGGAGTGATCTTGAAGACCATGGGAGGGCGTACGACAGCCCGCATGTCGCATAGTGCAGTAAAAGCATCCCACATGAAGGGGTTGAGCGAGAGCGACTCGACGTAGAGGTTCAAGGCTTTCTTGCTATCACCATGGCCGCTATACAGCTTGCCGAGCAGACAAAATGCGGCGGCGGCATCTGGCACGTGTCGTCGCGAAGTGTCCGAGTGTTTGTCTATTAGGAGCATGTCAATACAGATCCCGCTGCCCCGCCATGATGTGCTTACTCCAGTGACTACGGCTTGTCCAAAGCCCGCGCGTCTTCTCCAAGGCCTGGATACCAGCTTCAAACAACTCCAAATCCAAACACGCCTGTGCAAACACGTATGCGCATCCCAAGTGTGGCGGCTGGTGGCCTCTCGGTTTCGCGTAGTCGAACGCGGCCTTGTATCGTCCCAAGCGGAGGTTGCAGAGGGCCAGCAGGTGAGTGGCGTCGCCGTTGCGGGGCTCGAGAGCGTGGAGGCGGCTTGCAAAGAAGAGGGCATTTTCAAGAAAGCCGTTGTCGAGGTGGTAGTGCACGAGGTGCCGCAGCTGGGCGTTGACGCCCGCGGGCGGCGGCGACATGGCGGCGGGGAGCGCGTTGTCGCGATGCCCCATGTCTGGTCGAGGACGGAGAGAATAATGTGGCTACGGAGGTGGGGGCTGCATGGACGCGTCGGGACGAAAGGGCTCGAGGTGTTGTGTGTGCGGTGGGTGCGGTGTCTTTGTCTCTGTTGTTGCTAGGTGACGCCGTGCTCGACAAAGTTAATTGGCAAACGGCGGGCGCGCAACACGTGTTTGTTTGTTTTTAGCACGTCATTTCCGGGGAGCAACGTGCGCGTTAGGCCGCGGTGAGTTCGGGCGGCGAGGAGGGTGAAAGGTGGGTTGTCGAAGGTGAAGGCGACGATGAAGACGTCGGCGTGCTCGAGCCTTCGATGTTGTTGTGAGCGCAGGTGGCAGGGGCCATGGGTGCTCGCTTGCCGCCGCTCCAGCCACCGACTGACGCCTTGGCATGCAGCCCATCTTTGTCCACCATCAACTAGGCCGGCCACTGCACGAATCTCTCCTTACACAGAACCTCACACGAAGCGCGTGCAATATCTCAATCTACGCCCTACTCATTTCATCCATTGCACCCACCCATCCACCATGGCGCAAAAGGCCACCAAAGCCCTCGCAGCAGCAAACACAAAACGCCTCAACCAAACCCTCCTCCTCACACTCGTAACCCACGGCACCTACTGGCTCCTCCGCGCCTTAATATACCACCGTACCTTCACCAAGCGCTCGCTCCTCCTTTACCTCATCCTCGCGACCCCGCAACTCTTCCTAAACTTCGTATTCGAGAGACAATCGCGTCCCACTGTCCTGGTCGATGGCACCATCAAGCGCGCCGGCGAGGACCTTGATGCCAAGGGCCTGACGGAATACATGTGGGATATCACCTACTGGACGTACGGGAATCTCGTATTGGTGGGGCTTTTGGGGGATTGGGCGTGGAGCTTTTGGGCTGTGGTCCCGTTGTATGGGGCGTATGCGGCCTGGACAACGTATTCGGGAATGAGGGGGGGTTATACGGATGCGGCGGGCGTGCCGCAGCCTGGGGCGGCGACAAGTAAGAGGCAGGCGAAGATGGAGAAGAGGGGTGGGCAGAGGATGCAGTACCGGTGAGGGGCTAGCAGATGTGGAAGTGTCTTGTTGTATTCCCAAAAAAAAAAGTTCATGCTGTTCAAAGAACATACTGCGGCAGTGAGCTACACAGCCTATCTGTAGTGCCTAGGAGATTATCTTCCGTCCATAGATCTTCTTCTAGTCCAAGTGACCGTTATAGCCGTCCCCCAAGCGCTGCACAGTAGAACAGGGAATTCTCAAACCTGTAAATAAAAAAAGGGTATGGATACATGCTTTCATCCAAAGCTTTACGTCAAAAGCGACATCTAACGCTCCCATGCTACAGCAATATACAGTGATACATATCATACAAATCTGTCCACCTACGCCTCCACCTTCGTGGGAATCTTGATAATCCCCTTCTTGCGATCTTGGTGAGGCAACCCATACCTCCAACCTACACCCCTCGGATCTCTGCCATTGCGCCCAACAGCATCCACACTGACATCCCTGAACACGAAATCCCACCTCCGCTGCGGCACTGTCTTCAAACTCGCCAACTCTTCCCGCTTCTTCACTTCCTCGCGCTTTTTCTTCTCTGTGGTCTGGGCCTCTAGGCGCTCCTGCGCGCGCATCTGTCGTTCCGAAACCGAGTAGCCAGCTATATTATCTTTCTCGGCGGCGATGAGCTCGGGATGCGGGATTCGCGCGTCCGCAGGGAGGAGGTTATTATCGAAGGCTTTGCCGGCATCCACACGCGTGAAATGGCGTGATTCGGAGACGGGCACAAAGAGTTGTTGGCGTGTGGCGGGGTGGACGACGAGGTCGTTGATGGGCTCATGGGTTATAGCTCGCTTGCCCTGCTCTTTGACGTGTGGTGTTGTCGGGAGCATGTCGAGCAGAGCTTTCGAGTAAGGGACGGCGAGGATATTGCCCTGTAGGAATGATCAGATGTTGTACTTTTGGGTAAGGATATTATGGTAAGGGTTGTGTGTTGAGGATCAGAGAGTTTCTGGGTTGTAACCATGTAGGTGTCTTAAAGACTAATCGAATTGTATAATGTCTCATCATTTCATAGGGTAAGTTGCGAAGAAAGGAGAGGGAACATACCTTGGCTATCCACTCCTTCTCCATCTGCTTCAGCCGCACCACAGCTCCGATGCGCTCGTTGCTCACACCGAACGAGGTACTGGCTAGCTGCAGGGAGTGTCCGTCGCGGGTCACAAACTGGTATATCGCCTCTCGCAATTCCTCACTGAGCACAGGCTGACTTCGGAAGTATCTGTTGAGTGGGAATGGTCGCAGGTCCTCGAGCGTCTCTGGCGGTAGTCGGCCTTCTTCCGTGCCGTCCTTCTTCTGTGTCTTCTTCTCCTCCTTTTCTTGTAAGGCCACGGCCTCATCTAATTTGTCTGCCGACTCCTGGCCATCGGGTGTCGCTTTCAGTGTGTCTTCCACCTTCACCTCTGCGCCATCGACTGCTGCCGGTATCACGGGCTTCGGCTGTGCATCTGGTGCATCCTTCACGTTCTCGCCCGGCTGGAAGCCCGCACCCCCTCGGACGAGGTTACCAAACTTATCGTACGCTCCTAGATAATTGGTAGAGTGCGGCAGGGGCTCCTTTAATGCCCTGCCTGGTCCATTCATCCATTCGTAAAACTTCCGCCGTCTTTGTGTGATATGTCGACATGATGATTGCGAGAACTCGCGTGATATTCGTGCGGGCTGAGAGATAGACTGTGGTCGAATGGAAGAAGAGGAGACGGTCGGGGGAAGGTTGGAGGCACGTAACCGTGGAGGCATGATTGCACTGTGGAGGTTGCTACCGCATTGCCTAAAAAAGTAAACGAATAAAACGGTGGTTGTGATAGGAGTTGATGAAATGCTACGAGCTTCGCGAACACGACGAAGTTTCGGACAAGGTCAAGTGCGCTAAGCTATTTGGGAAGGCGCCACAGTAACGACACGTGACCGTTTCTCGACACACCACACCCAATGAAAGTGTGCTCGCCTTCTGGAACATCGTGACAGCTGCGTGTTCCTGCTTCCAAATGAAGTGCCGAGGAGGATCTGCACGTCGGTCTTCCGGAAACGGTGTCATCGCTGCACGTCGTCGTCACCACATCACATCTACAATGCCATCATGTGCGACGCGACGGTGCGCGAATTAGCCACTCCAAGTGCACCAAACCATCATTGCAGGTTGTGTACATCTACGTCGAAGAACTGACAGTGGTGCGACTTTTATTCGGTTCTCTACATGTCTGGGTAGCAGTCGTCACGCTGCTCAAGTGCAGAACAAACATCGACGCCTCCGCAAGAATGGAAATAAGTCGCATAAACATTAGCGTAAAGAACCCATCAAAATGCGAGCAAGACACGACAAGGATGCAGTAAGGACAGGATGTGGCCTAGCTCCGGATAAGACAAAAGCATAGAATAAGAAATCTAGCCCATGCCCATACCGTAAGAAAGAAGAACCCCAAAGGAAACATACGAAGTAGGTATCGAACAATGTAGCCGCCATGCAAAGAGACCCCAGTAGATATCTGTACCACCCAAATGTTGTCCAGCCATGCTCATCCGAGAACGATAGCGCCATACCATGTCTGCAAGGCCCATTGAACGAGGAACTCCGTCGCAATACACAGCCAAAGGGGCACCACCACAATGGCCGGATGGAGAGAAGAGAATTGAAAACACCCAAGAGCCCAAGCGCGGCCCCGTCCGGACCGATCAATGCAACCTGCTTTTCCGAGTTCCTGGCCAGAGCAGGAAGACCCTAGATGTGCAGGATGAAGAAGGAGAGGAAACCCAAGTCAGTATACTCCCGACGCCCGATCTCAACAGACCCTGAAGCAAATCAACGCACAAGGGGGAATCATCGCTGTATGCTGGTAACGGTGCCCGCAACCGACAGGCACAATAGCCATGAGGGAGTTCCACGCCGGTATCCATGCCCCTGCTCAAATGAGAAACCAACACAAACAAAACAACGCAACACCTCGCAATGACAGGAGTGACTGAACAGAACGCAACAAAAATATAGGAAAAATAAAGCCAGATGAGCGCGGATGCATGTGTTCAAGGTGTCGATCATCACTCGTGACAGCCGCAGCTAGAGTCGTGCGCTCAACGCATCATGTATGCGGAGGAGTAGCCTCCGCCCATTCCGCCGAAGCCGTTGCCAGGAACACTAGTAGTAATTCCTGCGGCCATGGGCCGAGTTTGCATGGGACTCATCATGTCGTTATGGCTCATACCGAAACCGCCATTAGAGTACATGCTGAAACCAGAGGACGAGCTTGCTTGGCTTGGGGTAGACAGCCCCGGGGGCGCGGAGAGTCCTGGCGGAGGCCCTGTGGCAGTCGAGAAGCCGGGAGGCGCGCCACCATTGCCTTGAAACCCTGGCAGAGGCGTGGAGGGAGTGGCGGATGAAGGACCCATGTTGGTCGATTGCCCGGTGCGCACGCCCAAAGGATTCTTGGAGAAGCTGAGTCGAATACCACCTTTGACACTGTTGTGCAGGGGATGTCCATACAACTCATTCAAAGCCTTGGTAGCAAACGAAACATCTTCGAATTCAACAAAACACATGGGTCCGTTCTGCTTGGTCCGGAAGCAAAGTCGCTTGTATCCACGCTGTTTGGAGAAAACGGCTTTGAGCTCGTCTTCAGAGGTATCAATGGGTAGATTCCCAACATACAAAGTGTTACAGGGCGGATTTTGATCCGCGGGGTTGACCGGAGGATAGGTAGGTCGGCTGAAGTGCTGCTGGTACTGCTGGTAGCTGGCGTTGGGCCCAAGGTTGCCCATGGCGGAATTGATGGAATGTGGAGACATGGTCGATAGCGCTGTAGCTGGCGACTGCATCGTGGCAGCCGATCGGGGCGATGCATAGCTCGTCATTGGTGGAGGGCTCATGCCGTTGACGCCATTTGTGTTGAGAGAGAGAGTGGCGAATCGGGAGACGGGGATGGAGGGATTGGTGGTCCTGCGTGGCATGGTAGACTGCGCGGACGGACCGCCTGTGCCGTACCCGATGGACTCATTGAGCAGGTTGTCGTCGTCGTCTGCCTCGTCGTTGATAACAGATTTGCCCAAGTTGCGATGCGTAAAGGACGTGTTGACGGGTGAGGTGGGCGAGAAGAGGTTCTGTACCGGGAATTCCCCGTTGCCAAGACCTGGGGTCCCGTTGGGTGGAGACATCTTCTCCATGCTCTGGAAGGTGCCGTTGTATCGCGATGACTGTCGCCCATTCGTCGCGGCACCGGCGATCCCAGATGCAGTGGAGACAGACCCCTGTCGGACGGAAACGCTGTCGACCGTGTTGCGCCTGGAGCCAATGGTGCCTGGCAAATTGTCCTGGAGCATCTCTACGATGAGCGTAGCGTCGTTGGAAGCGTTGCGCTTCCCATTGAGCAGGTTGCGCGCCTCTTTTGCGCCGTCCAAGGAGCCAAATTGCGCGACAGCGGATGCGAACCCTTTGTCCTCGGGGTACTTGGAGGCGGAAACCAGTTCGCAGTCAATGAGATCTTTGGCGAAGAGCAAGATGTTGCGCACGGCATCGCGATCGCTATTGCTCGGCAGCTTGCGCAAAAATATGGCGTGGATGCCCTTGGGCTCGGGGCTCGTTTCGGCCTCGCTGAAGGAGAGCAAGGACAAGCCGTTCTTTTCCATGATGCGACGCTCGCCGATGGGCGCGGGCATGGTGTACGTGTGCGACGCAGCGAAGACGTCGGCGGTCATGGTGTTCTGGGGCGAGAAGCGCTGCTTCGGCGGCGAGGACGAGGTGGAGCTGCTCAGAGAGCCGTGAAGAAACGGGCTGTTGGACAGGTTGGACGGACTGGTGCTGCTCGGGCTCGGCCCACCGGCCATTCTTTCCTTTGTTTGGGCGTTATCGCAAGTGGCCGTCCTGGAGACAAAGGGGCGCGGTCGTGGTGGTGGTCGAGGCGTGCGGGCGACAATAGCGACAGGGACGGAACAACGGGCTCGATGCAGTGGGCGCCGGACCGAGTGTGCGAAGTGTGCTGTCGACGCGGTCGCAGACACGGAGCGAGGGGGTCAAACGGCTTCGAAACGTCGTTATGCCTGGCGCAGTAGGCGGGCGGGCGCAATTCGACGCGCAGGCGAGGGCCAAAAAGAAACGCGGACTCGAGGCGGGTTGCGATGCTGCACGTGGCCGCTGCAGAGGCGACGACGGGTGACTGCGCGGGAGCGATGCGCGAGAAAGCGAGTCGGTGGAAGTGTGCTGGGGCCTGGGGAGGTACAGAGACTCGGGCAGCGGCGAGCGATAGGGAGACGGAAGATGTGTGCTAGGCGGGCGCTAGCTGGCCGGGCTGTTAATCAACGCGCATGCAGCGAAGAGGCGCTGCGATTGGGAATAATGCGAGAGGGAAAGGCCAATGGCGGGCGGCGGCAGTGGGGATTTTTTGGCGGGATTCTGGCGGCCTTTGGGGCCTTGCTGGACCCGGCTGGACTCGACGAGGGCGGGCGCGCTCGGATCACGTCGCTGGCCAATCAGCGCGGCGCCCACACAGCGCGGCGGGCAGGAGGGACGAGATAGAGGGCGAGGGTGCGGAGCAGCGCAGGGGACCGAGTGCGGTGGGATCGCGGCAGGGCAGACGAGGTTGGGCAGGTGGCGCGAGGGGCATCTGATGTCCGGTGTGT
>Ga0247733_1000175_pt1 | contig 76869 bp, 73 predicted proteins | sample UWRJL043104R2_FD_180932 | JGI IMG/M metagenome (GOLD analysis project Ga0247733, IMG submission 180932) | Plant litter microbial communities from Arlington Agricultural Research Station in Wisconsin, United States - UWRJ-L043-104R-2 | ecosystem: Environmental > Terrestrial > Plant litter >...
GACAGGGGGTGAAGACTTTGGTCGTGTTTGTGCTGGGATGAGTTGGGAGGAAGGGGGTTTGGGCACGCTCTTATATGTGTGTTGGAGAAAAAGAGCCGGCAAGATAGGCCTGCGACCTGAGCAACCGTGGTGAAGCGATGGTAGTTGGTGGTTTGGAACCGTGGGACGCAATGCCAACGAACCATCTTTCGTATCGTGAAGGTTTTGTACGCCGTTCCACAGTCGAAGTGAAAATGTAGCGTGCATAACGGATCGAGGGCTTGCGATAGGATGACTTGTGAGTACGGTATCTTGTAAAAGGAACATTTCTACGACGCTGTTGTAATTTTGTTGTTCTCCGACTCCGCAATCCGCGTCTTGTGAGTAGATTAGATTCAAGGTTCGGTAACCCCTTTCCGAGTTCTTTGGGCATCGATTTGCTCTCACCACACCAGCAAGTGTACGGTGTTCTTTAATTCATCAACTTGCCTCGTGATAGCGATACGTATTACGCCGTCGGTATATCGCGCTGCGATGTCTCTTTAGATCTGCCTGTGAAATCACCGACAGTGAACACAAGAACGTGTCAAGCCCCGCTAGGACAGTTTCACGATGTCTATTTTCATAATCCTAAGCTTTGGCGCCTGAAGATTGCATTCCATGGACACACTTCCCAAGATATTACACCTTGTTTCGGAACCCGCCAGGCGATTACTCAGCCCAACTGGTCTATTTCGCGTCACTGTTCCAAACGCCACCCCACGTGGGAGTATAGAAAACGAGGTATTAGAACACAGTTTCGCGTCACTTTGCAATTTCTACTTCTCCTTCGTTGGACAACCGATAGCGTGGTAGTACAAGAGCAGAAGTTCCAGTCATTCCGTCGTACCGCACGGATGCCGACCTTCGACTCTCTCAAAACATTCTGGGAAAGTTTGTCCGCAGAATGGACACCTTTTGCGCCCGATAACGACCCGTACTTACTTCCGCTTCATGACGATCGCCCCGACTGCCGTAGCGAGAGCATCTGCGAGGCGGAGCCGCTTTTTCGAAGTACGAGAGAGACACTTATATCATACCAACGAGTCAGTGGTTTGTCCAGCAATACCTCCTCTGTACCACCGGAAGAGGGGAGTACGCATCCCGCCGGTGAACATACGTGTGCAAGCCGATGGACAATAATTCCCTCCGTCATACGGTTTGCCTCATCAGCGCACACCCACCAAAGACGACTGTATCCTTTCGCCAGGCTGCCAGCGCAGCCTATAACGAGCGTAGTCACAGCTCAAGCAATGACTTTGAAACAACAGCGCTCCTCTTTACCACGTGCTTCAAAGAGCCAGCAATCACATTCATTGGACTCTGCCAACACGCCGCAGATCACATGCCAAACGCTTCCGAGTTTCCAACGCACACCTAGACACCTTTCGCGAAAGACCACCATACCCGCATCGACCCATTGTAATAATGCGTTGATTTACAGCGAAGCTCATGCAGCGTCGAACAGGATGCTGGATCGCAACACAACATCCGCTCGCACTATCGACCACCCCTACCAGCACAGGTATTCTGCCACCCATGCTCAGCATGACGACGATTTAGTCAACGTCTTCCATACCGACTCCGAAGCCGGCACATACTCTTTCCCCCCATGTTCATTGGACTCTCGCCAGCCTCTCCTCCAACACCTCCCCCCTCCGCAACAAACTCCCCCATCTTACGGTACACCGAGCCCCGACTCGTACAGTAGTGGCGATATGCCGGATCATTTTTATTCGCCGAGACGGATGCAGGAACGCCGAGCGAGGGAATGTGCGAGACTGTGGCGGGAGACTGGAGTTGAAGAATGGAATATTTGCTTGGGCATTTATTTGATGGGATGTATCGTTGTTATTGCGGTGGGGGCGGCGGTAGTGGGGATTTGGATTTTGTTGCATCAGTAGAGCTTTGGGTCAGGAAAGTGGGCATAGACGGAAGGGTCGATGTGCAGTATCACGTGGAAAGTAGAGCTGCGTATTTGTGGCATTTTTGCAGCGTATACATACTTCTCTAACAATGCCGCCACATCTAGTAAGTCAGCATGTTCAGGTCATTTGGTAATACTACATATCCAATAACGAATTCTCTAGTTCCCCAGGAACATTCGTACAACCATTCTGTCGCTTGGCATCTTCTTCAAGCCTAGCTCCTCAAGAATTGGATCTAAAGGCCCAGGACTACCGCTGCTGTAGCCCCAAACACCCGGAGTATGCGCTTTGAAATGTACCTCGACGTGTTTGATTTCAGCCTCCTGAAATCGCAGCCCTTTCCAACCGAAGAAAGAGATCTGTCCAATGTTGGTGCCCAAGTGCTTTTTCCAGGCTTTTACATGGTTTCTGAATAGCGAATCCATGGCATGCCACATTTCACTATAGTCAGCTAGAAGATGGTTGCATGCTACCGGTGAAGACCGACTCCAGAACTCGAATTCGAGCTGAGGGAATCGGAAGAGGTGTTGAAGCAACGGTACGATGTTCCTACTTGATACATCGTGCATGTCGATTTGTATATTTCCGGGAAGATCTTCCGTTTCGTGGACGAAGCTGGGACGTACGGGGTAGAAAGTTTGAACGTTCCGTCGCATCGTTATAATCGACCTTGACCGGATGGCGCATGTACTGGTGACGGAATTCGGCACGCATTTGGCGACATACGTGCATTAGGCTAAGGTACTCGGATCTGCAATCGCATCCTTCGGAGTCATTGTCGATTTTGACACCTCTTTTTGATCTTCTTGACCGGACGGCTTCCCCTACCCCGCAGAGTTCTGGATTATCGTTTGCTGGACAAGCCAAGGCATGCTCGTAGATTTGATTGCGTAATTCTGCGATCGTTAGTCAACTTCAATTGCAGAAGTCTTATTCTTTCTTACCTCCAGGAAGGCCCATGAGTCCAGAGTTGGTGGTTTGGTGCGAATCAGCTCGCATGCCAGCTGTCGTTGAAGCGCGAAAGTGAATCGCCACGGGGTCTATGAATTCTTCATCGCCATAGGTTGGTGACCTAAAATCGACAGACCCCATCTTGATGAGGTGTTTGCGACAGATTCTGCAGTATGCAGTGTTCTAGAATTGGTGATGTTGGTGTCGTCTGGAAGAAGGTCGAGCTGATGCCTTGTGCTGACTAACAGAAGGCGCAGTGCATCGCTCTCACAGCTGCATGCGGTGCCTCACCCGAAAATAGACTGCAAATTCCATGACCCACTGGAGAAGGTCTTGTCATATGCCTGTAAAGGTATCTAAGTGCCATTTTCGAGGACGTTTTGGTATGTGTAAAGTCATGTGCTGTCGCGCCGGCGTGCACTTGTCGCTTACGTTACCACTTCCGCACTCGCTGGTGTCGCTCAACTTGGAACAGCACAGCGATAGGCATCAGAAATCATTGAGCTGATATCCCTATTCATTTCAAGTACTAGTACTAAATGCCTATGCCTCTACAGCAATCTTCATGAGCTGCTCCTTCGCCGGGACCGGCGCTTGCACGAAAGGCTTCTCGCCCGCAGGGTCGTCCGCACCAGCCTCTTGCATGCCTCCTAGAATCATGGAGCCAGGTGCCAGGCGCTGCCACATCCACGGGTCGGTGAAAGCCTTGAACTTCTCGTCGTGCCACTGTCCGGCCGTGACGTAACGCCCCTCACTGTCGACGAACATGGTGTCGTCCTCGGCACGGAGGAAGTAGGCGATCGAGTAGCGGTGCTCTTCCGGGTCGAAGGGAACAACGCGGTGGATGCACGACTGCATCTTCATTCCGCTGGCGAAACGAAGCGAGTCGCCGACGTGGACGAAAGCGCAACCTGGCTTCGGGGCGACGAAGCCCATCTCGCGGGCACCGCATGTCCCTGGTGGGCGGATCTGAAGTCCCCACTGCTCACTGAAAAGAAGAGTCAGGGAGCTGATGTCGGTGTGCTTCTGGTGGCCGAGCTTGTTCTGGCCGGTCTCGTTCGCAGGCAGGTAGTGCATCATCGATAGCTGTTCAGGGTCAGCAAAGTTCTTCATTAACATGGTGAGCATCTTACCGTGGTGGTTGACGGGCGGTCGTTGCGGTGCGAGTTCTCGAATCGGGCGGCACCGGTGAGGTTCATTCCAGTGGAAAGAGCCGAGAGAATGACCTTGGTGATGGTGTTGCAGCTGCCGATGGTGTTCTCCAGGATCTGGAGATCGCCGCTGTTCTTGACCGGGCTCGGGACCTTGGGGCTGCCCCTCTGAATCTCATCGCGGGAGACCTTCAACATCTCGTACCCGTCCTTGGAACCTGCTCCGAAAGCGCCGGTGCGGCTGCCGACTGGCTCGTACCCAAGGTGGGATGAGATCAGCCCGAACTCGTTCTTGGCCTCGATTGGCGCCTCGAAGAAGCGGTGCATGAGTTTCTGAGTTTCATTCTGGTCGGCAAGCATCCTCTTGCCGTCAATGCTCTGGAGGTCGAGGTAGAAGTAGCCCTCCTCAAGACACACGTTAAGGACCTTCTCCACTTCGGCGGGATCCTGCGAGAGCAGCTGGCCATAGTCGATTGTCTGGACCGGCCAGACGGGGACTTGCTTGCCCTGCCACTCGACAGTCTGCGGCATATCGATTGAGGGAGCCATGACCTTGCTGTAGTCGTCCTGTTGTTCTTGGGCAACAATGGAAGAAAGCGTCTTCTGAAGTGTACAAGCTTCTTCTCGCAGAGATTCTGGCTTGACAACCTCGAAGCCTCCACGATATTGACTTTATATACCTACGTCCTTGGGTGCGCAACTATAGCTCCGCCCGGCTGCTCAACGTCCACAAATCACAGACTATCACAGTATAGTGATCTGCTCTATCTCACTTCCCCGCTCTCCAAGTTTCACGTGGGGGATTGCCACATTCTACCAAATTGGGGGGCCCACACCACTGTCGGCAATTCGACAGCTGGGAAGTGAGTGGGCAGCATGCACTATACATCTTGGCAATTTTGGTAATATTAACCGGTCACTCGTCGCTTTCGCGATATTGTTCGCGCAACCGAAACAGCCAAGCTCCCATCAAGTCACACGCTATTCAACTAGACCGTTCCCCACATCTTGGCCTGTTCTCTCCCTCATCTTGGTCGCCACAGATCACAATCAAGTTGGCACGGTTTGACCATTCTCCTCAAATTGCACGTTCTCATATCGATAGTACCAAGGACAACGCAACATCTACTCGAACTAAGGACGGACTAGTCGTCATAACAAACCAAGCACCTGACCTCGATACTCTGCCGAGATTCTGCGTCACGATGGACGGAGTCTTCGAAAGCCGAATGCAGCGATCTTCGCGCTACCGACGTGTTCGAATCAAAACATTTGATGAGAAGTACGTCGCTAGGCGTCATTCGATGCTTGTAGTACCATTGATGATCTGAGCTGTGGCGAACGACCCAGGACTCGCCATGGAAATCGTCTTCGACCATTACAGCTTCAACAAGGTCGGCGTCTGGAACCGACTTCGAATCGGCAACCGCAATGGGATCCTTCAAAATTGTCTTGATCGGCCGCCAGATGTTGATAATTTGATATCTCCTTTCCACCAACGCGTCCGCATCGTCCGGAAACTCCCATCTCAACCTCAACTCTGCTCCGTCGTACGATTGGTCTACGTGGGTTTTTGTGACTGGTCCGCGGTTGGCGAGATTTTTCAAGCCAAGGTGGTGCCATTGAGTCGGACCACGACGGACCTTGTGGTTGAAAATATGGACGCGTCCTGCCCCAGTAACGTCTTTTAAGAGTTGTTCACATTCCTTGTAGTAGGTCTCCCGGATTGCTTGCTCTTCGGTAAAATCTGTCTCGCGGCTTTCGTGGCGGACGTATTGAAAGCCATGGCTATCAAGCGAGTACAGGTCTTCGTCGCCGCTCACATCGGTAACCACGACATCGTGAGCAAGATGAGGTCGCTCGTTCGAGATTCTGCCTTTTCCGATGAATATTGGTGTTGGTTTGGAGCCATCGCCTGGATCGTTCCAGTAGTTCAGCGTCGTTGGTACGTGGTGTTTATAGATCTGGTGGCCGTTGATCCCCATTTTGCTTTCAAAATGCGAAGTATTAAGGTTCGAGTGTTTCGAGAAGGATGAATTGCTCCAACTGCCGGCTCGCCAACTGGGATAAAGTAACCCAGAAAGTCGCGGTACTTTGTGTTCCGGCTGAATTCGGCGCTAGCTGCAGAGGAACCTGCGACTTCACCCATTCATGAGGGACCTCGGCATTGACCACTGTGTCGGCTCGCTGTTGGCACCTCGCGTCATTGCGAGTACCCCAATGTTGCGGCGGGCTGAGAAAGGTGCACACGAAGAATGGAAGCAGACGGCTTCATCCTCGTTCCTCGCAACGAGGAGAGCCCGGCGATGGAAGGTCGAAATGGCTCTCACGACTACTTTCCAACTATTAACGATGCCATCGAGAGTTTCCGGACGCTCCTGGAACCACTGAATAAGTACATACACAACAACCCCGAGCTCGCCTTCGAAGAGTACAAGGCGCATGATGCTTTAACGAGTTTCATGCGCTCGCAGAAAGATTGGCGAGTCACTAGCTCGGCTTATGGAATTGCTACTGCCTGGATAGCCGTCTATGACAGCGGCAAGGCAGGACCCGTTGTGTCCTTCAACGCTGAGATGGGTACGGTCATTCCTCACGTGGACGAGCGAATACAGTTCATTGATATCGACCAGATGCACTCCCCAAATTGGGCCACGCGTGTGGCCACAACCTCATTGCAACCGCTTCACTGGCCGCCGCGCTCGCGACAGCCAGTGTTATCTCAAAGTACGATCTACCCGGCAAGGTCGTCCTCCTCGGAACGCCAGGGGAGGAAGGTTGGGGCGGCGGTAAGATCCGTCTGCTCGAAGCGGGCGCATATAAGGACGTCGACATATCCCTCATATCACACCCCGGCATCTTCAACAACAGCCCTCGCGTGCGGACAACCGCCTTTGTCCGTATACAGGTCGAATACTTTGGCCGCGCAGCGCACGCAGCGAATAGTCCCTGGCTCGGTATCAATGCTCTCGATGCCCTCATCATCGCTTACAATGCAGTATCCGTCCTGCGCCAACAGACTAAGCCCGGCGACGTAATCGGCATGAGCATCACTAACGGCGGCTCAGCGCCAAACATCATCCACGCCTATGCTGCTGGGGTCTTCGTGATTCGCGCCCCCACCGTTTCCCGCCTCAAAGAGCTCCAGCGAAAAGTAGGCGCCTGCCTCCAAGCGGGTGCCGAGGCCACAGGCGCCAGACTAGAATCTAAGACCATCCAAGGCTACGCTGACCACGTCCCCAATCGCGTTCTCGCAACCTCCTACACCAAGTACTGGAGCTGGATGCCCAATGTCCCTGATCCGCCTATCCCTCCCGCGGACCAATTTACATATGTCAAAGCAAGCACGGATCAGGGAAATCTTAGCTATGTGATGCCGAGTGTTAATGCAAGTTTTGCTATACCGCCGGGTGAGAAGAATGGACCGCCGCATACGCCGGATTTTGAAGTCGCGTCGGGGACAAGGGAGGCATTTGAGAGGGCGTTGAGGGTGGGAAAGGCGTTGGCGGGAACTGCGGTAGATGTACTCGGTACGCCTGGTTTGCTTGAAAAGGTTCAGGAGCAATGGAGGAGGGATATGAAGGATTTGAAGGACGGAAGGGGTGTGGACTGAGCATTCGGAACTCCACACATGCGGCTATCTCTGGTGTGGGCTTTAGAAGAAAGTACAAACAACTGATGATGCGCCACAAAAGAATTGAGCGTGATCTTGTACGGAAAGACTTGTGGTGGGCTCGGTGGCTCACCCGTACCCAGGAGCTTACGCTATCGCTGCTACGCGGTATGTCTCTTCTTTGACCTCTTGTCCAAATTTTGGCCTTTTTACGAATATTGAACATCTTATTCGCATCTTGTAGAGAGATCTCCCTAATAAACTGTATAGTATTCATATAGGTAGAACGAGCTAATGTCGTGGTGTCGAAATCGCGCTAGCGAGAGCGACCAGCTACAAGCAAAGCTCACTCACTCCAGACAGTCACAGCGCTCTCCCACGTTGGTTCGCGCGCACAGAGCATTGTCTATCCCTCGTCGCCTAGCGCGATTTCTATCAGTCATGTCTCCAGCCGTTATCTAGACACAGAACGCATACCGACCCTGAACATTCACCAACACCCGTCTGCTATCCTCGAGAATGCCCTCGCGCCAACCAGCGAGGAGGTTCCTGAGAGCAGCTCCGCAGCTGTTGATGCAAAGGAGATGCGAATAAGTAGACTGGGTCTACTCTCTACATCTAGAGGTAACATCCGATTTACACAACTTCCAGTACACGACCAATCCAACCACATACAGAGCTCCGTAGCGTAACCTACCGCCACGTCCTTGACGACGAAGCCCGCACGGAAGAACGCCTCATCTGCCATCGAATTCGGAACTACGAACTGCTCAAGTATCACAAACGATCTACATTTCATCCCTAAACCGTTCACATCTACCGACGTCCAACAAAGTCCTCCCTATGGATGTTTCTCGACACGGGGTCCTGGTATTTCGGTTTCACGCAGACATGTCGACTCCTTTGCGCAGAGCTTCCACTATGGATGATGAAGCGCAAGATCGACGTTCCGACTGCCGGGGTCGGCAAATATCTGCAACAAGCGCAGATATGTAAGATTGAGCGGAGAACCATGTAACAGGCGTTCCAAAAATCCGTAGAGCGAAATTTCGAGCCTGAACCAACATACCGCGGACTAAGACTCCGGTATCGCTTCGGCTCGCTCGAATAAACGGGCAGGGGCCGCATTAAGTAGTCTTCCCGCACCTCTCTCCGTCTACCTTCTAATCCCAATCTGCAAGCATTTTATGATGCGAGGATGAACCCAACAGCGCTACAAAACCACACCACTCCACCCGAACCAAAACCCCAACGCCATCGAAGCACTGCAAACATCGAACACATTCCGAACAAAGATCATCATGACACACCGAAGACAAAATCCCAAAGATAAAATCAAGGTTGTCGCAAACCACGGAACACCCCAATATCCCCGGTTATATATATATCCGGGCCCAGGCCTACCAATCTACACACCGTACACGTGGAACCTGCGGGGGAGTCGCCTTAAACAGTCCGGCCTCACCAACTCTTAGAGCCAAGATCGGCAATGAAGCGGTACTTGCGCTCCCAAAGATGAAGCCGCGTCAGGCCTTCGAGTGCAAAGACCCGTGTAGAGCTGCGAGAAAGCTGCAAGCGATGCAGGCCGTGTAACCAAACCCAATAAAGACGTATTACGGTTTCGATAGATTTAAATTGCAATTGCGCAGGCCTCGTGCATGGCGCCGCGTGTGCAGATGGAGTCTTCCTTGCGCGTATAGCTATAAGACGTGATGTGTACAGGCGATCGCTGACTCTGCCGATTGCGATCTTGCAGCAATTCAATTCGATTCATCAACTCGGAACACGTCTCACTCGGTTGCCTATCTATTCCCGATTCCACCGCACCTCACACGGCCAGTCCGACCCAAATCAAAAACGGGCACGATGATCCTCTCCACCATCCTCGCAGCCTCGGCTCTCATCGCAACAATAAGCGCCGCTCCCATTGAAACCCAAGGCTCAAAGCACGTCGTCTACCTCAGCTCTTGCGCGCCAGACGACTGCCCCATCGGCCTCTGCGACCCAGAGGACTTCAACATCGTAGGAGCAGGCTACTTCCGTAACGGTCCGCCTGCATCGAGTTCCGCCTCTGCTTCTGCTCTCGGTAGACTCTCGAGTGTTGGTTCGGGTCGGACATGGGAAGGCTCGAAGGTCACTACGCGTATCGGGACTGACGGCGCATTTACGAGTAACATTGCGCGGGGTGCGAATAGCCTGGCAAAGGGCGAGATCGCGGGGGATGGGGAGCTGAAGCCGTCAGGCGCGAGCAGCGAGCCGTTTGTGTGCTTCCGGGACGGTGTGACCAAGTTCAAGGCGACGTATGACTATGAACGGTACACATGTACAGCGGCTTATTACTGTCCGAGCATTGATGTGGGGACAGCGGCGCAGTAGCCGCAGCAGGGTGAGGGTGTAGGTCAGCGTTCGTGTTGGAGAGGTCGTCAAAATATATCCGCTGTTCTTCATGCTGGCGTTTCCCCCGGTCGTCTCGCGATGATTGATCATTGCATCAATATTTCCCCTTCTTCCACAATCTCAATCCCTCGTCTCATTCTACCAGCCTTGTCCCTAAACCACCCCAACCTTGTCTTCACCTTCGTCCCCATCAGCCCCTCGACGCCTTTTTCTCTGACGGCTGTCAATAGCTTTTCGCTTCCAGCAACTAGGACCAGCGTGTCGGCGATCGACTCAATATCGTGACCCAATTTTCCAAAGTCCCATTTGTGCAGCGCCGCAAAGATCAGGACCGTGATACTCAACCAAATGAGAATCGCGACACACAACCAGAATGCATTGCGATTCATGTCCAGCACCTCTACGCGGGTTGACATGGTGGCGGTAGCGGTGCGTTGTGTATTCTGAGGCGGCAGATCTTGGAATTTGACAGCAGGTTTGCCACCGGGAGCGATTTGAGGATACGTCCCATTGACCACGGCGCCTAGATCGTTCAGATTTGTGCCGATCGGCTGATATGCCCAACCACCAGTTTTAAGCGGATGACTGCTGCTGACGTAGTGCTGGAAGAAAGTTGCGAAGGTCGCTTGCGTGTGTCGAAGCAGGGTGTCTTGGTCAATCAGTGATCCCGCGTCCCTTCCAGCTCGTACGTACGAGGCGTACGACATATAGTCTAGATTGAGCCCAGTATAATTGTTCCGGATGTTGAAGACGTTGTCATCGAGGTCTTCGGTAATCATTGAGCCACGGGCTGCTATAGGACGGTCCAAAGATGCGAGACGCGAAGCGCGCAAAAGAGATTCTGTGAAGAGAATACCATAGCTGGGCTCGGTTAGCGATAGTAATAAGCCCAGGAAGCTGCATAACGTACCTAGTTGTCATATTTTGCCGTGCCGAAACGTAATCGTCGAACTCAAGATCTGGGCTGCTTTCCGCTTTGAACGCGGCATCGTCTGGATTATTAACCGTGTAGAAAACGAAGTCGTCGCTCCATGCGTTGTGGTCGACTTTGAACGCGGCATCGTCTGGATTATTAACCGTGTGGAAAACGAAGTTGTCGCTCCATGCGCTGTCGTCGACCGCTGGGTCCTTAAGAATCTTGTATGACTGTACGCGACCAGTCTGCTTGTCCACGGTAATCTCGGCTTCGGATGTCTCCATAATAGGCATGCAATTGAGAGACTGGAGTTTAGGGGCGCTCGGGAACATGATAGGCGGAAGGGAGCTGGAATAATAATCTGGAAAGCCACCTTCGCCAAATACCCACTTGACGGTAAAGTTTCCGTTGTCGCCGGTCACAGAATTCCCCTCACCATAATTGACGGTCCAGTATCCCACGGCGAGCGGCATAGACCAGTCTTTGACTCGGGAGGGGTCCGTTTGGTTAAAACAGCACTGGATTGTCTGCGCGTCCGGCGCCAGTGGCGTGCTGTAGTTGACTGTGGGAAGTGTGAAACCCCAGACGTATTTCACATTGTTCACTACTTTTGACTTATTAGTCCTGGAGTCTGTGTAGTTGTTCGGCTCGAGCCACCATGTAGTATTTAAAACATCAGCGGTAGGACTACACTCTAGTCGAGCTCGAATGGCGGGTGTGCTCATGGTGACATTGACGGGAGAGTAATTTGTGAATACTGCATTCGTTTTCGGATCATTGTTGTGGTAGGTCTCTTTCATATTCTCAAGGTTAGAAAGGTCGATTGGTACGAAGCTCCACCCGTCTTTACTCCATGGGGGCTGCGACCCATCAAGTGTAGCTTCGATGACGGCAGAGTACATCCAGTTTGTCGTCAAATTTGTGAAAAGCTCTTCTAGCGTGGATGATACATAATCAAAACCAAAGACACGCCGAGAACTGTGAAAGTTGGGTGGATAGGTCTCGCTCTGTAGTCGCACATGGGGAGTGTTGCGGAGCTCGAGCGACCGGTTCAAGGTAACGTGGCTATCGATCAGGCCGGTATTTAGTTCGAAGAGTGCAGACATGGAAATGATGACTAGTGCATGTAAGTACAAGTGAAGATAAGTGCTTGGTAAACTAAACTTACGGGCTTGCGCAAGAAAGGTACCGAACGTAACGAGCGATAACAGAAAATGCTTGTTCTTTGCGGCTCTGAATGAAGCTAATAACCAATGCGTCGACTGGTACGATACGCCAGCTCCACGAGCCAGATCGACAGGTGCTTTGGACATGGACACGTAGGGCTGTAGAGATCGAAACGTTCTATCCATGCCGTTCCACCAAAGACCAACTGCAATACCTAAAACTGTGGGTATGATAGAGAAGGGTGCGAAGCTGCCGAATGCATCGGAGTTGACTCGATATGTGAACAAAGCTTGCCGAAGGCTCGACTTTGTTGCAAAACGGTGGACCACTGCAATCGCAGTCAATAGAGCGAGGAGATACAAGAGTAAACCAAGAAGTGTCCCAATCTTCAGAAAGAAAGGAAGCCGCCTGGGACTGTTCGTAGGGTTTTTCAACGAAGGGTCTGGAAGTCATGTTAGCAAGCCATGTTGCAGATTAAGTAGAGAGACTTGCTGGCGACTGCAGATTGGCCATGGGTGGGGTCTCCATGTAGGTGGCCAGGCGAAGTAGAGTAGACATTGCTTTCTAGCACTGCTTTCAGCTCCTTCGTTGTAGCCTGATCGAGCCCTCGGAGTGATGACAAAACGTCGCTCGAATGTGCGACGAGTGAAGTTGTGCCGAGAACAGTAGCCGGGTCATGTATTAAGTTCAGCGGTCGTTGCGCAATGCGAGAGAACCAAGTAACATAGAGCAACATAAGGAAGGAGATGAAAAACAGACTGGCTAGGAGAGAAGCAGCCTCCATGCTCACTTTCACTCTTCGCTCCGAGGCTGCCTGGTCTCCCCAAATACGCTCGGTCTGTGATGCTCCTGGAGCGTCCAATGAGGACCGCAAAAGTTCACCGAAATGCCGTCTTCTAAGTCTAGCAGCTTTTTCTGGTAGATCAGTAGCCTGAGCCATACGAGTTGCGTTCATCCCATACTGGGTGGCTAGCAGAGCTGAGATGCCGGAAAATTCACTCTTTAACCCAAAACTTCCCGAGGTCGGTACATACTGTAACCACTTCGGATTGGTGAAGATCGGTAGCAAATCTGTGTGTTTCAACAGGCTCTCGGGAACGGGCTTCTGAGCTTTCTCAAAATCTGCCTTGTCGAAGTCAATGTTGAACGATGTGTCCGAGACCGATGCGATGACGGGTAACGTCGCCATGCTAAGACTTGAAGAGCACAAGTAACCCCAGGTGGTCATGTTAGACAAGAAATTTCTGGTTTTCATCGTCGTGTCCGAGCCATTTAGCCACGTAGTGCCCAGAACGATCGCCTCGTCACCTTGGCACTTATCGTTGGAGGTGGACAGGATGTCTCCCCCAAAAGTTTTGGCGCGGAAGGTATCTTGATAGACAAAATGAGCAGCATCCGACCATGACGTGAACCAGCCAGGATCGTGCGCGTCGCCGTAGCTCGAGGCTATATTATACTGGCAACCGTCAGAAGAGTCTAGACGAACAGAAGCCAGCAGCGTGGGCAACACGTCGTCCGGCAAGGTTTCGTTGAGAAGTGCGGTCCTTGCAAGCTCCAGTTTCGTGCATTTCAGATCGGCGCGGAACACGGCAGTTTCTGCCCGCCATGTACGGGGCGTCTGAAGAGCTTGTGCATTCCAGGGGGAGCCTGGAATCTCTGTTGGCCAGAACGGGAGAACAGCGTAGTCGTCTGAGATCCAGGGAGACGTGATCACGTTTTGAAGCAGTGCCGCGGTTGTCCGAAAGAACATTTCCCGGTCCTCGAAAGGTTTTAATGCAGAATCCTTCTTCGGCACCATTCGGGTCATCTCAAAAGGTCGGGAAATTCGGATGTCGTCAATAGCTAGCAGTGCTGAAGATAGAGGTGAGATGGCCAGAAATGCCAGAACGTTGACCAAGCAAGTCATGACGAGAATCCAGCTCCTCTGACCGCCATTGCGCTTCTTCTGTAAACCATGCACCAACGTGACCCACCACGCCCGTGGAATCTCAAGAATGGTGCGTGATGCGCTTGGTACTCTACTCACGGGCCTCGCCAATTGCGCAAAGGGCTCAGTACGTTTGACATCGTCGAAGAGTACCGTGGTCAGCTGAGTATAAAGGACGGCAATAAGGGTTGGCGCGAACTTCCATCCGAATACCGCCGAGGTGGCGGGGCTGAGACCGTTGTTCTTTTGAGAATACCAATAGAGCAGCATTATGACAACTCCAGAGATCAATGCCACTGCTGTTGGGAGCCATATGAGGCTCCATCGCAAGCTCACTGGTAGCCATTTCGCATCTGGACATGAAGGTTAGGGGCATAATCTGCACGTGAGGACACGGTCATAACATACCATCAAAACGTGCCGATCGACCACTCGTGAATGATCTCAATGATGCTTGCGGATGTAGTTTTTCATTCGAACGGTGCTGCGACGGATCGCGCTCCGAAATGGCGGATGAGGGCACGGGTGAAATGCTTTCACTAGCATACGATCGCGCGTTGAGTTCTGGCTGTGAAATCGCAGATACGCCGGAGAGGGGTCGCGCTTCCGAGCGCGGGACATGCTCGTATCTTCCCAGTCCGCTCATGTTGATCGAAAAATTGAAGAGGGTGGGAAGCTGTGAAGGGTCGTCATGTTGACGTGTCGGACATGTGGGTTCAAACGTCAAATAAGGCTGAGGGCAGCCCCCAGCGGACAGACCCGCTCTGGCGATGGAAGAAGAAGTGCTGGCCAATAGCCGTGTTTAGGCGTCCCGGGACGTACAATGTCGGTGGTCGTGCAGCGGCTCGTGTTTCAATACCTTGCACAGAAGAGGCATAATTAGCGCTTACATGTCTGTTTCGAGAGTGGCGACACCGCAGGACTTCAAGTTGTCCTGTCATCGTTCGCCTGATCCCGCATAGAAGTCCGAGTGGTAAGGCGTGCTACGATTGACAGCATGAGAAAGGTGAGATGACAAGCTAGTTGGGGCCTACGCCAATGCTTGACTACACCACTGTCAGACTAGTCTGCACAAACTAAATCACTAGTGCAACATCGCTTGCGCTGCGACTCCTACCGTTGGTCATAGGTCTGATTGCTATGTATAGACGCTCGGAGAAGCACTCGAGCACGATTTTCCGAAGGAATGCATTGTGAAAGTTGTTGTACACGGCGCATAGCTTTGACAATCGATCAACACTTTAAGCAGCTTTGCTCACTGCACCCAGAAACCTGAACGAATAAGATGGATGTAAATGGTCACCTGTTTGGATCGATCGTTGGTGCGTTATCTCATTAATCAGCCCACCAGAGACCATGTGTGGCGCAGGCGAATTTCTCCGTGGTGCTACTTTCCACTGATTGCTCTCGCGCATAAGAATACCTAGGCAATTCGCGCGCGATGTTTGCCCAGAAGATTTACAACGCGGTCTACCGCTGATTTAGTAGTCTCCGAAGCGATATGCTAATTTCACGTCTGTTAAGCGTTCCGCACGAGTTTCACATTGATCTGTGTGACTGTGCGGCTGGATTAATGCGATGGCATTTTGATCTTTGGCGGCTAGCTATACTGTGCGGACTTAATAAGCTGCGGAAAGTGTCAACGAAGCCAATGTCAAGTTCGGGCTACCAGCCTTTGTCAACAATTCTATGGTCCACTGTTGATGTGCCAGCCTACTATTGCGACTTGTGCCGAATGATCCAAACCGCCGACTGCTACCATAGGCTCAGACCAGTCAAGTAGTTACCATGATAACCTTGTGTCTGATCAAGCGGCGAGCCTTCGCAGATCTGAGCATGTAGCGAGCGAATACTTAGCGAACTTTGATGATCGCCGCGCTTAAAGTGGCACCCAATTCAAGTACTAGTGAGGAATTTAGCTGATTCCTCGCGAGATCTCGGTGTACCGACGCCCAGCGAAATGGAGTGTTGCTCGATTAGAGAAGCATAGCTGGCCTATGTGTGCTCAGGCGGCACTCCTTGTCAATTTCTGTATCTCCTGTAGCACCGCTCACATCTTGAACTCTCTGAGTACCATCGTCCATCTTGTCACTATCGCCGCCGACATCCCTTCTAGTCCTGTTTGTCTTGGTCTTTCGCCGCGTCAAAGCTTACTCGCGCACTTCCGGAGATGCTCGCTTGTACGTGAACGTTGCTCCTCGCCAGTAATCAAGACCAACTGATAACAACATCTTTCAGATACACAACTCCCTATCCGGGCTTTCTGATTTCACCCTCGTGTCCAATATCTTTTGCGTGATCGTGCTGTGTTCCTGAGGTATGCGACGCACTACTAGCGGTGGTAATGGGGAGCGGAAGCGCCGGACTTCAGAAATGTTGTGGAAAAACTAGTGCAGAACGGAGAACGTCTGCACAGTTTTGATCGGTTGAGGCTTGCTGACCAAGCGCTGCCCCCGCCTGTAGACGACGGCGAGGTATGCACAATGACGCGGTGGAGGTCTGAACAGCGGCCTTGGAGCATCATGGGGACGCTGAAGGTATGTCTCAAAGCTTCCTGTCTATTCATCGGGGTCGGCTTGTCTAGTTCACGTCATTTTTTTCCCGGTTTTGCCCCACGCGTTGTCGGTGCTATGAGCTATCGTATCGATGGCGCCCGACACTTGACGTTTGGATTGACCACCGTGGCGGATGTGCATATTAATCGGCGGTCCTGGTCTGGTTACGAGTATCGGAGTGGCACTCAATGGAGGATGCTACTGAGTCGATATGTGTCGTTGCGGCGCAGGTGAGCAATTTCGGGCAGCTTAAGGCCGGTCGTAGGCTAAGGAGAGGTAATCGGGGTAGGAGGTCGTGTAATCTCAACACGTCTCCGGTTTGGTGTTCTTCGCGCTAAGGTGGCGGTAGGTGGCCATTGTTAAGTGTATGGGCTGGGGCATGGTCGTCCTTTGTTGTCAGTGTGGTCTTAGGAGCGCCGCGCGACGGTCGAGTAAGTGATGTAGCCAATAAACGGCCGATGCGCCTCGAGTGATTGTAGCGCTTGATGTTCGCATCCGTCACAGAACATCTTCCAAGGGCGTACTCGGGAGCGGCGCGGTACATTGTAGTAGCTCAGAAGCTCTCAAGAGGATCGAAGGCCCAACCAGTATCTTCCCCTTTGATGATGACGCTGCAGCTCCAGTGGCATCACCTGCATACTCAAAACGCTACGAGACTCCTCTGGATCAGCTTTGCACAACGTACCACACTGCTACAGATGGCACATCCGTACGTGCATCTAATGTCGCTGCATCTCTCTGCGTCGTACACTCCGCCGCGCCTTCCTCGCTGAGACTGTCCCGCAGCCCATCTCTCACCGTGCCTGTCTTGTGGTGAGCCCGGCTGGCCCCTGGCGGCCCTTTGGCGTAGCTCGCCGCGGCGATGCCCACAATGCCAAATCTCCACAACCACATATCCGAATCTCGCAATTTTGGTATGAGAGGGATGCTACGAGTCGGGAGATTCTCATCCGGATTTTTGAGAGGAGGGATCTGGTGTTGAGGGGCGTGACTGACCTGCGAGGGTAGCCTTGGTGAAGGCCAGCCTGAGATTGCGGCGCCGGCAGCCCCCACTCTCGAAGGACAAGACAACTCCCCTCTCACCAATTCAACCTTCTCCCCAAAACCCCACTCTCCCACTCCCGCACCTCAACTTTTGCACCTCCCTCCTCCAGCTCGACGAGCCCAGTCAGCTCAGTCGCAGCTTGGACGTGGCTTCGGCCTACTGCTTCATCGCAGCTCCGCGCCGACTGGCCACCAGGTGGCCGGCGACGAGGTCTTTGACCTCTCTGGCTCTTACGCTGACTGCCTCTGGCAGCAGCGACGCCAGCCCTTCGCCTTGGTAAGTTGAAGCACGCACTCAGACACCCCAAAACATCCCTTCTACCGAGAGCGGCGACCGCTCAACCTGCTTTGACGCTGCCACTGACAAGCGACAGGGAGAGACGTGAGCTGCCGTGCCGTTGCGGCAATCGCAACCTTCCCAAAGGCCTTGTTCCACATGGACACCATGTGGAACATCGTTGAGATTGTCAGTTGCCTTGTCCATTGCGTTGCTGTCGTCGCACTCTAACTCTTGCCAGAAGGACTGGCGCTGGTCCAACGGCCACGCCCGTCCTCACGCTCGAGACGTTTGGTGGAGCGTCACAAGACGCTGCACATTGCCGGGCCGCCGCCATGAAGAAAGTCAGTCAAGTGCGGCGGCCCGGCCAGCAATCTCTACGCCGGCTACCATAGTGCCGCATGGCAGAACAGTTATCTGCCTGTGAGTGCAATCATCCCTCCTCTTTCTTCCTTCACGCCACTGACAGTTCTGGACAAAGAGGTGGCCAAAGGCCAACGATTGGCCGGCTTTCGGGCAGGACCACTCCTGCTGGAGGGTAGCAAGGTGCTACACATGCCCGGGTCGCTGGTCACCTTGGCCGTGGACTGGTTCGTAAATCACAGCCTCCCCAAGACCACCCCGACGTCCTGCCCCAACCGATGGATGTCCGCGCAGCAAAAGGAGGTCGAAGTATTCGATTTCCTCGAGGAAGACAACGCCCAGCAGGAGGCCGCCAAGAACGCGGATGATCCTCTGAGATCTTGCTGCACTATGTATGTGCATGTACGTCCAATTCGCTGGAGGATAGGTGAAGCACGGCATACTGCCAGTGCTGCCGTCGAGAGCCACGTCCGGTATCCGTATCAGGCTCCGAAGCATGCTAGCTTCTCTCTTCTGGCGCCCGCAGTGTCTGTGACCGCCCTCGTGCTTCACATATAGCACTTATGGCGTCTGAGCACACGAGCGACAATGCTTGGTGCTTTGGCTTGCGCTGGTGGCTTCCCAAACAGCTACAACCGAGCCCAGTCGAGCGGCAAGGGCGTTCCGCAAGATCAGGAGTTCAAGCCGAAGATGATCAAGATCGGGAATTCAAATCGAAGATGATCAAACGTCTCGCACATCAGCGCGAGATTTACAGTGTGCGTGACAAAGAGGGCCAAGAGGCGATGGCCAAGTGGCAAGGAGCGAACAAGAGAGCACCGATACTGACCATCAATTGGAACTTTATCGTGTCCAACACCAGATGAAGGTGGTAGGTAGGTCTTCAAGACTGCAACACGCCATTCCTAACTTCGTCTCAGGTCGTAGTGCGCGTAGTGTCTGATCATACCCCTGCGCTCGTGGCCAGCGCGCAGCGTCCAGGATTAGTGGCGCGCATCAACTCGGAACACATCGGTTTAGTATGGGAGAGCTCCCCCCTCTACAATGATGTCGGATACAACTATGCTCTTGGATGGAAGGTCAAGTGCCCGACCGTGCAAAGCGCCCGTAACGTTTGGGCACGGTCTAATCGAGGGACAGTACTTGTGCCGGCGCTGTCCCTCGCCATCACCGACGCGTCAAGGCCTAAGGATAACAAGGTCGTCTTCAGCGAGGATGAGCTGGACTGGAGCGATAGTACTGTACGACATGCAACACCAGATGAAGCTGGTGAGTAAGGCGACCTCTTCCATAAGCACTGTCGCTGACATTCGTCTAGTACCAAGTCGTAGTGCACGTAGTATCTGATACGATCTGCCACCAGCCGGCATCACCAACAACGGCCAGCGCATGGCCATCACTGGCTATGACCGCGGCCATCCGCGTGACGAGTGTCAAGTCAACGCCACTCGCACGGTCTCAGCCATGACCGAGCCGATGAAGTGAGAGTGCGGGTAGCTCAACAACTGAATTATTGGTCCCACGTAGTAATATCGCGCACCTCCAAATACTCTCAAAAACCTGGTTCGCGGCCTTGTTGGCTCCCAGGTTCTCGAATCCGGAGAGGAAGGCGACTGGCTCGATATAGATGCCAGGCTCGCCCTGCAAATGCAGAGGAAACAGGACGAGCAAGATCCCCAAGCGACGGACAGTCGGGGGAGGTAAACGAGTGTTTTGAGAGTGTATGATCCGGATGGTCGCGTGCATTACCATCTGCACTGATCCGCCGCTTTGAGAACTTTGGGACTCAAAGTCGTTTGCCGGGTCCCAACCGACAACACTCTTTCCGAAGACTGCGATGAGCAGTATTGCTACCACATTGCTCGTCAAGTGCTGGTCATCCTCAACTGCGCCCAATGGTGGGCTGCGCAAGAGTATCCCCCTCGCCAGAAGCCGACGATGAGTATGGACGATCACTTCCTCGGCACAGATGAGAACATCGATATAGGTTCTCTTCTTTTCGAGTACCAGACTCTTATTCTCTACTTTCGTGGAGAGGCACGTCTTCTGGCGATGGTAGTCCACCTCGGAAAACTGAGCTAACACTCTTTATTGCTCTTTTTTCCTGGCCGCGCGGGCCCGCAAAATGGGAAGCCAGAGGCCGATCGAACGAACAGGCGGCTCTGAAGATTCAATGGTGCTAAAACACTCTTGCACTATGACCGCGTTGTATCGCTTCTTGCGTCCCACATAGCTCTTCGCGCCTTCTTCTCGGAGCGTAGCAAGGTGCTACACATGAGCGGCCTCCCGCCAGCCACGACGCTTTCGGATTGAATCCTGGTTCACTCAGTTCAGCGGATGCCTGATTACTTCCTAGACTCCCCATATACCTTCCAGGGTGCAGGCCTTGGACTGAAGGGCCGTTGGGTTTGATAATTGGGTTGTTGCCGTGAGCGCCGAGCTGCACAAGGTACTACACAAAGAGATTCCGATGCCTTCCAGGATGAGGAGAATGGGATATTTGTAGATATATAAATAGGGGGGGTTTATTCATTAAGCGTGTGAGGAGCGGCGATGGTTGTGCAGGAGGTTTCGCGGCGCTTTCCGTCGACTGCTAGTCATCATTCTGTGGGTACCAAATGGTTGGTAGGTTACGCAGCGGTGGACAAATTTGGGGATTTGCATAGTTGAAATTCTGCTGTCCTTTGGGCCGACACCTTTTCTATACGTAGATTTGATAAAACAATGAGTTTGTTCTTCAGCCCCGGTGCCCCGGTGAGCATTCGAAACGTGAGGGCGTCTGTACGATGACTCGGGATGTTGGTGCGTGTATAGGCTTTGGGTATTACTTATAAGCGATCTGATACAGATGCCTTGCTAATCAGTCTTCAGGTTTCTAACGATCCGAGGAGTGCGTGACTGCGGCCGTGTGTCCGAGGAAGGCTATCGAGTGATCCTCAGTACCTCCGAGGGAGAGGACAACGAACTGACGGCATCAGCCTTCTTGAGACTGTAAGTCGCAGACGTCCGGAATAGAGCGTCGGTCCTGCAAGCCGACGTCTTCTTGCACCGCAGAGCGCCTGGGTCGCGGAGACGGTACGCCATATTACCCTCCTCTTCAGTATTGCTATGGCATCGGTCCCTTCTCTCTATCATGTTCATATCATAGTTCTTTCCTCCTCTTTAGCCGCTTTGTATTCTTCAACTTCCCCTCTTTGGGAGCTCATGCTTCGTTTTCTTCCTCTTCAGCAGCTCGTTGCTGTCCTTTCTGCGTTCATCATCGCCTCGATAAAAACATCCAAACCCAGTAGCCGCAATGATATGGTTTCATTGTCTCTTATACAGCTCTTCGCGTCATGAAATGGCGCTTGAGGTATCGAGTTGGCGTGGTAGACGTGGATATCGGGTGGTTGGGGGTGCGCCAACGGTTCCGCTTGCCCCACTCAGCCCTCGTTTGCCGGCATCTAGTCTTCCCAGCTCCGACGTCACGTCTCCGCGAGCGTTATCCATACCTCTGCCCTTTTTCAACCGTTTCGTTGCTTGTGTCCTTCGGCTTTGCGGCATGCAAATGCTAGAGCGCCAGTCTACTGCTTCGGTCGGAATCCGCAAACGGGCACGATGAGCTCCTCTCCATTGGACTCGCACCCAGCAAGGGCTATATCATCGGCGCGATGTGTATATGTGGAATTCCCAGCGAGAAACGCCTCGTAATAGCGACCTGGGTATCCTGTGGGTATCGATGGAAGAGCGGGGACGACGAGAAAGAGGAAGGGCGGCTCGATCGCGCCAGACTGTAATCGGCCATTCTGAGGTGCGCTTGGATTTTCGGTCGAGTGTCGAAGGGCTGAGGAAGAGTAGAAGCGATTCGAGCAAACAACGTTTGAAAGGATGAACTCGCCTGTCCGTGGTCTGGCGACGCCATGGGTAGGCGCAAGCGCTTCAGCGGGGCCATTGAACGGCCAAAGTAAGAGTAGGGTGCCCGATTGCCTAGAAAATCGTCAAAGAGTGTCGCTGCTCCTCCAATTTCCGCGCGAGTCTTCGACCAAATAGGACCTCACGAGTGTACCGCCGGTTGCTTGTTTGCCACTACCGCTGTGGTACTGCAGGACCGCGGGGCTCGGGCCTTGACATCTTCAAGGCGCGTAGAAATTCTCATACGGAGGAAGTTCGCGCGCCTGAGTTGTGTGCTAGGGTTAGAGCTGTCGTTGTAGCAGACCCGTGTTGTGAGTGTCCTCGAAGCCGTCGCGGTAAAAGGTTCGCCGCGAAGCCAACACGGTGGAAGAGCTACGCGATAGCTCGGAGGTGTCCTTTTCGCTCTCAAGGAGCCTCCCGGCCTTGTTATAGAGATGGCGAGAGGCATTTCTCTTCGCCTTGAGCGCCGCCGACGCTGCAACCTTTGCCTTGGGACCAGCGTGCAGTTTGCAGGTTTCGACATCCTATTTCGATCCGCGAAGAGGTGCGCGCTGCTTTCGGGAACGATCTTTTTGTAAGAACCTACATGCTATTAGATCTTACTCGCGCGTTCGACGAACATATGTATCAAGGCATATCGCCGGCGATCCAGAGCGGCGCCAGCGTTGCGGGTGGTCCAAGACGTTCGGAAGTAAAGCGGTACGACCGCTCTCCTGCGCTCCGCTTACACAACCCAGAGGGCTCCGTTAGAGAACGAGGGTATATGAACGCTGGGATACTGCTGTTGCGACTCTGAGGTAGGTTTCGGCGGTGTCGACCTCGCCGGGGAAGAAGAGAGAGCGAACTCAACAAGCCTTCCGGCGCCTTGTATCAATCCCCAAAAGCAGCCGCCTCAGGCGCAACAGTAGCAGCATAGTATAGGTTCTATCGTTGTCGGTTGAGTAGCGGAGCGTTCAGAGATGTCCAGATGGAGCATCCGACAGTCAACCTCCACCATTAAGCGGGCCCGTCGTCTACATCCAAAGTATGATACTGGCATACTACGGATAGCTAGTCGAGGTAGACTTCGATCAGCTATCCGCCGTCTACTCCGACGCGCTTTAGGTGTTCCTACACGACGCCAGGGGCTTTGGCACTCGCCTGTTGCTCCCATTGCCCCCCAGGAACGAACAAACACGCGGCGGTGAGAGTCCGTGCTCCCACCTGCTCTCCCCCCACAATAAAAGCTCCAAATTGACCTGGTATATACCCTCTCCAGCATAGCACCCGAATCAACACCACCCCCACCACGATCTCTGCTGCCGCACAATCCTCACACCCAAAACAAACCCTGCGCCTACGACGCGCCATCCCCGACCGTTCGTCCGCCGTTCACCACCACCATGAACGGCCAAGTTCCGAACCCACTCCCGCCGCCCATGACCTTCACCGAGTTCATGGCGCACGAGCGGTGGAAGCTCTACACCCGCCAGTGCGTCGCTTGGTACCGCGAGTGTGAGTTCAACCAACTCCCTATTGCTGCCCCATACTGACATGGCCTTAGACACCTACGACTGGTGGATCCACAACGCGAACGAGACTCGCCCTGCCGATGTCTTCTTCGCCCAGGAGGGCCACCCGCCACGCGGCGATACCGAGTACGAGAGGATCGTGGCGGTCGTGGATGTCTTCAACGCTGTCACCCCCGTGGAGAAGCAGATGTTAGTTCTGTGGGCGCAGCAGCACCGTAGCCGAGGAACTCCGTTGATCTGGTTTGTGGTCCTTCCGTGGTACGCGTTCTAGAGGGGATTGGAGGTGATTTCTGGATGTGTGCCGTGAGTAGATGGCCGCTGGCCCTCGGGTGGATTTCCCACCGTCAATGATAGATCCGGGTTTTATTCCTCTCGCAGCTGGGAAAGCTGGGGGTATTAACTCTATAAGATTACACTGTACGAGTACTCGGTAACTATTCTCTCGGGCAAGCAGTAAAGCGCCCGCCTGATTAGCGGTGCCGAAAAGGAGGGGTCAATGATAGATATTTGGTTATTTTATGGCTCTATGGCTGTGTGGTTGTGTGATTGCTTCCTTTCAATGCATTCAGGCCGTGTTATCTACTCAAACCGGTATAAAACTTTCAACTCTAAGCTCCTTGAGGTATTGCAGGATACCGTCCGCAAAGACGGCAAGTTGTGCACTCCTCGTCGCTACAGCTTATGTACTGGAAACTACATTTCGCACCCAGAACTATATTGAAGCTACTAGCAATTCTGAGTTCCTTCCATAATTCATACCAATGCCGCCCAAAGGCAAACACAGTCCACGTTGCACGGGCAGGCTCAAAAACATCTTTGTCGCATTCTTCCCTGCTTGTCCACGATTGAAGGAATAGCCGCTTGTTGTAGCCGTCGTGAATAAAGCTTTTATGTGCGCACCACAGTATCGATACTATTTAAGGGCTATCAGGTGACCTGTACGAAGAATGATATTAAACGGATCTTCGGCATATTTATCCATTTTGGTTGCAAACTTGGACAATTTCAATAATTGGTGATGGGTCGTACACACCATGACTGCTATCAATTTAGAGCGCAAGAATACTCAAGCTAGTCGTTACCGCAAGCCCTTCATCCAGAGTACCAAAAGATCGACGAAGAATCCAAACGCACTTCGGATCACCCTCAAGAAGATACTACCCTACCCAGTACACAAATGTCGCCAATCTGACACACTAGCCCTATCAAGCCATCTTCCCCATTTGAGCAAACCCCCTCCCGTTTAGCGTACTCCTCCTCCATTTTTCACCCTTCTCCGCTCCGCTCCCTCTACTACTTCTCTACCACCTCTTCCTCCTCCCTATCTGTCACGTCCTCAATACGTCCTCTCGCCCCTCCATTGCCCTCCAACCCAGAATCCTGCAACCTCCTCCCCTCCGCATCAAACTGCAATCGCGACTCCCTCGCCGCTTGTCCGGGCTCCTGGCTCCTAGTCTGCACTCGTGTGCCTGAAGGGTCGGAATATGCGACGCTGCTATTGGAGCGGGTTTGACCGTTGACGGTGCTGGAGGAGAAGGAGAAGGACGCTGATTTGAAGGTGGATGTGTAGTTGGTATTGGTGTTTGCGTTGGACATTTTGTTGGGTGATCGGAAAGTTGGCGTGTGGTGATAATTGTTATTATTGTGAGTTTTGATGGGGATTTATTGTGGGTAGGAAAAGATTTTAGATGTAGTTATATGGGTGTTCGTGGTCTTCAATGTTGAAGTTGGACACCTGATTCTTGAATGCGGACAAGGGCAATGTTGAGGGTGACAAAAGGATGACGTCATTGTAACCAAACCTCCGACATCGAATTCACGAATGCCACTTCTTCTATTTAGATGCGCAACGCGCAAATGATCACGTAGACTAAGTATCATTTCATTTGCTCAAATCTACATTCGCAGCATCGTCTTTGCATTTCGCATAGAACGACATACATCTCTCCTTGAACTGTTCGTTCTATGCCTCAGACAACAAGACTTCAGACAAATGCTATCGATCACTCGTAAAGAAAACTACATGTGATCAGACGCTGTATTTGTGGAGAAGATTCCGGTGATCCGCGAGGAGCGCAGAGTGGAGTGGAGTGTCCACGATCTCAACCAAGCGCGATATGTTTGGGTGACGGGTGCAACACGACAACAAATTGTAAATGCCAAGTCAGTCGACTTTCTAGTGTGACATAACTCGATTCTTTCTTCGATAGAAACAGAAAGACCGATTTAAATACCGTGCAAAGATTTGACAGTCTCAAGGGTATCTTTGTTTCCAACTTCCAGCATTACGCTTCCACCAAATACCGTTCTTCTAACTTCCACCATCATTGTAGCTTACCACACCGTCAAATCCTCTACAACATAGTGATACACTACGTAGATCGATTCTTCCACCCCGTATTACCGATCCTTCAACCTCCAGTCCCCGCCCCAAGAAACGCAGACGTCCACTTCACAAACCCCTTCGTCTTCTTCTTATCCTCTTTCGGCGGAGGTGCGGATTGTGGCTGGTTGAATTGCGGCTGGGCTGGAGTTTGCGGCGCGGCGGCGGTCGAGACAGTCTTGTCTTTACTGGAGAAGAGGCCCATGGTGACAGTTAAGCTTAGGTGGAAGTATTACGAACGGAGCACCAACGTTCGATGTCAAGATTGTTGCTGGTGTTGATATGTGATGTGGGGCTGATGGCTTCTGGAGATAGTAAAAGCAATATGGAAAGCGGTATAGCGCTTATGGATTAGAGTTGCTGGAATCGCACAGTTCGATGGGTGAACTTGCGAAAATGATGCTGAGAGTACATACTGTTTATATGTTCCTGCTCAACATGAAGAAGCGACACACTAAGTAAATCGGTAGCAGTTTACTCGACGTCACAGTGCTTCTTCCCCAGTTTCAGGGTTTTCAACGGTTGGAAGACAGCAGTTCCATCTCATCGCGACTGCACATTGCCCCTGTGAACGACGTCACATTGCTTATCTCTCCCCCTAAAAGCTTGTTCTCCGCAGTAGTGTAGATCGCATGTACTTTCTTTCACATCGGCGGTATGCAATACAACGAGTAGCTGTCCCGTATTTGGCCCGTTATAGAAAGTGATCACCAGCAGCTTTCGTGCGAAAGGATCGAAGATGATTTCCGGATTCTCCTTTGGGCGACCCACAGGTGAACGTAGTGCTTCATTGGTTTACAGGTTGGCGAATTGAAAGGCAAATGCCGGAACTGTTGCCGCTTCCAGGTACTCATCTACCTTACGAGGGAGTCAGATGAATTTCCAATTAAGCTTGGGTTGGAGCTAAAGTCGTTCCTGCATGTCAAATTCCATACAGTCCCAAACCTTGTCCAATCCTGTCCGCTGCATTACTGTATTTTAAAAGCTCGACAACGAATCAAAGTAATGTGCACAAATTGTCAAAGTAATGAAGAAGACTCTCACTAAACCGCCAAGCGAATGTCGACTAATATTTTGATCCATCCAGAACGCTCCTAAACAAAGTACCCCTTAATCTTAGGCAAGATTCCCGTCCAAGCCGGCCCAGTCGTCGGCTCCATGTTATACATGTAATCACCCCACCACGGCCCGGCAGCCCACCACATAGCCCCCCACCAGACATCGTTGTTCTCAGCAAGATAGGCCAACCCATCCTGCAGCGCCTTCACGCACTGGTCATTCACGCCCGCCGCATACTCCCCAATGACACCCTGCTTCTTGTTGTCCTTGAGCCACTTGGTCGCGGCCACAAGTCTCTCCTTGAAGATGGTAGCGCTGACGCATTCAGCGTGCGTGCCGCTGCCGTCGGTGTCGAGATACTGGTGCATCTGGAAAATGAGTTTGTTCTCCGGATCCTTCAGGTTGATCAAGCTTGCGCCATTGCCACTGGACACCCATGTCCATGCGCCCGTCCAGGAATTTCCCTCGGGCGTGATGTACTGCTTGGTAGCGCCTGCTTCGCGGACGCCATCGATAGCAGCTTGGTTGAGATCGAAGACGAGTTTCTGATCCATGTCGTGGTACTCGTTATTCGTGTCGAACACGACGAGCTCGTTGTCTTTGTACACGGCAGCAACGTTCTTCCACCACGTCTTGAAGCCCGCGACGTCGGTGATGATGTTGCCTTGGAAACGCCCGTAGTTGTGCGGTTGGACCATGGCGTAGGCGCCTTTGGAAGTGATGTAGTTTATCTGCTCGGTGAGATTGCCGAGGTAGTAGCGGTCGAGAGGAGCGGTGAGCTTGTTAGGAGTAAGGCGTTCCATTACTGGTTTTGGTGGTGGTTAGATTTTGTGGTTATTGCAAAGTATTGGTCGGGTTTGGAGGGACTCACGGAAGTTCAGACGGAAGTGATTGACGCCTTGAGCCATGAACTGGTCGATCGTTCTGAGGTCGTACCATATGAATTCCCGCCCGTACACGCCGGTGAAGTTCTTCTCGCCGAACTCAGCACCAGATTCGTTGATACCGAACCATTTCAACTTCTTGGTCGAGCTCTGCGCGCAAGCCGATGAGGCTAGCGCCGCGACCGCAACTGCGAGTTTGCTGAAGAGCATTTTGAAAGATGTAGAATTGCGATTGTTACAAGGCTCGACCTTCAACCTTCGGGGTTCCTTCTCCAACGACATTCTCCTCCATCTTTATACCGACGTCGAACGTACGATCACCAAATTCGCACCCCAGCAGCACGGAGCAACACGCCCCGCGCCGTAAATGAAAGCCCCGTCCCTCATCATCAAAAATGAGCGCTACAAAAGTGCAAATAAGCTTTAGCAAGGTTTCGACAATCTACGCAGTTGAGCCGCGGTGGAGACGGATATTGCAGACGGCAGATTAGATTAAGCGTGCGCGCAACAAGAAAAAGTAGTTGCTGGAATTGCGGGGTAACAAGACTTCTCATTCGTGGAACCGCAATCCAAAAGTCGAGGGCGGTGAAATATTTTGTTTGAAACATCGTGATGATGAGAAGCTGGATTGGCGGTGCCCGTGAAACGTCCAACGGTTGGAGTGCATGCCTAGCCTTGTGTGCAACTAACCAATCAAAATATGACGAGACGGCATGTCGAATCTTTTCTGCATATTGCCATAGATCACTCAATTCTACGCCTTCTAGAAACCTGCTCAATATGCTCATAGCGCTAGCAAAGTAGCCCAACTCACTTACCCGGTTAACGGAACCCGGACCGAACGAAGCTGGCTCCGTGTCTGAAAAGGAAAATTTTGGACGCATGGCACTGGACGACAACACGATGGGCGCGAAAGCAGGTGCGCAGGAAAGCGACAAGTGTCGTAGTTATATCACTGCGTTGTGTGGGGCCCAAATTGGACCCGACGACGAACGGTATCGGTACGTACTGGAGCGTTCATCACGCCTTCCCCTCCCACGCTTTTGTCAAGTACTCTTCCAATCCCGAGAACTTGTAATCCGGGAATCGCTCATTCCACTCATTACTAACATCCCAGCTTCCATTCAGAATTCCCTGAAAGAACATGATCACGAACTGCGTACTGAAAGCTTCGCGAGCCTCTAGCGGGATAGTAGGATGGGTCAAGAGAGGGACCCACGACGCATGTAGAACACCATTCTGAATGTCCTCGCCTTTGACGTACTCGATGCTCCACTCACCGCCACGAAGTTTCTTTCCAAGAGCTAGCACCTCGTTCAAGGTCGTGCGCGCGCCGCACATACCGCCGACGGCGGGCCAGGGGTTGGGGTCTTCCAGCGCGAGCGCAACAATAGAGGAGATGTCCGATATGGCGGTCAGGGCGATGCGTTGGTTTCCGTCATCTAGGATTATTGCGCGACGTTTTTCATAGTCGATGAAAAAGGGCCAGGTCATGAGGTTTGGCGAGAGTGGGTTCGGGTGCGCGAAGTAATCCATGAAGATACTAGGCTGGAAAAGACTGTACTCCAGCACCTTCTTATCTTTGTTGATCTTTAGCAGATACTCGGCGATTGTGTCTTTGTTCGCATAAGGCGGCGCGCCCGAGCCATTCTTGATACTCCATTCCGAAGGACTGAAGCGCTTCACCCCCGCATCGATGCAGGCGTGAATAAGGTTCTTTTGGGCGATACAGTCGGTGTCGTGATGGACGACTAGGAAGCTGAGGCAGACATCGTAGCCCTTCAACGCTTCCGTGAGCAACGCGCGGTCCTGGTAGTCGACACGCTTGTACGATACGTTGGGGGAAAGCTCCTTGGGATGCGAGCGGGTGAAGATGGTGATGTCGTGTTTACCTGAGGCGATTGGCGCGCGGAGGACCTCGGTTGCGACGTCTGGTATGTGTTAGCTATCTGTGGAGATGGAGATCGAGGGAGTAAGTGGAAGTGCTGTTGACGCGAGTTTTTCTTGTGTGCGAGGGCTAAAGAAGAGGGAACTGTACTTCCGGTGCCGCCAGCTACAGCGATTCGAACCATTTTGCAGAACTTGCTTTTCCTCCAATTCCTGCAGGATACCACAGTACTCTCAAGTACTCACGTACGCCTAAGCGCCAGTTGTGCCTAAGATCGGTCTGTAGTGAAGCCCGTACTATCTCCGGATACGATTATGCTAGGAGTAGCACAGTGGAATAGCCTTCTCGGGCGCGTGCTCGAGACGGATTGATTGTTTGGCTGGAGGTCGGAGGGGTAGAGGAGGGAAGGTTTCCCAAGTAGAAGACGATGTCATACAATAGTGGGATACATGACTCGCGGAGGGGTCATTGGCGCGAAGTGGGGGTGGTTAATTAGTGAGGGTACGCTAAAGGACCCTTTCTGTGCCCAAGGACCTATTGCGGTTAGACCGAGGACATGATGAGCAAGAGGCAGGCGCGAAGAGCGCAGAGCGGAGCGCAGTGGAAAGAAGATGACCATATGTATATATCTCTGCTACCAGCCCAAACACGCAAAGAAAAGAAACCCTACGCCTCAATGAGCGGTACCGCCGGTAACGGTTTCTCAGGTAACGGTTTACTCGGCAGCGGCTTGTTCGTCTGCACTTCGTCCGTATACCGAGGCGGATCATCCTCGTCAGGCTCATCCCGATAACCGCCCTCCAGCAAGGCATCCTCCTCCTCACCCGCGACCCCAGCATCTCCATCGCGTCTGATGTTCTCCCAGACGGTATCCATGCCATCCCACCGCGCCAACTCCCGCTGCTCCTTCACCACCCAGAATAGCTTGCACGCGAACCAGATAGCCAGTATGCTAGCCACCGAGCCGCCGAAGACAATAGCAACAGTGTCCCAGGGCCAGTCGTGGATGAAGACGCCGAAGTGTTGGCGGAGGGAGCCGAGCTTGCCGTAATTGCCCCATTCGGAGCGTAGGTAGATGATGTGACCGGTTTTGGAGACGATGTCGCGACCGAAGAAGCGGCGTAGTGTGCCGCGGAATCCGAGGCTTTGCGGAGCGGGGAAGTCATACGTTCGTTCCGAGAATTCAACGCTCACAATCTCGTACTCATACACCTTCTCGGATGCTTCGACGAGGCCAAATAGACTGCTTCCGGCTTGGAGGTCCTTCTCGCCTGCATATCGCTCGCCCTCAATCTCCTTCCCTTGTACGACAACCTTCAGCATGTTCTGTTTGGTGTTGTTCGCAACCCATATCGAATCATGGTGTAGCCCGTTGTAGCCCGCAATCGCATCGAAAGTAATCTCCCACTTCTCCGTTTGTGTCTCAGTTTTCGATTCCGCCCAATGCGCGTAGTAGTCGTAGTCGAGATTAGCTTGGGCCATGTAAGATTTTGAGACTGGCTGCTGCATGCACGAGCATGACTCAGCTCCGTCAGCGCAAGGCTCGCGAGTGCATTGTATCGTCTTATCGAGGTCGGCGCGCGTGAAATCGGGAGCGACTTGGGGTGTATCGATTCGAGGCGGATGCGGAGAGGTGCTTAGAGATGGGAGGATAGGCTGCTGGTTCAGGAGCAGTGTGCGATTATCGTGGGAGAGGGAGATGTTGAAGAGCTGCACCACGGAGCCGATTAGCTACCGCACTCCCTTAGAGCTTCAAAACGAGATCAGACGTGAACGTACCAGTTCATTCTCCAATTGCTCCAGAACGCCGTTTTCGAGGCGCACAGCACAGTCCAAACATGGGAGCTTCGCGACGTAGAAAAAACCCGGGACAACGGTGGTGACGGCCTTCAGTGTTTGCTGACACTCCTCTTTGCTGTCATCGTTTTGGGCAGCGCACTCCAGCGGAAAGTCGTTATAAGCAGAAGCAGAGGCAGAGGCGAGAGGGAAGAGGAGAAGCGAAAAGAGTGATAGCCAGCTCCTCGTCATAGTGCAGTGCAGTGCGGTTCAACGGTGGTTCAGACGAAATGCGGAGTCGCTGGGGATCGGCTTGCGGGACCGCTACAAAGGGGTCGGGGCGTGACGTTAGCGCGCTGTCAGGGGTGGGGCCATCTTAGCCGTGCGCCGCCTTGCGGGACGGCGTCGCGACCCATTTGCCGAGCATTCCTCGGACGACGTTCAAAACATGGTATTAACAAGTAAGAAGTACAAAGTCAAGCAGCAGTACCCAAAGTCGCGTGCTCCGTTGACGGAAGCCGGGCCGAGGAGCATTAGCATAACAGGACACGTCGGGCCCGACTTACAACGCGAGTGCTAATGAATGTGGGATTGCTTCAGTAGCTCTGCCGTACTGGGCTGCATTGTAACATGTATGCTTGATCCGACCATATCTCACACCTTGAAAGCCAATGAACGATTTCGCCATGATTGTGAGAGACAATTTCTTGCTGTCTAAGATCCTTCTCCACCGGACAGGCTTTCCATGTCTCCCGTTCCACATTCCACCCCTCCAAGCATCTCCTGTTCACATCTCAAACCTTGATTCCTCGCCGAAGAATGCGCCCAGAAAAGTTAAGGAAAACACACGATGCCCGGCAGTTGACAGTTGGCATATCGCAAGATCAAACAAAGCAGATCAATCAAAAGGAAATTAAGGAAAGAAACAAAGATTGCACATACATACCGTTGGTCGTGGAATCCTCATCTTCTAACACTCCGCCGTCCAGATCCAGTGAACAAATTCATCACCGGCGTCGCGATCGTATTGCCAGGAATTTGAGTGTACGAGGCACCACTGCTCCTTACACCTGCGCGCTCCAGACCCATTAGAAGCGGACTGGGGTGAACCGGAGAGCGATTGCTACCACGAACGATGGGAGGCATTGCTGACGATGGTGGCGCAGCGCGAGAATGTGATGCACGACTGAAGGGCTGAAAAGGTATCGTAGAGTGTGGTTGTACAGGTGGTTGTCGGGAACAAAAAGGCCTTTCGAGAGAACCGTAAGAGCTGTCGTGCACATAAGGCGACCGGTCGTCATCCGGTCTTCTGATGAACCCCCTCGAATTCACATTCCGAGACACAAATGGTTGCTGCGACTTTGCGATGTACTCTGAGGGTCTACCTTCGTGCCTCCATTCGATAGGCTCGTTCCGCTTGTTCAAAGGAGAGTTGAAGAACGAGAGCCCATTCAAACTATGACCTCCCTGCCAAACGGTTCTTGGCGTCTGTACAGACTCCGGTTCCGGCTCTCGCTGTCGATGAGATGGATAATTGTTGGAGCGAATCGTACTATGCTGTCGTTCAGCGACTGAGGTCCGTGAAAACTGTGGCGGATTGCGATTACTACTCCCGAAGAAAGGACTTACAACATTATCCACCTCTTGCGTCGGCCGAAACCGTGAGGGTCCTGGGGTGACTGGGTTTATGGCGCTACCATCGTGCGCGTTGCCCATAGAAGCATCAGGCAGATGAGACCTGAGTGAATCGGGGTGGCGGTATCCATGCGACTGAGCAATATCCCTGTGTAGAGGTCGATTGTCGTACGCATGCTCGGAAGCGCGATGTTTCCGCGCCTGGCCTTCTCCATGATTCTCCTCGCCCCTCTGAGATATCTGCGTGTTCCGGTAAGTTTGATCGGACGTTCGAGAGCGAGGGTCCTGGAGTCCCAAATTAAGTGTAGGGTCATTGTCCAGACCGTCCATGAGACGTATATATGATGGCTGCGTGGGCAGGGTATCAGAGTGATGCTCTTGTAGCTTAATAGGGGACGCCGACCGAAACGTGAACTCTGCCCCACCAGACTTGAGACCGACACTGGGAAGTGAGTGAGCCGGGCACGCAGAGGTGACCTGCTGACTGTTCTCGATTGGTAATGCGCCTGACATGTAAAGTCCCTGCTCTCCACCATGGCGAGTAGGTGGCCGCGCTCGATCGCTACTTGGCTGAGAAGGCGGATCCACAGGCTCACAGTAGCCGTTCTCATACATTTGCACGTCTGACCCGGGTAGCTGCACTGCTTGTTGTGCTGATGATGACTTGCCCTTTCCTTTTGAAGAGAACCTCTGCCGAACGGAGGTAGGTATGAAATTTCGTACTGACTTCATCCGCGACATTGGCTTGGAGATTGGTTTGGTAGGCGGAGGCATCATATCACGGCTCGAGGGTGCCGCGTGGATGTTCTTCGACCTGGGAGGTGTGTCAACCCTAGCTCGCTTGTGTGGACGACGCGTTTGCGGGCTTGATGAGTCCTGTACTTCCTCCGCATACCCTGTGTTGTGGCGCGATCGGCCTGCTGTGTGGCTCGAGCATGTCTTCTGCTGCCTAGCATCGGCATGTGTATCGTTGATATGGTCCGTTTCATTCAAGGGGAGAGGCTCTGGATAATACGGCATGGGCTCCAAGGCCAACTGGTAGCCTAGATTAGATAGCTGCTCTTTCAAGAGTTCACGTTCCCTAGCAGGTATTATTAGTGACAGGCTATGCACAAATTTGTGTGCAGTCGTACTGAATCAGCTTGGGCATGAGGCCGAGGTAGTGCTGGATCGCAGGCCCACGTGCTTTGAGTCTATACAGCTCTTGCTCCAACGGAAGAAGGCGCGAGATCTCCTCCTCGAGCGACAACCCCTTAGCATGCTCAACCGTGGCGACATCCGCCATATTCTCCCGCTCCTTCCGCACTTTTTCAAGTTCTGCTTTGGTGCGCTTGAGAGCCGCCGACGTTTGCCTGCCGAACCGGGTCAAGGCGAGATATTGAAACTGGACGAATTAGCACGGTGGGCATGATTGTGCTGGCGATTCACGTACCCGCAGAGCTTCCATCTCCTTGCCGTTCGCGTCCAGCTTCATCGGCGGCGCAGAGAACCAGAATTTCGGGATGGCCGGGTCGTGTTCGCCCGGCTTGAAGCCGCGGACTGAATACAGCTCACGTGCCCGCTTCTCGCCGGTTTCCTGCTCGCAAACCGGGCAAGGCGCGCGCGGCTGCTCTCCAGTGGGATGGAAGGACGGTCCTAGAGGGGAGCTGTCAGTCTGGCGCATCCACCGTAGCGCGAGTCGACGCACCATTGCCGTCCTCAATGTGCTTGATGCAGATGACATGGCAGCAGGAGCTGATGAAGAGGCGGGTGACGAGACGCTCCTTGTTGTTGATACCGTCTGAGAGACCCTGGACAGACTCGGCGTAGCCTTCGTAGACGTCGGACAGAGTGTCGCCGCAGACGGAGCAGGCGAAGATGACATCTAGGTTCGAGGGCTCCTCGGCGGGCTGCGCCTTCACGGAAACCATCTTGACAAGTGGTTTGAGGAAAGAGGGCACGAGCGAGTTGCGATGAGGCGAGTGGAGGAGTTAGCCAGGTCAGTGACAGTGGAGCTCGTGCCGGACGTGAAGGAGGAAGTCACGACCCTGCCAAGACTTCCAGCTTGTGCAGGCAGCAGTTGCGTCCTTGCAAGCGACAGAAGACGCGTCGGACACGCGAGAGTAGGCGAGAAGACACATGAAGGTTTGCTTGCGCATACGAGCAGGAAGGTCGAGGGTGGGGTGGGGGCAGAGTGGGGGTAGAACGACATGAAGCACGAGCGACGCATAAGATACATCTTTAAATTCACACAAAGGAAACTCTAGAGGTCATATTTACAGAGTCTTGGGAGTATCGTTCCATCTACTTCAACCATTGGCGAAGCTTAGACAAATGTTCGGCACGGGTATCTGAGCCTCTGTTAGCACTGCATCCTCGACCACACCAGAAACGTCTCTGCACTTACCCCTCAGGGAATCCTTCCTCCTTGTTGATGTTGTATCTCTTCTGCCCACTCGCACTACTATGCAACCCTCCGGGCATCGGCGGCATCCCCCCCGGACCCAGCACATCCCTCGCCAAACCAACGTTCCTCTCAAACGCCACACTCAATCCCTTCGCGCCCTCCTCCTGTGCAGCAACCAATTGCTTCGTTCCCGCCTCACCAATCAAGTCGTGCTTCGGCTGGGCCGCGCTGCCCACCTCGAGCAGCGCCACAGCATCCGCCTGCGTGATGGTCGACAGCTGCGGGTACAGACGTCGCGTGTCGCGCTTCCAGTACGGGTTCTCGGCGATATCGGCTGCCGGGACCGTGACCCGGTCGTCGTAGGCGTAGGGGTCGTTGGCGCCGGGCGGCGGGTTGCGGTATTGCGGGTTCAAGGGGATACCGGAGGAGCGATGGGGGTCGAGGGCGAGCAGGCGGTTGATGAAGCCATATATGCCGGTGGGCTGGACGGTATAGCGCTGCACGGGGTATGTTAGTGACGTTGTTTAGAGCTGTGGTGGGATATGCGAGAGGGGTGGTTCGCTCGGAAGGAAGCAATTGGGGGCTTTGGGCGTACCGCGAAGTCCTTGGAGACCTTCTTTGCTGCCATGGTGTGCAGAAGGTTCGCGACCACGCAATTGAGGGGTGGAGAGGTTCAATGGGAGGATATGGTGGCGCTGCTGGGGTACATCGAAGACGTGAAGCTTGGTGAGGTTCGCGGAAGCTGAGATGCCAAGCCCCATGAGGTAAGCGAAAGACATCGTTCGTCATTGGACAGCGCTTCACCCACCTCACCTGTTACCTTTCAGTATATCGTAGGACCCTCAAATAATTCGAATTCGATCAGGATGCATGCTTCGTCCATGGGGGACATGGGCTGCATAAACAACCATGGCTCTTCGAGTGCCTCATCGCCCGTCAAACGTGGTAGATCAGCAGCCCTCTGTTGCAACAGGTACAAATACCTGCCTCGGCCAACCTACCCATATTCTCCGTGCAAGCAAGTCCACCAAACTTACACATTCCGCCCCAGTATCCGTCGACCGTGCTAGCGGTGCCGTTTCGCACTCCAATATCCGCCGCACGTGACCTTCCCACCATCACCAACACCAATAGCCGCTTTCAACCGTCGCAAGCCGTCCCATATACACCAACATCCGCCCGCAGAAACTGCATCTGACCCACGCGCGTTCTTTGACACCTAGTGACCTTGCTGACGCCATGGGTTTTCAAGGGAGCACCGGATGGAGGAGGCACGTTGTTTGTCAGTATATAGGTAGCGAGCCGCGTGCCATACTTCTTGCGCTGGAAACTTGATTGTCCTTTGCATTACTTGTAGAAGATAAGACAAAGTCTCCGGAGTGCCCATGGTAGAATCATAACAACTCGCCATTATGCAATTTCTCATAAGCATCCTCAGCTCTCCGCTGCTCCTCCTGGGGTCCCTTTTCGGAGCGCTGACTCTCTACGTACGCCAGCACAATACCCCAAGCCTTCGACACACCCGCAACTAACACCTGAATAGATCCTCACCATAATTGTCTACCGCCTTACCCTGCACCCTCTGGCTCGCTACCCCGGCCCACCTCTCGCCCGCATAACCGACATCTACCTAACCTACTACGCCTACCGGGGATCCCGCCACCTCGCCTACCACCGCGCGCACGAGCAGTACGGCTCTATCGTCCGCATTGGACCTAACTCACTCAGCATCAACACCGCAACAGCCCTCAAATCCATATACGGCTTCCGCAGCAATGTCCGCAAGGCCGACTTTTACACGGCGTTTCCCGCGAGCAAGGCAACAGTCAATGTGCACAGTAGCATTGATAAGTTGCAGCATGCGAGGAAGCGGAGAGTCATGAGCCATGCGTTCAGCGATAATGCGATCAAGGGATTGGAGAGGTATATTTTGGCGAATGTCAGGACGGCTTGTCGGTTGTTAGGAGAGAAGCGAGATGGTGCTTCGACATCAAGCGAAGGGAAAGACGGCTGGAACGATGCATGGAATGTGGCCAATTGGTGTAATTGGATGGTATTTGATATCATGGGCGATCTGGTCTTCGGCAAGGCGTTTGGCATGTTGGAGAGCCCCACGAACCGATTTGCTGTAGACCTGGTCGGAAACGCCGCCCACAGACATCTGATCGTGAGTGTCTCCTCTCTTGGAAATCGCAGCCCATGCTAATATGAGCAGTGCGGAACCCATCTCACCATCCATAACTGGCACCTCGACAAGATCCTCTTCCGAAAGATCGCCGCCCAGCGCGGCCGATACATGCAATACAGCAAGGCGCAAGCCATGGAGCGGACCAAGATGGGACTGGACGTCGACCGTAGGGACTTTTTCTACCACCTCCTGAACGCAAAGGATCCGGAGACCGGCAACGGCTTCAGCATGAACGAGCTGTGGGGCGAGTCGAATCTGCTCATCATCGCAGGCTCCGACACCACGTCAACCGCTATGGCTGGAACGTTCTTCTACCTAGCCAATAACACCACAACACTGCAAAAGCTGTGCAAGGAGATCCGCGAAAAGTTTTCCGATGTCGAAGAAATTGTGACCGGACCCAAGCTGAGCGGCTGCTCGTACCTCCGCGCATGTATCGACGAAACAATGCGCTTGACACCCCCGGTCGCTGGAGTACTTCCCCGACAGGTGCTCCCGGGAGGTATCGATATTGATGGTCATCACATCCCAGCGGGCGTTGATGTAGGCGTTCCACACTACGCGGTGCACCACAATCCAGACTATTTCCCACGTCCATTCGACTACGTTCCCGAGCGCTGGCTGTCCGACGCAGCCGCCAATCCTCTGCACTCTAAACTCTCGGATGCGCATTCTGCTTTCTGCCCATTCAGCGTCGGACCCAGAGGATGTATTGGCAAGGGTTTGGCGTATGTGGAGCTGACTGTGACGATTGCGAGAGTGTTGTTCCTGTATGATTTGAGACTCGCTGCAGGGACGACCTTGGGCGCGGGAAGCAAGGATCTTGAGGTAGGAAGGACGAGAGCGACCGAATATCAGATCGAGGACCATTTTGCGAGTACCAAGGATGGTCCGATGTTGCAATTCCGGCCGAGAGAGTTATAGAGATACCTAGCATTAGCATGTCGAGCTTTCCGCTTAGTTAGCTTCCAATGCTAGCTGTCATTCAAATGCCGTTCGGTTCGAGGTGTAGCTTTTGGCTTGCGAGCAGAAGTGTGACTCTTTGCGACGCTTGCACATCTGAAGATCCCGGTAACAACAGCTTGACGATGGGATCGTTGGACATGGTCTGCCTCTAGACGGCTGAGTCGGGGCCGTGTATTTGAACTGGCTACATTGCTTGATACCTATTCTCGGTACTTCTGTTACTTGAATGGACTGGGTACAAGATCGAAAGTGCAAATTGTGTTTACACGCGCCACAACTTAATTGCGCTTAGCATGCCGAAGGAACCTCGTGCCAATGCTGACCAGTGAGCGTAACGACCGCAACATCACCATGACATGCGTTCGTGAGACGCTGACTGCGCTATATCGGGCCGGAAGGCTATGAGACGGGAGCTAAGAGGCGCGACGCCGGGCAAGCGCGAGTCATTCGCTTTCTTATCGATTGTGACACGTGATGAATCTTGGCGCATCAACATCAACTTTTCTCGGTCGACGACATCAATGACCATCGGCCCAATCACTGCATTCCATTAATTCTCGTCAACTCAATTCCTTACATTCATCACTCTACGTTAATAGTCGACGGTCGTTATGGCGTTGCCTCGGGTTTGCATGCTTAGTCGCTCTCTTCTCTCCAGGGGCTCTACAACACGCGTCGCCAGCTCCGCATTCCGTTCATCAAAAGTAGCGATCGCCATCCCACAGCGCCAATTTGCTTCGGTGTCAAGGTTACGGCAAGAGACAGTTCAAGACCAGTCAGCTAGATCTCAATCATCAGTCCCGCCCAACGATATCCCCGAGGCGCAGCGCAGCAAGAATGCGCGCTCGGTCTTGATGACCAAGGTGCCGAAGCAGAGCACTATAGCTCAGGTGAGAGCATTGTTTGCGGAGAACAATCTTGAGCTGTATGTATCCTGACCCCGGACGATGAGCAAGCTTGCACAGCGCCACATCTGTCTACATCACGTGCACATTGGCTGACCACCTGTAGTCTTGATATCGAACTGAGGATGGATCGTTTCACCTTTTACAACAACTGCAACGCCTTCGTCGAATTGGCGAACGAGGAGCAAGCCGAAAGGGCCGTACAGCTGCTCCAGTCAAACGAATCCCTTGGCAAGCAACTTTATGTTAAGCGCCTAGGACCAGAGTACCAATGGGGTCTCGACAACGGCAAGAAGTACGAGCTGGGCCATACCGTCCTTATCAACGACGCTGGAATTGAAGCTGCTATTCAACCAATCCTCGACGGTCGACGTCTTGTCTTCTCCGTACTGCCTCCAGCATGGGCTGACCTGGACGCTCCTATCAAAATCCGCAATGACATCAACCGGGATATCTTGGTGCGCACCCTAAAACCGTTTGGCCTCGAGTCCCACAGCCCAATCTCGCCAAATTGGGGCGACAAGAAACAGAACCCCAGGTACTTGTGCTTCGTCGACATGAAGACGAAACAGGGCGCGGATGAGGCCATGCGAAAGCTTCATGATACGACCGTTAAAGGGCTCAAGGTCGGGCTCGAGCAATCGAGAATGGCGCCGTGGAAAGCGTATCAGCTTGGAAAGGCGGATAAGAAGATGCTGGAGCTGTTACAGAAGAAGGGGTTGGCGCCGCCCCCGGAAGAGATTGATGAGGAGCAGTACTCACAGCCGTTTGTGAGGAAGGCACCGCGTGGAGCGCGCCGTTAGTGCGCTGGCATAGGCGAGAGGCCTAGAGGGACTTAGGGTGTTGAGGCCTCCGGCATTTGTACCATACTTGTATATATACTGCCGGGCTGTTGTAAAAAATGGAAAGATTAGAGATGCAGACAAGTAAACCTTACGCAACTCCGCCCTGCCTCCGTTTCAACGGAATCAAATTTGTTGTATTATCATGGATGGGTTCAACATGTGCGTTCGCGACGCAGAGGAGTCCCGTCGCCAGCAGCTCAGAAGAACTCGTCACCCCGTATGGTGTCCCCGGGGAACATGCTCTCGTCTTGATCGCCACCTGATACGAATCATCCGCCGCCTTGACAGTCCATGCATTGCCAGTCTTTCTAGAAGATATCTTTCGTTGCGCTCCTGTGAATAACTTCACAAGAACTGGACCCAAAGAGTTGGCGAGCGAGTGAGAGAACGTGCTAATTAAAGTGTTCCATATGTGACTTTAATGCGTCTACTGATGATAGGAAGTACATTACCAGCGAATCTCCAGCCTGAATGGTCGCAGTGACATTTCTCTAGGCGAACGGGGCAAACGATGCTCAACTCCAGACCACTCCGCCTCACACCAAGCTGCGGCCCGCTCCGCCACTCCAAACCCGCCTTGGGGTATGTCGCCCGCCAACGCATTTGCACCTCCGCATCCGCCTCCACATCCGGTCAGCTCCCACGTCAAGGCGCCGAATCAACACGTCCATCTCCACATCGCGAGCCAATCAGACGCCGCTACGTTGAACACCCCAATCATCACCGGGTCACCGCACTTTACTAGCATGCAAAGCCGCCTAAGCCTAGCAAGTCGCGCGGAACCCAAAACATGCACCAGAGTTGTTTAAATGCAAGGTTTGCCCCAGAGTTTCTTGTTTTGAGCAGCGACAATGGCGGACACTGCGGCACCAGCACCTTCACCCCCGGCACCCACGACGTATCGTGAGCGGCTAGCGCAGTTCAAGATCTTGGAGGAGAAGCGGTTCGAGTTGATTGAGGTACGATGGGTCCTCCCGTTTTTCAGCGAGTGGAGATGTTCGAGATTAGGCTGACTCCGTTTGGGCATGATAGGAACTGCTAGACAAGCTCGAAAAGACCGAAACGAAACTCGCACAGACGGAACTAGATCTCAACTCGGAGCAAAATGTCCGACGGACGCTCCAGGCGGAAGTTGTGGAGGCGAAAGATCGAGAGAGTGCACTCGCACAAAAGCAGGTTTGGCGACATGGTTCCCTTCGGAGATCCACTCTCACAGGTTTCAGTCACGACGGCCTTTCGTACTCATTTTGATCGATGCTGATGCCGATGGTTTCATGGTCCGTGAATTTCACATCACGTACCGTACCACTCTTGCTAATTGTTGATAGTTCCAAGACAAATACATAACACGTAGGGCCCAAGGCGGAGAAGCGCTGGCTGACGAACTTCTGATACGGACACGAGAGTATCTCCGACCGCAATTCGAAGACGCCGATACCTTGGACATCGTGTTGCGCGTGTACGCGAACCTTGAAGGCATGGCAAATTACCTTGTCAGGCAAGACAAGATACGAAACTTGGGCCAGCTGCGTGCTTTCGCCACGGGATTGTGTGGGCGGATATCCAGCTTCGACTTTGTTGATACGGGAGTTGGAAAGGAGGGAGGCTCGGCAAGGAAAGTCAGAGGTATAGTTTGCAGCTACTTTGACTCGATGCTTTCATCTCACAACGTACTAGAGAACCTTTCGTTCTATACATCCAACACCCACCTCCGACACGTCCTTCTCGCCCTCTCCCCCGCCGACCTTCCCGTTTCCCTTCTCTCAACCCTTCCTCTCGACAAAATCACGTTGATTGAAACACTCCCGATCCCTATCACCATAACCGCACTTCCCATAAAAGTAGCACAATTCGCTACGCTTTTTGTTCCTCCTCCATCACCAAGGTCGCCCAAGCCTCGAGGCCGTAACGGAACGGGAAATCTACAGCTCATGCAGCAAGAGGGCGCAGACGGTGGCGCGACATGGCTGGTCGTCCAACCTGAGCGAAGCAAGTCGCAAGGTGCGGCTTTGCGAAAGAGAGGCGGAGTGGAAGATGGCGATTCGAGTTTGAGTATTTCGATTGGACCGGATAATACTGTTAGTGTGGATAGTGGCAGGAGGCGGCGGATTATGAGCTGATGCCAAGGTAAGGCAGGAACAGAGATCATACATGCAAACTTCCCTATTTGGCTCTAATAGGAATGTTTCGATGCATTTTAGGGTGAGTATGGTAGCATCAGGGTCGAATAGCATAGCATTTGCATTGTCGAAGAGTGCTCCCAAACTGTGTTACTAGGTTGGAAGTTCAAAATTTGAAGCCTTTCTACTCGCGACTTCCTGAAAGATAGGTGCCAAACTCATTTGCCCTCAAATGCCTCCCTAAAAGACAGTTCACATGCGTGACTGTCTTGCTGCATCTTCCGAGGAACCACATCATGTAGATAGTACGCTATCTAGACTAGCGCAGAGTTTAGCTCCGCGCTAAACACCCGTCCCACCACCTCACTCTTTCCACCAACACTCCCATCCGCTTCTCGCGTCGAATGAGATACGTTTCTATTCGAACATTGCAGCGGCAAATGACTCCCCCACTAGATATTGGTCGCTCCGCGGGATATGCAGAACAAAGGAACTTTGATGCGCCGTCATCTTTCAAGTTGGCGCTTCCACTCTCGCTAATCGAGTCGAGGAGTGGAACTGCTACCTATGCGGATAAGAACCCGGAGCTTGACGTGCAGCTGTGGGATGGTCCGCTTCCGCCTGCCGGATATCAGGATGACGGGTCACGTCAGAGTGGAGCTTTTGGGAAGTGAGGACAATGAGGGTGAGACGTGGGGAGGATCAGAGAACTGATGGGAATTTGACGGCCCGTTTGAAACGCGTCAAAACCAACAGCATGAGACTAGTAAAGGACCGTATATGTACAACGTGTTGGAACCAGGTAACAACAAAGCCGTCAATCTCACCAACTGCTGCATAGAACCCAGTAGCTGTACGTGTGTACAGTTACGCCGCACAAAGTAGTGAAGTCATCTGAAGTCGGTCCTATGCACAGACCATCTGACCAACTGATCCGATAGCGTCTGTCCGTTCTGACGTCCCCCACGCGTCTTTCCAACGTCCACTGCTCAGGTATGTCAGATGGGCGCCACATACATGCATTCACTATCGGTATGTCCACAGCTTGTTCCACCATTCGTATCGAGCTCGCGTCGCTAACCCAAAGCGAGCTGCGCCTTTCCTGTCTCGGCCCCAAGGAGCGCTGCCGAAAGACAACCCAGCTCCTGCACTCGCGTCACTATCACCCGCATAACAACGTATGCGGACCGGCGCGTAATCCGCGCGGCTCGGATTTGCACGAATCACACGAAAATCCGGTGGTTCCCGTGCGTGTGCGCTACCAGGGCCTCAAAATCGAAGATTCCAAAGTCAAGAACACCTGCGGTTTGCGCGGGTTTCGGCAGACTTTCGGCATGCGCCGCCCATTGTGGCACAGCACAAGAAGTGTAGAATAATATTTCGCCCTTGGCGAGCTGGCTGGCGCTGGGAGGATGAGGAAGACGTCTTTGCATGATAGCAGACTTGCGTGTCGAAGATTGCGAGCAGGATCCTTCTCGCGCGATTCGAAATACGTTTCCACGTGTAAGCCCTGCGAGATTAAAATAGCGCCATCGAGCTTGTGGAACCCCAATCGATGTGGGGTTGCAGCCACGCCCTCTTCGACTTTCATCTATTCCACCGTATTCCCGGACATGTCCATAGCGAGATTGGTTCCTGAGTTCGCGTTCTGCTGCCTTCCATTTCTGCCGGGCCGTGATTATTCTTCATCCCGAAAGCCCGGTTCACCCTGTCCAATTGGCTTGTGACTCTCGCGTTGGCTTGTGCTGGGCCTTGCACGAGCACGTAAGACAGCCGTGCCACTTTCATCCCTACATGTGGCAGTTATAGGGCTAGCTTCCGCGGCGTAAGCTTCTCTCTTTTATCTCTGTCGGCAAGCTTTTCTATGTTCGACTTTCGTTAAGCTTCCAGCGACCATGTCGAATTCGGACGCCTACGACCACGCCGACGACCACGAGGGAGACAACGACAGTATACATAGTATCAACCCATCGCTCGAATCTGATGTGAGTACTCCTCTCTACGCTTGGCCTGCCGTGTTACATTGAAACGTGGCCCGGGGGCTAACGCGCAATTACGTGCAGAGCGACGACCACGATTCTGCCCTAGGCGACAACCAATCCAAGTACGTGTGCGTCGGAACCTTGCAGGAATGTAACTGAGGGGTATGTTGCAGTTACACAATGTCAGTGACTTCAAGCGTATACAAATTTCGATACGAGAACGGCAGACGTTATCATGCCTATGCCGAAGGGAGTAAGTGGGCTATCTTGCGCGCGCCTAGACATTTTAGCTAACATTTAGTGGAGAATACCCGTTTCCAAACGACGAGGTACGAATAAGTCTTTCTCGAGACAAAATCATCTAACACGAGCTCTGCAGGCCGAGAAAGATCGATTAGGTACGCCGACTTCGTTACCTTGACGCAAATCGCAACGCGCTTGATTCCCGAATAGTGCTCACAGTGTTGGCGTCTAGATCTACAACACAAGACTTTCCGATTGACCCTAGACGGAAATCTCTACACTGCGCCAATACCTGAAAATGTTCAGCATGTTCTCGACGTCGGTTGTGGTACTGGCATATGGTAAGTCTTGACATATCATAACGAGCAGCTGCTTCAGCTTCCATTTCGGGTCATGTTGACCAAGACCTTGGCATCTTAGGGCGATTGAGTTCGCAGATCATCATCCATCCGCTTCAGTCATTGGAACCGACCTTAGGTTCGTCTTCCTTTCCGTCTCCATCGTCATATTACCCCAGCACACTAACATGGTTTAGTCCCATTCAACCCTCTTCGTCAGTTTGGACCTGCTTTGAACACTGGTAAATATGTTTTAACTAAATCAGCGTACCGCCCAACTGCACATTCTTGATCGACGATGTCGACCAAGACTGGATATACCACCACGCATTTGACTACATTCACATCCGAGCTCTGGCAACAGCCATCAGGAATTGGGATCGCATGTTCGAGCAATGCTACACGTTAGTCTCGCATGTCACCTCACACCCGAATCATCGCTCATCACAGACTAGTAACCTCAAACCGGGCGGCTACATCGAATGCCAAGATGTGGTCTACCCCGTTGTATGCATGGATACGACCCTTACTCCAGAAACCTCAGCCATCCTCCGTTGGTGCAGCCTTTTCATCGAAGCAGAGGCGCAAAGTGGTCTCGACGCCACAGCAGCCAACCATTTCGGATACAAACTTCACGCTGCGGGGTTCGTCGATATCCGACGGAAGAGCTTCAAGTGGCCGCTGGGGAAGTGGGTCAAAGGAGAAAAGTATAAGCAACTAGGCTACTGGGTTGAAGAGAACTTTCTAGATTTTCTGCCGAGCAGTGTGTTTGGGCTTTTTACGAGGGTGTTGAAGTGGTCAAGAGATGAGGTAGAGCTTTTCCTGTCCGAGTGTAGGAGGGAGATGAGGGAGCATAAGGAGCGGCATTTTTACGCGCACATGTAAGTTCAGAAGACGTTGTGTATTCGGCGCTTGGCTGACTGTGTGGAGATACTTTTGGGTGGCTCGCAAACCGGAGAATGCCACCACCGCGAACTACGATTACCACGACGACGAAATGGAGGAGGTTATTCTAGAGGCAGACGATTCCGAAGGAGAAGAAGAAAAAGAAGAAGGAGAAGAAGAAGAAGAAGAAAAGGAAGAAGAAGAAAACAAAGAAGAAAAAGAAGAGGAAGAAGAAGAAGTATCGACAGGCCAAGTCGCCGGAGCTACACGTGTCCAACCAGCCAGTGCATTAGTCCAACCTACCGCCGACTTGACACTGAACCTACCTAACGCTACCCGCGATAAAAAGGATTCGGTTACTCCAGAACAGAGTGTAATACTCCCAGAGATCCCCTTTTGCCATTCTCACGCTCACAATAGTCATTCGCAGTTTCGCAAGACGATGCCATGCGTGGGGCAATTGCTGAAACGGCAATCAGTCCCAACTGCTACGACCAAAAGCCAATCCGCCGCTACAGCAGCGGCGAATGTTGAGACGGCGTCCCTCCAGCACTCCAGTATCAGCTTAGAAGATGGTACGGACGATAGAAGCAGTATACGGAGTGCTGCGCGGAGCACGACAGCTAGAGATGCGGATGAGGGCGTAAAATCCGGCAAGGCGCCGTTCTCGGGAGGGTTGTTTGGTTTATTGGGCGGTACGTAGCGCGGTGTAGTAGTTTGCGGAAGGGTAGTTCATCGCATAAACGGTTGGTTCGCGGTACTTTGCGCCGCGGTGGAGCATATTTTTGAGCGGGAGTGTTGATACGCTTGTTTTGGGCATGAAGGCAATTAGCGTATACACAGGCGGCATAGGCATGGGTCAGTTACGTCTGGCTCCTTGCATTACTACACGATACTTAATATATAATGTTAGTGCAAATTTGGTGCAACTCATCCAGGAGGATTCCAGTGTTTATTAAGTTGAAGCACGATGTAGATATCTTACGTGCGCAACGCAGCTTGAACTCCCCGCGTAGGGAATCGCTTGATCCCGGGCTACACATAATATGTCTAACCTCTGTTTTTCGCCCGCCAACGCACCTTCCTTTCGGCATGCTTCTCATTGACGTCGCTAACTGTCGCACCATTCGATCACTATTCGATCACCATTCGATCACCGTTCAATCACCATTCCATCGAATTCAAGTATGCGCTCATCCAAAAGTTGCATCTGCAAGTCTCAGCCATCGAGCTACACTGACCCCCATCGTATCCCCTACCTCATCTCGCCTAACTTTCCTACGATCCGAGCCTATTGCTCAGCATTGCAGCGTCTTTTCGCTCGCATTATGTTCAGAACCTCTCAAAATTTCCTCACTTCATCGATTACACCGATTGTTCCGAAACTTCAAACGTCTTGCGAAGTTAGCTCAGGTGCGCGTTTTTGTTCCGCGGAATTCCGACGCTTTACGCATCGCACTATCGGTCAAAACCAGCATCGACTCTCTTCTTCAATCTTCCTCACGAAATCCGCGACCTATCATATCATTACCTATGGGATGGCGTTGCAATCCGAGGCAGTGGACCACCGATTTTGCCGTTTTATACCATACTGCACAAGGTGATGTTAATGTCTCTCCAATCTCCTAGCACCCTTATGACTATGAGCGTGACATTCTTCCTCTTTGGCTCCTCCGGGGCAAACGACTACTTAGCGAAGAACTCCAGAAGCTTCAAAAGAATGGAAAACGCCTCTGCGTCCCCCGCAGAGTCTCTCGGACATCGAACTCCAAGAAGGATGCGAAGACTAATCATAGCTCGTCCGGTTTTTTATCTCGGATACACTTCACAGGTACAAGACGCTCCCTGTAAAGATGACGCACAGCCACTGCTCGACTTGAAGAACGTGAGGAAACTGAACTTCGGTAAGCTTGAATCAGTCAGATTCGTTTATCAATGACCACCGGTACACCTTTCCGGAACCATCTGGGAACGGATTCGATTCCATATTTTGTATCGTCTTGCGAGCACCTCCTCAACCTCGTCGATTTGAACTTCCAACCCGATGTCGATCTGCTCGCGTTGAAATCCGATCCTTTTGAAATGGTGCTGCTTCTCCAGGTTCTCAAAGATGAGCTACTTAGGCTTGGTGTGTCACTCGTTCCGGAGGGCCAAGTGATCGCACATGGCCAAGCTGGATTTCGGATTCTTCGGCCACGGAACAGTGGTCTCTGGTCAGTCCAATGGGAGTGCGCGATCACCTTAGGCCTATGGATAGTGGCAAACACCACGCAGGTCCGTGCCAAGAATTGAAATATCTTCACTATTTTTACGACCGCGGCGATTGTTACAAAATCGCGATGATGTCACGTGCTCGGAGTTGCCTCAGCCTCAACATCCACTATCTAGTGGGTGCCTGATCTCGCCCACAAATACCTATATCATCGCGCAAACGTATCACGAAAAATCCTTTTCAACCTTCATAGCCCTGTTCGAGCTCGCGCATTACGTATATCTCGATGACAGCAAGGAGTCTCAATTACTGGCTAAACGCCTCCACTGCCTCGAACGCTACGCCGCCCTCCGAATGGGACCAAGCCGCCAACAAACCCATCGACGATTATCTTCAAGACTTGTACTCTGATGAAGAGCTGGAAGCTCGCAAGAAACGTCGCACTATTTTCCCTTTCCTCGAGCTACCGCGCGAGGTCCGAGACGAAATATACCATCACGCTTGGAGCTCCATTGTCTTCGGATTCCACCACGAGAACGTACTCATAGTAGTGCGCTACGGCAACCACTCCATTCCTGAGACTTTGGCAGTGTTTCCACGATGGCTCCAGGCGCACCCGCAGATCGCAGATGAGGCGATGCAGCAATTACACAGATGTGCCGTGTTCTCTGTAGTCGGCCACAGCGAAACTCCCTTGCCATTCTGGAGTACAAGCCCCCAACAATGGACCATCAGAGCGGGCGCTGGAACCATCGTCATCACCCCAGAGATCATCCAAAACCCCTCTCATCGTTTGTCACTCGCCGAGGCGGCAAAGGTCCAAGTCTGGGGCGATAGCGTTACGCGAAAATATACCCGAGGCAGTTGCTCGCTCTGCACTTATGACATGCGGGTCCAAGAAGAGACGAGAAACGTGCTCTTAGCAGCATTGAGCGTACGAGGAAATGGCGACGATGGTCTAAGAGAATTGGACCTTACTTTGACGCCACCAGATTTCTTCAAAGATCCCAACGAACGCGTTCCGGTTGCCAATGTGCATTGGGACTTCAGTCTTTTCGACAAGCTTCCGAGGACGCTGAAAAGACTGAAGATCCGCATCTACAACTATCGCTGCTGGAGACATCATTCCAGATCTGTATATGAGTTGGTCAAGACGAGGGTACATAGCGAGTGCTTGGAGCGCGTGAAGGCATTGATGCAAGAGTTGCCTGAAAACCGAGGAGCAGTGGAATTCGCGCATGGACTGGAGCCGTGTAATGATCCAGATGTGGAAAAGACATGGTTTTGTGAGGCTGTTCTCGTCCATTACAAGCGTGCTATGGACTGAACACATGAGGTTTCAACCAAGTGGACTGCTGGTGCTGCGGGTGCTGCGAGTGCTGCGAGTACTGCGAGTGCTGCGAGAGGGTTGGTGGATGAGCTTCGTGTACGACGATTTTGTACCTAGCTTTAGGACGGAGGTTTTGCTAGGGTTCTATACCGGGTCCAAGTAAATGAGTAACGACGACTATTATTCGTAGAAAGCAGACAATACAAGTGAAGACAATCTCGATACAGTGAGGCAGTTGATATGCGCGTAGGGTTATGCGCATTTATATTTACCAAGACAAGTCTCCATACACGTTATCGATACGTGCATGCCCGGCATTTCGACCTGTCTTTGCAAGGTCATCAAGCTCGTTACAAACTATCAAATTAGCTGATGAGTGTCTGCGACATGCGATTGAAGATGAGAACTTACGTTTCTCGGCTTTGCAGAAGCTCTTGCTGTTGCCACCCTCGCGCTTTGCGGGCCAGATTTCGCGTCCAGCTCGTCGCTCAAGCTGGAGGTGAGCTCTCAGTTCCGGAAGCTGATCTGGGACTCCTTCGAATCGGATAAATTTTGTTGCTGCGTAATGATCTTCCATGGCTGTGACCTCAGAGGCGAAGAGACTACGGAAAGCATTTTGATCGTTAGCAGAAAGTGGAGTGCCATCTTTGGAATAGACATCGCATTTGATGGTGGTCTGCAAAGCTGATACGGGTAGCGCAGACATGGTTGCCCATAAATTACGTCCTAGGAAAGCGAACACGGTGGCTACAGGATCCGCAACCGAGGTTTCATCAATTGTAGGCTCAATGTCAGGACGACGAAACATGGAGAGAAAATACTCTTTGAGCGACGTTCTGGTAGACGACGAATTGAATGTGTCGAGCCCGGTGCGGTCACTAGCTCCTACAGCGATCATCATCAGCGTCTCTCTTATTTGCTGAATTCGTCACGTACTAATAGTCTTCCAGTTGAATGCGCCGTCGACTTCCCAACCAGTGAGCCACTTTCCGTCGGAAGTGATGCTATGTTCTGCCGAGAAATTCATAAGACCTTCAAGGTTTGGTGCATGAATATCATCACCGGTGGCGAGGTTGATGTGGACGAACCCACTGCGATCAGTGCATGTATGGATCTTGAACAACCCATTGCGGGTTTTATCGAAGCCCTCGATGCCATCAAACTGGGGGGCTTTGACGAGACTCCCCTTCGTATCGTAGGACCATCCGTGATAGCGGCATCCTAGTACAAGAGACGAACCGGCCGACTTCTTCGTGAGGGTATAGGCTCTATGGCGGCAGACATTGTGAAAGGCGCGGACAATGCGGTCTTTACCGAGTACAAGCAGAACGGGAAAGCCAGCAATCTCAAGGGTGATGTAGTCTCCGGGCTTGTTGAAGCGGCTACAATGAGCAACGCATATCCAGGTCTTCCCGCTTGAGGTTAGTAAAGTGACAGTAAGTATTCAGGAGCAATGTACCTTGCTGAACATTGCGCGTCGTTCAAGTGAGAACAAGTAGTCAGAGGTCCACCATCCATCAAGGAGGTCGGGTTCCTTGAAAACGTTGGTGCCAGGTGCGTCGTGAGAAGATAAGAACGGTACCTCGCTAACTGCTGCCATGACAGTTAGCGGTCTGGCGTAAAGGATTATAAGGCGTGGTTATAGTGAAGCTTGGAAGTGGAAGTCAGGTGGGAGGCCGAAAATGCTCGAGATATGTGAGGCAAGCTTTATCTCGGAAATGTTCGTGAAGGAAGCTGTGAGAGATTGATATGATCATACAGGGTTGCGAGGCCGTTGGATTTACCACATGGCCGTGGTGGTAAGAGCTGGGCTCGGCTCGTATAGCATTAGTCCGGAACGCGAGAGGCGCACATCATGGAAGGGTGGTGGTGTGGATGTTCACAAATAACATTTCGACACTAGAGCGAACCTGTCGAAGTGGAGAACAAAGGGTTGCCCGTTCGGGCTAACATTTCCCGTCCAATCGCGTGATTGGTTCCAACGAATGTAATCAATGCACATCAAACCATATGTAATAAAGATAAAGAGTGACAACGACAACGAACAGGAAGGTAGGCTGACAGTTGATGGCATGTGAAGCTGAAAGTCGGCGATAAGCCTTCTTGACATCATCCGGAGTCGCCGTTAGATCGCGGTGGTCGTTACGCGGTGCTGCAACGTCATTGCGTTGTCGATATACTCACCAGCGTCGTGTCCGACAGCTTTTGGTGTCATTTCCCTGTCGTGCTGGGCACAAACGAGATCCAAGACTCGCTGTTGGTAGTCTACACATGTCAACCCGGAATCGCCATGGTGAGGTACCGACCACTCACAAACGACTCCTGATTCCTTCACCGGGTTGAGAATGCCCTCAGAGTAAATACCTTTCTCTAGGTTCTCTTGTGCCTTCTCGCACAGCTCATAGTCCTCCATGGCAACTTGTCGTACAAATTTGTAGTACTCCTCAAACTTTTCACCGGACTCCTGATGGTAGTAGTCGAACTCCATGCGCGTTACTCCCGGGCTTTCCGTAGGGCAGACGCGAAACGACGACATGCCTCCGCCATACACGTTCAGTGTACAGTTCGGAAAGAAGTACAAAAAAAGTCCGTCATCAGCCTTGTCGGGGTCCGCAACGTGCTGGGAGAAGTTCTTGTGGTTGTAAACCGTATAGAATGTTGGTGGGTAATACACGCTGAACGACGGATGCGTATACTGGCAATGCAAGCACTCTTGGTATCCATCGACCCTTCATGAATTAGTGATATGCTTCTCGATCCAGGGCTCGCACCCACATGGTCTTCCAATTGAACTTCCCTTCATACTTGATGCTGCGTCTATATGGCAGCTTGGTGAAGTCTACTGCATCGATCAGAGGCTTCAGATCTGGGAAGAGCTCATCGAAAGCAGGGGTATCATCCGATATGGTAGAGAAAAGCAAGCCCGTTTCAGTGATGTGGTACCTCACTTCCTTGCCCTATGCCACGTCAGTGCCAACTACACGACTGCTCCTCTGACCAACGTACAGTGCTGCTGTTGACGACCTTCACGTCGCGCAACTCGTCTGACATTCGGCAAACCGTCAGAGAGACTTGCGCCATCTCATAACCGACGCTCTCACCCACGCGATGAAACCGGGTCAGAGGACCAAGGAGATACCATGACTGTGGGCGTTAGCATGAGTGATGTTCTTCTATGAGAGTTATTCACGGACCTTGAGAAATACTGCACGTCGCTCTAGTTGGTACAATCGTTCGTTAGAGTACCAGGAGGCCGGAAGAGTCCTTGTTAGTGAAGCCATTTTGTTAAGTCTTATGGTAGACACGATGTCGTAATGTCCTTAACCTTCAGCACCAGTGTGCGAGGAAAACCAGGCCCTAGATAAAAAAGTCCAACGACGCTTCCGCAATAGGTGAAAAGTCCCCGTCCATGCTGCATATCAACAGCACCAGGGGTGAGCTATTGTGCCATGCGGGGAAGCTTGCCATGTCTACCAATGGTGGGAGTGATGACATATCTTCCATATGCATTCGCGTACCTTGACTTGAAGTCATGAACTGGGTCCCGTACAAGTGGCGCACTCCTGGCTCCTTATGTTAAGCGTCGTGTGGCACTTGTGACGTCAACGGGTGAGCTGGCGCATGGTTGGGTGCGAGTATTCCAGAAGCCTAGGAGACGCTGTGCACGCAGAGAGCTGAGTGAAGAGATGTATATTGCGCTAAGGTAATTGATACATGAAGTTGACATGAACTAGGTGGGCCCGGCACCAAAAGCTTCGGTAGGAGGTGCGAAGGGATAATGCCAGTCGTCGGGTTGCAATTTGGGGTGTTGCCAGTGCTTATGTAAGCGTTAGTGCGCAAACACACCCCAACACCTGCCGGTCCGCATGCCTTGCTTTACTCTCATCTTCACGATTCAATGAGATTCGTCGCTTTTCGCTCTGGCCCGCAGGTTTTGCGTCTTCTAGCTGCTCTCTTCCTCTTACTCACACATCCACGCCATCTACTTCGTTCAAGACCAGCAACACGTGGTGCTTCTCTAGAATTAACCCGGAGCCATTGCGACATTCTCAATGGGTGTCTGGAAAGAGACCCAGACCCTTCTTCCGCCTTGGAGATACTGAGTTGGTAGACCTCTCATATGGACATTACGGCTTTGTGACAAGGGCCCTTGCATAATCCCGGTTAGAAGTCTCCAACTACCCGACTGCCTCGAAATATTAGGGATCCGGGTACCTGCCATATTCCGAGGTGCACATCTACGCTATTGGAGATGCGAAGCCGTCATCAATCTTTCAGTCTTAAGACTTTGCTTCTCGCTCCGAGTGCAGTTCTTGACCCTCGATTGATTCTTCGCGCGCTCCTTTGACTACATGCTCAAATCACGAGTTCCCCGCTTACAGGTAATAGTACGCATTACGTGGCGATTTTGACCAATCGAAATTGGTAGAAACGTTGGCAGCGGCCACACGCGATGGGTAGCTGTTCCGGCGATATTGAGCGGCAGGCTTGGCTACAGGCTTGGGCTCGGCCCTAACGAAAATGTTCAGTATTTCCATATTGCATTTAAAGTAGGTCTGACTGCAAGTTGCTACATAGCTGGTCAGCAGTTACTACGAGCCTTCTCCTCTTGGACTTGGTCAACCAGAACTCAGCATGGCTTTCGATTCGAACAAGCATCAGCTCGTCGCCCGCCAACACATTCAGGACCATGCCAGCGCCGACAACGAAATCTTCTATTGGGGATATGCGTCTCGAGTCTTCCCTTGCAAGAACGACAAGGGATCTTGCGAGTATCTGGATGCAGTGTACTGGATGCACAATGTCTCGATGCTCTACACTTTCATCATGTGGGCTGTCATCGGAGGACTCTTACTCTTCATTGTTTGGGGTAGGCTCTTCAGGCCGCTCAGGAAGAGCGAGCGGGATGCGAAGCAAACATTCTTGTACCGAGGGTGCAGGTTCATATCGGCGGCAAGCCGAAGATATTTGCTACCAGAGAGCTACCCCAAGTTCTTTCCAAGCACTACGAGATTACAGGTGCTCATACTAGCAATTATGATCCTATACCTGACCATCTTCTCGTAAGCTGGCTCGATTTTCGTTCAAATATTCGCTAAACACGATAGATTCGTTGGCATCGTTTACGAGACGTGGATCACTCCCGTCAAGAATTCCGACAAGTTCAACACCAGAACCGGTCTGGGCGGCTTCAGCGACCGCGTCGGCGCTCTTGCATACGCTCTCACCCCCTTGACGATTGGTCTATGCAGCCGCGACTCCATCCTTAGCTTGTTGACCGGAATACCGTACCAGCACTTCAATTTCCTCCATAGGTGGACCGGACGTATCATCCTAGTCCAATCCTTCATCCATACGATCGCCTGGACTATTATTGAGGGGAAATTGTACCAACCGCAGCCGAAGGTATATACCGCATTCATCAAGCAGCCGTATATGATATGGGGTATCGTCGCGCAGGGCTTCATCACGTTTCTATTTGTGTTCAGCCTTCGCCCCGTCATTCGCTGGACTGGGTACGAGTTTTTCAAGATAACCCACCTGATTGTCGCTGGACTGTATCTTGGAGCGTGCTGGGGTCATTGGGATAAGCTGGCTTGCTGGATGATCGCCTCCCTCGGGCTCCTCGGTATCGATCTCGCCATGCGTGTTGTACGCGTATGCTTGATCCACTTCGGCTACAAAGACGGCAATAAGGGCCTCGGTTTCCGCACCATCAAGTCAAAGGTGGAGACGTTCAAAGACCCCTCCGGCACCGTTGTTCGCATGACCTTCACGCACAACCATGAGCCGTGGAAGATTGGTCAACACTTCTACTTGACTTTTCCCGCACTTGGCGTGTGGCAGTCTCATCCTTTCACGCCCGCATCTACACCACCCACAACTCTCATTTCACCCACGCACACCTACATTATCCGCGCTCGTAACGGCGAGACTGGAAAACTCGGCGCACTCGCTGAGTCCACTACAGCCGACAAAGACATCGAAACACCAGTTGTTATGCTCGGGCCCTATGGCAGGTCCACAGTTGATATCGAAGCTACAAATATTCTTGCCATTGCTGGTGGAACGGGAGTCTCTTTCACGCTTCCTACTGTGACTGCTGCACTCATGGACTCATTCTCGTCCGCGGGAAACATCGAAATGATCTGGATCATCCGTCACATCGACAATCTGGCCTGGATCGGACCTGAGATCAGAGCCCTAAAATTGCAACTCAACATGTCATCATCAACCATATGCGATGACCCGAAAGCTGGCGAGAGACCCATCGAACGAACTTCTAAGCGCTTCCGCATCCATATATTCGTTACTCGTGCTCCCGAAACACGCACTAACGTCCACCCTCTCGCGACCCGGACCGCAGAGAAACAGCTCGAAATCGTATCCGCATCCTCAACTGCATCGAACTCGACACACTCCGAAGATGTCCAGCAGCTCATTGAACCGCATCTGGGCTTCAGCATCACGTATCTCGATCACTCACGACCAAGCGTGGACGCAATATTGGCCGACTTTATGGACGAGACAGTCGAGCATGGGCGCACGCAAGTTCTGGGCTCGGGGCCCGCGGCGTTGGGTACGGATATTAGGGCTGCGGTCGCGCAGAGGAATTTTGCGGGTGCTGTATGGAAAGGCGATGAGAGGGGGGATGTAGACTGTGTGTGGGATGATCGGATGGGGTGACATTGCAATCCTCGCAGCATTTCGTGATTACACCCGTTTCTACATGTAGAATGTACTATTCATTTGTCCAGTCTATTTCTTCTTCGCCTTTGAGACAATCTTTTTTGTGAAGTATGACAACGACTCCGCGGCATGATGCAAGATGAGGAGTGGGAGGTAGAGGGCAGAGTAGTGGGGTCTGGGCTTGCAGCGATAATTTTTACCATTAGGCGTGGAAACGACCAGAAACACTGCAATCGCCTCAAATCAAAAGCCGACTCTATAGCTGCACGCATTCAGAGTTGCAGGGGGTTTGATCGCCGCTACTAGCGTAGCACGGACCCACATGTCTCTCGTATCGACAATCTGCACATGTAAGCCACAACGACAAGTGCGACATAATCTTTCCCACCTTGTGTCTCTTTCCCATGCTGCGATACCATATGATCAGGCAAAACTCCAACGAGTGAGCCCTTGTACCTGTCAAGTCCGTGGCACTGGTGGCGGTGGTGGCTGTGCAGCCCAGCCTCAGCCTCAGCCTTGCTCCAGGCTACAATAATAGACCGCATCCCGCTTTCCCACCGCCTACACCAACAAATGCATTGGAATCCCCTCCCTGAGATCGAATTATGAGTTTCGGATACAGTGTTGGAGACTTTGTCAAACTCCTAGAGTTGGCCAACGAACTCCGGCACCGGTTCGTTGACGCCCCGGAGCAATTTCAGGCCATCTCATCCGAGTAAGTCGAAAACCATAGCTAGAAAGCTTATTGCTGATTCTGGGCAAGCATTCGTGGCCTCACGATCGTGCTCGAAGATGTCAAAGTGCTATTGCCAAAACGCGAGCTGTCATCCACCCAGCGGCAGCAGCTCGTCGACATCGTTGCGGGCTGTCTCGGACTTCTGAACAAGCTGCGAGACAAGGTAGAAGAATATCCGGAATTGGACGTGCAAAATCCCAAAGATAGCTCTCTCGGTGGAAAATTTCGACACGCTCGGAAACGCCTAAAATGGGAGCCGAAAGACATCGAGGATCTGCGAAGTCGCATTTCGGCGAATGTCGGTTTGCTCAACACGTTTTATACGCAATTGAACCAGTAAGTATGACCCTTGTTTCCCCGACTTCAATGCTCAGTCTCCACTCAGCCAAGTATCTCGTCAGATCAAAGAGACAACGAGTGACATTCGCGACCGCCAGGTCGCCCAGGCGCAAACGGACGAGCACAAAGCTATCCTGGAATGGCTCACACCAATTGAGTATTCGTCGCAGCATTCTGATTTCAGCTCTCGGAGGCAGAAAGGAACCGGAGAATGGCTGTTGAACTCGAAGCCCTTCCAAGATTGGCTCGCCCACCCGCACCAGACGATGTTCTGCCCCGGTATTCCTGGTGCAGGGAAAACAATCATGGCCTCAGCCGTCATCAACCACTTGTACGAACATGTGGATGGACCTGGAAACGTCGGTATTGCGTACGTCTATGGAAATTTCCGACGACAAGGCGATCAGCAGCCGATAGATATCTTGTCCAGTCTTCTCAGGCAGTTGCTGCAACACCAGACTTCCTTCCCGAAAGAAGTCCACGACAACTACGGAAACAGCAAGCGTAGAGGGATACGGCCCCCAATTGAAGAGTTATCCCGTCTCTTCGTCGCAGTTCTCGGGCACTATACACGGTCTTTCATTGTCATTGATGCTCTAGACGAATGTCGAGCACAAGATCCCGCTTGCAGAGGCTTGCTCACGGCACTTTTCGGTATCCAGGAGCAAACGTCGATGAGCGTATTTGTAACCTCCCGATTCATCCCAGAGATCATGGAGCATTTCAAAGAAGGACCCGGGCGGTACACTGTTCGTATCGAAGCAAGAGGTGATGATGTGCGGAGATACCTCGAAGGGCACGTTTCGCGCTTGCCCGCTTTCGTGGCGAGAAACCCCGAACTGCAACAAGAGATCATAATGGAGATCTCTCAAAGCATAGACGGAATGTAGGTACATATGCAATTGACGTGAAGTGGTATTTCTGTACTAAACAGCTTCAGGTTTCTCCTAGCACAGCTCCACCTCGACTCACTGATGGGCAAGCGATCACCCAAGGCAATCAGAACAGCTCTCCAATCTCTACGGAAAGACTCCCAAGTACAAGGCCGCAACAACGAGCAAATCATCGACGTTGCCTACGTGCAAGCTATGGAAAGAATCGAAGGCCAGGTCGGAGACCAAAGCCTGCTAGGAAAGCAAGTTCTGACATGGATCGCTTGCGCCAAGAGGCCCCTGACACCGGTCGAACTGCAACACGCTCTCGCCATAGAGCTGGACACGGAAGCGTTTGACAGAGAGAATCTGCCTGAAGTCGAGGATTTGGTCTCTGTGTGCGCTGGTCTAGTTACCATCGACGAGGCTAGCGATATGATCCGACTGGTCCACTACACGACGCAGGAATTCTTTGAAAGAACGTGGAGAAGATGGTTTCCCGATGCGTCGACATACATTACAGACATCTGCATAACCTGCCTTTCCTACGAGATCGGCAAGCCGAATTGCAGCTTCTATGGCTACGCCGCCGAAAATTGGGGGCACCATTCTCGAGGCGGGCATGGAGACAAGGACCTCATTCTGCTATTCATTGAGGACGACCCTAAGAGAACAGCGAGTCTTCCAAGGTGCTCTCTCCTTTCCTCTTACTATGATCGAGACCCACTGCATATGTCTGCCGTGTTCGGCCTCACAGACATCACAACCGAGCTTCTTCAACGCGGCCACACACCGGACGAACCTCACAGATACCAAACGACTCCCTTAACTCTGGCCGCTCAGCACGGCTACATCGACGTGGTCAATGTCCTTCTCGACGCCGGCGCCATCGCCGATCTCGATTGCAAGGCGTTCTGGAACGCTGTGACGAATGGCCACGGGCCCGTCGTCGAGCGTCTCCTGAAAGAGCCGATCAATGTCAATTGCCGGGAACACGGGGGCGGACGGTCACCACTGTGGCAAGCGGTCTCCAGCGGCCATACCATGGTAGTACGCCATCTCCTTACCGCCCCGGAAGTCGAAGTCGAGGCCCGAGATCCCCATCACGAGGGCACGCCGCTCTGGGAAGCCGTGTCCAATGGCCACCTAGCCATCGCAGAGCTCCTCCTCGCCACTGGAAAAGTCGACGTCAACTCGCGGGACCCGCACTACGGACGCACACCTCTCTTATTCGCAGCAAGGAGCGGCAACGAAGAGCTCGTGAGACTCCTTCTTACCAACGACCAGGTCGACCTGAATGCCACGGACCGCTATCATGGAACGACGCCGCTATGGTGGGCTGCTGGAAATGGCCACGAAGCCGTTGTGAAGCTGTTGCTGCAAATGGAAGGACTCGATGTCAACGCGAAAGATGATTACTACCATCGGACTCCGCTCTGGGAAGCAGTTGCTAATGGACACATTTCCATTGTGAAGATTTTGGTCGCGGATCGTCGGATTGATTTGGATTCGAAACCGTCGTATATGGGGAAGTAGATGCATAGTGTTGTAGCGTTCCTTCATTCAGCGTGTGACGTCCTCTTCCCACCCTCTAGTATATAATTACAGAAGTTCAAAGGAACAATCATCTTTGATGAAAACAACCTGAATGCCATAGCATGAACTATACACATGTATACATGAACAACGCATTCGTGCGAATCATAAGCCGCAGTGCGAAAACGGTAGCGCCTATCCGTCGCTAAAACCTAACAGCCCACCCAGATGCAACCGTGAGGCAAGCCATACCCAAACGCCTTATGCTTGAACGCCAAAAAAGGATGACCACTAGCACTCATGACACAGAACCACACCAAAGAACTATGGCTCGTCAAGTCGCACTGTCCTGTATCTCCTCTTTAAACTCCTCCTCCGTAACCTCCTGCTTCTCCTGAATTAAATCCACCTGTTTAACCGGATGCAGCAGCATAGCAGGAAGACACATCCTGCCCTCGCCCGCCACCTCCTCCTGCTCCCCGCCATCGTTATCGACCTTGTATCCGAGCCACCTCTTCCACAGGTTCGGCGCATGCCCAGCATGATAATACCACGTCGTCCCCAAGAAGTTGTGCTGTCGCTCGTCCGAGAAAACAGACAGCTTCCCACCACCGCTCGCGCCGTTACGTCCGTTGTTGAAGATGGCGGCAAGATATTGCACGGGCCACTTGCGGTCGATGTACACGGGGTGAGGCGCATAGACGGCTTTGAGACCGTGGTGGAGGGCGCAGGAGCCGGGCCACATTTCCGAGAACATGGTGTGTCGCTTTAGGGATTGCTCGCGGTGCATGGTTAAGAGGAGGCGGCGCGAGAGGCGGCCGGATGTGTTGATGGCGGTGCGCCGGGGTGGGAGGCCGTTGGTGCGGTTGTAGCCTGTGACGTCTTCGGCGAGGAGCCAATTGGTGTGGTCTGGGTCGAAGAGCGGGTTGAAGACGATGAGGTCTGCTGGCTCGCCAACGCCCCATTGGTCTTTAAGTGGTCTGCTCTTGTCTTCGAGCATGCTTCTGGGTGGCTTTACGGCTTCATCGATTTCAATGTCGGGATAGTCTTGCGGAAGCTCGGGTCCCCAGATGGGCTTTTCGGGTTTTTGAGTTTCCAGCTCAGGCACGTGTGGGTTCGGGGGAAGGTGGGAGGACCAGCGGTTGGCTTTGTTGTTGGTGCCGTGCTCAGTTTGGACGCGGACCATCTGCGAAAAGTCCTCCCAAGAGTCATGCACAGCCGGGACGTAGAAGCGAGAGTTGCGCTCCCACAGACCTCTGCGCGGTTGCTTGTCGGCCCATTGACCAATCTGGTTGAGGAGGTGGTAGTAGTGGCCGGTATAACGAACGTCCATCTCCCAGTGCCAGAAGTGATCGAACTCGGGATGTTGATGCGCAAAGTATGTGACGGGCATGTACGTGGAGCGGTAGTTGCCGTGTACGGGTAGACCGCGGAACATAGAGTCTTCCACACCGCCATAGATGAGACCCATTTGGCGTTCGGACCACAGCGTTCCCATGCCTGCGAATTCGGCGGGAAGTGCCTTGTCCAAGACTTCCTGGTAAACGTCCTCATCGGCCCAGATCTGCTTGTTGTCGTCTTTGACGTGGATCAGGAAATGGACCTGGTATTCTCCTCCGGATGCGACGCTAAGCTCCGAGATGAGCGATCGAAGGAACATAATGTCTTCATCGTCGTACTCGTAATCGGACCATGTCCGCAGTAGAACAGCGGTGCGTGGCAGGATCTTGTTGTGCTTCGCCTGTGGCTGCTCACGAACAGTTCCGTTAGTGTACTCTTTGCTGCTCTTGGCCGGGTCCACTTCCTCCGCGTCTGGCGCTTTCGAGGCTATGGTCTGGAAGAAGTGATTGGGGCCATCTGAAACGGGCTTGAACCTGTCCTTGTTCTTTGCTAAACAGCGTTCCAGCACCTCGCCCCACTTCACTTCGCGGAAGTCCACCTCGGGGCTCTGCTTCCACACCGCCTCGCTACCTTCGCGATCGCCTTCCATAGCAGCGCCAGTTCCTCCCCGTCTCTTGGAATATCCCAGCCCATAAGGACCCAGGCGGCCGAAGCGCTCAAAGCACACGTCCTTCCGCATCCCAAACAGGTCATAAGACCCCATCACATGGTCCGGTAGTCCCTTCGTGACACCCGAGTACGCGCGTAGTGGCGGGAGCTTGACGGTATCATTCGCATCCAGGTAGCACGTCTCGACCGGGCCATATTCGTCCACATATTTCAAGCTGGAGTAGTCCGGATACGGATTGAAGGGCACCGAGTCTGGCAGACCCCCACCCTCCATGCGCTTCTCCATCGGGGCACTGTTCTTGACCTCTTCCACGGGCGTTTCCGGCTCTATGTCGTTCTTGGTCGGATACTCGGGCACATTCTCCTTCCGACTCACCAACGTCCGTATGCCGCCATGATATCTCTTTAGAAACGGGAAGCTCTCCCACACGGGCGGCGGCGGAGGCGACTTGTGTAGACCCAATTCCGCATATCGTATTGACGCCCAACTCCGATCGAGCAAGAAGTACATGAAAAGCAGCATTGTCGCTGCCAGCGCGATGCCAAAGTAACGTGTGAAGGCTCGCGGGTTTTTGTAGCTGTACGCGCTGACCGTCGGCCGTGATATCGCTCGCTTGCGGGGCTCATGTACGCCAGACGAGGACCGCGAGGAGTATGGCGAGGCGGTGGAGGAGGAGGCATAGCTGTCGTCATCGTCGTCGCTGTTGTAGTGTTTCTCGTTGTACTCTGCGTCTTCGACATCGTAGGCGGGGACTTTGTCGTAGGGACGCAGCTTCCGCTTCGCCACCTGAAGCGGCCGGAAGCCCAGCATTGCTCTGATCGCTCGATGGTCGTACGAATGCGTTGGAATGCGGTTCGGCCGTCGGGAGAGCGAGCGAGGAATGCGCGGCGGCGGGAATGACGTAAAACGAGCGGCACTGTCTCGAGACACGAGCGTGTAGGTATGGCGGTTGTAGAGAAAGTTTTGGAGCCCGTAGCAATGTCGTAGGGCGAGGAGACAGCGCGGCGTTGATTGTGCCGTCTGTTCGAGGGACGGTTGCACGCATGGCTGGACGCGCGCCAAGCAAACAAGCTGCCGTTGCCCCAGCAGCGCGCGGGACAGTCGCCCCCACGCGAAACCCCCACCCACCAACCAACCTTCTTCACCTTGTGAATGGTGTGCGTATTGAAAGATTTCACGGCCTATCACATCAAGCAGCTCGTCCACGATGTTCACCACTGTCTGAAGTCATTGATAAAAACCTGCAACGACTTCAGTACTCTGTAAGAAACCTCTAGGCGCGCAGAATTGACCCCCTGGAAGAACAACCTCACCATCAAGGACTCCACTCCAAATATACCTTTAAACAGACAAACTGCTCTCAACCCCAAAAAGAGAAACGCCAACCGATCCATGCAACCCACCCCTACACCTTCCGAAAACAAAAGAAGAAAAAAAGATCCACCACTGTCACTCCCAAACCCCAAACCCCTAGCACCTCAACACCACAACAGCACAATCCAAAACGCAACCCCAACGCCGACCAACCCAAACACGCCAACCAAATACCCCCTCTCCCCCTCGACAAAAACCCCATCCCTCTCCACCCTCCTCCTCCACCTCGCAAACCACCACTCCCTCCCCCTAACCCCCCTCTCCAAATACCAATCAAGAAAGTACCAATACCCCTCCTCGCCATCATCCCCATCCCGATCCTCAAACCCACACCCCTCATCATCCTCACTATCGCTCCTCTCGTCATCAAAGTACGCGCTACACACGACATCAACGCACCAGCCAGGCCGGACGCGCGCCTCCCAGTCGCCAGCCCCAACCTGCATGTCCTCGCAGTCGTCCCAGATGCACCGACACGCGATGCCGAGCTCGGACTCCCAGAGGCGCAGCAGCTCTGCGAAATGCGTCCAGGTGCGGTATGTCGAGTAGTCGAGGTGGCGGACGTACGTCGCGTCGTTGAGGTGGAATGTGCACTCGATCGTCGACGGGGGCGAGCGTACAAAGGGGGTTTTCTCGTCTGCCGCGCGGGCCGACGATGCAAGGACATGCTCGGGCTCGTGGCCGGACGCATGCAGGAGGGGATTTGTTGGGCGGAGGGAGGCGGAGCGAGCGTCGGTTTGCCTGGGGGCCACCCACGTCGACGTCAGAGGCCACTGCCGCGGTGGTGGTGTGCATTCCCGCGGCGTTTTGGATGCATCGTCGACGCTGGGCTTGCAGGTGGAGAAGTCGCTGCATGCAGGGGCGGCAACGAGCGTTGCGGCGTCGCTCATTCCCCCACTGCTTGACGCCGTGCTGGCCGCGGAAGAAAAAAGACTGCTGGACGAAGGCGTACGCATCGCTGCCTCAAAGGCTGAGCAGCAGTAGGGAATAGCTGCCTCAAGTCAGTATCCGACTCCGCATTCCACGCTCTTGTAGACTGCTTCATAACATCCACATGCCCACCCAATCGCGTCGTACCCGTCCTCCAGCATCATCGTGATCCTGTCCATCCCTTCTCTAGTCCAGGGCACCTACACCCGTGTTACACACTTGGTCGATGATCGACGTCTTTCTATCTCTCTCCCTCATCCCGCTCATAGTCCCGTCCCGTCCATACCGGGTGCAACATCTCTTGATGTGATTGTACCACCTAGCTCCGTCCGAATCCACAACCCACAAAAGCTGCCTCGAAGCTAACCCGACATCCCCCCCACGTGCGTCTGACAGGTGTCGCAATGCTTGTTTGGATGCCGTCGGGAGAACGGGGAGTAGCGTTTCGTGTGTGCTAGACCGTCGAGATGCCGTGGAAGCGTCTGAAGTGCGTAGTTGTCGCATGTAGAATCTAAAGCCTGTTAACAAGCAATGGCCGAATCTGCACAACGAAACGGTAGAATATATATACATAAACGTGCATGGGAAACGTGTTCGAAGATGTTGAACTTCTTTATATTATATGCGTCAACGTAATGTGACGCGACGCCGTCAAGCTCAGCGGCTCGAAGCGTCATCCCACCCACCCTCTGTCCGGATCATAAATCTTTCTCTAAGATGCATGCATGGTATTGTTGAAGCATTCTTTTCCCAAGCCCCAAGGCCATGAAGTGATGCCCCTTAAAACGCCCAAGGATCTTGTTTCCCGAAGAAACGTCGACGTACCCGTCTGCTATGAACGCCGATGTTGAGATCGCTCATAAACCCCTAGACCCACCTACCCAAATGACCACTAATGCAGGTTGAACTTTTTGGTATCATAAACACATTACACACATTACAATGCAGCGGTTGATATGCTGCTCAGCCGGCCGCTTTGATGAAAAGCGGCGGGCGGTTGCCAAATGGCGTGCTTCTTACGATGCGTATTTCTCGCGGTTGAACTTGGCGGCGTTGACCATGTTGACCAGCGCGGCCTTGGTCTCCTTCCACTGGCGAGTCTTCAAGCCGCAGTCGGGGTTGACCCACAGCTGGTCGGGCTTGAGGTACACCAACATCTCGGCGATGCGGTCCTTGATCTCCTGCTCCGAGGGGATACGGGGCGAGTGGATGTCGTAGACACCAGGGCCGATGTGGCGGGGGTAGGCCTTATCTTCGAAGACCTTGAGGAGCTTGGCATCGCTCTTGCTGTTCTCGATGGAGAGGACGTCGGCATCGAGGGCCGCAATGGCGTGGAAGAAGTCCTGGAACTCGGAGTAGCAGAAGTGAGAGTGGATCTGGGTAGAGTCCTGGACGCCAGCACAAGCGAGCTTGAAGGAGGCGACGGCCCACTCGAGGTACTTCTCACGCTCGGTGCCCTTTCGGAGAGGAAGACCCTCACGGAGGGCGGGCTCATCGACCTGGATGATGTAGATGCCGGCGGCCTCAAGGTCAACCACCTCGTCGCGGAGGGCGAGTGCGAGCTGCTGAGCCTGGACAGACTGGTGGACGTCGTCACGGGGGAACGACCATCGCAGGCAGGTGATGGGTCCAGTGAGCATACCCTTCATGGGCTTCGTGGAGACCGAGGCAGCGTACTTGGACTCCTTGACGGACATGGGGGCGGGGCGGGAGATGTCGCCGACAACAATCGGAGGACGCACGCAGCGGGATCCGTAGGACTGGACCCAGCCGTTGGTGGTGAAGACATAGCCATCTAGCCTCTCGCCAAAGTACTGAACCATGTCGTTGCGCTCCGGCTCACCGTGGACGTAGACGTCAAGGCCGAGCTCATCCTGAATCTTGATGACCTCGTCAATCTCCTTCTCGATGAACTTCTCGTACTCGGCAGCGGTGATCTCGCCCTTGGTGAACTTGTTGCGCTGGATGCGGATCTCCTTGGTCTGGGGGAAGGAGCCGATGGTGGTAGTGGGGAAGTTGGGCAGCTTGAGGTGCTTCTTCTGCTGAGCGTATCGCTCCGGGAACTCGGACTTGCGCTCATGCATCTCGGCCGTGACCTTGGCCTGGCGGTCCTTGACAGCCTTGTTGTTTGTCCGCTCCGACGAAGCGCGTGCCTGTACAGACTTGGCGTTGGCCTCGAGGGCCTCGCGGACAGCAGCAGGGCCGTCGGTGACGGCCTTGGCAATAACGACGACCTCGGCGGTCTTCTGCACGGCAAAGGAGAACCAGTCCTTGACCTCGGCGGGGAGCTTCTTCTCGCTGTCGAGCGAGTGGGGGGTGTGGAGGAGAGAGCTGGAGGTGGCGACGATGACGCGCTCCTTTCCGAGCTTCTGGATGGCAGTCTCAACCGTCTCGATGGCGCGCTTGAAGTTGGTCTTCCAGATGTTGCGGCCGTCGACTACACCGGCGGAGAGAATCTGCTTGGGGCCGAGCTGGGCAATGACCGACTCAAGCTGCTCGGGGTTCCTCACGAGGTCGACGTGAATGGCGTGGAGGTTCTTGAGGCTAGGGAATACATCCAAGTTGTGGACGACGTCACCGAAGTAGGTGGTGAGGACAAGCTTGGGCAGCTTGTCGCCGGAGAGCTTCTCGTACGCGGGCTTGAAGGCGTCCTTGACCTTCTGGGGGAGATCGTAGACGAGCACAGGCTCGTCGATCTGCACCGTCTCGGCACCGGCCGCCTTGAGCTTCTCGAGGAGCTCGACGTATACGGGAAGCAACTTCTCGAGGAGCGTGATGGGGTCGACGGACTGGTCGCGGTCGGGCTTGCCGAGAGCGAGGAAAGAGACGGGGCCGATGAGGACGGGGCGGGTGATGATGCCGGCGTCCTTGGCCTCAGTGAACTCGACGACGGGCTTGGGGTTGGCCGCAAGCTTGAAGGTCTGGCCGTCCTGGAAGGTGGGCTTGACGTAGTGGTAGTTTGAGTCGAACCACTTGACCATTTCCTGCGGGCGTGTTAGCTTATTCAGTAGCTCCGCTTCTCGCTCGCGTCACTTACCAAGCTGGGAACATCGACGCCGTCCTTCTGGTGGCCGCGGCCCATGGCGAAGTACTCATCGAGGCTGTTCAGGCCGTGCTTTGAGTAGCGCTCTGGGATGACCTGTAGCTGTTAGCGACGATAGGCAGTACCATGGATGGCTGGCTTACGTTGAACAGCTGGATGTGGTCGAGGATGTGGTCGTAGAAGGCAAAGTCGTTGCTGGGGATGACATCGACGCCAGCGTCTTTCTGGATCTTCCAGTGCTCGAGACGGAGACGCTTGGCCTCGTTGAGCAGCTCGTCGCGGGACAGCTTGTCGGCCCAGTAGGCCTCGTTGGCCTTCTTGAGCTCGCGGTTGCCGCCCATGCGGGGGAAACCGAGCACGGATGACTGAACCATGCTGGGCAAACTGTGATGGAGGAAGAAAGTTGGGGGGGTATGAGGGGTAATTGAAAAGTTGAGGAGGGTAGAAGAGGTTGTGTGAGGAGAAGAGAGGGAGGAGGTAGGTGAGACGGGGACAATAAGAGTCTGGCGGTGGTGTGCTTTTCAAGTCTTTTGTTGGAGGGGTACACGCTAGCTGCGTCATTGGCTGGCAGCCCTCACCGCCCTGGTTTGGTGCCCGCCGTCCCCCAGCGCCGATCCCCGGATCCTTCACGCTTCATATCGAGAGCTTCGCTGCCCGGGTTTCCAACAACGACATGCATGCGCGTGCAGGTGCAGCTGCGACTGCATATCTTTCCAGCCGCGGGCGCCGTCTACGCACGCCTCTGCTGTGTGCTGGCAGAATCCTCCGCGAGCACACAAAGACACGCCAATTCCGGGCAAAGAATGCCCGCCGACTTCGGAGATTTCCAACTCGGACGGTCTGTGAGAGCTCCGTCCATTGTTCGCTGGCCTAGTGTGACCGACAGCTCAAAGCCGGCCTTTCAGACGTCGACTGTCGAGTCCGCAACGCTCGTCCAGAGGGTTGTTTGTAGCCATGATGGGGTTGTTCGTGGCCATGCTGGGGTTGTTCGTAGCCATTCTGGACGCTTCTACCCCGCAGTCCCTGCACACAGCTTCGACTCGAGCAGAGGGCCCAAGCTTTCATCCCTCAACGATATACTTACTCAGCAGACAGCCTCAACACCAGCCCAGCATCGTGAAGCTAACATCGTGAACGAGAACTAGCAGGCCGCCGACGGGAAGCCCCTGCGCCTCTTCTCTCGTTTGTAACCACGAATCATGTCGAGTGGTGGATAATCTGCCGGCGCAAGTTGGCCCGAAGGGCTCCACAGGAGCTCTCCCCTCACTATTAAAAGCGACCCCGCCATGATGGAGAAACACATCAGCCTCCGTCGAGAATTCCCAATCTTGCCAATTTTTCTGCCCTGAGTACCTGAAGAATGTCGCGACCAACACATGAGAGGACGTACTCGACCAACCTGGCTGGCGGTGCAGGCCAGCGACCGCTCGAGGGCCGCGTGGGCATCGTGACCGGCGCTTCAAGAGGTACGAACCCAGAACCGTCCTCCATGGACCACGCTGACACGCCGCAGGCATCGGCGCCGCCGTCGCCCGCAACCTCGCCAGCAAAGGCTGCAACCTCGTCCTCAACTACACGTCCGATTCGTCGACCAAGACGACCGAAGACCTCGCATCTGAACTGGAAGCCGAATTCGGTGTAAAAACGGCCATCGTGCAGGCCAACATGGGCTCGGAGAAGGGACCGGCGCACATTGTCGAGGTCGCGAAGAACAAGTTCAAGCACCCCAAGACGGACAAGTTCCAGCTCGACATCCTCATAAACAACGCAGGCGTGGCAGGCAACAAGTTGATCGAGGACGTCGATGTCGACGACTTTGCACGCCAGTACAACATCAATGTGCGCGGGCCGCTCCTGCTCGTCCAGGCAGCGCTACCGTACCTGCCCCACGACCGCTCCGGCCGCATCGTCAACCTGTCGTCGGTCAGCTCGGCGCTCGGATACAAGACGCAGTCCGTCTACGGCGGGACGAAAGCCGCGCTCGAGGCCATGACACGGACGTGGTCCCGCGAGCTGGCGGAGCGTGCCACCGTGAACGCGGTCAACCCGGGCCCCGTAGCGACCGACATGTACACCAGCACCGACCCTGATTTCGTGGCGCAGAACAAGCCCTTCATTGAGAACACACCACTTGCCGCGCCGAGGAAAGACGTCGATACGGAGGAGATCTACGGGCCGTCGTTGAAGGTGGGCGGACGGCCAGCGTACAGCGAAGAGGTGGCTGGCGTCATTGGCATGCTCTGCTTACCAGAGGCGGGGTGGACCACGGGCAGCGTGATTTGTGCGAATGGAGGCATGGTGTTTGGCATGTAGTGGCGGATGCTAAATGCGGATGTGATTGAATCCTATTACCATCAGTGCGAAAAGCATTGATATTTATTTCTACCACCAACCAGGTCCCAACGTCTATCTTTTCGTATACTCTGACACGGTAGTCAGGATATGAAGTACCACCAACCAAGCAAGGCCAGGCATACCACTCAGATGGCGCTATCGGTGGTTTCCTTCGCATGTTCGTTGGCGACGATCCTAGGTCCATTGTCATTCTTACAGTAGATCTTACCAACGGCTAGTAGTAGGCTTTACAGGTCATGCCCACGTTTGTATCTGCTCTCTTAGCTACTCTCTCGTGGCGTCCACTCTTTTGCACGGCTTGAGAGGTCTTTATTCCTGTCACCTCTTTCTACCTCTTCTTTTATCTTTAACTATATCAAACCGCGTACCTTTCTTCCGACTTACTCCCCATTTACAGACGTAGCTCTCTTCTCTGCAGCCGACGAAAAGTATATCTCCCTTCCGGTCCGAAAGCGATACGGAATTCGTGAGTGTCCTCGGGACTGGGTCGACCAGTATAGGTTGTTCTTCTAGGGACTCAGCGCTACCGATTGGGCGCGGAGGCTGCCCAGAGGCGAGGGCGACGATGAGGATTTGGCGGCTGCGTTGGAAGGAGCGATGTTTGCCTGCCCGAAATTTGATATGAGAGAGCGCTTCGCGAAGTGGCTACCTCGCTTCCGAGCTCGTATTCACAGACACTGGACGGTCAAGCTTCGACCGAGGACGTTCGGGAGGTGCTGAGGTGGCTTCTCGCTGTGGGTGCCCGCTCTTCCTCGGATGGGGAGCCGACAGATGCCCTGGACGGTGCGGGGGAAGCTACGCTGGGTGGTTTTTTATCTCGGGACTCGCCCATGGCCTGGGAAGTCTTCCGTACGGCCATGGCAGGGCCGGTGGTACGGTAGTTCCTCACCGGCTTGCATATCTCGATGGCTAACGCTCGTGGCTAGCCGCTGCTCCTCCTCGTTCTCGGGCTTCTCCTCTCCTCTCAGTTCCCAGTCCCGGGTCGCGGCCATACTTTCTAGGGCGCCTCTTCGTGGAGACTGCCACCAGCCGTGCGCTACCGCTCTCCTGTAAATTAAGAACAGACCGACCATCCGCTGACCTTCGTCCATCTAGATGCGAGTTGCAGAGCCCTCAAGGATCATCTCGTCTCACGAGTCTCCAGTTCGGACAGCTTTGCTTCGCCCTCTGTCGTTCCGACATCGACGCTCTTTCGCTGCTCTAACGAGGACGGAGCAGTCTAGTGCGGCTCTTAGCAGTCTCCTTTGCGAGTCGCCGTCGCTTCGACTCTTCCTTGTATATGCTACGACGGAGCCGGAGCGGGGACCTCTTATCCTGGTCGTCTGCTCTCCTGCTGGCGCGGCGACCGGAACCGTCACACCAAACCCAACACCCCCGGACTCCCTTCCGAGTAGTCCCTATTGGACTCGCGGCATGCAGGGTGCTTGCTTCGTCCAGATCTCGCCACGCCAACGACTGGCTAGGGGCAGCTTTGCCAGGGCGAGAGCGGATGTCGGGACTGGAAACGCGCTGTCTATTCACCTCGGGCAGCCTCGCTTTTGCTGAACAAGGGACTGCAGAGCGGGAGCTTGGGTAGCGGCTTAGACACAGTTTTTTCAGGTTGGAATCCTGGAAATATGGGGGTAGCTATTGTATACCGTCTGCACCGCTTTCGGCGTACGAGAGACCGTGCATGACCCACCGTCTCTTGCACGACGATGATTACGTGGCAGCGGGACCAAGACTATAGTCACCTCTCTTTACCGTGCGTGCGTGCTACCTATTTGACTGCATGGCCTATCGTTACTAAGATTTTACTCGCTAGAAAGAGGTGGCAGAGTGAACTTCGGATGGTTCCTGTCGGCGGCTCTGGAGAGCAGATCAATCCCACCAGGCACGTGTGCTTGGCACGTTCTGTGCAACCCCACCCAACCTCAACACCAACCTCGACCCCAACCTCGTTCCAACTTTCTTCTGCTTCTATGCAGTTGACACGCCACTACTCGATGGTTATCACTGCTAGTCCGCGATTCTAAGCCCATCGCAGCGTCTAGACCTCGGGCGGGAACGCCGTACCCATTGGTGTAGCGAGGCGCGGCCATGGGTGCGCGTCGCCCGGGCAACGCATGTTTACATACCGCCTAAAAGCATTCGCTCCGGGCTAGGCACCGCACGCCACATTCCAGGGCCCATCTTCGGCGGACGACCCGGCCGTGTCATTGGTCTGATAGCCCCGACGTTTTGCTTGTGACGGGGACTAATCGAGCGCCCTGGTGATGGTTTGCGCAATGGGTGGCTGGCGCTGTTTACTGACCACCTTTTGGACCCGATGACCCGCCTTCCCCACGCAACGTGCATGAACCGTGGATCTGCAATACCCTCGAGGCCCTCCCATCTCCTTCTCGACCGTCAAGATCAGTCTCTGTGCCACCCTGTTCCGCAACACCCACAGCGCGTTCGGTCCATGGAGGAATCACACTGACGTTCGGGCGAAGAGTCGTCACTGTCTACCGAGACATCGCTGCACACGTCACCATGGGGAGTCTTATGCCGTCGTTCGCGGCACCGCGTCGACCCCTCCTCTGGAGTCTGTTACTTCTCACCACAACTGCGGCCCAGATGCCCTACAATCCGACCCAACTACTCCATAATGGCTCGCTCGTCTACGTCTTCCAGCCCTCCACCGGCTCGTCTTCGCAGTTCGAGCTCGGTACTGTCGACGTCTCGTCCAATATCGACGCGTCCAAGCTCCCGTATACCACGCTTCACACCACACTCCCGTTCCTCGATTCGGACAAAACGCGACCCTTTAATGCGATACTGGACAATGGGGGGAATTTGACCGTATACACTGGCGACTGTGCATCGGGGGCCAGTGGCGGCGAAGTCTGGAGCTTTACACCAAGTCCATCGGAAAAGAGCGGGAACGGGAGCTGGACACAGGAAGACATCACCGTCGCTCAAAATAGCAAGCATGCCTCGAGCGCGGGCCCCAACTACCTCAGCGGCGGCATGTCTTTCTCAACAGTTGTGGATGGCGACGCCTTGAACACCGATGCCTATTTCTTTGGTGGTATGTGCCCGTTCAAGAACGGTGACGAAAGCGACTGGCAGTCGTCCGCCAACTACTCCAACTTGATGGTCACGCTGCAACCATCCAAGAAGAGCATCACGTCTCTCAATTACCAGCTGGACGTCTCTTCCAGCCGTGGACCACCTGTAGCGGAGGCTGGCTTCACACTGACTGGACTCTCGCCACTGTTCTCGAACCAAAGTGATGGCACCCAAACCCAGCAGCAGAACTTTGTTCTCATTGCAGGCCACACGAGCTCAGCCTTCATCAACACATCCCAGGTTGCAATCTTCTCGCTTCCGCAGCAGGGATGGACGTTTATCCCAGTTTCTCAACCCGATACATCTCGCACAGACCTGTCCATCCGGTCAGACATAAAGGCGGTTGAGCCCCGTTCTGGACACAGCGCTGTACTCACGCCCGACGGAACACGCATTGTCGTTTTCGGAGGCTGGATCGGTGATACTGAAACACCCGCGGAGCCCCAGCTCGCTATCCTGCAGGTTGGCGATGGCTATGGCGGACAAGGTGATTGGGAGTGGGTCCTTCCAACCACTTCTGGTACCGGTCTACCCGATGGCTCAGGCATATACGGTCACGGTGCGGTCATGCTCCCAGGTGGGGTCATGATGGTCATGGGCGGGTATTCGATGTCTGCACCAAGCTCGCGGCGACGGAGAGCCTCCACAGCCAGCTCGCAGAATTTGTTCTTCAATGTCTCATCAAATTCCTGGATTTCGGATTACTCCCCTCCCCCGGCAATCAAATCGTCCGATCCTGCTCAGGATGGGCCCCTGTCTAGCGCTGCCCAGCGAGCCGGTCTTGGGGCAGGACTCGGTGTTGGGGTGGCTGCCGTGCTCAGCCTGATGGCCTTCTATCTATGGTACACGCGACGGTTGAGAACACAACGCGAAGTGCGCGAGCGGCAACTGCAAGAATTCGCACTGGGAGCCCATCGGTATGACCTTGACTGCATGTCACCTGGGATAGATGGCCGCGGTGGTCGAGCCGATTTCCTTGAAAACGCCTCGGACTCCTACTTCTACCCCTCTATTGGCACTCAGCAAAACCAAGGCTGGAGGCGATCGAACGGCGGCGATGCGGAGCGTACTGGTCTACTTGTCGAGATACCCAGTCCCACGCGCGGGCTACGGCGAAGCTTGAGTGGGAGGCCTATACAGCCAACAGCTCGGTACGACGAGCGTCGAGTCAGGGGCTCTGGAAACATCCATCCTATCGATGAGCTCGACGAAGACCAAGAACAAGACAGTGCGAATGCTCGCACTCCGCTGACCTCTCAGCGAGAGATGACGGAACAAAGCCCCAAGCAGGCGGTATCGATCTTTGATAATGTTCCCGTACTAGATCCGTTCACGGACAGCCACCGACCAGGTCGCGAAAGGAAGACCATATTCCATTCCGCTCCCTCGTCGCCAATTCGGGAAGATGGTACCACCCCTGACTGGCATTCGACCGCCGGTCCCGCTATGCCGCGCCACTCAACCCCCAGTCCAGATGGTGGACGAGTATCGCCCACAAAGTCCTCGGAGCGAACCGGGTCCAATCTTAGTGAGCGTAGTACACGATCTAATTTATCATCGCGGTCCACAGCGGGGAGTCTTGGACGGAGTGCCTCGATGCGCGCGTCGGCAATTATCAACAGCGCTGCTCATGCCAACCCATTCAGTACACCAGATGGTAGCCCGACGACAGACTCGGCGCTTAGAAGCGCTGGGGGGTGGAAGACACCTGTGGACCCACGCACTCGATCGTTTACAAGCATACGCAGTAACGGCAGACCAAATACCGCGAACGCAGACGCCGATTCTTTCCTCACCGCTCGCTCATCATTTATGGCCCTACAAGCCGAGGGCGAGGCGCTGCTTGGGGGCAACCCTGAACGGCCACTGGGAGCTAGACCGGAGTCGCCATCAACCTCGGATGGATCGAACGGGCAATCTGGCCGTGATACTGCGTGCAGCATGAGTCGTGCAGACACAGTGACTACCGCAACATCAATTGCAGACGGGTTTCCTCGGCCGGGTTTGAATCGGGAGAGGAGGAGAAGCTGGCTCGGAAGTGTAAGGAGAGCGTTGTCGAGATCCACGACGCCAGCCGACCGAACAAGATCTCTTACCGCCGCGGCGATGCAGCTTGAACCCTACACCGACGACCCTAGCTCAACTCGAGAGCAATCCGCTCAGGACAAGCGCAGGTCGCTTCCTGCGTCGCCTCCACGACGAGCAGCTTCAGATGCAAGCTTCTGGAACAGCAAGAGAGGCAAGCAGGACTGGTTGGACGATGAACTCGACGCCAACGATCCGCGCAGCAAATGGAGACGGACCAGTGGGGACAATTGGGGTGCGCCTGAAGATGTCGCTTTGGCGGAGAAAGAACGCCTGCGACGGGAGTGGAGGGAACGCGGCAATCTACTCATCAACTTGACTGATGACGACCAGCTTCCGACTCCTCGCACGCCCATCCATTCTAGGGAGCTGGGCGTACCGAGCACACATGGCAGACCTCGGACACCCGCGGATGAAGATGATTGGGACGTCGAAGCCGCAGTGGAGCGACGGGTTGTGCAAGTCATGTTCACTGTACCCAAATCGAGACTACGTGTTGTGAACGCGGATGTCGATGGGAGTAGTATCCTCTCCCTACCACGAGAGAACTCGAAGGACAGTCTCGACAAGGCGGACCCGAGCGGCTCACCAGATATCGGTACATCGAGCCGCGTCAAAGATCTCGCAGGCCGATTCGAGCACTTGAGTAGTACCCCAAGAATGACCCCCCGCACTTCACCACGACCCTCACCCTCGCCATCGATCAAGTCGGTCAAGATACGCGCAAAGAAGAGCTCAGCATCACTCGCCACCCCCAGAAAGAGCAGCTTGAATTCCGTGACGAGTAACGGCAAGGGAGAGCAGTAGAGGAGGGGCAGGGAGCTGGGAGGGACTGTAGGCGGGCGGGAGATACGTTCATGTTGATTTGTTATTATTAGATCTGCTTGGCGCATGGATGATGGACGGTTATCTTGATGATGATATGTTTGGTTAGCGTTTGGCGTTTCGCAGGTGTTCTGAGAGGCTATCTGGATGGATGTATGCCGAGGATTTGGTTGGTTCGGTGCTTTGGCATCTGGTTGTGGGCTGTATTTATATAGACACGAGTTTGAATGAGTACCGAAGTCTGATTTTACTACTACTTGCACAATTGCTACAAAAGAGATCAACGCAAGGCGATGAGCCAGAATTGCGTGTGATGTGATAGTTGAGGGCTATAAGATATCTCATCTCCATCTGGATCAGCTACATGACTCGCGTCCGTCCTGGACCCTGCCAGATATGACGTCTGACCTCGCGTCTCCCCACCTCCACTCCACACCCATTCCCAACTCCCCACCCCACACCACAATCCACAGGATGGCCGACGACATGACCACACGCCTAACCAACCTACGCGCGCTCCTCCCCACTCTCGAATCCGCCCTCGACTCCTTCACCTCCTCGCCCTCCAAGTTCCGCATCGTGCGCACCATAAACCCCACCTCTACACCACCCAAAACGCTCTACATCCTCGACTCGTCGTTCAATCCGCCGTCGCGGGCGCACCTTTCACTCGCTACATCTGCATTGACAGAGGGGGCGGACGAAAGGCCGCATAGGCTGCTGCTGCTGTTTAGCACGCACAATGCGGACAAGGCACCGAGTCCAGCGAGCTTTGCGCAGCGCATTGCGCTGATGACGGTGTTTGCAGAGGATATATCGCGCGTGCTCAAGGCTGACGCTGGTGTGCCTTCGGTAGTACAAGACGTCGCGATCGACATCGGTCTCACGAAGGAACCGTACTACACGGATAAATCCATCGCTATCACCACAACGACACCACCCGCCTACCCCACGGCACCACCGCACATCCACCTCATCGGCTACGACACGCTAACCCGCTTCTGCAACGCAAAGTACTACACTGCTTCGCCGCCGCTCTCCGCGCTCGCCCCCTTCTTCGATGCCGGCCACAGGCTGCGTGTTACGCTACGGCCCAGCGATGCGGGGGATGCGAGTTCGCAGGCGTATGGGGGCGTGGCGGAGCAGGAAGCGTATTTGAGGGCGTTGAGGGAGGGCGAGAGGGAGGCGGAGGGGTTTCGGAGGGAGTGGGGGGAGCGTATTGAGTTGGTGGGGGATGGTGAGGGGG